>Ga0208882_1000024_pt1 | contig 134152 bp, 99 predicted proteins | sample LakWasMet14_LOW5_2_FD_183862 | JGI IMG/M metagenome (GOLD analysis project Ga0208882, IMG submission 183862) | Freshwater sediment methanotrophic microbial communities from Lake Washington under simulated oxygen tension - Sediment Metagenome... | ecosystem: Environmental > Aquatic > Freshwater...
TGGCCCGCGATGGTCACGTCGCCGTTGTTCATCTGCACGTCGCCGTTGATCACGCCGCTCACCTTGAAGAGGATGTAGCGGGGCCCGGTCTGCTGGACGGCGTCCTGGAAGGAGCCGGGGCCGGAGGCGTTGAGGTTGGTCACGTAGATCACCCGGCCGCCGCGTCCGCCGGTGGCGGTGGCGCCGAAGCCCTCCGCGCCAGGGAAGGCGCGCAGCCCGGTCGAGGGAGTGGTCGTCGCGGTGACCGCGGTGCCCGCGTCGGCGGTCGCGGTCGCGGTCGCGGTGCCGGAGTCGCGCACGCCGCTGTCGGTCGCGGTCGCGGTCGCGGTGCCGGAGTCGCGAACGCCGCTGTCGGTCGCGGTCGCGGTGCCAGAGTCGCGAACGCCGCTGTCGGTCACACCCGCGTCTCGCGTGGTGGTGGTGGTGGTGGTGGTGGTGGTGGTGGTCCTGGTGGCGGTGGTGGCGCTGGTCGCGCTCACCGGGGTGCAGGCCACGTAACCCTCAAGGCTGTAGCAGTCGTTGTCGCTATCGCAGAAGCACTTCGCTTCTCCGGGCCAGCAGTTGCGGATCTGGCCCGCGGCGTTGCGCGGATCGCCGCGGCCGTCGAGGGTGACGGGCTCGGGGCAGGCGCGGACGGTCACGGCGCTGGTGCTGGTAGAGGAGTTGAGGTCGCTGGCGTCTTCCCCCGGAGCACATCCGGAGGCGAGGGCCAGGGAGACAACGCAGAACAACGAGGCGGTCAATGAGCGGTCCATGCGGCCCAACAAAGCCGGGTTGTTCCGTTGTGGCAAATGAGAATTCGATTGGATCCACGCTCGCTACATCGTTGAGAACTGTGGTGAATCAAGGGTTTTATGGAGGCGAGGGTGACCCCGATATGGAGCTTTCTGGATATGTAGGCACGCCATTCCCTGGAAAGAACCCAGCCGAAACCGCCGAAACCAGGGAAATACACCGCGCCATCTGCCCCCTGATGTGGGCTTCGGTGGCAGTGACGATTTTCTGTGCGGGAGGAAGTCCCGGAGGGTTCGCGGCGCCGAGAACCGCCGAATACACGGCCGTGTAAAGTGTCGAATCAGCAAGAAATCAGGCATTTCGACGCGAAGCGCCTGCCCGGCGTCACCCTCGAGGGCCTCGAGCCCCCCGACGAGGGGAGCGCCTCCCTCCCTGCCCGAGGGGTCCGCGGGGGGGCGTCGGGGGTGCGTCGACGGGGTGGCACCGGAGGGTGCCCGGCGCGCTGGCGAAGATATCGGCAATGAAAATCCCCGGAGGCGCGATGTCCCTTATCCGCGGGGCGGCAGAGTCGGATACCTCGACCGCGCTCCGCCGGTGACGCGCGCCCCCGGGTGGCTGTAGAGTCCGCGCCGCCGATGTCGACGCTGCTCAACGATGAAGCGATGGCCCGCGCTCGCGCGGCGATGCGCTCGGCCCAGCCGCAGAACGCGGTGCAGATCCTGATCGGCGCCGCGGCGCAGACGCACCTCCAGGCGCGCGACTACGACGAGCTCGTCCGGCTGCTGGCCGACGCGCTCCAGCAGATCGGGCTGCTGCGCGCCGCGGCCTCGGTGTGGCTCTACCTGAAGGACGGTCGGCGCATGGCCCAGGTCAGCGCCAACGAGCCGCGAGACCTCGCCCGCGCCGCGATCCTCGACGGCAACTACGGGGCGGCGGCGCAGCACTACCGGGCCGCGCGCTGGCCCGCCCACGCGGCCATCGCCTCGGAGAAGGCCCGGCTCTTCCCGCAGGCCCGGCTGCTCTGGGAGGAGGTGCAGGCCGACCCGAGGCTGCGCGAAGACCCGTACAACGCCGCGCTGGTGAGCTTCAACCTCGGGAGGGTGCTCACCGAGCTGCGCGACGCGCCCGGCGCCCAGCGGGGCCGGGTGCGCGCCATGCGACTGCTCGAAGAGGCCGCCGACCTCTTCGAGGCGAGGGGGCTGCGGGAGCGGGCCTTCGACTGCTTCCAGGTGCTGCTCACCCTCGGCGCGGAGACCGGCAGCTTCGAGAACCTCGCGGAGGGCTACCTCAACTGCATCCGCATCCTGCGTGAGGACCACCTCAAGTATTACGCCCTCCAGTATTACGAGGACTTCATCGTGCGGGCCGAGCGGGCGCACGAGCACCACGCCGTCGCCACCATCGTGCACGAGGCGGCGGACTACGCGAGGGCCCTGGGGCTGCCCTTCCACCCCGCGCTGCGCATGCGCGAGGCGGAGGCGTGGCGCAACGCGGCGGAGCAGATCCTCCGGGGCGGCGGCTCGGTGGAGCTGGCGGAGAACGCGCTGCTGGCCTCCGTGGGGGCCTTCTCGGGGGTGGGGATGCACGGCCGCGCGGTGGCGGTCTTCGGGGTGCTCGCGCAGATGCCCGGCATCGAGGAGGAGCGGGCGAAGCGCTACGCCCGGCTGCGCTCCCGCTACGGAGACGCGAGGGACGAGGTGGTGCGGATGTCCGCGGTGCCGGAGTACCTCAAGCTCCCGGTGGCCTACCCCGACATCTGGAACGTCGACGTCGTGGAGTGGGAGGAGGACGGCGACGCGGTCGAGGCGTGCGGGGAGATCCTGCTCGACGGCACGCTGCCTGACTTCGTGCGGCGCAAGGCGCTGCTGGCGAGGCTGGTGCCGCTGACGGCGCGGGAGCCGGGGCACCCCAACACGCAGGCCCAGCTCGCCGAGGCCCTGGGGCAGGTGCAGCTCTACTCCGTGCTCTCTCCCCTGGAGCACCTCTTCGACCGGGGCCGCGGCGACGTGCGCGTGGCGGCGCTGAGGGCGGCCCGATCGCTCTTCTTCAAGCGCACCTTCATGCTGCTGATGAAGGGCGTCGCGGAGCCCGACCACGCGGTGCGCGCGGCGGCGGTCGAGGCCATCCAGCTCCTGCACTTCCCCCACGCCTTCGACCCCCTCTCCCGGCTGCACCGGGACCAGTCCGACCCCGCGGTGCGAGGCGCGGCGCTCAACTCCATCGGGCGCATCCCCTCGCTCGAAGCCGTCGAGTACCTCCTGGGCACGCTCCGCCATGGGAGCCCGGAGGAGCGCCAGCTCGCCGCCGACCTGCTGGTGCGCCACGACGCCGCGGAGGCCACCGGGGCCATCCAGGCCGCGCTCGCCCAGGAGAACGGCGAGATGCAGCAGCTCCTGGTCACGGTGCTGCGCCGCCGCAACCGTTGACCGCATCCGTCACCACCACATCCCCATCCAGGGCAGCGAGGCGAAAGAGGTTTCATGGAGTTTCCCAAGCGGGGTCTGTCGAAGGACGAAGTGCTCACCTCCCTGAAGGGCCGCCAGGGCTCGGACGCCGACTGGCGCCACGGGCGCACCTTCTCGCTCGTCTACTACGCGGGGCCCGAGGCCCTCGACGTGCTCTACGAGGCGTCGCGCGCGTACTTCTCGGAGAACGCCCTCAACCCCATGGCCTTCCCGGGGCTGCGGCAGTGCGAGACCGACGTGGTGGCCATGACCGCGGCGATGCTCCACCACCCCGACGCCGCGGGCACCATGACCACCGGCGGCACCGAGAGCATCCTCATGGCGGTGAAGACCGCCCGGCAGTGGGCGCGGGCCCACAAGCCCGAGATCACCCAGCCCGAGATGCTGGTCCCCATCACGGTGCACCCGGCCTTCGAGAAGGCCGCGGCCTACTTCGACGTGAAGGCCGTGCACGTCCCCGTCGGCGACGACTTCCGGGCCGACATGGCCGCCGCGCGATCGCTCATCAACGACAACACCATCCTCGTGGTGGGATCGGCCCCGCAGTACCCGCACGGCGTCGTCGACCCCATCACCGAGCTCGCGGCGCTGGCCCGGGATCGAGGCATCCTCTGCCACGTCGACGCCTGCCTCGGGGGCTTCCTGCTGCCCTGGGTGGAGAAGCTCGGCTACCCCGTTCCGCCCTTTGATTTCAGGGTCGAGGGCGTGACCTCGATGAGCGCCGACGTGCACAAGTACGGCTACGCGGCCAAGGGAGCCTCGGTGGTGCTCTACCGCGACCGCGACCTGCGAAAGCACCAGTTCGTGGCCTACGCCGACTGGCCCGGCGGGCTCTACGGCTCACCCTCCATGTGCGGCACCCGCGCCGGAGGCCCCATCGCCGCAGCCTGGGCGATCATGAACCACCTCGGCGAGGAGGGTTACCTCCGCATCACCCGGGAGACCATGACCGCCGCGCGAGCGCTCATCGAGGGCATCAACGCCATCCCCGGGCTCTATGTCTTCGGCGACCCGGTGGGGAGCGTCTTCGGCTTCGGCTCCCACGACATCGACATCTACGCGCTCTCCGAGGCGATGGACGCCAAGGGCTGGCACCTCGACCGGCTCCAGAGGCCTCCGGGGCTGCACATGATGATCACCCCCGCGCACGCGCCGCTGGTGGAGAAGATCCTCGCCGACCTTCGGGAGGCCACCGAGACCATCCGTCGCGAGGGCACCACCGCGGAGGGCGCGGCGGCCATGTACGGCGCGCTCGGCACCATGGACGACCGCGGCACGGTCAACGACTTCATCCTGAACTTCCTCGACAACATCGACGCCCGCTGACAGACCTCCCGGCTCCGTGCTCCCCCTCGCCACGCTGGTGCTGCTGGCCATCGCGCTGGAGTCCATCGTGGGCTTCGGGGCGACGGTGCTCGTCGTCGCGCTGGGCACCTGGATCCTCCCGGTGCAGCTCCTGCTCCCGGTGTACGTCCCGGTGAACATGGTGCTCTCGGCCTCCATCGCGTGGCGCGACCGGGCCTCCATCGACGTGGAGCTGCTGAAGAAGCGCGTGCTCCCGCTGGCCGCCGCGGGGCTCGCGGTGGGCTTCGCGCTCTACCGATATGCCGCGCGCCCCGAGCTGCTCCACGCCTTCGGGGTGATGGTGGTGCTCATCGGGCTCAACGAGCTCCGCAAGGTGCTGTGGCCCCCGGCGACGCCGTCGGTGAGCCGCACCCGGAGCAACGCGCTGCTGGTGGGAGGGGGCGTGGTGCACGGGGTGTTCGGCACGGGCGGCGTGCTCATCGTGGCGGCGCTCGCGGGCGAGCGGATGGAGAAGACCCGGATGCGCGCCACGCTGGCGACGCTCTGGCTGCTGATGAACCTGGCGATGGTGGCCAACTTCATCGGGCATGGCGCGCTGGGGGTGAGCTCGCTGGGGCGCTCGGCGCTGCTGCTCCCCGCGGTGGCGGCGGGGGGATGGCTCGGCGATCAGGTGCACCGTCGGGTGACCGAGCGGCCCTTTCGCATCGCGATGGCCCTGGTGATGATGGCCGCGGGCGCCGCGCAGGTGCTTCGGTAGAGCGCAGCCGCTGAACCGCCGACCGCTCTCGCGCAACGGGTCCACGACGCCCGCGATCGGTCGTCGTGAGAGGAAGAGGAGAGCCGCGATCATGGCGAAGTCCTGGGGTTTCATCGTCGGACTGGGGGTCGCCGTCTCGCTGAGCCCCGCGCTCTCGCTGGCCTTCGGCGTCGACCCGCGGGTCGAGCGCAGCGTCGCCGACGGGTACGTCGCGGGCTCGCAGCAGCCCGTCGCCTGCAACGCCGCGGGGTGCCTCGCGGTGTGGTCGGTCTTCTCTGCCGACCACTCGCGCACCGTCGCCATCCGCGCGGCGAGGATCGGTCCGACCGGCGCTCCCCTCGAACCCTCGACGGTGACGCTCTCCGAGGGGAGCACCAGCCGCTACTCGCCCTCCGTCGCGACCGACGGAACGAGCTTCTTCGTGGTCTGGGTGCTCGAGGGCACCGGCGTGGTGGGCGCGCGGGTCTCTGGCAGCGGGGCGGTGCTCGACGCGGGCGGCGTGGTGCTCGCGCCCCCGGCGACCGGCTCGCAGCAGAACCCGACGGTCGCCTGGAACGGCCACGACTACCTCGCGGCCTGGCAGGAGGCTCCCGCTGGGGTGTCTGCCATCCGAGGGACGCGCGTCTCCGCGGGGGGCGTCGTGCGCGACCCGGCGGGCCTCGCGATCGGCCCGCTCTCGGCGTCCACCCGGCGCATGCCGACGGTCGTCGGCGTGGGCGACGGCTTCGTGGTCGCGTGGGAGGACGCCCGGGTCATGCCCTACGGAGACCTCTACCTCGCGCGCGTCGCGGCGGACGGCACCGTGCGCGACCCCGCGGGCCTGCACCCCTTCACGACCTTCCACACCCGGACCGCGCCCAGCCTCTCGTCGGACGGTTCTCGCGCGCTGCTCGTCTGGCAGGACGGAGACGGCGGCCTCAACGGCGTGCGTTCCACCCTGCTCGGCGCGGACGGCCTCGCGGGCGCGGTGAGCGTCCTCGGCACGACCCCCGGTCGACCCTCCGCCGCCTTCGATGGCAGCCACCACCTCGTGGCGTGGGCGCAGACGTCGGTCGTCCACCACGCGCTGCTCTCGCCCGCGGGAGTGCCCGTCGCGCCGGGCGATCGCACGCTGGGCACCGGGGCCTTCGGGCCTCCCTTCCTGGCCTCGGGAGGCGCGGGCTTCCAGGGCGTCGTGCAGGGCGGGGGGATACCCGGGGTGCTCGGGTTTCGCGTCTCCGCAGACGGCGCGACCACCACCGCGCCGTCGCCGATCTCGTTCCAGAGCAACGCCCAGACCGACCCCCGCGTGGCGTCCGACGGGACGGACTTCCTCGTCACCTGGAGCGACCGTCGCAACGTGCTCGCGGCACGGGTGAGCGCCTCGGGCGCCGTGCGCGACGCGCCGCCCCTGACGCTGGCGAGCTCCGCGCTCCAGGGCCGCGTGGCGCACGACGGGACGGCCTGGCTCGTGACGTGGGTGCGCACCGATACGGGCGGCGTCGGCGCGGCGCGCGTGCCTTCCTCGGGCGCAGCCGCGACGCTCGCCGCAGCGGGAACCTTCGTCCCCGCCGACACGCTCGGCCCCGGCCGCGGCTACGCGATGATCGGCGGCGTCGAGGTCATGCTGGGCGCCCGGCGCAGCGCGCGCCTCCAGCGCCTTCCGGTGCCCTCGCTGACGCCCGCCGCGGCGGCCGTGGTGGACGGCCGCGGGGCCACGCTCACCAGCCCTCCCGCCGTCGGCTTCGACGGGACCAACCACCTCGCCGCGTGGCAGGCGGGAGGCGTCGCGCCGCCGTACTGCGCGACCGTCGACGCGATCCGCGTGACGCCCGACGGCGACCGCCTCGACCCGGGCCCGCTGCACCTCAGCCCCTGCTATCCCTCCGACGGGTTCATCGTCCCCTCCGTCGCCTTCGACGGCAGCCGCTACCTCGTGGTGTGGAACGCGCGGGGCGCGAGCGGCGCGGACGTCTTCGGCGCGCGGGTGAGCCGCGGAGGCGAGCTGCTCGACGCGAGCCCGCTGGTGCTCTCCTCGGCGGCGGGCGACCAGCGCAACCCCGCGGTGGTCTTCGACGGCGCCCGCTTCGCCGTGGTCTGGGAGGACGGCCGCGCGGGCAACCGCGACCTCTACGGCACCCGCGTGCTGACCGACGGGAGCGTCCTCGACCCGTCGGGGGCGCCCGTCGCCGCCACGCCGACGGACGAGTCGTCCCCTCAGCTCGCGGTCAACGCCGCAGGGCGGGTGCTGGTGACCTATGTCCACGCCGATCCCTCGCTCGGGGTCGACCGCGTGGAGGCGACCTTCGCAGCCTTCGAGGGCGTCCCCGACGCGGGGGTCCCCGACGCGGGCTCCCTCCCCGACGCGGGCTCCCTCCCCGACGCGGGCTCCCTCCCCGACGCGGGCTCCCTCCCCGACGCGGGCTCCCTCCCCGACGCGGCGCTTGTGGACGTCGGATTCGATGCGGGTGCAGCCGACGGTGGGTTCATCGCCGACGCCCCTGCCATGGACGTCGGCCGCCTGGATGCGGGCGCCCCCGCGGAGTCGTCCGGCGGTCTCTGCGCCGTTCGACCGGGCTCCGTCGGCGCGGGCGGCCACGGCGCCCTCGGCCTCGCGGCGCTGGCAGCGATCCTCGGCCGTCGCCGCCGGAAGGGCCGCGCAGCGTCGCCCCGGCGACGATGACCGCGGACGCGGCGCTGGCGCTGCGGTAGGGAGATCGTATGTCGATGGAACCACTGGCCATCCTCGGATGTGGCTTTACCGGGACGGCGGCTGCAGTGAGGGCCCTCGCGGCCGGGCGCCCGGTGAGGGCGACGGTGCGCACCGAGGAGGCGGCGAGGACGCCGCGGCTGATCGGCGCCGACGTGACCGTGGCGAAGTCGTTGACCGGGGAGATCGTCGCTCCGCTGGTGGAGGGCGCCGACGTGCTGGTGACCTTTCCCCCCGACGGCGTCACCGACGAGGCCATCGTCGGGACGCTGGGGCGGGCGCGCTCGGCGGTCTATGTGTCGAGCACCGGGGTCTACGGCGAGCGCGTCGGGATCATCGACGAGGAGACCCCCACTGACGCGAGAGACCCGAAGGCGGGGCTGAGGCTGGCGGCCGAGACAGCGTGGCGCGAGGCCGGGGCCACGGCGCTGAGGGCGGCGGGAATCTACGGCCCAGGGAGGGGATTGCACCGGAGGCTGGTGGAGGGGAGCTACCGGGTTCCTGGCGACGGGAGGCAGGTGGTGTCGCGGGTGCACGTCGAGGACCTCGCGGCGATGGCCCTCGGCTGCCTCGAGGCGGGGCTGCGCGGAGGCTTCTTCGTGGCGGCGGACGACGCGCCGGTGCCCCAGGCGGAGGTGGTTCGCTGGCTCTGCGCGGGCCTCGGAGTGCCCCCTCCCCCGTCGGTGGCGTTGACCGCGGCGCCAGCGACGCTGCGGCACGACCGCACGGTGATCAACGCGAGGGTGAAGCGGGCGCTGGGGCTCACGCTGCGCTACCCGAGCTGGAGGGAGGGCTTCGCCCAGTGCCTCCGGGCGGAGGGCGTCCCCTTCCGGCCCTGAACCTTCGGGGTGTTGCGGGGGACAGTAACTTGCGGGGCGAGCCCGGGTTTGCTACCGCCGGGACTCAGTCCGAGCGGTGGCGGAATTGACGATGATCGTCGGGCGCCTTGTGACTCGGATGCGGGTGTCATGGCGAAGCAGATCCATTGTCTGGTGCGAGGTCGGGTGCAGGGCGTGTTCTTCCGCACGGCGACGCAGCGGGAGGCGAAGCGCCTGGGGCTTACGGGCTGGGTGAAGAACCTCCCCGATGGAACGGTGGAGGTCGTCGCCGAAGGGGAAGACGACTCGCTGAAGGAGTTCGTGGGATGGATGCAGCGGGGTCCGACGGCGGCGAGGGTCGAGCGGGTGGACTCCCGCTGGCGAGGCTACACGGGCGAATGGGGCGATTTCCGCATCGTCGACTGACAGCCGCCGCGCTGGCGCTCAGCCTCCTCTCGGCGGGCGCCGCGGCCCGGGCCCAGCCCTCCCCCCCTCCGCCCGTCGCGGCGGCGGCGGCCACCGACGAGTCCGTGGGTCGCTCCGCGGCGGAGCTCGACGCGATGCTGGGTCGGCTCACCGACGGCAGCGCCCGCGAGCGCCGCGCCGCCGCCGACGAGATCATCCGAACGCTGGAGCGGGAGGACATCCCGGTCATCCGTCAGCGCCTCCTGGCGCCGTGGCGGGCGGACATCGAGCCGCTGCGCTTCAAGATCGTGCGGCTCATCCGGGCGGCCACCGACAATCGCCCCAACGCCGAGTACGACCTGCTGACGCTGATGCTCTCGGCCCCTCGCGCGGCCGACCTCGACGGCGCCATCGAGCGGGTGGTGCTGGCTCGGGCGCTCGGGGGCATGGCCTCGGCCGACGCGGGCCGGGCGCTGGTGGCGCTCTCCTCCTCCTACGGGGCGCTGCTCCGCCAGGAGGTGGGGCGCATCGTCCGGGGGCAGCTCAGGGACTACGTGCTCCCGGCGCTCATCGAGCTGCGCAACCCCTCGGAGATGATGCGGGTGTTCATGCGGCAGACGCGCGAGGCGCTGCGCAAGGTGACGCCCGGCGAGGCGGTGCAGCAGCACGACAACGCGCTGCTGGCGGAGATCCTCCGGGCCTACGGGTCGATCCGCCAGCCGGACGCGATGCAGGTGGTGGTGAGCTTCGTCAACAGCGACCGGGCGCAGGTGCGCGAGGCGGCGCGCTGGGCGGTGACGCAGTACGGCCGGGAGTCCATCAACGCGCTCCGGGCGGCCTACGAGATGTACGAGGGCCACGACGCCAACGCCCAGTGGGGGTGGGAGCGCACGGCCCAGGAGCTGTACCTCGCCAACGACCGGCGGCGCATGGCGGAGGTCACGCAGCGCCTCGACGCGGGCCTCGCCGCGGGCCGATCGGGTGACGGCAACGCGATGCTGGCGCACTTCCGCTGGGTGCTGGCGAGGCACCCTGACATGCAGCGCCGCGCGGAGATGGTCGAGCCGCTGATGCGCCTCGCGAGGGAGCTGGAGTCCGAGGACGCCTCGCGCGCCCAGGCCGTGTGGCGGCTGGCCCTGTGGGTCGAGCCCGAGGGGGCGCACGCGAGGGAGATCCGCGCGGCGGTGCTCTTCCTCGAGGCCGAGCAGTCGATGGCGCGAGGCGTCGCCGACCCGGAGCTCTACGACGCCGTGCTGAGGGTCGACCCCGGGCACTCGAGGGCGAGGGCGCAGCGCTCCGTGGTGGCCCAGGACGAGGTGCTGAGGGCCCGGCGCCACCGCCGTACGCTGGGCGCCGTCGGGCTGCTGGGCGTGGCGCTCGGTACGCTGTGGCTGCTGGTGAGGCGGCCCCCTCGGAGGGCGTCGAAGCCGGCGAAGGCGGAGGCGTGAGCCCGGCCTCGATGTGGCGCTGCGGCGTGACGGCGCTGATGGCGAGGGCGCTGCTCGCCTGCTCCACCGATCCGACGGTGGAGGACGGGCTTCGCGCGGCGGAGGCGGTGGCGATGGCCTCGGAGGTCGTCGGGCTGGCGCAGGCCTTCGCGGCGCCCACCGCCGGGCTCACCAGCGACGTGATGGCCGCCGAGCGCTCGGCCGCGGTGGCGCAGGCGGCCTTCACCCCCACCGGGTGCACCCGCATCCAGCTCAGGGACAACGCGGTGCGCGTCACCTTCGTCGGCGAGTGCAACGGACCTTATGGGATGAGGGTGCTCGACGGCGCCCTCGTCGCCACCGTGGCGAGGCGCGGCGAGCAGCTCGAGGTGGCGCTCTCGGGCGAGCTTCGCACTCGTCACTCCACGCTTCGCCCGGCGCTCAACGTGACCGTGTCGTCGCTGGCCGGAACGACCCAGGTGGAGTACGTCGGCAACTTCACCGGAGCCGGCGCGAGGGGCAGCGCGGTGAGCTTCGACGGCCGCGGGGTCGGCAGCCTCGAGCCGAGCTGCGTGCAGCTCAACGGCTCCGCGTCCGTGACCGCCGGGAGCGAAGCCTGGACGGTGCTCATCGCCAGCTACAACCGCTGCGCCGGAGGGTGCCCGATGAGCGGAGGGAATCTCATTCTCAACCGCGCGTCAGGCAGCCAGACGCGGGTCGAACTCACGGGCGGACAGGGGGTCTCGGTCACCAACGCGAACGGCCGCGCGGAGGCCGCCAGCGTGCCCTGCGGCGGCTGACGCGGCGCGGCGCGGCGTTCGTTACCAAAGCCTCGACGACCTGTGATACCCCGTGGCGCCATGAGCTCGGATCTCTCGTCGCTTCGTGCCGAAATCATCCACTCTCTGGAGCACACGCTCGATGCGGTGCTGCCCTGGTTCGTGTCGCAGATGCCCGCGGCGTACTTCGCGGACACCCCCGACCAGGAGCGGCTCTCGCACCTTCGAGCGCTGCTCGCGGCGCGCGCCTCGGCGATGCCGCCGCGCATCACCCTTCACTCCGAAGACCGCGCCCGCTGGACCTTCCTGATGGACGGCGATCGCCCGGGGATGCTCAAGGAGATCCTCGACCAGCTCCCCGCCGAGGCGCCGCTGCGGCAGGTGAAGGTGCACACCAGCGCCGACGGCCAGCTCGCCATCGACACCATCGTGCTCGGCGACGTGCCCCGCTACGACCCCGCCGACCCGGCGCAGCAGGCGAGGCTCGACGCGATCCTCGGGCTCGTCGAGAAGGTGCGCGGCGACGTCGCGCGGGTGCGCTCGTTTCTGCTGAGCTCCTCGGCGGACTTCGTGCGCTCGGCCACCGCCCTTCGCGCGGTGCGCTGCGCCGACCGCTACGAGGCCGTGCGCGGCACCGAGGACACGCTGGTGCAGCTCGAGCCCGAGGCCGACCCGACGCTCTCCCGCATCGTGATCACCGTCGGCAACGCCACGCCCCGTCGGATGTTCGAGCGCTGCGCCGACCTCATCGGCAGCCACGGCGTCAACATCCACCGCGCCTTCGTCGACGTGGTCGAAGACCCCGGCCACGGCTACGTCACCCTGTTCAGCTACCTGGTGCGCGGCCCCGACGGGCGCGCCCTCGACGCCGACGGCGCGGTCTGGCGCGCGCTCTCCCCCTCGCTCTCCCGCGGCAAGTGGATCACCGACGCGGCCCTCTCGCTCAGCCACAACAACCCCGCCCTCGGCCTCGAGCGCGCGGAGGTCGTCGTCGCCCTGTCGAGCCTCGCGCACCAGCGGCTCACCCGCGACAACCCCGTCTCCTTCGCGCGCGACCGGGTGCTGGCGCTCGCGGTGCGTCACCTCGCGCTGAGCGCGGCCATCGCCGACCTGCTGCACGACCGGTTCAACCCGGTGAGCGCGATGTCCGACGAGACCTACGCGCTGCGCTCGGCGGCGCTGCGAGACCAGATCGAGCACGACGTCGACGGCGACGACGCCCGCCGGGTGCTGAAGACCCTGCTCGACGCGGTCGGCGCCACGCTGCGCACCAACCTCCACCTGGAGAAGCGCTACGGCCTGGCGCTGCGCCTCGAAGGGGGCTTCATCCCCCGCGGCGACGAGAAGCCCTTCGGCGTGTACTTCGTGCACGGCCAGGGGTGGGACGGCTTCCACCTGCGCTTCCGCGACATCGCCCGCGGCGGGGTGCGCGTCGTGCGGCCCCGCGGCCCCGACCAGCTCACCGCCGAGACGGACCGTCTTTACGATGAGGTGTATGGCCTCGCGCAGGCCCAGCAGCTCAAGAACAAGGACATCCCCGAGGGCGGCGGCAAGGCCGTGATCGTGGCGTCGCAGGACGTCCCGCTGACGAGGGCCATCAAGGGCTTCATCGACGGGCTGCTCGACCTGATGGTCCCCGACGAGCAGCACCCGCTGGTCGACCGGCTCGGCCGCCAGGAGACGCTCTACCTTGGCCCGGACGAGAACATCGCCCCGGAGCACATCGAGTGGATCGTCGACCGCGCCCGTCGCCGCGGGCACAAGCTGGCCGCGGCGTTCATGAGCTCCAAGCCCGGCGCTGGCATCAACCACAAGGAGTACGGCGTCACCTCCGAGGGCGTGGCGGTCTTCCTCGAGGTGGCCCTGAAGGCCGTGGGCATCAACCCCCGCACCCAGGACTTCACCCTCAAGCTCACCGGCGGTCCGGACGGCGACGTCGCGGGCAACATGCTGAAGATCCTTCACCGCGAGTACGGCGAGCGGGCGAAGGTGGTGGGCATCTCCGACGCCTCCGGGGCGCTCGAAGACCCCAACGGGCTCGACCACTCCGAGCTGCTGCGCCTGGTGCACGCGTCCGAGCCGGTGGGGGCCTTCGATCCGTCGAAGCTGTCGCCGAGGGGGAAGCTCACCCGGGTCGACGCGCCGGAGGGGGTGCGGATGCGCAACTCGCTCCACAACCGGGTGGTGGCGGATGCCTTCGTCCCCGCGGGCGGAAGGCCCCAGACGCTCAACGGCCACAACTGGCAGGAGCACCTGCTGCCCGACGGCACCCCGTCGAGCCGGGTGATCGTGGAGGGGGCCAACCTCTTCCTGACGCCGGACGCGCGCAAGGCGCTCGGCGAGCGCGGGGTGCTGGTGCTCAAGGACAGCAGCGCCAACAAGTGCGGGGTGATCTGCTCCAGCTTCGAGATCACCGCGGCGCACCTGCTGTCGGAGGAGGAGTTCCTCGCGCACAAGAAGACCTTCGTGGCCCAGGTGATCGAGCGGCTGCGCGAGCTGGCCCGCCGCGAGGCCGAGCTGCTCTTCCGCGAGCGCGGCCACCACCCCGGGGTGCTGATGCCCGAGCTGTCGGTGCGGCTCTCCAAGGAGATGAACCGCGCCGCCGACGCCATCGCGCTCTACCTGGAGACCGTCGGCCCGGAGGAGCACGCGCTGGGCGAGGCGCTGGTGCGGGAGCACCTCCCGACGATCCTCCGCACGCTGGCCGAGAGCCGGCTGGCGGAGCGGATGCCGGTGGCCTACTGGCGCTCGATCGTGGCCAAGTCCCTGGCGGCGCACATCGTGTACCGGGAGGGCCTCGACTGGCTCAACCCGCTTCCCGACGCGGCGATCGGGTCGATGGCCTTCCAGTGGCTGCGGGCGGAGAACGCGGCGAGGGCGCTGGCGACGGCGATCCGCGGCGGCGAGTACTTCGACCGTGACGCGGTGGCCGCGGTGGTCGAGCGCGCGGGCGCCCGGCTGACGCTGGAGGGGTGAGCGCGCTCCACACCGCCTACGGCGTCTCGCGCCACGTATGGAGCCCGGACGACTCCTGGCTCGCGGTGGTGCGAGAGCGCGACGAGCAGGTGGTGTGCTTCGAGGCCGAGAGCGGGCGCGAGGTCTTCGCGTGGGACCCGCCCCGCTTCTGGCGTGGGGTCTTCATCGCCGCGGTGTCGCCCGAGGCGCTGCTGGTGGTGACGCGCGCCCGCGATGACGTGAGGGTGTTCGTGCTGGCGGTTCCCGACGGGGGCGTGCTGGCCGAGGCTCGCCTCGACGCGGCGCCCGGGGACATCAGCGTGGAGGTCTCCGCCGACGGCGCGACCGCGGTGCTGCTCTCCGGGTTGACCCACGACGTGAAGGGCCGCGGGTACGAGCTCACCTGGCTGGACACCCGCTCTCTCACGGTGGTGGGCCGGGAGCGGATCAACCCCGCGCAGGGCGATCGCCCCAGGCGGATGGTGATGCACCCGGACGGGCTCTGGGCGACGTGGGTGACGCCGCAGCAGTCGATGCGCTTCGACGAGCCGAGGCAGGTGGAGCGCTTCGACCGGGCGGGCGCGGTGCTGTCGGGGCCGGTGTTTCGGGGGAGCGGCGACCTGCGGTCGCTGCGCTGGGTCGACGCCGACCGGCTGCTGGTGGCGATCGATCCCGCGGTGGTCGGGCCACCGGACGCGGGCTGGACGAGGCTGCTGCTCACCGACCCGGAGCGGGGGCGCGTGCTCTTCGACGGGGAGCAGCAGGCGAGGCGGGTGGGCCTCGCGCTGGTGTACTCCGAGCTCGACGTGCACCCCGAGGACGGCCGACTGCTGATCGCGTGGACCGACCGACTGACGGACCTCGGAGAGCCCTCCCCCGGGACGGCGACGGTGATCGATCGAGGCGGCGAGGTGCTGGCGAGCTGGCGCACGCCGACGGCGCACTACGGGGCCTACGGCGCGGTGTGGGCGGGCGAAGGCGACGCGGTGATCGAGCTGGTGGCGGCCTCGGACGAGGCGCTGTCGCTGCTGCGGCGCGAGGCCTTCGACGAGGAGCCGAGGGTGCTGCGCACCGATCGGCTGAAGCGCCCGGCGGGGGCGAGCGGGTGGGGCGCGTCGAGCCGGGGGATGGCGGCGTCGCTCACGCGCAGCCCGATGGGGCGGTGGCTTGCGACGACGTGGTCGATCGGGCGCTACGCGTCGGACGAGCAGCTCTCGTGGGTGGCGCTCGGGGGGTGAGCCTGCTGACTGGTGACCGACCGAAAGGTCTTGGCGGCTATAGAGCGGCTCCCCAGTCCGGTCCGATACGAAGGCCAAGAAGAGCCGCAAGTACTGCAAGGAAGTGTGACCGCCGGGTTGCCTTGCCACGCAAGGGAGCGCTGACGCTGTAAGCTGACGCATATCTATACCGGACCGCATGTCAGAGCCGACCGGGAACCGCTCTAACCGCAATAAGGTATTGCTGAACAATGGCCAGAAGGAAATCAATTCTGCCGTAGATAGAGCCGAAACGCTCGATAAAAATCGTCAGCGCCCAACGACGGAACAACGTCCATTTTCGTAGCAAAAATAGAATAATAGCGGCCAAACCGCACTCGATCACGAGACAACGACCAAGTCCAAGTTTTGATACGCAGAAGAACCGTCCGGAAAATAAAATCATTTAACACACGAACGGTCTGATACAGCACTCCAAAAGCGATCTGAAGTTCAGCGTAAGGTACTAGCACAGGCTTCTCCAGGAACCCCCCATGAGCAACCAAGCCGAGTTCGATGGCATTCTTGGAACCCAATTTACCAAATCGGTGGACCAAACAATGCCGCAATTGACAGACTTTCGAAAACTCATCAAGAGCAGATAGGACATCCTTCGGAATGTTCGTAATATCAAGAAAATCCAGAAGCGCACCGACTATGTTTCTTCGACCAGCAAACGAGACACCCTCGAACAGCGCCTCAGGCAAAAGTTTAGGATCAAGCTGATGGACTGCAGCCGCATATGAAATATCCCGCACAAAGACCTTCCTCTGAGCGATCTCGTCGATAACAATTATTCGCCGGAACAAGGTCCTAAAAAAGCTCTCAACAGCAGACATGTAACCAAGAAGCACCAAATGCCCCAACCGGGGCGCATGGACCGCAGGAGGAGGAGGCACAAGTTTATTCAATTCCGCTGTCGCCTCCAGGAATTGATCCAACGCGGACAGGACTGGCTCACGACTTGTTTGATCGAAGAGCCTCGACGTGTCGAATGCCGGAACCACTTGGATCTTACAGATCGGCGGCAAACTCGCCTTTCCGGCGCCCTTATTCTTCTTTGATTTCTTTGATGTCGCCTGAGTCATGAGAGAAAATCCTCGACTTCGCGCCGGACCGCCTCCAGGATCATCACCGAACGCTTCTTTCCAATCAGACTCGCCTTCCGAAGTTCGGAGGCTGGATCTTGAAGCGCGAGCAAGTCACCGATGACCTTAAGACCTGTACTTTTTTTAATGTTCTCTTTATACCACTCAGGAATAGGCAGACGCTCGATAGGCAGTTGCAGGCACTGGCGGTATCTAGATGGCTCCGGAAGCTGTGCCCCACACTGATGACAAAAACGCTGCGCTTCGACCATTCGCGCCGCGTGACATCGTTCGCACGACGCCAAGTCGAGTTTCACTTCAACGTCTGCTGAATTGAGCAACGAGCCAAAGCCACGACGCAACGGATGCTTTGCCGACTTCCTTTGTATGTAAGCCACGGCATCCCTAGCAGAAAAACCTCGGCCGGTCGAGAACGCCCTAGACTGCATAAGACGCGCGTAATGAAGAACGTAACGATCATACTCACGATCCTCGCCATGTTGCACGGGCTTCAGCGGATACAGCAATCCCACTTCCACCAAGAACCGGATCATACGGTCATGAGCCGGAGGCCGAACCTCACGCTGGACACCGATAACTGTCTGCTTTTCAGAATGCGGGTGCAACCGTCGATTCTCGATCACAACATCCTCCGCCATTCGCTCGAACAGCCTTAATCCGGCAGCGATGACGGATTTGAACTGAGGAAGCTTGTAACTGAGCGACTGATACTCCGCCTCAAGCAACTGCACTTGTTCTTCCACAACCGACTTAATGCCCTGCTGAGGGTTGCTATTTTTCATAGCAGCACTGTGCCGATACGACCGCAACATGGTGAGCAAGACACGAGGCACGCCAAATGACAAATACATCAATAGCTCCGCTACATCGGGAGGCACATCAGCAGTCAGAGACGGGCGTTTCGACAGAAGTTGCGTAAATACTTCAGCATAGCCCGAGTCTTCCACACTCAACCAAGCGTTGATCGTTTCTGCATCATGACGCACGTGGAATCGCGGCCCATACTGGGTCGTTCCAGGATAGACCGACGCCTTTGGGGAAACGAGCGGCGACTTCAAATCCTGGAAAACATTAAAAAACTCTACCAGGTACTCGGGCGCCAGCGACAGCGCAGCATCGTCGAGCAAGAGGATCATACGACTACGACCGCAGGCAGCAATGGCATCTCGGAACAACGACTGAACACGAGCAATATTGACATGAAGACGCACGGTCTCATGCCATAGCGGACGATCACCATTCTCCACCTCCGCAACATAATCCTCCAATTGCTGCGAACTAAATCCGATCTCCTTAAAAATCAGAGTCTCAAAATCACACTTACATTCCGAGCCGAATGATGCCAACCCAACCAGCAATTTGGCCATGACCCACGAACCAAATATCTTCCGTGCATCAACCGCTGTCCCAAGCAACGGTTCAAGCCGAGCATATCGCGAAAACGAAACATAGATTGCGGCAGGCCGTCTTCTGCTTCGGACACACTCCAGGTATACATACCGCATCTGGTGCGTCTTTCCCGTGCCCCTCGGTCCGGAAAGGAGTTTCGCGCCCCGGCCAATTAGCTTTGCTCGGATCTTGCGAAAGAACTCGCTATCCGCCGTCAATTCCACCAACTCTTCCGCAGAAACATGATCAGCACGCTCCTCGATTTCCCCAATCACATCTGAGTCTAAAACATCGACCATTTGAATCCATCCTTTACTCACGGCGACCAGGAAACCGGAAAACCCAGCAGATCGGACTTATTCAGGACTTTCGCACAGACCCCACGAGTGTGCGCTCGAATCCACGCGCGACCTCTTGGCGAGTCAAGATCCGCCCAGAGGCTACTAAGAAACTCGCTCGAACCGCGCACAACAAAAATGCAATCACTGACCAAACCAGTGCCAGATCGAACACGCGCAATTTTATCCTCCAGGTTCCGGCCGACTCTCGTGAGCAAAATGTCCCCAGACTGCGCACGAACGTATTTATGCCCTGGGACTGCTCGCGTGATGTTCGGCCCAATGCGAATCACCTTGTCCATTTCTCTGAGAGACAAATGGGTCGAGTGTAGTAATGAGATTCCGGCGCGCTTTGCGGAAGCCATCTCAAGTTGGCCGCGCAGAACGGACACGCCCGACACCTCCCCTAGGGCGACCTTCGCCTCGAACGACTGATCCCGTCGCCAACGATAGAACTTGTAGTCCATTCGTTCTGCTGCCTCTAGCGGGCTCACGACGATCGGAGCCGATAGATTGCCCTCCAAGTCCGCACAATACAGCGGCAAGTCCTTGGTTTGACAGGCCCCCTTCTCGATGGTCAGGAGATAGGTCTTTGCTTCAGTGCCAAGAAATGACTTCTCCGGCAGTTCGATTACGCTATGTACAGCATGAGACTCCAGCAATGCTTCCCGGAGCGATCGATTCTTGGATCCGGTCACGGTGCCATCAGGGACAATGATGCCAAGCTGCCCGCCATTTTTTAGCAACCGGATGCTCTGAGCCAAGAATACGACATCAGCTGCGATGTCACCCTGCGCTGGAATAGCGGTCCTTAGGCCAACGTCGCGTAACACCTTAGCGAATGACGAGGACCATGGAGCAAGACAATAGGGCGGATTACAGACCGCGGCATCGAACGAACTAGCAAGAGACCCAAATGTGCTGTCAAAATCGGGAGACAGCACATCAGAGACAACATGTCGATTCGGACGAATCGTCTGGATCTGCCCAGCAAGATCACCATCAATGTCTACCGACGTAAGCTTGGCATTCGCCCAACGTCGTCGCACAGCCTGAAGAAGTGCCCCGTTACCTGACCCCAGCTCCAATACATTGCGGACCGTCGATACGGTCATACTGCTAACCAAAAGATCGCCAACAGTCGACGTCGTGAAATACTGTTCGTGAACACGCGTCGCAGGTAGCAGCATTGTGGATTCTATCGTCGTCACCGGTCCGCCGCCGCCGCCCCGATGGCGTTGCGCACGAAGAGGTCTTCCAGGGTCTCGCGCCTGGGCGTCACCGAGTGCACCCGCGCCTGGTGGGCCACGGCCAGCGCCAGCACCTCGCCCACGCGGTCTTCTCCCTCCACGCTCAGCAGCACCTTGTCGTGAAGCTTGCCCTGCTTCACTCCCGCCAACGCGCCAAGCGCCGACACCAGCGCCTCGTCGACCCGGGACAGCTCCACCTCCACCGCGCGGATCTCCCTTCGCAGTAGCTGATCGAGCGAGCCGTAGGCCGTGAGCTCTCCGCGGTTCACGATCGCCACCCGGTCGCAGAGCATCTCGACATCCGACAGGATGTGCGATGAGAACATCACCGTTCGCCCCTGGGAGCGCTCTTCCAAGATCAGGTCGCGCACCTCCTTGCGGCCGATGGGGTCGAGGCCCGTCATGGGCTCGTCCAGGATCAGCAGCTCGGGGTCGCCCATCAGCGCCTGCGCCAGCCCGGCGCGCTGGAGCATGCCCTTGGAGAAGCGGCGCAGCGGACGGTCCATCACCGAGCCGAGGCCCACCCGGCGGAGGATCTCCTTCGTCTGGATCTCCCGCTCGTGGCCGGGCATTCCCACCAGGCGACCGCAGAGGTCCATGATCTCGCGAGGGGTCAGGTATTGATAGAGGTAGGGGTTCTCGGGGAGGAAGCCCACGCGACGCCTCGCCGAGGGTTCGGTCACCGGGAGTCCGAAGAGGCGCACCTCGCCGCGCGTGGGGAAGATCAACCCCAGCAGCGTCTTGATGGTGGTCGTCTTCCCCGCCCCGTTGGGACCAAGAAACCCGAAGATCTCCCCCTTCCTCACTTCGAAGGAGATCCCCCGGACGGCCTCCACCATCCTGTGGATCTTCTCTCCCCAGGCGACCCTCCCTGCCTGCCGCTCCAGCCACGTCGGGGGGTGCCCCGGGAGCCTCGGCGCCGTGCGGATGAAGCCCGTCGAGAACACCTTGATGAGGTTCTTCACCTCCACCACCGCGGGCGCCGCGGTCGCGGTCACAGCCGCACCGTACGGTCGCCGATCGCCCAGCCCGCGTGCCGCTTGAGCTGCTCGATCACCACCCCGGCGTCCTCCTCGGACATCCCCGGGTGCAGCGGGACCGCCACCCCTCCGTCGACCACCGCGTCCGCCACCGGGAAGCGCCTCACGTTGTTGACCCCCAGCGCCGCGAACTGCGGCAGCCGGTGGAGCGCATACGACAGGATGCCCGCCTCGACGCCGGACTCCCGTAGCGTTGCCACCAGCGCGTCTCGCGCCGCCCGACGGTCGCCCGCGTGGGGCCCCGTGGCGGGCGTCGGGAGCACGAAGCCCAGGGTCTGGTGGTTGACCGTCGACCCCTCCGGGGCGCCCTGCCAGGCGAGCGCCACGGCGTCACGGATGGCGCCCGCCAGCGACCTCCGACGCGACAGCATCTCGTCGAGCTTCGCCATCTGGAGCACGCCAAGCGCGGCGTGAAGCTCGCTCAGCCGCGCGTTGGGCCCGGCGCCCACGAAGACCCCGACCGAGCGCTGCCCGTGGTTGCGCAGCGCCGCGATGCGGTCGGCGCGCGAGGCGTCGTGGGTGAGCACCATGCCGCCCTCCCCCGTGGTCACCACCTTGCGCGGATGGAAGGAGTAGGTCCCCACGTCGCCCAGCACCCCGCACGGAACACCATGGAGCGTCGACCCGATGGCGCACGCGGCGTCCTCGATGAGGTCGATGTCGGAAGCGAGCGCGCGCAGCGCAGGGACCTCCGCGGGCACGCCGAACTGGTCGACGGCGATGATCGCGCGGGTGCGGGGCGTGAGGGCGCGGGCGACCTCCGCGGGGGAGAGGTTCCAGGTGGAGGGGTCGACGTCGACGAGGACGGCGTCGGCGTTGCGAAGCAGCACGGCGTTGCCCGGGGAGGGCCAGGTCACCGCGGGGACGATCACCTCGTCGCCCGCGCTCACTGCCCTCGGCGTGGTGGCGAGGCACAACTCCAGGGCGGTGGTGCCGCTGGAGACGGCGAGCGCTCGCAGCGGGGCCTCGGAGGGCGCGCCGAGCCCGAGGAGGTAGTCGCGCACGGCGGTCTCGAAGGCCGCCACGCGGGCGCCCTGGATGAGCATCCCCGAGGCGAGCACCTCGGCCAGGGCAGCGGGCTCGGCGTCGGAAAAGTACGGTCTCGTCAGTCGGATCACGATGGTTGGCGCGCAGTGTAACCGAAGCCGCGCCACGGCGAAGAAGCTGCGCCGCCGCGCCGTGATAGGGTGCGCCCCGCCGTGCGTCGCCCCGTGGTCGTGTTCGCGAGCGTGCTCCTCCTCGCCCCCGCCGTCGCCGCGTACCCCCAGTGGAACCTCGGGCTCTCCCTCGGCGCGGGCGCCCACCTCGCGCCGCCGGTCGATCGCGAGGTGCTGATCACCGCCGCCGTGCGCACCGACGCCACCTTCGGCGCGCGCACCCCCTACGCATGGCGCGCGGGCTTCTTCGGCGCCGTGGGCACCACCGACTTCGTCGCCCTCGACGCCGCCGCGGGGGGCGTCTTACACGTCCCGGTAAACCCCACCTTCCCGGTGCTGGTCTCCCTCGGGGCGGTGGTCGACCTCGCGCCCACGCCGGGTCGACCGGGCGTGCTGGGCAGGCTCTGGTGGGGGACGCGCAGCCTCAACTACCACGCGAGCTACGGCATGGCCGCGGGCCTCTGGATCGAAGGCCGCTACCGCCCCGGAGAGGGCACCGCGGACGTGCTCGGCGGCATCGACCTCGACCTGCGCGTGCTGACGCTGCCCTTCGTGATGCTGGCGGGCTGGCTACAGCGCTGACCTCCCGGACGGCCCGCGGCGGGGCCCGTTGACCGCCCGCACGGCGCCGTGATAGCCCCGCGCTCGCTATGGGACACCTACATCGCCTCACCCTCGTGTCGGCCCTGGTTCTCAGCGCTTTCGGCTGCGTGGGTCAGCCCGACGAGCTCTACGACGAGTCCTCCCTGGAGGCCTCCTCGGTCACGATCACCTTCTCCCGCGACTACACGCAGCGCGCGTCGGCGACTCTCCGTGTCGGTCAGCGCGCCCGCATCGTCTACGACGCCTCTCGGCTCACGGGCTGCGGCGCCGGCTCCATGGGCGGCATTCCGCAGCACGCCATCACCGGCTTCGCCCGCATCGGCGAAGGCCCGGTGCTGAACTTCCCTGTCGCGGGGCTCAACGCGCCGGCCTCGCCCCCGTCGATCACCCTCGACCGCGCGGGCGAGTTGCAGGTGTGGTTCCAGGCGACCAACCGCTACGGGTGCTCGGCCTACGACTCCGACCACGGCGCCAACTACCGCTTCCCGGTGGCGCTCCCGGCCAACGCTCCCGGCTGGATGGGCAACGGCGCGTGGGTGATCTCCCGCGCCACCTGCAGCGGCGGCCCCTGCGACGCCGACCGCCGCCCGCTCACGACCGCCTACGACTACGAGACCTGGGCCCGGCAGCGCGCCGCGGTCCGGTCGATCTACTTCGAGGTCTACAAGGCCGGGGTGACCGACCGCGACAACCCCGACCTCTGGCGCCAGCTCGACGTGCAGGTGCTCTCCCGCCCCGTCGGCAGCACCCGGCCGTGGCGCGCGCAGTACGTCCGCTTCGACAGCCGCGCGGGCAACAACGCCCGCTACGCAATGCTGCTGCGCGACCTCGACCCGCTCGGCGAGAACACCGTCACCAGCCGCGCGAGCTGCCCCGCCTTCCCCCTCACCCGCAGCGCCGACGGGATGTATGTGAGCGCCGAGCTCGAGTACTACTTCCGCGTCAACGGCGCCGAGTACCGCCCCACCCCGGGCGCGGCCTTCCGCGGCAGGTTCACCCAGTACCGCGGCCTCTTCGACGTCTGCCTCGCGCGCTAGTCTCGTTCGGCGCGACCGCTCCGTCGGGAGCACGCGAAGCCCGAGGATCGAGCGCGCCCGGAGGTGCGCCGCGGGCCTGACCCCGACGTCAATCGGACGGTATCTTCGCCGGGAGACCAAGGCGATCGCTCACGGGCCCCGCGACCCCGCGGAGGTCCTCGGACGCCCCGCCCGCATCAATCGCAGAGGTCGTCGCTGGCTGCGCGTCGAGCGCGTCGAGCGCCGCCCGGTCGAGATCGACAAAGGGCTCACCGCGCAAGTAGCGCTGTCGGTCGCGCAGCGGGATGCCCGCCGAGTCGACGTCCACCATCCGATTCTCGACCGTGAACCCGCCACCGCGCTCGAAGAACAGGAGCAGTGGTTCATAGGGATCCGGGAGCTCGGCATGGGAGCGCGGCGGGCTCGCGGCCCAGGTGAGCATCCAGCGAATCGTGTCGCGCACCCGCAACGGCAGGCCGATGGCCTGGAGGTCGTCGGGGAGGTGGACCTCGGGTGTACCCGGGTCGACGCTGGCGGCGATGTCGAAGAAGGGCCAGCGGTCAGGGAGGGCGCAGGCTTCGGAGTACAGAGCGCTGCGGCGCAAGAACTCCTTCATCAGCGCTACACGCGAGGCGCTGCGCCCCGTAGAGGTGGCCCAGTCGACGCGCCGGAGGCGCTCGATCACGACGTCCAGCGTGTCTCCGCTGGCGTGGTCTTCGTCTTCGTCTTCGTCTTCGTCTTCGTCTTCGTCTTCGTCTTCGTCTTCGTCTTCGTCTTCGTCTTCGCCCACGCCCACGCCGTTCATCACGTCGACCTCCCGCCAGGCCGCCTCTGGATCGCGAAGGACCCTGGCGAGCCAGGGCTGGCCGAGGCTCTCCAGCTCCGCGGCGTCCGCCGTCGCGCCGACCACGTCATGCAGCGTGAAGCGTGCGTCGCACCTCCACCGGAGCGCCGAGATGCGCGTCTCGAGCGAGCACGGTCGGGCGAGCACCTCGTCGGCGAGCGACGCCATCCCCGGCCAGTCGTGAGCCCCGACCAGGCGGCTGAACTCCAGGCGCGCGGCGAGCTGGTGGTAGGGCTTCGCCCTCAACACCTCGCGGAGTATCGCGCTCGCCTCGGCGGGTCGGTGCGCGTAGTGGAGCAGGCGCGCGTACGCGACCTCTTCGTCGACGCTCGCGCCGGGGCCCGGCCTCGGCGTGATGTCGCGCGCGACGTCCCAGAGGTTCGTCTCGATCGGATCCGAGTCCCAGACCTCCATGCGCTCCACCGCGTGCTCGACCGCGTGCTGAAGGATGCGCAGCGCCATGCACGGGAGGTAGTCGTTCGCGCCCGACTCGAGGAGCGCATCGATCGCCCTCTCGAAGGGCGCGCCGAGCGAGAGGCGATCGCCCGGCGCGAGGTGCTGGTTGATCCATGCGAGCAGGGGCTCCCACTCCGACCTCGCCAGGCAGAAGGTGCTCGTGGCTTCGAGTTCAAGGACGTCCGGAGGCGTTCCCAGGCGACGATCGACGACCGCCAGGACGCCCTGCCATCGATCGCTCAGCGCGTAGATCGTGGGCTCGATGTCGAAGGGCGCCTCGACGCCGAGCTCGGCAAGCACGCTCGCGGTCGTGAGCCGGGTCCGGAACGTGGCCGCGAACGAGCTCGCGCTGTCGATGGACCGGCAGTCGGGGGGGCGTTGGTCGTCGTAGGCGACGAGCTCGGCGCGGAGGATTCCGCCCATCCCCCCAGAGCCCACGCCCGACCTGGACGCGAGCTCGGCGAGGTTGTCGGGCTGTCCGTCCAACGCGTATTCGTAGAGAAACGACCGGGTGCCTTGGAGGTAGCGTCCCATGAGATCGAGGCGCGTCACGCGCCCTCCGCCGCGAGGATAGGCATCCTCCGGACGCGGCGTCCACGACCTCGCCCGCGAGGTGGACGGGGCGGCCGTCGAGGGAGAGCCGGGCGCCCGTCCGGACGACGGGCCGGTCGGCGGGGCGCGCGGTGGTCCCGGGGGTGATGGCGTGGGCGAGCGTGGGCGATCGCCCGTACACTCCGCCACCCAAGATGCCCACCACCGCCGACGCCCTGACCCCCGGAGCGCGCGCCGCGCTGCTGCGGGCGCACCAGATGCCCCTCAGCTACGCCGTGCGCCTGCTCGCCGGACCCGGACCCGAAGCCCGACTCGTCGTGGCGCTCGGCGAGGCGCACGTGAAGCTCGCCCCCGCCGCCGCGCTCGGCCGCGAGGTCGTCGAGGAGGTCGCGCTCCGCGGCGTCGAGACCTTCCAGGCGAAGCAGATCTTCGCGGGCGGCGTCCTGCGCTGGCTGATCTACCTCCCGCGCCTCGCGCTGCGCGCGCTCACCCTCGGGGCGGTCAAGGGCAGCACCATCGTCGAGGCGAAGCAGGCCTCGCACGGGCACACCGAGGAGCTCGAGCGCACCGCGCGGGCGCCGCTCTCGCTGCACGTCGCGTCGCTCTACATGTCCGTGATGTTCGCGACCTTCTTCGCGCACCTCGCGATCGCCGCGCTGCGCCTCGTGGTCCCGGGCGGCGCGCTCGACGGGCTCGACGCCGCGCTCCTGCAGGTCACCGTCGCCCTCCAGTGGCACATGGTGCTGCTGCTCCCGCCCGCCCTGCTCCTGCGGCGGTACCCGTGGAGCTGGCTGCTGCACCCGATGGCCGCGATCCTCACGGCGCGCGACACGCTGATGGCCGACGGCACGGTGCGCATGCTCGCCGACCACCCCGACGCGGGGCCCGCGCTCGCCGTCATGGGGCGCGCCCACCTGCCGGGCTTCGAGCGCGAGCTCTGCGAGCGGCACGGGTTCCGCCGCGTGGAGTTCCCCTGAACTCACACGGCCGCCAGGTTTGACCTGGTGCTCGGAGCGTGGGCGACGCGCACACGGCGATCGTATGGTCAGTCGGGCAGCGTCGAGCGCTTCGGCCTCGACGAGGAGATCGTGGTCCGCGAACGAGCCAGAACGCTCCGTGGACCTGGAGTGGCCTACGGCTGGCAGCGCGGGTGAAGGAAGCCCCGCGGCCAGCGGGTGGCACTGTTGCAGCGAACACCGCTGAAGTGCACGCCCGCGAGGTGCGCGCCCACAAGGTTCGCGCCCGAGAGGTTCGCGCCAACGAGGTGCGCGCGGCTCAGGTTCGCGCGGGTGAGGTTCGCGTTGCCTCATCGTGAGCGCCTGGCGGGGCACACCGCGGCGGTGATCGAAGCCCTCCCGCGCCGGGCCCAGCGGTGATGGCTCGCGGCGGAGGCGGCGCTCGACGATGCGCACGAGCGCCAGCAGCGTGCCCTCGGTGCGGGCCTCGCGCGGCATGGCCTCTACGAGCGGACAGCCATTCATCACTTCGTCCTCCTCTGCTTCCTCGGGCGTCCGCACGCCTCGAACCCGCCGCTCGATGTGACGTTCTGCCATCCGTGACAGGAGAGCGCCCCGGACCTCGCCCACGGGCGCTTCCCGCGACGCCGCCACCGATCGCCTTCGTGTCGCGCGTGGCGAGGGCGAGCTGCGCACCGTCGGGGGAGAACGCGAGGGCGTCGGTGATCTCCGATGATGGGGAGCGTCTGCTCCCGCAGGTACTGCATGGGTCCTGCGCGGAGCCTCATCGACCCTTCGGATCGAGCGCGATGTGGTGGTGCTCCGCTCTGCACCTGAGTCGCTCCCGAAGAACGAGACCGGCCACGCCCTGCTCCCGTCGGCCATCACCAGGCTCGGGGCCGACCTGCTGGCCTGCGCGGCGGGGGTGTTCCTGGCGCTGGGCACGATGATGTTGACGCTCAAGGTCTTCGACGCGGGCGACCACCGCGGCGAGGGCCTCGGGGCGGGCGACCTCTACGCCATCGGCATCGCGCTGCTCGCGGTGCAGGTGGTCTCCGTGCGCGAGCTGCTGTCGCGCTTCTCCTCGGCGGACACCACGGCGCCCGGCGCGGCGAAGGCCACCGAGGGGCCGCGGCCGCCGCTCGGGCCCATCGTGATGTACGGCGCCATCGGGATGGCGGGGTCGTTCCTGGGCGGTCACGCGGTGGGTGACTTCGCCGACGCGCTCGTCGACGCGCTCTCGCACCGCGGCTACTCGGAGATGGTCGGGGCCATCATCGTGAGCCTGTTCTCGGGCATCGCGAGCTACCTGATGATCGCCAGCGCGCACTTCAAGAAGAAGACCGACCTGGCGCTCTCCAACGTGTCGGGCGCCGTCACGCAGATGCCCTTCGTGGTGCTGCCGTGCACCCTCATCATGATGGCGACCTTCGCCAGGCTCGGGGTGATCCCCCACCTCCCCCACGGCGCGGTGCTCGCCATCGACCTCGAGACCACCAGCGTGCTGCTGCTGTCGTTTCCGACGCTGCTGGTGCTGTGGAAGTCGATCTCCGACGACGGCATGGTGAGCAAGCTGGAGACCGCCGTGATGGTCTCGGTCTTCGGGCTGATCATCTACTTCCTGGTGCAGCACGGCTGAGCGCCATCTGCCCCGCGGGGGGGGCGGGGATGAGTGGCCCAGCATGGGGCGCGCCGTGGCGCGAGTTCGCTCGGGGTGACGAAACGCCCGGTGTACGAAGTTCACGGCTCCCACACTGTCGCGTAGAGTTCTCGGCGAGCTCGAAGGGGAACTAACCGCAACGCTCCTTCGCTTCAATGCTCTGGCGCGCGTCGAGGTGCGACGCGAGCTGGCCGCTCTCGACCGCTGGCCACCGCCGTAGGGCTTCTTCCCATCGCCAGTACCCACGGCTTCTCGAAAGAAATGCCCAGAAGAGTCTGTCCGTCAGGCGGGGCATAGGTGACGCATCGCCGCACCCATCACGGCACACATCCGGTCGGGTTGCCGGATAACCATATTGCGATTATCGCGCTAGGGTCTGTCTGACGAAGGCGGAGCGGGTCGGTGCGATGGGGTGTCGCCCCCTTCCCCGCTGCCGCGCGCCCTAACCCCCGCCTCGGGGGCAGGGCTCCGACGTCTGTCGACGGAGGGGTCGTACAGGAAGGCTACCGCGGTGTCCGTTCGAGCACGCGTCTTCGATTCGCTAAGCCCTGCCCCCGAGGCGGGGGTTAGGGCGCGCGGCAGCGGGGAAGGGGGCAACACGACACCGCAGCCCCACCACCCAGGTTCGTCAGACAAGGCCTAGCTGGTGGGACGACGTATCGCGGGATCGATCGACCGCCCTCCCGCAACTGCTCCTCGCGGTCGCGCCCAGCGAGACGACCCCGCGCGTCAGCCGCCGAGCCCGTGCGCCTTCATGACGGCGGCGTTCTTCGCGTCGGCGCGCTGCAGCGCGGGGCGCGCGGCGAGCCGCTCGCTGTAGGCCGTGAACGCGGGCTTCGGCTCCACCATGTTGAAGCGCAGCATGTAGCGGAGCGTTCCGCCGAACACCACGTCGGCCATGGAGAACCTGTCGCCGAGGATGAACTGCCGTCCCGAGAGGGCGGCCTCCATCGCGCTCAACATGGAGTCGTAGCTTCCCCAGCCGACCTGACCGGGTCTGGCCTCCCAGCCGCTCGACTTCGCCATCGCGCCGGGCTCGATCACCGACGGCGCGAAGAACGACCAGCGCAGGTAGGTCCCTCGCGCGGGGTCGTCGACCGCAGGCGCGAGCTTGCCGTAGGCGTAGCGGTCGGCGAGGTAGAGGGCGATGGCGCCGGCCTCGGTCACCACCTGATCGCCGTCGGTGAGCAAGGGCAGCTTGCCCATCGGGTTGAGGGCGACGATCTCGGGCGCCTTCTGCGCGCCCGACTGGATATCGACCCATCGAAGCTCGTAGTCGACGCCGACTTCTTCGAGCGCCCAGACCGTGCCCGCCGCGCGCGAATAGGGGTGGTGATAGAGAACGATCGACATGGTTGGCCTGTCCCTCTTTGGTGGGGGGATGTTCCCCCGGGCCGACGGTGTAGGCCAGCACCGCCGCGGAGCGCCAGCCGATTGGGGGGGTGCTCGGAACACCGTCGCGGCGCGGCCGGCGGGTCGTCCCACGCCCGCCTCTTGTCGTCCATGCGGGCATGTGGCCATGTCCGCGCTCGCCCGCGAGGACGCCCGCGACCTGAGGCCACGATGACACCCCTCTACCGCTTCGCCTGCCACGCCTGCGGAGCATCGCTCTCGGCGCCCTTGCGCGTGCTGGACGAGCCCTCACTTCTCGCGCGCCACGAGAGCCACACGTGGCTCGTGGGCGAGAGCGGGTTCGTGCCGGCGCGATCGGCGCTCGTCCCTCCCGGCCTGGACAACCAGCCTGGATTTCACGGCTGGATCGCCCCGCAGCCTCGCTCGCGCGTCGCGCTCCATCCGAGCTGGTCGCGCACGGTCGGCTGCTGCGGGCTCTCCCACAGCTCCTTCACCGACGGCAACCTGGTGTGCGCCCGCTGCGGAGCCGAGGTGGGTGTCGGCTACGAGGACTGCTGCGGCCCGCAGTGGGCCGGGCTCTTCGAGCGCGTCACGCTCACGACCGAGGAGGCCCCCGATCCCTGGCCGGACGAGCTCGGGGTGCGGTGCGAGCTGCTCCGGGAGATCCTCGACGCGTCACCGCCCGACGGGCTCTCGACGCCGGGCCGCGACTGGCTGCGTGGCTCCGCGTCGGCGTGCTTCTTCGACCCTACCTCGTGGGATCACGCTCCCCACGTCGAACGGCCCGCGCTCTCGCTCGCAGGCTCCGCCGACGCGCCGGAGCTCGTGCTCACCGCGTCGAGCTTCCCCGAAGGCGCGGGCCTCCGGTTGCCCGTCCCCTTCGTGGTGCTCGCGCGCCTCGCCCTCGTCGGCGAACCGCCAGACGGCACCCCTGAGCGCCCGCTGCCGTGGCAGTCGTCCGACGCCGAGGGCCCCGAGGTGAACGTGGCCCGTGATGAGGCGACCGGGCGCGTGTTCCTGGGCGTCACCGGCCGCGACGTCAACGTGACGCTGCGCTTCGACGAGGGAGCGTGGACGGGGGCGTGGCGCGCGCTCTACGCGCAGCTCGGCGGCGGCTGAGATCGACACGTCGACGACGACGTGAGCGGTCTGTCGGCTCGATGCGAAGAGTCGCCGATCGGAGCGAAAGCCGCGCCCTGTCGCGGGTCTGATGGCCGGGCTACAGCAGTGGGATGACCGAAATCTGGGAGTCCATGTTCGCGACGAAGCGGGTGATGTGGGGCGACGGGCCGACGCGCTCGGCGCTGCTCGCGCGTGACCACTTCGTGGCGCGAGGCGCGCGAGAGATCCTGATCCCCGGCGTCGGCTACGGGCGCAACGCGAAGCCCTTCGTCGAGAGCGGCATGTCGGTCACCGGCATCGAGGTCTCCGCGACGGCGATCGCGATCGCTCGCTCGGAGCTCGGCCTCGACCTTCCGATCCACCACGGCTCGGTCGAGGCGATGCCCTTCGACGACCGCGAGTACGACGGCGTGTTCTGTTACGGGCTCGCGTACCTGCTCGACGCGGCGGCGCGCGCGAAGTTCTTCGCCGACTGCTCTCGCCAGCTCCGGCCGGGAGGCTCGATGATCTTCACGCTCATCTCGAAGAGAGCGCCCATGTACGGCCAGGGCCCGAAGCTCGGCGAGGACTGGTACGAGCGCGCGCCCGGCATGCCGATGTTCTTCTACGACGAGGCCTCGGTGGCGCGTGAGCTCGGCGCGTACGGGATCACGGACGTGTCCGAGATCGACGAGCCGGTGGCGGGGGGCTCGTACCCTTTCTACAACGTCACCTGCGTGAAGCGCTGAGCGCCTGCACGGAGGCTCACTCCTGCAGCCGCGCGTGCGGAGGGTCATCGACCCGATGCGTCGCCGGACGCGTACTCGTCACTCGATGGGGCGGCGGATGACCCGATACACGGGGCCGGATTCGTCCGCGGTACGCTCTTCTGGAATGGAGGCGATCGCCTCCTCCAGCGTCGGGAATCCGTCCGCGTCGCGGTACCAGCGATCGCCGCAGCACTCGCAGTCCCGTCCGCTGGCGACGCCGTCGAAGTAGACGCCCGCCTGCTCGGCGAGGGCCTCGGCCTCCGCCGGGTCCAGCGCCTCGACGATGAGGACCTGCGCCCCCTCGAAGAAGCCCCCGGGGTTGTTTTGCCCGAAACAGTAGAACACCACAGGTCTCCGCCCTCGCATTGCAGCGTCCGCTCGCCTTCGAGGTGTGCGCCGCGTGTGGCCTATCACACTCCCGGGCATGGGCGCCGCCACCGCGAAGCCGCGATGGACTCGTGGGCGCTGGGCTTCGCACGCTGAAGCGTCGGCCGCGCCCCGCGAACCCGGCGCTCGATGTGACCTTCTGCCATCCGCAGCAAGAGCGCCCCGGCGAGACCGCTCAGGTGCGGGCCCGACACGACCGCCACTGTTTCGCGGGCGCCCCGGGCTGCTGAGCGTCCTCGCGGGCCCTGCTGGCGCTGCTGTTTCCGCTCTCCGTCCTCGGCTCGCGGCCCGACGGACCGTACCGGATGCCGTTCGCATGATAGAGATCTCAGCGACTCCCGCACTCCGGGCGCACCTGTGCCGTTGTAGCGCTGGCCCTACGAACTCCCCGTGACCTCCGGGTCACACACTCAACCCATGCGCCGCACCCAGCGCGAGGCATCGATGACCAAGACCTTCCTGAGACGACCCCTGCTGGTAGCACTCCTCACGCTGGCGGCGGCGTGCGGAAACACCTCGAGCTCGGTGCTGGTGGGCGCTGACGTGTCCGACGGCGCTGTCGAGGACGGCGACCCCAACGACGTCGCCCTCGGCGACGGCAGCGCCCTCGACGACGGTGCCCTCGACGACGGCAGCGCCCTCGACGACGGCGCCCTCCACGACGGCGCCCTCCACGACGGCGCCCTCAGCGACGGCGGCCTGATCGGCAGCGACTCCGGCGATGGCGCGGGCATCGACGCATCCGACGGCTCCGGCACGGGGGACGTCGCGATGCCGGATGGCGACCTCGACGCGACCGGGGAGACCTGCCTCCCGAGGCAGGTCCGGTGCGACGGCGTGTGCGTGTACACCGGAAACAACGCGGCCAACTGCGGAGCGTGCGGCCGGGTGTGCGGCGGCAGCCAGACCTGTCTCAACGGCGGGTGCGTGTGTCCGCTCGGGCAGGTGGCGTGCGGCGCGAGCTGCGTCATCACCAGCTCTGACCCGACCAGCTGCGGGGCGTGCGGCGTCGCGTGCAGCCCGTCACAGACGTGCAACGGGGGCGTGTGCGGCTGCGCGCCGGGAAAGACGGCGTGCGGATCGAGCTGCGTCAACATCAACAGCGACCTCGCCAACTGCGGAGCCTGCGGCCGGACGTGCGCCGCCGGGCAGCTTTGCAGCGCAGGTGTGTGCGGCACCACCTGCAGCGGGACGATGTGCACCACCGCCGGGGTCACCCTCTGCGTGGACACGCGCACCGACGTCGACAACTGCGGGTCGTGCGGGACCGCGTGTGCTCCCGGCAGGCGCTGCATCGCGGGCAGCTGCGCGTGCCCCGTGGGCCGTACGGGCTGCGGAACCGCCTGCGTGGACCTGACCTCGGACCCGCTCAGCTGTGGGGCATGCGGTAACGCATGTCCGGCAGGCACGCCCTGCATCGGAGGTCGCTGCGGCTGCGCCTCGGGCCAGACGAACTGTGGCGGACGCTGCGTGAACATCGCCTCCGACTCCCTCAACTGCGGGACGTGCGGGACCGCGTGCAGCCCCGGCGAGACCTGCGTCGCAGGCCGCTGCGGCGTCATCGACGCGGGGAGCGTGCCGCCGAACTGCACCGTCGCCTGGTCGAGCCCCGCGGCCTGCGGGGGCTCGGCGACGGTGACCTGGAACTGCACCAACGCGACGCGCTGCGAGTACAGCTGCACCGGCTCGACGGCCGCGAACGGACCGATCGCGTGCTCGGGGGCGGCGCCGATCACGGTCGGAATGGCAGGCGAGACCTGCACCATCAGCGCGACCAGCGCGAACGGCATCTCCGGGATGGCGTCGGCGAGCACGAGCTGCTCCGGAGTCGCACCCACCTGTACCGCCACCTTCGGTACTCCCCCCGCGTGCGGTGGCACCGCGGTCGTGACCTGGAACTGCGGAGACGCGACGTCCTGCAACTACGTCTGCACGGGCACCTCGCCCTCGAGCGGCGTGGTGCCGTGCTCCGGCTCCCTGCCGTACACCGTGGGCGTCGCGGGCGAGACCTGCACCATCAACGCCGCCGGCGCCGGTGGCACCAGGGCCAGCGCCACCGCGACGGTCTCCTGCCGCGGGGCCGGCGGGGCGCCCGCGTGCACCGCCTCCTTCGGGCCCCGGCCCGCTTGCGGGAGCGCGGCCGTGGTGACCTGGAACTGCATCAACGCCGCGTCCTGCGACTACGCATGCACCGGCACGACGGTCTCGAGCGGCGCGGTGCCGTGCACCGGCTCCCTGCCCTACAACGTGGGCGGCGCGGGTGAGGCCTGCACCATCAACGCCGTCGGCGCCGACGGCGCGAGGGCCACGGCCTCCGCCTCCACGACCTGCATCGCCGGGGGGGCGCCCACGTGCACCGCGTCCTTCGGTCCGCGCGTCTCGTGTGGGAGTCCGGCCGTGGTGACCTGGAGCTGCACCAACACCATCGGGATGTGCAACTACGTGTGTACGGGCAGCACGCCCTCGAGCGGCACGGTGCCGTGCACGGGCTCCACGCCCGTCACCGTGGGCGTCGGGGGCGAGACCTGCACCATCAACGCCTCGGGCAACGGTGGGACCACGGCCATGGCCACGGCCTCGACCACCTGTCTGTCCCGTCCGGTCTGCACCGCGTCGTTCGGTCCGGCCCCTGCGTGCGGAGGCACCGCGGTGGTGACCTGGAACTGCACGGACGCCGCGTCCTGCAACTATGTCTGCACGGGCACGACGCCCTCGAGCGGCGCGGTGGACTGCGCCGGCTCCGTGCCTGTCACGGTGGGCGTTGCGGGTGAGACCTGCACCATCAACGCGGTCGGCGCCGACGGAGCCGCCGGCACCGCCACCGCGATGGTCTCCTGCGGCGGGACCAGCGGACCGCCCGTGTGCACCGCATCGTTCGGCCCGGCCCCTGCGTGCGGAGGCACCGCGGTCGCGACCTGGAACTGCACCAACGCGACGTCCTGCAACTACGTCTGCACGGGCACCTCGCCCTCGAGCGGCGTGGTGGACTGCGCCGGCTCCGTACCTCTCACGGTGGGCGTTGCGGGTGAGACCTGCACCATCAACGCCGTCGGCGCCGGCGGCGCGAGGGCCATGGCCTCGGCCTCGGCCAGCTGCGTCCCCCCGCCGGCGTGCAGCGCGTCGTTCGGCCCGGCGCCGGCGTGCGGGAGCGCGGCCGTGGTGACCTGGAACTGCACCAACGCGACGTCCTGCAACTACGTCTGCACGGGCACCTCGCCCTCGAGCGGCGCGGTGCCTTGCAGCGGTTCCGCGCCGTACACCGTGGGCGTATCGGGCGAGACCTGCACCATCAACGCCGTCGGCGTCGGCGGCGCCATGACCTCGGCCTCCGCGTCGGTGTCCTGCATCGGCGCTCCGCGACCGAATTGCACCGTCACCTGGGGACCGCGCGTGACCTGCGGGGGCACGGCGACCGTTTCGTGGAACTGCACCAACGCGACGTCGTGCGACTACGTCTGCGGCGGGACCACCGAGGCGAGCGGCACGGTGGCGTGCTCCGGCACGGCTCCGATCGGGGTCGGGGCAGGGGGCGAGACCTGCGCGATCAACGCCACGGGCCCCGGAGGGGCGGGCACCGCGAGCGCAAGCACCACCTGCTCCCCGCCTGCCGCGAGCTGCACCGCCAGCTGGGGGCCCCGCATGGCGTGCGGCGCCGCGCCGACGGTCTCGTGGAACTGCACCAACGCCACGTCTTGCAACTACGTCTGCACGGGCTCCACGCCTTCGAGCGGCGCGGTGGCCTGCACGGGGTCCGCGGAGATCCCGGTCGGCGTGGCGGGCGAGACCTGCACGATCTACGCGACGGGCGCAGGCGATCCCGGTAGCGCGTCGGCCTCCACGTCCTGCCTCTGACCTTCCCAGGCGTCAGCATCACCGGTCGGTGACGCGGACCGCGGTCTCACTCTGGCAATATCGACAGCGAATCGCCATCAGCCCGTCGGCGCCACCGCCGCGTCGTCCGCCGTCGTCGAGGCGGTGGCGCGAGCGGTAGAGGGCCTCGGCGTCGCCCCCCGGTGCGGGCCTCGCGCTTGACCATTACCGACAACATCGGTTATTCCCCCCGTCAGGTACGTCATGTCCACTCATCCCACCATCCTCGCCTGCCCGGTGTCGGGTCGCTCTGAGGTCGGTCGTCGCGCCTGCGACTGGCCGATCCTGGGGTTGATCCTGACGTATCGGTCGCGCGGAGCGGGCTGAGTCGCCGTCACGAGACGTCCTCTTCTCCAGCCGTTTCGTCGGGTCTGCGGGTCTCCGTGACGCCGCGCCCGCTCCGCTGAGCCGATAGACACCCGATGCCCCGCCGGGTCGCCGCCCGTTGTCCATTGGACAACCCGCGGCGCCGCGGACCCGTTGTCTCTCAACATCAATACAGGCATCGACTCCAATGGAGACGATGCCAGGGGATATCCTCATGCCTCGCGACATCACCCTCGACCGCGTCCGCAACATCGGCGTCATGGCCCACATCGACGCGGGCAAGACCACCATCACCGAGCGCGTGCTCCTCTTCACGGGGCGCATCCACCGCGCGGGCGAGGTGCACCACGGCACCGCCGCCATGGACTTCTCCCCCGAGGAGCAGGCCATGGGCATCACCATCAACGCCGCCGCCACGACCACCCACTGGGCCGTGCGCGAAGGCGCTCGGGCGGGCCAGCGGCACCAGATCAACGTCATCGACACCCCCGGGCACGTCGACTTCACCATGGAGGTCGAGCGCTCGCTGCGGGTGCTCGACGGCGCCGTGGCGGTCTTCGACGCCGCCCGGGGCGTGGAGCCCCAGACCGAGACCGTCTGGCGGCAGGCCGACCGCTACGGCGTGGCCCGCATCGCGTTCGTCAACAAGGTCGACAAGCCCGGCGCCGACCTCGCGATGTGCCTCGACTCCATGCGCCGCCGGCTCGGCGCGCGCCCCGTGGCCGTGCAGCTCCCGCTCGACGCGGGGGTCATCGACCTCGTCCGCGACCGCGCCGTCACCTACGACGACGAGAGCGGGCGCACCTTCACCGTGTCCGAGGTTCCGGCGTCGCAGCGCGAGGCCGCCACCCGGGCGCGAGAGCAGCTCATCGAGGCCTGCGCCGAGTGCGACCCGTCCCTCACGGACGCGTACCTCGCCGGAGGCTCAGGGGCGATCACCGCCGACGACATCGAGCGCGCCCTGCGCAAGGCGACGATCGAGGGTCGGCTGGTGCCCGTGCTGTGCGGTTCGGCGCTGAAGAACAGGGGCATCCAGATGCTGCTCGACGCCATCGTGCTGTACCTCCCCTCGCCGCAGGACCTCCCTGCCGTCGAGGGCACCCACCCCGACACCGGGGCCGCGCTCGTGCGCCCGCCGCGCGACGACGCTCCGGTGTGCGCGCTCGCGTTCAAGGTCGTCAGCGACCGGGCGCAGGGCACGCTCACCTTCGTGCGGGTCTACGCCGGGACGCTCCGCCCCGGCATGACCCTGCTCGACACCCGCCGCGGCCGCACCGAGCGCGTCGGGCGCCTGGTGCAGGTGCACGCCGACGAGCGCACGGCCCTCGCCGAGGCGCCCGCCGGGTCCATCGCCGCCGTGCTGGGGTGGCGCGACGTGCGCACGGGCACCACCCTCTGCGCGGTCGACCAGCCCATGGTGCTCGCGGGGCTGAACATCCCCGAGCCCATGGTGGAGGTCGCCCTCGAGGCCCGCACCGCGGGCGACAGCGACCGGATGACCACCGGTCTCGCGCGGCTCGCACACGAGGACCCGTCGCTCCACGTGAGCACGGACCCCGAGTCGGGTCAGACCCTCCTGAAGGGCATGGGCGAGCTCCACCTGGAGATCGTCGTGGAGCGCCTCCGCCGCGAGCACCGCGCGGAGGTGCGCGTGGGCGAACCCCGCGTCGCGTATCGGGAGACCGTGCGCGGGGCGGGCGAGGCCACGTACCGGCACGTCCGCCAGGAGGGCGGAACGGGCCAGTTCGCGCACGTCGCGCTGTCGGTCGAACCCGGCGCGCGCGGCAGCGGGCTGGTCTTCACCGACGACACCGTCGGGGGAGTGATCCCTCAGGGGTACATCCCCGCGATCGAGAAGGGCGTGCGCGGCGCGATGGAGCGCGGCGTGGCGACCGGACACCCCATGGTCGACGTGCGGGTGCGCCTGCTGGACGGGTCGTTCCACAAGGTCGACTCCAGCGGGCCGGCCTTCGAGATCGCAGGGTCGCGCGCCTTCCAGGAGGCCGCGAAGGCGGCCGGCGTCGTCGGGCTCGAGCCCGTGATGTCGGTCGAGGTCACGGTCCCCGAGGACTTCGTCGGCGAAGGCCTCGCCTCGGTGCAGTCACGCCGAGGCACCGTGCGCGACCTGCGCGCGCTCGGGCCGCTGCGGGTCATCGACGCGGCGGTCCCGCTGGCGCGGCTCTTCGGGTACGTGACCGAGCTGCGCAGCCGCACCCAGGGCCGCGGCTCGGCCGTCATGGCCTTCTCCCACTACGACGAGACCTGAGCGGGCCTGAAGCCCCCTCACGGTCCGAACCGCCCATCGAAGGCGCCACGCTCACGGTCGTCCCCGTGGGCGTGGCGTCCCCCCATCGCCGCGGCCCGTCGTCAGGGGCCAAAGTCGCGTCAGAGAGCGATCGACGTGGTTGGACTCCCCTGGTGGGGGGGTGGATGTTCACCCGGCCGACGGTGTAGGCCAGCACCGCCGCGGAGCGCCGACCGATTGCCGGGCGCTCGTGCCGCTGGCGCTCACGAAGTTCACCGCGTGTGGTGAACCGGTTCACCGCAGGTGGTGAACGATCTTGACCCTCGCCGCGCGGGTCGCGCACCGTCGACCCCACCCATGGCGAAGGCGAAGGCGGCGAAGGGCGAGCGCGCGAAGACCACCACGAAGCGGAAGCTCCCTGCGGCGCTTCAGGCGAACGCCGACGCGCTCGTGAGCGGCGCCGAGGCGCGCAAGGCGGCGGCGGCGCGGGCGGCGTTGCAGCGGGCCCGCGACGCGCACCGCGAGGCCGCCCGTGGAACCTTCGAGCTCGGGATCGCCCTCGGCGAGCTGAAGAAGCCTGGCATGAGCGAGGCGGCGGGCTTCGCCGACGGGTTCTACGCGATGTGCGATGGGCAGTTCGAGCTGGCGCGCACGACGGTCGACCGCCTGCTGCGGGCGGTGTCGCTGGTGAGCGAGGCCCGCTACGCCGAGCTGAAGGCGGCGCGAGTCGACGCGCTGCTCGACCTCGCGATGGCGACCGAGGCCGACGACACCACCCAGGTCATCGCCGAGAAGACGGTGGCGCTGTGGCGGGGCGGCCCGAAGGCGGCGCTGAAGGCGATGCCGACGGCGGCGGTGCGCGCGGCGACGAAGCAGGTGCGGGCGCACCTCGCGGAAGGGGCGGGCGACGGTGCTCCGTCGAAGAAGCCGCGCGGGCGGACGACGACGCCGAAGGAGCGCGCCGCGGCGGAGAAGGGGACGAAGATGCTGCGCAAGCGGGGCAGCGCCGCGACGGTGAAGGTGCGCGCGACGAAGCCGGGGGCGCCGGCGGCCTTCGACGTGGTGGGGCTGACCGAGGCGGAGCTCGCGGCGCTGCTCGCGGGATGAGCGGGGCTGTCAGGGCGGGGCGCCTTCGAGGTGCTCCCAACCGTGCCGACGTCCCCGCTCGATCAGCCGCCGCACCCATTGCCAGTGACAGATCGATCGAGGGGCTCTAGCGATACCCGCAGGTCGGCGGAGCGCCGTTCATCGCCGGTAGGCAGGTGAGCGGGGCGGTGCAGTCGGCGTTCGTCGCGCAGGTCTTGAAGAGGCACTCGCCGAGGTTGTCGAGGCGCTCGCCCGCGTCGTCGGTGGGCGCCTCCGGGGCGATGCGCTCGGGCGCGTCGGGGCAGCGCGGCGTCACCGTGAGGTCGATGTGGCTGCCGCACTGGCCCTGGCTGGGCATGTCGCCGATCTGGAAGCAGATGCCGCGGCACTGGCGGTTGCGCGCGGGGGTGCCCGTCTCCACCGTCGGGTCGCAGGGCTCGCCGTCGGCGCGCGCGGCCATGTCCGCGGCCTCGCCGCACTCGCCCGTGCGCAGGTTGCAGCGCTCGGTGCCGCACTGGCTGTCCGCCGTGCAGAAGAGGTCGCAGCCCACCGCGTCGGGCTCGTAGGTCTCGTGGGTGAACCACCACCCGGTGCACGCCTGCCCCGGGCGGCAGGCGCCCGCGGTGCCCGGCCGCGCCGTCGGCGTGCAGGTGCGCGTGCAGAACGAGACCGCGTCGGCGCCGTCGCCGTAGCTCAGGCACGTGCTGCCCGCCCCGCCGCACTGCGAGCGCTCGCTCGGCTGCGTCCCGTCGGTGCACTCCGCCGTGCAGAACCCGCCGGGGATGTCCACGTCGCAGGTGAGCGCGGCGCCGCACTCGCCGTCCATCGTGCAGGTGAGCCCCGCGCGCGACGGCCCGGCGTCCGGCGTCCCCGCGTCGGCGCGGCCCGCGTCCCGGCCCGCGTCGCCCCCGGTCGCGTCGGCCGCCGCCGCGTCGCCGCCGCCCGCGTCGACCGCCGCCGGGGTGTCCGCCGACGACGAGCAACCGACCCCGAGCACCAGCACCAGCACCGCCGTCAGACCGACTTTCATGAGACGCCTTCCGCCGTCGCGCGACGGCACTCCGATGGGGCGACGGAATGTACACGAATCGCCCCGGCGCGCGCCGGGTCGAGGAAGCCGCGGGGAGGCGGCGTCAGTGCGTGACGGAGGTGCCGGTGCCGAAGCGGGCCGTGAGCCGGCGCAGCACATGGACGAGGTCGACGTACTGCCGGAGCTGCGTCTCCAGCGCGGCCGCCCGCGCGGCGTCGCCGGCCTCGCGCGCCCGCAGCCGGAGGGCGTCGAGGTCGCGCAGCCTCAGGATCATCCGCGCCCCGATGCCCGCCTCGTCGGCCGAGGCGCCGGTCGCGGCGTGCACCGTCGCCGAGGCGCCCACGTCGGCCCCGGGCTCGCCAGCGCCCGTCCCGAAATGCAGCGCGCGGTAGGTGGTGCGCGACCACGGGTCGGTGAAGCTCACGGTGTCGCGCGCCGGGTCGGCCACGGTGAGGGCCTCGACGCTGCCGTCGGTCCAGACGCGGGCGAAGTCCATGAAGCGCTGGTCGAAGGTGGCGGGGATGTTCGCCGCGCCCATCACCGCCGCGCGGAGCTGCACGGTGAAGCCGGTCTGCGGGTCGATCGGGAGGTGAAGGTCGTCGACGACGCGGCCGCTGCGCCCGGCGCCGTCGCCCGGCGGGAGGTTGAGCGTCGCGAGGTGCGTGCGGGTGATGCTGCGCGTGCCGCCGGTCTCCACCAGCGGGGCGAAGTCGGCGTAGTCCTCGGACAGCATCCCCCCCCAGAGACGGATCGTCTGCGCGGGGTACATCGAATAGAACGACAGCTGGAAGAGCCGCAGGTCGGCGGGCGTGTCGCGCTGCAGCAGCAGGAGCTCGGGGTCGGTGAAGGCGTCGAGCGCCATGACCTTGTCGTAGTACGAGCCCGCGCGATTGAGCTGCTCGTACCACCAGAAGCCCGCGTCGTTGCGCCAGTCGCTCTCGAAGGCGCGGCCCTGGTTGATCGGCACCGGAAAGCCCGCGCCGGTCTCCAGGTTGAGCGTCGCCAGGCGCTGGCCGTCGTAGCGCTCGACGATGCGGTGGGCGCCCATCTCGGGCATCGTGACCATCGCCACGAAGGCGTCGGCCACGACGCCGGTCGCGGCCTGGTTGACGAAGCCGCCCAGGAAGGCCGGGTCGTCGCGGAAGCGCCGCCAGTCCGGCGCGCTCCCGAGGAAGTCCTGGAAGGACACCAGGTCGAAGGCCAGCGTCTGCGACGACTGGCGCATCTGCTCGACGTAGCGGCCCCACATCCGGGACACGTACGAGTCCGTGGAGAAGCCCGAGCGCAGCCGCGAGTAGCTGTTGGCGAAGTAGTAGTCGAGCCACCGGCCGGACACGTAGCGCATCGACTCGTAGGCGTCGGCGCCGGCGTCGTTGGGCTGGTCCTGCCAGACGAGGCCCGCGCGCTCGTCGCTGTCGAAGCGGTAGGGCACCAGCACGTGGCCGTCGGCGGTCACGTTGGTGAACGACGCTTCTCCCCAGCCGGGCAGCGACTCGTTGCGCGTCTCGCGCAGGAAGACGTCGTAGCGGTTGTCTTCGCGCACGTCCGGCGCGCCGTCCGCGCGGCGCCCGAAGATCGCCGGGATCTGCGTGTAGTGCATCCCCCGCGGCGCGCCGCCGGTCGACCAGGCGCGCAGGTCGAGCGGCGTCGAGAGCCCGGAGCCCGCGGTGTTGACCGAGTACCAGAGCGCCGCCGGGCGGTCGGCCACGCGGCGGAAGGCCTCGACCATGCCGACGTAGCCGTTCTTGACGAAGGCCCGGTCGTAGCGGCCGAGGCCGTGGGCGTCCTCGTTGAGGCCCTTGTAGTCCATGACCGAGGAGTACGCGTACTCCTCCACCCGGCCGCGCACCTCCTCGGGGCTGTAGTAATGGCCGTCCGCGGGGTCGGCGAGGTACTCCCAGCGAGGGCGCACGCCGCCCGGGTGGCCCTGTCCGCGCGCGGCCCAGTAGCCGTCGTGGTAGTTCACCGCGTCGGCGCTGGCGGTGAAGTTGTGGCGCTGCCCCACCGAGTGCCCGATCTCGTGGGCGAGCACCCCGTGGTGGATGAACTGCGCCGCGTAGTCGCGCACCCGCTCGTAGTCCACGCGCCCGTCGCCGTCGCGAAACACCCAGCGCTGGCCGAAGGCCACCGGGGCGTCCGCGGGGTCGTCCGGGGTGATCGGAGCGCCCGACGCGATGCGCTGCGCGAGGCCCGCGAGCACGTCGTCGTCGAAGGCCGCCTCGTGGCCGCACTGCCACGCCGTGAGCCGCGCCCGCATCCGCTGGATCACCCGCCGCCGCGACGGGTCCTGCGCGCGCAGCGGCGAGGCCGCGTCCCGCGTCGCAGGGAGCACCGCCGACGGGTCCTGCCGCGCGGTCGAGGCGAGCGACACCTGCGGCCCCTGGAGCAGCGCCGACTCGAGCTCCGTGTCCCGCAGCGACGCCCGGCGCGCCGCCGCGCGGTTGTCGCCGTCGCCGAGCAGCCGCCCCTGCGCGAGGCGCCGCGCCGCGAGGTCGAGCGCTCCGGGGGCGTCGGGATCATCGCTGCGCAGCCGGGCGCCGGGCCCCGGGCGCAGCCACCCTGATCCGGGCAGCCGCAGCCGGTCGAGGGCGGCGCCCGAGGCCTGCGCCACCGAGGCCAGGCCTCCCGCGCGGCGGAAGGGCGCATCCAACGCCTGCGCGCTGGGGGTGTCGCCGCTCCCGACCTGGCGCATCGACTCGATGACGTTGCGCCCGTTGGCGATGGTGGCCGTGGTGGCGTCGCCGTTGAGCAGCCGCACCAGGTCGGTCAGCCACGCGGCGTAGGTGTCGGTGATGTTCTGCCAGACGGCGCCGCGGCCCGCGATGAGCTCGCCGGTCTCCGGGTCGGCGGCGATGTTGGCGAGGCCCCAGTACCCCTGGGCGTCCTGGTCGTTGATCGAGCCGATCATGTGGTAGCGCAGGTCGCCGAGGCGGGCCTGGGTGCCCTGCGGGCCGCACGGGGGCAGGTCCCACCCTGCCGCGCGGGCGGCGGCGACGGCCGCGGCGTCGTGGTAGCCGGGCAGCGCCCGGTCGGTGCCCCAGACGGGCGCGTGGCAGCCGACGAAGACGTGCGCGGCGTCGGCCCCGAGGGCGGGGTCGGTGCCGAGCACCGCGGGGGCGTCGCAGGGGTCGTCCGCGGAGGGCACGGCGGGGTCGACGCCGCTCGCGAGCTGGCACTCGTGGCGGCGGGCGGACTGCACGGCCTCGGCGAAGGCGGCGTTCCACTCGGCGACGACGGCGTTGGTGACGGGCTGCATCCGCGCCGGGTAGTTGGGGCTCTCGAAGTACGCGATGGGCCGCACCTGGCGCTGCCGGAAGGGCAGGAGACACAGCCCGCGGTTGTCGCTGCGGGTGCGCGCCACGGCGAGGTCGCAGGTCGAGCGGGGGTCGAGCGCGCGGCAGGTCTCGTCGGCGCTGCACCGGACAAAGCGGTCGCCGCAGGTGCCCGTGGCGCGGTCGCAGGCGGCCGTCGGGGACACCGCGGCGCAGTCGGCGTCGACCCGGCAGGCGGGCTCCGTCACGCCCGCGAGGTGGGCGGCGCCGGGGGCGGCGCAGCGGCCGCGCGCGGTGGCCGAGCGGGGGGCGTCGCCGATGCGGCAGAGGCCGCCGTCGGCGCAGTCGGCGTCGCGGTTGCAGTCGCGGCCCGCGTCGGCCCCGTAGGCCGGGACGTGGTGGTGCACCCAGAGGTTGTGCCGCGCGGCGAGGTGCACGCGCTCGGTGTCGAGCACGGCCGAGCGGGTGCGGTCGAAGCCGACGTGGGTGACGTCGAAGAAGCCGAAGCGCTCCTGGTCGAGGGAGGGCACCGGGGAGGCCTGGCCGGCGATCGGGGGCGTGAGGCTGACGGGCTCGTAGTCGCGGCGCTCGGCGCGCAGAAACGACGTGCGGAAGGTGACCTCGGCGGGGTTGCAGGCGGTCTCGCCGTCGCCGAGGACGCAGACGGGGATGTTGGGGAGGTCGGGCCCGAGGTCGGCCTCCTCGGGGTGCAGGATGGCCCGGTGCACCACGTCGAAGTAGCGCAGCGCGCGCTGGCCGTGGATGGTGGCGTGCTCGAAGACCGGGGCGTTGGGGTCCGTCGGGCTGTTGACGAAGACGGGCACCGGCTCGGCGCGGATGCGGCCCTCCCAGCGCTCGTACTGGAGCACCGAGTTGAAGCCGTCGACGAGGTTGCGCGACCAGTCGACGCGCATGAACCTCCGCTGGTGCCACGGGCGGTCGCGGTCGTTCTCGACGACCACGTTGAGCTCCTCGCCGGTGGACTCGTTGTACGAGCGGCGGATGTCGAAGTGCGAGCTGATGGCGAAGGCGGCGACGATCTCGCCGGTGCGCGGGTTCTGCCCGATGCCGCCGGCGCCGCCGGGCGCGCCTCGCACGAAGTCGTAGGAGAGGCGCGCGAGCAGCAGCCGCTCGGTGACCTCCCAGCGCACCTTCTGGAGCTCGGAGTACGAGGTGAGCCCGACGAAGCCCGTGCTCGCGGGCTTCGCGATCATGGTGGTCTGCGTGTAGAAGACGGGCTCCCGGCGCAGCACCTCCGGGGTGACGGCCTCGGGGCGGCCGCCGGCCGCGAGCAGCGCGTACTCCGCGGGGATGAGGTCGGACTTGTCCAGGTAGTCGGGCTGCACCTGGTTGATGGCCGGGCGCTCCTCGGCGCAGCCGCCGGTCGAGAGCGACGGGGCGAGGGCGAGCAGGGCGAGCGACGCGGCGCGCGCGAGGCGGGTGGGCTTCATCGTGGGAGGGGCTCCGGCGGGGGGGTGTCCGATGGCTGGCAGCGGTACCCCAGCGGAGGGCGCGGCGGAAGGACCCATCCGATTCCCGAGGGAGTCGAGCACCTGTTCTCGTATCGTCGCGGGCCGTGAAGGTCCGTTACGTCGTCGCGCTGCTGACGTACCCCTTCGTGCTCCTCGCGGGCGGGACGGCGGGCTACATGCTCGTCGAGGGCTGGTCCTTCAAGGACGCGCTCTACATGACGGTCATCACGGTGACGACCGTGGGCTACGGCGAGACCCACGCCCTCTCCTCCGCGGGGCGCTGGTTCACGATGGCCCTCGCGCTGGGGGGCATCTTCACCCTCTTCTTCGCCACGTCGACGGCCATCGCCCTGGCCCTCTCCGGCGACCTCTCCCGCATGGCCTCGAGGCTGCACATGAACCGAAGGCTCGCGAAGCTCACCGACCACGTCATCGTCTGCGGCTCCGGGCGCATGGGGCGCCTGGTCGCGCAGGCCCTGATCAAGGAGGGCGTCACCGTGGTGCTCGTCGATCGCGACGAGCAGGCCCTGGGCGCGCTCAAGTCCGAGTCGATCATCGGCATCGGGGGCGACGCGAGCTCCGACGAGCTGCTCGCCGAGGTGGGGATCACCCGCGCCCGCGCGCTCGTCGCGAGCCTCGGGGGCGACGCGGACAACGTCTTCCTGACCCTAAGCGCCAGGGCCCTGAGCCCCAACCTCTTCATCGTCTCCCGCGCGGTCGAGGAGGGCACCGAGGCGAAGCTCGTGCGGGCCGGAGCCAACCGCGTGGTGTCCCCCTTCGCCGTCGGCGGCTACGTGGCGGCCAACGCGATCCTGCACCCCGCGGTGCTCGACTCCCTGGACCTCGCCCAGCGCACCGGGCACCTGGAGGTGCAGGTCGAGGAGATGCTGCTCCGAAGGGGGTGCGTGGTGTGCGGGCGCCCCTTGATCGAGGCGCGCCTCCGGGAGCGCTTCGGGGTGTTGATCGTCGCGCTGCGCCGCGCCAACCGCGACGTGGTCTTCAACCCCCCCGACGACACCGTCCCCTCGGAGAACGACACCCTCGTCGTCATGGGGCGGCGGCCCGAGCTCGATCGGCTGGAGCGATCGATTCGCGGCTCCTGAGGGGCGCAGCGCACCCTGCCGGGCCGGGGCCGCTGGTGAGGCACCGGGCGGTGTGATACCCGACCGGTCCATGCGAACCTTCTTGCGGGCGGCGGTTCTGGTGGCACTCGGGTCGGTTGTGGGGTGCAGCGATCCGGCGCCCACGGGGCTCGCGGACAGCGGCGTGACGGCCGACGGCAGCGTCGCCGCCGACCTCGGCGCAGCGCCCGACAGCGGAGTGCGCGCAGAGTGCAACCCGCTGGGCTTCCCCGAGGCCTGCCTGCAGCCCTTCCCCAGCGCGTACTACCAGAGCGCCAACGGCCAGGTGAACCTCCCGGCCGCCGCGATGCCCGTCTCCACGGGCCGCACCTCCAACGGCGGCGACCCCGTCCCGCTGAACCCCTCGCACTGGAACCGCCTGGACGGCTTCTCCCCCTCCGGCGCCCTCACCGTGTACTTCCCCGAGCGCGTCGACCCCGCCACGCTCGTGCCCCACACCGACCTCGCGAGCTCCCTCAGCCCCGCCGCCAGCACGGCCCTCGTCGACATGACCTCCGGGCAGCGCGTGCTGCACTTCGCCGAGGTCGACGCCACCGCGCGGGAGGGCCGCCCCCAGGTGCTCATCATCCGCCCGATGGTGCGGCTCATCCCGGGGCACCGCTACGCCGTCGCGGTCACCACCGCCGCGCGGGCCGTCGGCGGCGGAGCGCTGTCGGTTCCGCCGGGCTTCGCGGCCCTGCGCGCGGGCACCCCCTCGAGCGACCCGCGCCTCGCCCGCGTCGCGCCCCGCTACACCGAGATCTTCGCCGCGCTCGAGCGCGCGGGCATCCAGCGCAGCGCCCTCACCGTCGCGTGGGACTACACCACCGCCTCGGAGCGCTGGCTCACGGGCCCGGTGGCGGGCATGCGCGACGCGGCGCTCACCATGGTCGGCGAGCGAGGCATGGGCTTCACCGTCGCCCAGGTCGAGGAGAACTACAACGCCAACATCCTCCGCCGCATCAGCGGGACCATCCGGGTGCCGTCGTTCATCACCGGCACCGGCGACGACGCGCGGCTCTCCCGCAACGCCGAGGGCACTGCCCAGTTCGTGCGCGTGGTGGACGTGCCCTTCGTGGCGATGATCCCCCGCAGCGCCATGACCCGCGGGCCGCTGCCGCTGATCCAGTTCGGTCACGGCCTGCTGGGCTCCGCCGTGGGCGAGCTTGGCGCCGCGACGGAGACCGGCAACTACATGCAGCGCTTCATCAACGAGCAGGGCTTCGTGGTGATCGCCACCAACTGGACGGGGCTGAGCTACCCCGACATCACCACGGCCATCCACGCCCTCTCGGACTTCAACTACTTCCCCGCCATCGCCGACCAGCTCCAGCAGTCGCTGGTCAACGCCATGGTGCTCTACCGCACCGGCCGCGCGCAGTTCGGCGACCACGCGGCCTTCCAGGTGGGCGGACGCGCGGCCTTCGACCCGGCGCGCGCCTACTACTACGGCATCTCCCTGGGCGGGATCATGGGCACCAGCTTCATGGGCTACTCCACCGACTGCGCCCGCGGCGTGCTCAACGTCCCCGGCGCCAACTGGGGCCTGCTCCTGCAGCGCTCGTCGAACTTCGCCCTCTACTCCCTGGCCTTCAACGACTACGAGAGCCCCGCCGAGCAGCAGGTGCTCTTCAACCTCTCGCAGTCGCTCTTCGACGCGAGCGACCCGATCAACGTCGCGCCGCACCTGCTCGCCGACCGCCTCCCGGGCGTGCCCGAGAAGAGCCTGCTCTTCCAGGAGGCCGTCAACGACGGGGCGGTGAACAACCTCGCCACCGAGATGCTGGCCCGCGCCGGCAACATCCCGGTGATCATCCCGTCGCCGCGCACGCCCTACGGGCTCACCACCACGATGGGCCCCAGCCCCTCCGGCCTCTCCATCTGGGACGAGCACCCGACGCCCGCCCCCTCCGGGACCAACCAGCCCGCGTCGAACAACCCCACGCACGGCACCGTGCGCGCGCTCGCCGCCGCCATCCGGCAGATCACCACCTTCCTCACGCCCACCGGCCAGGTCACGCACACCTGCGACGGACCGTGCGACCCGCAGTGACGGCCGGCGCATCCGTGGGGGCGCCGTAGCGCGGCGCTCGGATGGGTCGGGGGACGACCTCACCCACCACCCTACGGCTCTTGCGCTACGGAAACACGGCGGCGAGGAGTACACGCCCCGGTACTCCGGAGTACATGGACATGTACCGCTCGCGGCGCGATAGACGTCGCCACCACCCGCTGACACGGAGCCCCGCCGCCATGCTCGCCCCCATCGCCCCCGGTCACCTGCCGGTTCTCGGCAACCTCTACTCCATGCGCACCGCGCCCCTCGCCACGCTCACCCGGGCGCTGCGAGAGAACGGCGACATCTCCCGCGTGGAGTTTCCCGGCGGGCAGCGGGGCCACTTCCTCTTCCACCCCGATCACGTGAAGACGATCCTGGTCGACCACGCGAAGCAGGTGAGCAAGGACACCCCGGGCTTCGCCGCGCTGCGGCTGCTGCTCGGCAACGGGCTCGTGACCAGCGACGGGCCGGTCTGGCTGCGGCAGCGGCGCATCGCGCAGCCGGCCTTCCACCGCGCGAAGATCTTCGCCCTCGGCGGGCGGATGGTGGAGCTCACCCGGCGCACCGCCGACGAGTGGAGCGTCGCGGCGAAGGCGGGCACGACCATCGACGTGGCCGAGTCGATGATGCGCCTCACGCTGCGCGTGGTGGCCGACACCATGCTGGGCAAGGACGTCGAGCGCGACGCCGCGGGCGTGGGCCGCGCCATCACCTTCCTGCTGCACAACCTCAACGAGCGCATCGTGCGCCCGTGGGCCCCGCCGGTGAGCTGGCCCACGCCCAACAACCGTCGCTTCCTCGAGGCGAGGGACAGCGTGGTGCGCGTGGTCGACGAGGCCATCGCCAGCCGGCGAGCGAAGCCCGACGCGCCGGGGGGAGAGTTTCTGCGGATGCTCATCGAGGCGCGGGACGAGGAGACCGGCGAGGCGATGAACGACCAGCAGCTCCGCGACGAGGTGGTCACCATCTTCGGCGCCGGCCACGAGACCACCGCCAACCTCCTGGCGTGGACCTGGTCGTGGCTCTCCCGCATGCCCCACGTGCGGCGCAAGATGCTCGCCGAGCTCGACGAGGTGCTGGGCGACCGGGACGCGACCGCCGAGGACTACCCGAAGCTGCCGTACACCCGCGCCGTGCTCTCCGAGTCGCTGCGCATCACCCCCGTCGTGTGGCTGCTCTCCCGGCGGCTGCTGCAGGACATCACCGTCGGCGAGTACACCCTCCCCGCAGGCACGCTGGCCTTCCTCTCTCCCTACGCCACGCACCGGCACCCGGGCTTCTGGGACAACCCCGAAGGCTTCGACCCGGAGCGCTTCATGGAGGGGGCGACCAGCAACCGCCCGACGCTGGCCTACTTCCCCTTCGGGGCGGGCCCGAGGAAGTGCATCGGGGACACCTTCGCGCTGGTCGAGGCGACGCTGGTGCTGGCCACGCTGGCGCGGCGCTTCGAGCTCGAGCTCCCGCCGGGGATGGTTCCGGTGCCCGAGCCGGTGATCACCATGCGCCCCCGCGGCGGACTCCCGATGAGGGTGCGGGAGCGCTCGTAGAGGGCCCTCAGCCCGCGGCGCGCTTCGCCTTCGCCGCCGCCGCCCGGCGGATCACCGCCAGCATCCGGTCGGTCTCCGCGCGCATCCGCTTGTCGTCGGCGTCGGTCTGGTGGTCCCAGCCCAGGAGGTGCAGCAGCCCGTGCGCGAGGAGCATCATCACCTCGTCGCGGGTCACCACCGCCCGCTCCTTCGCCTGCCGCGTCGCGGTCTCCAGCGAGATGATCACGTCGCCCAGCAGGTCGCCCGCCAGGTGGCCGTCGTCGCCCTCGCGCATCGCGAAGGCCAGCACGTCGGTGGGCTTGTTCTTCTTCCGGTAGTCACGGTTGAGCGCGTGGATCGTCGCGTCGTCGCAGAGCAGCACCGAGAGCTCGGCGCGCGGCAGCTTGAGCGAGCGCAGCATCGCCTCCGCCGCGGAGCGCACCTCCTCCGTCGAGACCACCCTGGACTTCGTCGCCTGTCGGGACACTTCGACTCGCATCGTGCGCGCGAGGGTGCCACGAAGACGGCGCCCCGAGGGAGCGCCCATCGCGCTCAGCGGGCGTTGGGTCGGGCGCCCGCGTCGGCGAGCGAGGGAGCGGCCGGGGCCGCGAGCGACGCCGCCATCGACCCCGCCGGGGGGGTGCGCGCGGCGGTGGTCACCTGCGGGCCGGAGCGCAGCACCACGCTGGCCACCACGCCCAGCACCGCGAGCACGCCCACCGCCAGGGCCACCGTGCGGCCCAGGCGGGCGCCCTTCGGAGGGGCCGCGCCCGCCGTCGGCAGCACCGCGGTCACGGCCCCCGAGGCCGCGGCGACAGGGCGCTCCAGCGCCTGGTCGAGCGCCGCCAGGAAGGAGCCCGCGTCGGCGAAGCGGTCGTCCGGGCGCAGGCTGAGGGCGCGGTCGATGAGGTCTTCCCAGGGGCCCACGTCGACGCCGAGGTGGCCGGGCGTGGGGCGCCTCGGGTTGAGCGCCTCGGGGTAGAGCTTGATGAGGTCGGTGGCGACGTAGGCCGGGCGGTCGGTGAGCACCTCGGAGAGCAGCAGCCCGAGGGCGTGCACGTCCGTCCACGGGCCGGTGCGGGCGCCGGAGAGCTGCTCCGGGGCCGCGTAGCGAGGGGAGAAGGTGAGGTTGAAGGAGGTCGAGCGGCTGGCCCCGCTGCCCGCGACCTCGTCCTTCTGCATGGCCTTGGCGATGCCGAAGTCCAGCAGCCGGACGCGCTGCGAGGCGCGCTCGATGAGGATGTTGGCGGGCTTCAGGTCGCGGTGCGCGATGCCCAGCGAGTGCGCCGCCTGCACCGCCTCGAAGAGGGGGCGCAGCAGCGCGAGGGCCTCGGAGGGGGAGCGGCCGCCCTGGCCCCGGCGACGGGTGAGGGCGGCCTCCAGGGTCTCGCCGTCGATCCACTCCAGGGCGATGAAGGCCACGCCGGCGCCGCTGGGGAGCTTCGTGGTGCCGAACTCCGCGACCTGCACCACCACCGGGTGGCGGATCTTCTCGATGACCCTCGCCTCGAGCGTGAAGCGCTCGAAGAACTGCCGCAGCTCGGTCGCCGCGTTGAGCCCCTCCGGGGCCTTGAGCAGCTTCAGCGCCACGGCGCGGCCGTCGCGCTGGTCGCGGGCGCGGTACACGGCCCCGAAGCCGCCTTCGGCGACGAAGCCTTCGAGCACATAGCGGCCCTCGAGGGTGATCCCCTCCAGGGCTCGCAGGTCTTTTCCGACCGGGCGAGCTCCCATGGACATCAGTGGGTCGGGAAGCTACCACGGCCCGGCGGCCGCGCTTGATCGCGCGGGATCAATCCTGCCATCGTCCGCGCCACTCGGACTCGGAGGCGCACGGATGAAGCTCGACCTGGTGACCGTTGGATTCTGGCTGGAAGGCGTCGACCTCGACGCCGACGTGCGGCGGCTGCGCTACGTCGAGGGCCTCTCGGAGCTGTGCGAGGCCGACCTCGTGCTCACGCTCCCGCAGGCCGACGCGGCGAAGGTGAAGCCCGGCGCCAAGGCCCGGGTGACCCTCGAGCGCGGCCTCGACCACGACAACGTCCGGTGGATCTGCGGGCTGGTGCGCAGCGTCGAGCACCTCGACCAGGGCGACGGGATGAGCCTCGACCGCCCGCTGCTGCGGGTCACCATCGTGCCGCGGGTGTGGCTCACCTCGCTCTCCCGGCGCACGCGGCCCTTCGTCGACCGATCCATCGACGACGTGCTCTCCATGGTGCTCTCGGAGGTCGGGCTGTCGATCGCGGGGACGGCGTCGTCGGGGGTGAGCCCGCTCATGGTGCAGTACCAGGAGTCCGACATGGCGCTGATGTTCCGGCTGCTGGAGGACATCGGGGTCACCCACTACGTCGAGCACTCGGAGAGCAGCGACACCTGGACGCTCTTCAAGGCCGACCCCGCGACCACGCGCTCCAGGCCCCGCCGGCGCCTCCGCTGGACCTCGCTCCAGGAGGGGCAGTCCGACGACGAGGGCGTCGTGCGCGCGGGGCGCATCGACGGCATGTCCCCGATGACCTTCGCCGTCGCGGACATCGACCGCCGCGTCGAGGCGCGCTCGTGGGAGGGCATCGCCACGCGGCTGAGGGGCGAGACGGCCCGGCAGGAGCTTCGAGAGACCTGGCGCGTCGCGGGGGACAGCCCCGCCCAGGCCGCGCAGCGCGCCTCGGACGAGCGACGCCCGGAGCAGGAGCGCTTCTGGCTGGAGACCAGCGACATGCAGCTCAAGGCGGGCGAGCTGATCGAGGCCGAGCTGTCGCGCGGCGACGCGGAGAGCAACGTCACGACCAACCTGCTCGTGGCGCGGGTCGAGCACGAGGTCGAGACCGGCGAGGACGGGGTGGTCTACCGAAACCGCGCGGAGGCGGTCACCTACGCGAGCGCCTTCCGCCCGGCGCGCGTGACGCCGAAGCCCGTCATCCTCGCGCCGCAGACCGGCGTCGTGACCTCCTTCGCCGAGGGCAAGCAGCTCGTGGTCAACGTGACGATGGACTGGGGCGCCCAGGACGGCTTCCCGATCCCCGTGCGCATGACCCAGCCGATCGCCGGGAGCAACCACGGCGCCGTGCTCGTGCCCCACATCAACAGCGAGGTGGTGGTGCACTTCCTCGACGGCGTCCCCGAGCGCCCGGTGCTGATCGGCGCGCTCTACAACAAGACCCACCAGGCCTCGGTGAGCGCAGCCGCCGGGGGCGACTCGTCGTACCAGTCGCGGCTGACCATGCTGGGCGCGCGCGGCCCGACCAACGTCATCGAGGTCGACGACGCCACGCAGAACTCGGAGATCGTCACGATGACGGCCATCAACGACGTCTCGGTGAAGGTCGGCCGCAACGAGACGCGCCTCGTCGAGGGCACCTACGACGAGACCATCAAGAAGGACGTCACCGTCGACCTCGGCGCTAAGCGCAGCACGACGGTGGAGGCCGACGACACCTACGAGACCAACGGCAACGTCTCGGTGACGGTGCACAAGGCCGGTCGCGTGCTGGTCAACCAGACGCTGCAGATGACCGCCGACACGAAGCTCTCGCTCATCAGCGGCAACACCCGCGCGGACTTCTCCCCCTCGGCGGCGAAGATCACCGTCGGCTCCGCGGTGATCGAGATGACCGCGGGGGGCATCAAGATCTCCGTCGGGGCCGCGTCGGTCGAGCTCAACCCGGCGCAGGTGAAGATCGGGGCGCCGATCGTGGACATCAACAACGGCGCGCTCCAGGTGATGTGAGCGGAGGCCGAAGGGGCCGATCAGCGCCTGAGCAGCAGCGCTGCAAGCAGGGCGACGAGCACCGCGAGCGCGCCGGCGATCGCCGCCACCGGGGGCCTCTTCGCGGGCTCCGCGGCGGGGGCGGGAGCCACGGGCGCGGGGGCGGCGACCGCGGGCTCTGCAGGGCGACGAGGCGCGCTGAGCGACATCCCCTTGGGGGCGTCCTCGCGGCGCTTGGAGGCCGCCATCTGCGCGCGAAACCTCGCGGCCACGTCGTCGAGCTCCGGAGGCAGCGCGCGCTCGACGGTGGAGAGCATGTCCTCGACGGCCTGCATGCGCGCCGAGAACGCCACGATGGTGCGCTCCTCGGGAAACTCCACGGCCTCCTCGCGCACCCTCGGCGCGACGGTGCGGGTGCTGCCCAGCGGGTCGACCGGGGCGGAGAAGCCCGGGAGCTCGGGGGCCTCGGAGAGCGCGACGGTGCGCTCGCCGAAGTCGATGTACTCGTCGGCCACCGGGCTCGACAGCGAGGGCATCGCCCCGAGGATGCCGCCGGGCGGGATCGACGAGCGAGGCTCGTAGGGGTGCGCCTCCTCGAAGGATGGCCTCGGAGCCATCATGGCCGCGGCGGCCAGCGGCGCCGCCACGAAGGGCGCGACATCGTCGGCAGCGGGAGCGGGAGCCGCGGACGCAGGAGCGGGCGGCGGGAGGCTCACTCGATCGGTGGGCTCGACGACCGCGGGGGGAGCTGTCCACGCGGGCGTGAGCAGCTCGAGGAAGGCCTCGATGGAGGGGCGCTCGGCGACGGGGATGCGGGTCGCGAGCAGCACCGCGTCCCAGACGGCGTCGGGCACGTCGGGGCGACCGAGGTAGCGGGCCCCGGCGGGGGCCGTCGGGCTCGGCGGGGCGCGGAGGATCTCCAGCAGCAGGAGCCCCAGCGCGAAGGCGTCGGTGCGCGGCGTCAGGGCCTCGCCCGCGAACTGCTCGGGCGTGAGGCAGCGCGCGGCGGCGGCGCTCTCCTTCGGGGCGTCGGGGTCCTGGGCGAGGTTTCGCAGCCCCGCGTCGAGCAGCACCATCTGCGTCGGCTCGAGGTCGTCGGGGACCAGCACCGCGCGAGGGCGCAGGGCGCCGTGCACGAGGGCCTCGGGCTCCTCGTGGCCGGCCTGCAGCACCTCGGCGAGGCGAGCGACCAGCGCCGCGATCTTGTCGAGCGGTAGCTCGAGCTCGCCGGCGCGATGACGGTCGAGCAGCGAGGCGAGCGAGCCCACCTGGGGCAGGTCGTGCACCACGAAGGGGCGGCCCTCGTACACGCCGTGGTCGGTCACCGCGAGCGCCCCCGGGTGCCTGAACATCCGCAGCGCCTGCAGGCCCGCCACGACCTTCTTGCGCACGTCGTCGCCGCAGGGGTCGAGCAGCTTGACCAGCACCCGGCGACCGTCGATGCGCGCGTCGACCCCCTCCCAGGTCTCGCCGAGCCCCCGGTCGGCGACCGGCGCGATGAGGTGATAGCGCTGCAGGAGGATCGTGTCCGCGGTGAGGGCTGCCATGCGTCGGCGCGCAGGATCGCACGCCCGGGAGGCCGCCGTCAGCCGCGTCGTCGGCGCGCCCCGCTGCGCGAGGGCAGCGCGTCGTCGAAGGCCCGGGCCAGCGCGCCGCGCTCGTGCTCGTTGAGCCCCTCGGCCTCCGCCCGGTGACCCGAGAGCAGGTCCCGCAGCGAGCACGCCCAGCGCAGCGCAGAGGCCTCGTCGGAGCCCGTGCGGACCGCCAGCGCGAGGGCGCGGTCGAGGTCGGGTAGCTCACGGGCGCAGCGCAGCGCGGCGACCAGGTCGCCCGACTCCTCCCAGGCGAGCGAGGCCTCCCGGAGCTGGCCCAGCACCTCGTGGCAGCGGGCCTCCTCCGCGCGGTCGCGAGGGTCGAGCGGCAGCAGCACGTCGAGGGCCTCTCGTCCGTGGCTCTCCTCTCGCAACGCCACCGCCACCCTTCGCCGCAGCGAGCGCTCCACCCTCGCGGTCTCCGGCGGATCGTCCACGAAGAGCGCCCGCACCCCGCCCACCGCGTCCAGCAGCTTCACCCTCGCGGTGCGCCCGGTCGGGAGCAGCGCGGCCTCGCGCGACGCGGCCCACGACCGCAGCGCCCGGTCGAGCGGCTCTCGCAGCTCCGCGAACTCCGTCAGCACCTGCGGCCGCAGCGCCAGCAGCGACTCCGCGCTCGCCCCGCTGTCCGCGTCGCCCCTCACCAGGTCGCGCACCAGCAGCGAGGCCTTCGCGGCGAGCTTCATCTCCCCGAGCTGAAGGGCCTTGCGGGCCTCCTCCATCAGCTCCGCGCCGTCGAGCGAGCCCTGCTGCGAGGCGTTGATCCACGCGGCCCGGCCCAGCAGCCGGTGCACCTGCCTTCGGATGGTGGGGTCGCTCACGCCGCAGCGGGAGTCCGCCCGTCCCAGCAGCCCGCGGGCGTGGCGCAGCCGGTCGAGGGCCCGCCGGGGGTGGGCGTGGAGCAGCGCCGCGGCTTCCTGGATGTACTCCAGCACCAGCTCCTGCGCGGAGGCGTCGTCGCGCGCCAGCAGCGCCAGCAGGGCGTCGGGGTCGATGCTCGCGACGTAGCCCTCCAGCGGACCCTCCTGGTCGTCGACGCAGAGCCGGTGCAGCGCCCCGTCGCCGCTGGGGTCTTCCCCCACGTCGAGGAAGATCACCGTGTCCGTGGCGCGGCTGAGGGCCACGCGAAACTGGTCCGCCCGGGTGCGCGCCCTGAGGCTCTGCACCTGGTCGTTCTTTCGGGCGCGAAGGGCCTCGATCTCCCGGATGCGACGGGCGCCGTCGACGACCGCCACCACGGAGAAGTCGAGCCCCTTCACGGCGTCGCTGCTCCACACGTCGAGCCCGTCGGGCTGCAGCTCCGGCGGCACCCTCGCCCCGGGAAACACCAGCACCGTGCTCGGCCGCTCGAGCAGCGCGCGCCCCACCCTGGCCAGCGTCGCCACATCCGGGACGCGGCACCGCAGCACCCGCCCGGACACAGACTCCTCGATCTCCAGGTCGGCCCGACCTCTCGGGCGCTGCGCCTTGTCGAGGTGCTGGTAGAGCGACCACGAGCGCTCGACCAGCGTCGCGATGGCCCGGGGAGAGCGCACGTTGCCCAGCAGGTCGAAGGTGCTCCCGGGCCCCAGCGTCGGGGCTACCGCGTCGGCGAAGGCGCCCCAGTCGAAGTCCGTCGGGCGCACGGTCTGGCTCTCGTCGCCCGCCACCATCACGTCGAGCGGCGCCTCGCGGCCCTCGCTCGCGGCCGAGACCAGCGCGGCGAGCAGGGCGATCTCGACCAGCGTGAGGTCCTGCACCTCGTCGACGAAGACGGCGTGGAGGTCGGCGAAGACCTTGGGGGGCTTCGCTCCGGCGCGCACCTTGTCGAGCGCCCTGCGGGCCCACCAGGGGTCGCCCACGATCTCGGGCAGCAGCCTCGGGTCGAGGGCCTGCACCGCCTGCACGGCGTTGCGGGCGGTGCGCTCGTCGAGGGTCTTCGCCCGCAGCTTCACGAAGGCCTCCTCGCGAAGGAGCTGCCCCTCGCAGGGGGGAGCGCCGCGGAAGGGCGTCGGCAGCGCGGCCCCGGCGATCCAGGCGTGGAGCTCGCCGAAGAGCTCCTCGGGGTGCTTGTCCCAGGGGGCGAACTTCCTGGGCGCCGAGTCCAGCGCGCGGGCGAGCACGGTGATGCGCTCGGCGAGGGGAGCGACCACCGCCGGGGCGGCCGGGAGCACCCGGCGCAGCAGCTCGCCGAAGGTGAGCACCGTCACCAGCGAGGGGTCGGGGGCGAACTGGTCGAAGAAGTCCCGGGCGCGCTCGGCGAGGAGCGCGTTGTAGGTGAGGTAGAGGGTGCGCTGCCCCGGCGCGCCGAGGGCGGCCTGCTGGAGCACGGTGGTCTTGCCCGTCCCCGGCTGGCCTCGCAGCACCCGCAGCCGGACCTTCGACTCGATGGCGTCCTGCTGGGAGCGCAGCAGCTCGGGGAAGAGCCCGTTGTCCTTGAGCTCCTGGCCCGGGAGCGAGACCCACTGGTCGGGGCCGCCCGGGTCGAGCGCGGCGTGCGTCTCGTCATGGTGGCGCACCGCGCGCACCAGGATCTCCAGCGGATCGAGCGCCAGGTGCTTCACCGGCGGCGACCCCGCCCTCGCCCACCAGAGGTAGAACTGGTGCCCGCTGTTGCCCCCGAGGTCGGTGCGCAGCCAGCCCCGGCCGAGGCCCTGGACGCCCTTCACCTGCGGCGGCATCCCCTGGGCCGCGAGCTGGGAGAACACCAGCCTGGCGCGCTGCTGGAGCTGCCGGTCGCTCCGCGGGTCGTCCATCCACTCGAGCACGTCCTGGTGGACGAGCAGCTTGCGGCGGCGCGGGGCTTCGGGCGGGCGCTGGGTCATCGCCCCGAAGCCTACACTGCGCGCGGCCCGCTACCTCCCATGGCCTGCGGCAGCGCAGAGATCCTCGAAGGACTGCTGCACGTCGGCCGCGAGGGCCTCGACGTCGGGCACCGCGTCGGGGTCGGCGTAGAGCCCGACGTACATCCCGCCGTCGTAGCTCACGATGGCGACGCCGACGCCCTGGTGGGTGAAGAGCGGCACCACCGCGTGGATCTCGGTCATCCTCGACCGCCCCACGTAGATCGGAACCTGCGGCCCCGGCACGTTGGTGATGGTGACGTTGAAGGCGCGCAGCATCGACGCGATGCGAAACACCGCGGTCACCACGTTGGGCCCGCCGAGGTCGCCCACGCGCTCGATGAAGGCCGCCCCTTCGATCTCGTGGGAGTCGTGCTTCAGGTGCTCGCAGGCGCGGTGCACCGCCTCGAAGCGCGCCCGGGCGTCGGGCTCGCTCAGGGGCAGGTGCACCAGCACCAGGGAGATGTGGTTGCCGACGCCGTCCTCGCCCATCCGCGGGCGGAGGTCGACCGGGACGAGCGCCCGGAAGTCCTTCATCGCCTCCACGGGGTCGCCACGGCGGGCGAGGTAGCGGCGCAGCGCCCCGGTGACGACCGCGAGGGCCACGTCGTTGAGGGTGCCGCCCAGGGCCTTGCGCGCCTCCTTCGCCCGGGCGAGGTCGAGCCGGGTGCTGGTGTACGTCCGGTGGGGCCCCACCTCCGCGGGGTTGATCGACGACGGAGACGCGGGCCGAAGCCCGTCGCGAAGGGTGTGCACCAGGCCGCCGGCGATGTCCTTCGCCTGCGCCCCGTGACCCAGCGAGCCTCGAAGGTCGTGCAGGGCGTGGGCGACGGAGCGGGCGCTGTCGGAGGCGAGCGCGGTGGCGATCTGGAGGGTGTTGGGCGCGTGCCGGGGGCTCCACGCAGCGAGCGCGGGAGAGAGGTCGCCGGGCTCGGTGCGAAACACCGAGGCCAGCAGGCCGATGCCCGCGACGCCGTCGACCATCGCGTGGTGGAGCTTGAAGAGGATGGCGAAGCGCCCGCCGGAGAGGCCCTCGACGAGGCTCGCCTCCCAGAGCGGGTGCCGCCGGTCGAGGGGCTGGGAGAAGATCCGCCCCATGAGCCGCATGAGCTGGGCGTCGTCGCCGGGGTGGGGGACGGCCGTGTGGCTCACGTGGTGCTCGATGCGGAAGCGCTCGTCGTCGACCCACACCGCGCCGAGGCCGGCCACCTCGCGCACCACCTGGCGAAAGCGCGGGACCTGCGAGACCCCGGCCTCGAGCAGCCGGGTGAGCGTCGCGGCGTCGAGCGAGCCGTCGGGCGAGACGAGGCCGCCCCCCTCGAAGATCATCAGGGCGCCGATGTGCATCATCAGGGCGCCGCCCTCGATGTCGAAGAAGACCCGATCGGTGGCAGAGAGCTTCTCGATGTCCATGGCAGCGAGTCCCCGTTGGCCCCTCGAAGCGACCGGTGACCGCACCGGCCTCCCTGCGTTGAAGTCTGGCCACGGGCGCCCTCAGCCTCAAGCCGGAGCGTGGCGATCGGCAGCCGACCGACGAGGGGCGCATGGTCCATGATGCGCGCGTGACCCCCGACGAGCTGCCCATCCACGCTGTCCGAGCGGCCTTCGACGCCGCCCTCTCCGCCGGCCCGGTGGTGGTCTCCTCCCCCACCGGGTCGGGCAAGTCCACCGAGGTCCCTCGCTGGGCCGCCTCGCGCGGCCGGGTGCTGGTCGTCGAGCCCCGCCGCGTCGCCTGCCGCAGCCTCGCCGCCCGCGTCGCCGAGCTCGAGGGCACCCCCCTCGGGACCACCGTCGGCTACGCCGTCCGCGACGAGTCGGTCTCCTCCGAGGCGACGCGTATCCTCTTCGCCACCCCCGGCGTCGTGCTCCACGCCCGCGAGCTCGTGGGCCGCTTCGAGACCCTGGTGCTCGACGAGTTCCACGAGCGCAGCCTCGACCTCGACCTGCTGCTCTCGCTCTTCGCGGGCCGCCCCTCCCCCCGCCTCGTGGTGATGTCCGCCACCATCGACGGCGACCGCGTCGCCCGCCACCTGGGCGCGGTGCACGTCACCGCCGGGGGCCGCGCCTACCCCGTGGACGTGCGCCACCTCGACCCCGGACCCTCGCTCCCCCACGCCGACGAGCTCGCCTCCCGCGTCGCCCGCGCCGTCGAGGCCGCCGCCGGCGACCCCGGCGACGTGCTGGTCTTCCTCCCCGGCAAGGCCGAGATCGACGCCTGCGCCCGCGCCCTGCGGAGCCAGGCCTTCGAGGTGATCCCGCTGCACGGCGGGCTGTCCCTCGACGAGCAGCGGCGGGGCTTCGAGCGCACCGCGCGGCGCAAGCTCATCCTGGCGACCAACGTCGCCGAGACCTCCATCACCCTCCCCGGCGTCGGGGTGGTGATCGACGCGGGCCTCGTGCGGCGCACCCGCTACCACGCGGGCCGAGGCTTCCTCGCGCTCGGTCCCATCGCCCAGGACAGCGCCGCGCAGCGAGCAGGCCGCGCAGGGCGCACCGGCCCCGGGGTCTGCTACCGGCTCTGGGGCAGGGTCGCGATGCTGGAGCGGGCGACGCCGCCGGAGATCCACCGGGAGTCGCTGGTGCCTCTGGTGCTTGGCGCGGCGGCGTGGGGTCGTCGCGTGGACGCGCTGCCGCTCTTCGACCCGCCGAAGGCCGCGGCCCTCGACGCGGCGAGGGACGAGCTCACCCTCCTCGGGGCCATCGACGCCGAAGGGGCGCTCACCCCTCGGGGGCACGAGCTCTACGGGCTGCCGCTCGATCCTCCGCTCGCCCGGCTGCTCATCGAGGCGCGAAGCCATGGCAGCCTCGACGACGTGATCGACCTGGTCTCGGCGCTCGCCGTGGGTCGCCCGCTCTTCCTCCCTGGCGGGCCGGGCGAGGACGACGAGCTTCGGCGGGGGGAGTGCGACGCCACGGCGCTGATCCGCGCGGTGAGGGAGGGCCGGGAGCGGGAGGACGGGCTGTCGTACATGGCCCTCGGCGAGGCCCGTCGCATCCGGGCGAGGCTGCGCCGGGCGCACGGCCTGGGGAGCGCTCCGACGGCGGCTCCCATCGACCGGGAGGCCCTGGTGCGCACCGCCATCGCGGCGGACCCTCGCTCGGTGCACGTGGCGCGGGTGCGGGGGCGCAGCGTGGCCTTCAGCAACGGGGGCACGGAGCTGGAGCTCGCCCGGGAGAGCCTCGCGCAGCGGGTGAAGGAGCTCGACGCCATCGTGGTGTTCGAGTCGCGCGCCCTCGGGGTGGGGCAGGACGCTCGGGTGCTGGTGACCTGCGCGAGCCCGGTGCCTCTCGCCACGGTGGCGCGGGCGGGCCTCGGCCGTGACCGGCTCGATCGGGTGCAGCTGGAGCGCGGCGCCATCGTCGCCCACGTCGAGCGGGTCTACGCCAACCGGGTGATCGCGACGAGGGAGGAGACGCCCTCCGGGGAGCTGGCGCGCGAGGCCATCGCGACGCTGTTTCTTCGCGGGAGTTTGTTCAAGCAGGCGCTGCCGGTGACGCGCGACCGGCTGGCGCTCTCCCGGCTGGCGGTGAAGCTGGGCCACGCCGCGGAGCTCGCTCCGTCGACGCGGGGCGGTCCGACGATCGAGGCGTGGGTAGCCGCCCGGCTGGTGGAGCTGGGGGTGGAGGGCGGCGACGACCTGGCGCTGCTCTCCTCGGACGACCTGCTGGCGCCGGAGGTTCCGTCCTGGGTGCGCGACGAGGTGGAGCGCGACCACCCTCGCACGGTGAGCGTGGGCGACGCGATGTACGAGGCCGACTACGACCTCGACCGACGGCGGGTCACGCTGCGCCTGGTGCGCGGCTCGCGGCGGGATGCGCCGCCGTTGCAGTACCTCCCCCGCTTCGCGGGCCTGGGCATCGTCGTCGAGGGTCCGCGAGGCGTCACGGTGCTCCGGGGCTGAGCGGTCGCTGTCAGTCGCCGTCGGCCGCGTCGGCCGCGTCGGCGGCGTCGGACCCGGCGTCGAAGCACGACGCGGAGGGATCCGTGTGCACCTCGTTCCAGCGACCGAGGCGGCAGGTCTGGGTGCGCCCGCCGCAGCCCGGGACGATGTAGCCGTAGCGGCACTCGACGCCCTCGAGGCCGGGGCATGGCTGAGAGAAGAGCGGGTCGTACGAGAGCCTCGGGCAGGTGTAGCCGACCTCGCTCACGTCGGCGGCCACGTCGGCGGCAGCGTCGGCGGGCGAGGCGGACTCGCTACACCCTGCCGCGAGCGCCAGCGCGACCCACCAGGGAGCGCGTCGGGGGAGGAGCTCGCTCATGACGCCCTCGCGACGCCCATGCGCGCGACCCAGGCGTTCTCGTGGGCCTCGCCCGGCAGGTAGCGACGCCAGAGCTCGTCCATGCCGTGCTCCTCGAAGGCGCAGTACCCGTGACGCCGGATGACCTCCTGCGCGCCCTCCGGGTCGAAGCTGAAGTGCCCGAAGTCGAAGACCACGCGGCCGCCGGGGCCTGCGACGCGCGCCATCCACGCGAGGCTGCGGTCGATGCTCGCCCGGGTGATGTACGCGGTGACGCCCTCCCACACGAAGACCGTCCCGACGCCAGGGCGGAAGCCCTGGGCGACGAGCCCGGCGGTGAGGGTGTCCTCGAGCTCCGGCGCGTCGAAGTCGCACGCGACCCGGGCGACGGAGGGCGGCACGGCCACCCCCGCGGCGTCGAGGAGCGAGCGGCGGGTCTCGAGCTGCTCGGCGAGGTCGACCTCGAAGATGCGAGCGACCGCCGGGGAGGCGAGCTCGGGCATCCGCAGCGCCCTCGCGTCGAAGCCCACGCCGAGCAGCACCACCTGCGAGATGCCCTGGGAGAGCGCCTCTCGGAGCACGTCGTCGATGAAGCGGGTGCGCAGCCGGATGCCGTCGCGGAAGAACGGCAGGTCGAGGAAGCGCCGCGTCCCCTCCGCGGCCTCGGCGTCGGCGGCGGCGGCGAAGAGGGCGGCGTAGGGGTCGTCGAAGAGCCGCTCGGACGGGGACAGGAGGGCCTCGTCGGCGCGGACGGCGGCGATGGCGAAGGCGGTGCTGGCGACGGTGGAGCTCATCGTGGATGAGCCGACGAAAGCCCCCGCGACGCGGATCGTCAACGGGGGCTTTCGCCGGTGAAGGGCCCTGCTCAGAGGTCGAGCTTGTAGAGGTTGCCGTTCTCTTCGATGGAGTAGACGGCCTTGCCGGTGCCGAAGAGAAGCTGCGTCGCGCCGAAGTCGTCGGCCGAGCCGTACTCCTCCCACTCCCCGGTGGAGAGGTTGGTCTTATAGAGCACGCCGCTCTCCTCCACCGAGTAGAGGTGGCCGTCGAGGGTGGCGAGGGTGCGGGTGCCCTTCCAGTCGCCCTCGTTGCCGATCTGCGTCCACGAGCCGTCGTCGCCGTCGATCTCGTAGAGGCTCCCGTCGCTCTCCAGCGAGTACAGCGTGTCGTTGTCCGCGAAGAGGAACCTCGTGTCCCACCCGTCGTCCTCGTCGCCCTCCTCTCCGAGCACCTCCCAGCTCCCGTCCGACAGGTCGGTCTCGTAGAGGGTGTTGTCGCTCACCGTGTAGAGGTAGCCGTCGATGGCCACGGCCGCGGTCGTTCCCTTCCAGTCGCCCTTCTTGCCGAGCTGACTCCACGCCCCGGTCTCCGCCTCGACCCGGTAGAGCGTGCCGTCGGCCTCGATCGCGTAGAGGTGGTCGCCGTCGATGGCGAGGTGCTGGGTGTTGTACCCGCTGCCGACCTCGTCCCAGCCGCCCGTGCGACCGCTCGTCGCGTAGAGCTTGCCGCTGCTCTCCACGGTGAACAGCCGCCCCTTGCTGCCGACGCCCACCGTGGTGTTCTTCCACGCGCCCGCGTCGCCGATCTGCTCCCAGCCCGCCTTGCTCGTCATGCCCGGTCTCTCCTCCACCGCCGCAGCGGTGCTGCGCGCAGAATCCCCTCCGCGCGCGACCGCGACATTGCCCGAGCCCGCGGTCGTGTAAAGAGCCCTCGCGCAGCGCCCGGGGCGACGCCCCCTCGGCCCTCCAATCGCTTGACGCCGCCGCTCGTTGGAGCCCCATATCGGTCACACTCTCCCCGATGGCCCGCTCCCTCCCGCTCATCGCCCTCTGCGCCGCGCTCTCCCTGGGGGCGACGCACGCCCTCTCGCAGGTCGCCCCCTCGCCCGAGCCCAGGGTGGTCGCCACGCCGCCCAACGCGCGGGCCCGGCTCCCTCGGGTGACGGTGAACGTCCTCGACGGCCGCGACTCGCTCGCCCGAGGCGTGGTGCTCCAGGACACCGGGCGCATCCTGACGGCGCTGGTCCCGGTGCGGGAGGCCCGCGACCTGCGCGTGGTCTACCCCGACGGGCGCATCGACCGGGCGCGGGTGGTGGCGACCGACCCCGCCTGGGGCGTGGCGCTGCTCGAGGGCAACGCGGGGCGCTGGGTCGAGGGGCTGCGCATCAGCGACCGCGACGGCAGGGCGCGCGACGAGGTGAGCTGGGTCCCCATCGCGGGATCGAGGGTGTCGAGCGGCCTCCTGCGACGGCGTCGGTCCTTCGTCGGGGGCAACGCGGCGCTGCTGCGCGACGCCTGGGAGCTCGACCCCATCCCCGCCAACAGCGCGGTCGGCAGCGGGGTCTTCCACCACGCGACCGCCACCCTCGTCGGGCTCATCGTCCCGCCCGACCGGGAGAGCGAGATCACCGGCGCGGACGTCGCGTTCGCCGTCCCTGCGACCGTGCTTCGGGCCCTCGCCAACTCCGCCGCGGCGGCCGCCCGACCGTGGCTCGGGCTGGTGATGGTGGAGATCCCCCCAGGGGCGTCGGTGCGCTTCGCCACCGGGGGCCTGCGCATCGCGAGCGTCGCCGCCAACGGTCCTGGCGCGGCGGCGGGGCTGCGCGGCGGGCCCAACGGTGACGTGATCGTGGCGGCCGACAACCGCGCGGTGCGCTCCCTCGCCGACCTGGGCGACATCCTGGAGGGAAGGCAGATCGGGCAGGAGGTCACGCTCCGGGTGACCCGCGGCGGGGCGACCTTCGACGAGACGCTCACCCTGGCGGCGCGCCCCGCGCCGAGGGAGGAGCCCAACGAGCAGGCGACGCCTCGGGGCCCGGGAGAGTAGGATTCCCGCCCTCATATGCGTCTGGCGGATCGGTACCGGTTGGTTCGTCGGGTGGGAGAGGGCGGCGGAGGGGGGGTCTTCCTCGTGGAGGACCGCCTCGCCGGTGACGCCCTCATGGTGCTCAAGCGCCTCAACGCGCAGGCCCACGCCACGCTCTCCCAGTGGCTGGTCAACGAGTTCCAGGTGCTGGCCCAGCTCGACCTGCCGACGGTGGCGCCGGTCTTCGATTTCGGCCTCGCCAGCGCCGACGCCGAAGACCCCGGCGGAACCTTCTTCACCCGCGCCTTCGTCGACGGCTCCCCCCTCGACGAGGCCCTCCCGGTGCTCGAAGCCCCCCGGCTGCGTCGGCTCTTCCTCTCCGCCGCGGAGACCCTCCGAGAGCTTCACCGCCTCGGGGTGGTGCACGGCGACCTCAAGCCCGCCAACCTGATCGTCCCCAGGGGGGCCGACCACGTGGTGCTCATCGACTTCGGCCTCGCCCACGGGGCCATGGCCGCGGCCTCCCACGTGCGCGGCGGAACCCTCGGCTTCATGCCCCCGGAGCGCCAGGCGATGCTCCTCGCGGGCGAGTCGCTGCCGCCCGATCCCCGCGCGGACGTCTACGCCCTCTCGGTCTCCCTCCGCGTCGTCCTCTCCGGCGGAACCATCCTCCCTCCGGGCTCCCCTCCCCCTGCCCTGGTGGGCTCCGACGAGGGGCTGTGCGCCCTCTGGACGCTCACCGAGCGAGGCGCGGCCGAGCAGCCCGGTCGACGCTTCGCCACCATGGACGACCTTCTCGCGGCCCTCGGGGACGTCGCCGACGGATCCTCCCCCAGCCTCCGCCCGGCCTCGATGCCCAACCGCGTGGTGCTCCGCCCCGAAGGGCGAGAGCCCGAGCTCGGAACCCTCCTCGACGCCGTCGCCCGCCGCCTCGTCCGCCGCGACGGATCGCTCGCCGCCGTGGCCATCGTCGGCGAGGAGGGCAGCGGCCGCACCACCCTCCTCCGGGAGATCGCCTGGCGCGCCCAGCTCCGCGGGGTGCAGACCCTCCGGCTCCAGGGTGAGCCCGGTGAGGGCCCGCTGCGACGTCTGCGAGAGGGCGCCGCGGTGCTCTCCGGCAGGGCCCTCGCCCCGGACTCCCCCGAAGACCTCTCCGCCGCCCTCCGAGAGGCCGCCCGCACGGCGCCGGTGCTCCTCCTCGCCGACGACCTCGACCGGGCCGACCCCGCGGTGCACGCCCTGCTCCGCTCGGTGGCCTACGCCTGCGAGCCCGACGAGCCGCTGCTGGTGATCGCCGCGGCGACCACCGCCGAGTCCATCGCCACGCTGGAGGCGAGCTCCCGGGTGGAGCTCGGTCCGCTCGACCAGTCCGCGGTGGCGGCCCTCTGCGCCCAGACCCTCGGCGCGGTGGAGCCCGCCGTGGTGCTGGCGGTGCGGCGCCGCTCCGGGGGCCTTCCCCTGGCGGTGCACGAGCTGCTGGAGACGCTGGCCCGCTCCGGGGCGGTGTCCCCCGCCGACGTGGAGGCCGCGGAGTTCAGCGGTCGGGCCCGAGACGCGGCGACGCGGCGGCTCTCGGCGCTCCCGGCGAGGGTGGTGGAGGCCGTCGCGGTGGTGGCGATGCTGGGCGGCGAGGCCACGCCCGAGCGGGTGGGCGCGGCGCTGGGGGACGACGGCGCGCTGGCCGAGGCGAGGCGCGAGGGGGTGCTGGGCCGGGAGGCCGACGGCCGCTGGACGCTGGCCCGAGGGGCGCTGGAGTCGACGGTGCGAGAGGCCGTGGGCGAGGGGCCCTGGGCCTCCGTGGCGAGGCGGGTGGCCGAGGCCCTGGAGGCGCAACGGGCGCCGGTGACCCTGAGGGCGACGGCGTGGCTGAGGGCGGGCGAGGTCGAGCGGTCGAGGGCCCTGGCGCCAGACGCGGTGACGGCGCTGCGGAGGGCGGGGCTGCCGATGGCGGCGGTGACGCTGCTCGAGGCGCTGAGGGAGGCCGACCCCGGGCGAACGGACGCGGAGGCCCGCTACGAGGAGGCCGAGCTGCTGCACGAGGCGGGGCTGATGCCCAGGGCCGAGGCGATGGCGCTGGAGGTGTCCTCCCGCAGCGACGCGGCGGGCACGAAGGCGACGCTGCTCTACGGTCGGCTGAGGCGCCTCGCGGGCGACCTCGACGGCGCGGAGGCGTGGCTCACCCGGGCCCACGCGACGGCCGCGGAGGAGCTCCCTGACCTGGCCGCCGAGGCGCTGACCGAGGCCGCGAGGGTGAGCGTGGCGAGGGGCGACTACGCGACCGCGGTGGGCCGCTGCGAGGCGGCGATGGCGGGCGCGCGTAGCCCCAGGGTGAGGGCGGGGGCTCGCTCCCTGGGGGGCCTCGCGCTGGTGCTGGCGGGCGACGCGCCGAGAGGATCCGCCTGGCTGGAGGAGGCCCGCGAGGACTACGCGACGCTGGCGCTGCCCCGCGAGGAGGCGACGCTGCTGGCCTACCTGGCCATCGCGAGGGAGAGAGAGGGCGACCTGGAGGGAGCGAGGGCGCTTCACGAGCGCTCGCTCGACCGGGCGCGCGCGGCGGGCGACCTGAGGGCGATGGTGACGGCCCGCATCAACGTGGGCCAGGTGGCGCAGCGCCTCGGGGATCTGGGCGCCTCGCTGGAGAACGACCAGGCGGCGCTTCGGCTGGCCCAGCGCTCGGGGCTGCGCCCTGCGGTGATCAACGCGAGGCTCAACATGGCGAGCCAGCTCATCCGCATCGGGAGCCTCGACCGCGCCCGGGCGGAGCTCGACGTGGTGCTCTCCCTCGCCCGGGAGACGCAGGCCCACGAGCTGGCGGCGGCCGCGACGCTGATGCTGGGGGTGACCCGGGCGCGCGGCGGCGAGGTGGACGCGGGGCTCGCCCTGGTGGCCGAGGCGGAGTCCCGCTTCGAGGCGATGGGCCAGGCCGACGACGCGGCCGACGCGGCCCTCGACGCGGCGGAGGCGCTGCTCGACCGGGGCGTGAGCGGAGACGTGGAGCGGGCGAGAGAGGCCCTCGCCCGCGCGGCGAGGCACGGCGAGCTCGGGCTGCGGGCGTGCCGGGCGGCGCTGCTCGAGGCGCGGTGCCTGCTGGCGGTCGGAGGGGCGAGAGAGGCGATGGCGAGGGCCTCGGCGGCGATCACCGAGGCCGAGGCGCAGCGCGACTGGGAGGTGCTCTCCCAGGCGCTGGCGGTGAGGGCCCAGGCGCTCTCGGCGACGGGCGCCGACCTCCACGCGCGCCGCGACCGGGAGCGGGCGCTGGAGGTGCTGGAGGAGAAGGCGATGCTGCTGCCGCCCGACCTGCGCGGCGCCTTCTGGGGCGTGGCGAGGCGGGCCTCGCTCCGGGCCTCGCTCAACACGCAGGGGGTGGCGCCTGGGGCGTCGGAGATCGTGCTCGACCCGCAGGTGATGAAGCGCGCGACGGCCATGGGCATGGCGGGGGCGAGAGGCGCCACGGTGGGCGGCCCCACGCTGATGGCCAACGACGAGCGGCTGCTGCTGCTGCTCGACCTGTCGCGACGGCTGGGCGAGGAGAACGGCCTGGAGCGGGTGCTCGACCAGGCGGTGCGCAGCGCGGTGGAGCTCACCAACGCCGAGCGGGGCGCGCTGCTTCTGGCGGGCGACGGGGCGCTGGTGCTGCGCGCCAGGGTGGGACCTCGGCAGGGCGACGGCCCGGACGACGTGGTGTCCCGCTCCATCGCCGACACGGTGTGGATCGACGGCGAGCCGGTGGTGACCCTCGACGCGAAGGGCGACCGTCGCTTCGCGGAGTTCAGGTCGGTGCACGAGCTCGGGGTGACCGCGGTGGCGGGGGTGCCGATGCGCTTCCGTGGCCGGGTGGTGGGGGTGCTGCTGGTGGAGAGCCGGCGGCGCAAGGTGGCCTGGGCGGCCTCGGACGTGTCGCTGATGATGGCCTTCGCCGAGCAGGCGGCCATCGCGGTGGAGCACCAGCGCCTGGTCGAGGAGCTGGAGGCCCGCACCGGGGAGCTGGAGGCGGCGCGGCGCACGCTGGAGTCGCTGCTGGAGTCTCGCGACCACGAGTTGCAGGCCACGCGCACCTCGCTGGTGAGGGCGCAGGACGCGCTCAGCCGCCGCTTCGCCCCGGCGGGCGTCATCGCAGGAACCGAGTCGATGCGCCGGCTCTTCGCGCTGGTCGAGCGGGTGCGCGACGCGGATGTCCCGGTGGTGATCGAAGGGGAGTCGGGCACCGGCAAGGAGCTGGTGGCGAGGGCGATACACCACTCCGGCGCGAGGGGGCGGGGGCCCTTCGTGGTGGTGCACTGCGGGGCGATCCCCGAGTCGCTGCTGGAGAGCGAGCTCTTCGGCCACGTGCGAGGGGCCTTCACCGGCGCCGACCGCGACCGCAAGGGGCTCATCGCCAGCGCCAACGGGGGCACGCTCCTGCTCGACGAGGTGGGGGAGATGTCCCCGAGGATGCAGGTCGAGCTGCTGCGGGTGCTTCAAGACCGCCGGGTGCGCCCGGTGGGAGGCGAGCAGGACGAGCCCGTCGACGCCCGGGTGATCGCCGCCTCGCAGCGCCCGCTCACCGAGCTCACCCGCGAGGGCCGCATCCGCGAAGACCTCTTCTACCGCCTCTCGGTGGTGACGCTCCGGGTGCCCCCCTTGAGGGAGCGGCTGGAGGACATCCCCGCCCTCGCGGCGCACTTCCTCGCGACCTTCGCCGAGGCGCAGGGCACCCCCCGAAAGCGCCTCTCCCGCGAGGCCATGACCCGGCTGCTGGGGGCCGACTGGCCCGGCAACGTGAGGCAGCTTCGGCACGTGCTGGAGAGCGCCTCGGTGCTGGCCGACGGGCCGGTGATCGAGGCCGACGCGCTGGCGCTCCCCCGCGCGACCCCGCTGGTGTCGCCGGTGGTGACGGCGACCGTGACGGCGGGGCCCGCGGTGGGCGGGGCGTTTACAGCGGTGCGTAAGGCCAGCGAGCGGCAGCGCATCGTCGACGCCCTGGAGCAGGTCAACTGGAACAAGGTCCGCGCGGCGGTGGTGCTGGGCATGCCGCGGCGCACGCTCTACCGGCGCTTGAAGGAGTACGGCCTCCTGGACGAGTGATCGTCCTGTGCCGTACTGTGCCGCCGCGGCATGGAGACGAATCACCGACGGGGCGTGGCTGTCGTGGGCGGGGCATCGGCTCCGCGCCGCGGCGACCGTGGCTCGTGCCGTGCACCGGACGGAGGGGTGAGGTCGGTGACGAAGCGCCTGTCGTGGGTGGTGGTGATGGTCCTCGGGTCGGGGTGCGTGTTCACGCCCCGGCCGATGATCCCCTACGCCGACGACGCGGGCGGGCTCGCTGCCACGAGCGACTCCGCGCTGACGGGCACTCCCTTCGCCGACGCCGGAGCGACCTACTTCGGCGACGCGGCGGCCTCGGACGCGCCCTCGGCCTCGGACGCTCCCTCGCCCGAGGACTCGAACTGCCGTCGGGAGAGCGACGCCGGGGACTCCGGCTACGTCGACCGCGACGGGGCGCCGTGCGATCCGACGGCCTCGCGCCGTGACGGCGGAGCGGGGGACGTGCCCGACGGGTCCTGCGACGCGAGCGACGGGGCGGCGGACGCCTCCTGTGACGGCGGCCCCACCGCGGGGCAGACGGGGCTTCGGCGATGATCGGCGCTCGCTGGGTGGTGATCGGCTCGGTGCTGGCGGGCTGCGTGTTCACGCCGCGGCCGATGATCCCCCTGGAGGGCGACGAGACCGACTCCTCCAACCGGGCGACCGACGCCTCGGTGTCCCGCGACCTGGGCAGGCCGAGCGACAGCAGCACGCCCCCTCCGACAGACCTCGGGGCCGTGACGGACACCGCGCCGCCGAGCTTCGATGCGAGCGCGGGGGCTGACATCCCTGGCGCCACGACGCCCGACGCGGGCGGAGCCTTCGACGCGGGCTCCTTCAGCGACGCGGCCCCGGCGCAGGACGCGAGCGCGGAGTGCGACGCGACGGGCGACGGCGGCGACGGCGCTCGCTGTGTCGAAGATGTGAGCCCGACGGACGCGGACGCGAGCCCGTCGGACGCGGAGGCGGGCCTCTCGGGGCGCTGAACCCCGGCGGCTTCGTGGCAGTGGTGATACCTTCCGCGACGATGGCTCGACGATGGTTCCTGCTCCTGGCGCTGACCCTCTCGGCGTGCGTGTCTGCCCCGGAGGCCGTGCGTGACGGGGGCGTCCGGTGCGCTCGCGACGAGGACTGCAACGCCGGCGCCTCCTGCGGGCGGGTCAGGCTCTGCGTGCTGAACTACTGCGCCGAGGACGAGGTCTTCCGGGTGTGCCCGGACGGCGGCTACCCCGACGCCGGCGCGCCTCGCGACTGATCAGAACCGCCCGCCCAGCGAGACGCTCCCGGGGCCGATGCCGAAGCTCACCCTGGGGGCCGCGGCGCGCTCCTGCGACGACGGCGCCGCCAGGAAGAGCACCATCGCCCCGACCGCGAGCACGCCTCCCGCGACGTACCCTCCGACCATCAGGTCGTGCGCGGTCGACACCATCACCCGGTCGTCGCTGCAGTTCTGCTCCCGGGAGCGCGACCCGGTGAGGCAGCGGGCGTCGTCGTTCCATCGCTCGGCCGCGCCGTCGCGCAGCACCATCGCGACCACTCCCCCGCCGAGCGACAGCGCCGCGACGCCGAGCGAGACCCAGCCCAGCGCGCGGGTGACGCCACCCGAGCCGGGGGGCGGCTCCCTGGGCGGCGCGTCCCTCGGCACCACCCGCGTCGGCCCCACGGGGCGCACCTCGACCGCAGCCTCCGTCGCCGCCGCGCGAGCGTCCTCCAGCGGAGCGAGCTGCACCACGAGCCGCACGGTCTCTCCAGCGGCGATGGTCACCTCGCGGCGATCGGCCCGGTGCCCGGGGGCGCGCACCTCGACGATCACCCGGCCCTCGGCGACGCGCACCGCCTCGGACATGGGGAGCACCCCCGCGGCGCGGCCGTCGAGGGAGATCGTGGCGCCCGCCGTGGCGGTCTCGACACGCAGCGACCCCAGGTGGCGCTCGACCTCCTGGAGCGAGAACTCCAGCGCCCTGCGCTGAGCGACCACCCAGCGATCGCTCGCCGCGCCGAGGGCCATCCGGAGGAAGCGCGACGCCGGCTCCCAGTGCTCGAGCGCGTGCTCGGCGAAGCCGATCTGCCCGGCGGCCTCCGGCGTCGGGCTCAGCGCGTAGGCCTCGCGGAAGGCCTCGAGCGCCGCGGCGTTGCGCCCCGCCCTACGCAGCGTGCGGCCCTGCTCGATGAGCGCTCGATCGCCCGTGGTCTGCGCCGAGAGCGCGGGCGTCACGAGCAGCCCGGCCATCGCCAGCGCGACGCCCCACCGCCTCACGGACACGGAACCCCACCGCACAGCCGGAAGGGCGCCGGGGCTCCGGCGTCGGCGCGGGCCGCCACGCGGGTCCTCACGGCGGTCACGGCCCTCGGACGCACGGCGGGCGCGGGCGCAGGAGCGGCCACCGCCGGGGCGATCAGCACCGGAGCGGCCACCACCGGGGCGGGCAACGCCACCGCCGGGGCGGGCGCGGGAGCGAGCGCCACCGCGGGGGCGGCGAGGGTGGGGCTGTCGCTCGATCCAGGCGCGGGGGAGCGCGAGGGCAGCAGCGCGGCGGCGGCGACGAGCCCGGCGGCGAGCACGCCCATGGTGATGGCGGGCACCCTGGAGGTCTTTCGCAGGGTGGTGGTGACCTCGCAGACCTCGCGCACCCTGGGCAGCAGCGTGGAGGCGGGGCGCGCCACCACCGGGGTCGGAGGAGCGACGAAGGCGGGCTGTTGCAGCGGGGTCGGGGCGGCGCCGAAGACCTCCCTCCAGAGGCCGCGGTTGGTGCGGCTGGCGAAGGGGAGCAGGGCGCGGCCGAGGGTGTGGAGGGACTCGTAGCGGCGGTCGGCGTCGCGGGCCATGGCGCGCTCGATGACGGCCTCGAAGTCAGCCGGGAGCTCGGGGCGCAGCGAGCGGGGGGAGGCGTGCTGGCCGAGCACGATGGCGTGCAGCAGGGGATAGAGCTCCGGGGCGTTGAAGGGCACGCGGCCGGTGGCGCACTCGTAGAGGATCACCCCGATCGCATACTGGTCCGAGCGTCCGTCGACGGCGGCGCCCTGGGCCTGCTCGGGGCTCATGTAGAGGGGCGTGCCGATCATGGAGGAGGCGCCGGTGATGCGCTGCGCGTTGGGGGCGCCGGTGACCTTGGAGATGCCGAAGTCGAGCACCTTGGGCTGGACGGCACCGTTGCGGGTCTGCGCGAGGAAGATGTTCTCGGGCTTGAGGTCACGATGCACGACGCCCTCCTCGTGGGCGGTCGCGACGGCGGCGATGACCGGGAGCATCAGGTCGACGAGGCGCTCGACGGAGAGCGGACCTTCCCGCGCGATGAGCGCCGCGAGGTCTTCTCCCGCGAGGTGCTCCATCACGAGGAAGAGGGTGTCGTCGTGCTGTCCGACGTCGAAGACCTCGACGACGTTGGGGTGTCGGATGCGCGACGCCGCCCTGCCCTCCCGCAAGAACCTCGCGCGCGCCTCGGGCTCCCGGGCCATGGAGGGGTGCAGGGTCTTGAGGGCGACGCGCTTCTCCAGGTCGTCGTGCACGGCCTCGTAGACGGCGCCCATGCCGCCGACGCCGATGCAGCGCACCACGCGGTAGCGCCCGAAGCGGGTGTCCGGCGCGAGCGTGGCTTCGGGCGTTGACGACGGGAGCGACATCGGAGCGGCGGTGTGTATACGACGAATCGGCCGGGGCTTCGAAGTGGCGGCTCAGCGGGTGCGGGCGCAGCGCAGCCCGATGCCATAGAGCGGGAGCGAGCCGCCCATCTCGGCCCCGAAGCGCGACGCCGAGCGCATCACGCCGAGGGTGGTGAAGAACCACGACCCGCCGCGGATGGTGCGGGCCCCGCGCTCCTCGACGTTGCAGACCGGGTTGACCCGGCCGCCCGGCAGGGCGCCCCAGCAGCCGCGGCGGTCGGGGCCTTCGTAGGGGACGAGGTTGTCCGCGGTCCACTCGTAGATGTTCCCGGAGAGGTCCCAGATGCGGGCGCCGGGGAGGTCGGGCGACGGGGCGTAGCTGCCCACCCGGCGGGTGCGGGCGCCGTCCTCGTTGGGGCAGGCCGACTGGTTCCAGCGGGCGCGGTCGCAGGTGGGGAGCGGGTCCTCGTTGCCCCAGGGGTACAGCCTCCCGGCGCGCAGCCCTCCCACCTCGCGACCGCGCGCGGCGAACTCCCACTCGGCGTCCGTCGGGAGGCGCCCCCCGTCCCACACGCAGAAGGCCTGCGCGGTGTACCAGTTGATGCAGTTGATCGGGTGCTGCTCGCGCGCCCCGGGCGAAGGGGTCCAGTTGCAGGCCGCCTCGAGGGTGGTCGTGTCGGGCTCCTGCACCCCCTCGGCGAGGTTCACCGCGCCGCCCGGGTAGGCCACCGTGCGCACCATGGGCAGGCCCTTGGCCACTGCCCAGAAGCGACGGAAGCGCGAGAGCGTCACCTCGTGCGTGTCGATGGCGTAGGGCCCGACGGTGATCCTCGGCTGCTCGGGCGACCCCTCGACGGCGCTCAGGGCGTCGGCGACGCCCATGGTGAAGGTGCCGCCGGCGATCTCCACCAGGCCGCAGCCGACCTCGCTCGGCTCGGGGCACGAGGTCTGCGCCGTCACCGTCCGGGGCGCATCGACCGGAACCACCGCGTCGCGAGGGAGGTCGGCGGCGGGCACGTCGCGGCCCGTGTCGGCGCCCGTGACATCGAGCCTCGCGGAGGCGTCGGCGCGATCGGTTCCGGGCTTGAGCTCCGGGGCGCAGGCCGCGAGCGCGAGAAGCGAGAGGAGTGGGGTGCTTGGTCGGGGGCCCATGGAGGAGCTTTCAGTCGAAGCGACTGGTACTACTCGAAGGCGCCGCGCGACGCGACCGAGGGGGTGGGCGCCCTGGCGATATCCGAGAGGGCGTCGGCGAGGACGCCCGCGAGCCGGGCGTGGGTGAGCGCGCTGGGGTGCTGGTCGCAGCCGTAGCCCTCCACGGCGGGGTCACCCGAGTACAGCTCCAGGAAGCGGATGTTGCCGTCCCCCTGCTGCTGGCGGGCGCTGACGAGGCCCTGCAGCGAGGAGCGCATCCGGGTGAGCCTCCCGGTCCCCGGCCGCGGATCGTCGTCGGCGATGAGCGGCCCCAGCGCCACCACGAGGCGGGTGCGGGGGTAGAGCGAGCGCAGCCGGTCGAGGATCGCCCCGTAGCCTCGCTCGAAGGTCGCGGAGTCGAACTCCGGCCGCGACACGTCGTTGGTGCCGAGGTTCACCACCACGGCCTCCGGCACGAAGGCTCGCCAGTCCCAGGTGGAGCCGCGGTCCCCGGGGAGGGTGCGCTCCATCAGCGCGGGCATCATCTCGTCGGCCTCGGTGCTGTTGTTCCAGATGACCCCTCGGCCCGACCACGCCACCACGTGGACCTCGGCGTCCACGAGCTGCGCGGCGCGCGTCGCCCAGGCCCTCGACGCGTCCGCGAACTCCGCGCTGTAGTGGCACCCCGTCGGGCCGGCGACCCCGTAGCCCGCGGTGATCGAGTCGCCGATCGCCAGGATTCGATGGGGCCTCGGCGGAGCGGCGGCCTCCAACGGCCCGTCGGCTCCGACGCCCAGGAGGGTGATCGCCCCGGCCTCGGGCTCGGTGAGCTTCACCAGCGACACGACGTGCTCGCGATCGGGCAGCCGCATGGCCACGCGATACTCCCCGTCGCCCTCTCGAAGCCCGAGCCGTCGCACCAGCACCCCGTCGATGAACACCCCGACGAGGTCGTGGTCTCGGATGCGGTCGTCGAGCAGCGTGTCCCGCAGGCGCAGGTCGAGCGTCCGCCCTCGGAAGCGCAGGTGCACCGTCGACGCAGGCCACGCGAACTCCGGCCCTTCGGAGGTGCGGCGGGAGCGGCCCTCGACGCGGAGCCGAGGATCGTTGCCGTGGGTCCAGGTGATGGTGGGGAGGCGGAGGTCCGGGCGCCAGGACTGTGTGGTGGGGCGCTCGGGGGAGCAGGCCGTGATCAGCGCAGCGGCTGTGAAGAGGGCCCGACGGGAGACAGGGAGCGAGGCGCGGAGAGACACCCGAGGGTGCCTAGCACGGGATCGCCCGCAGCGAAGGGCTCCCTCAGTCGTCGACCTTCCAGCAGAGTCCGGCGAGGAGCATCACCAGCCCGAGGGCGACGCCCACCGCGTCCCAGCGGTTGGTGCGCATCGCGAGGGCCGAGAGCATCATCGTGATCGCCCCGCCGCCCAGCACCCAGGGCTGGGCGCGAGGGCGACGACGCAGCGCCGCGACGCCCACCACGCCGAAGATCAGCGCCTGGACGTACGACCACACATCCCACGGGATGCGCGACACGTTGAGCTGCTGCGACGAGCGCCACAGCAGCACGAGGATCACCGAGGTCGCGAACCACAGCGACAGCAGCAGCGTGGCGACGCCCCCGACCAGGGGCCATCCACGCCACCGCTGAAGCCGGGAGGTGAACCCCCCGGTCATGGGCGACACCCTCCAGGGGTGTTGTTGCGGAGGCGGTAGGATTCGAACCTACGGATGAGTTTCCCCATCGACGGCTTAGCAAGCCGCTGCCATCGGCCACTCGGCCACGCCTCCAGAGCTCGTTGGTCCCGAGCGGAAAAGCTACCTAGCACGACTCTTCCTAAGAACTCAAGAGACTCCGTGCGCCAGCTTCTTCACGCCGTCGCTGAAGAGCACCTCGATGCGGCCCCCATCGACCGCGAGCACCTTGCCGCGGCCGAATTTCGCGTGGTCGAGCAGGGTGTCGCGCTTGTAGGTCTGCGCGGGCGCGTAGGTGGTGAAGGTCTCCGACTCGAGCGCGCCGACGGCGGTGTCCCAGGTCGGCACCTCGGTGCTGGGAGGATTGAACCCGAGCGAGCCATCCGAAGCTCCCCCACGGGCAGAACCAGAGGCCTTCTTCGTGCGCTTCATCGACATGGCGTGCATCCCTCACACGGACGCCCCGCTTGCGCGCCCGTCTTTCGGCGCTGGCTCTACTCCCTCCCATGCCCTCAGCGCAACCAGTGGATGCGCGGCGCCCCCCTTCTACGGGCTACGGAGCGAAGCTGTCGAAGTCCGCGATCATCGACCAGAGCACGCGCGCCCCGGAGCCCCGCGAGGCGAGGCCCAGCTTGCGCAACTGCCGCGCATGGAAGGCCCGCCGGCCCACGTCGTCGAGCGTCGCCACGTCGTCGCGCGCCACCGCCGTCGCGCCCTCGCACCACGGGCCGTCGTCGTTGGCCGGCTCGCTCTCGCAGTCGATCATCCACATGCCCTCGAAGCGCGAGAACACCAGCAGCACCCCGTCGAGTTGTCGCGTCACCACCGTCGCGCCTGCTTCCATCGCCGCACCTCCTCGTGAGCGTCCTCCGCGATGCGCCGCGGCGGACCACTGAACACTCGCACAGTGCCTCGCTCCCGCGCAAGTCCCCTGCGCGTATCGCTGCGCCGCGTTGATTGTCGGGGTCGTTGTGCGAGAGTGCGCCTCCCTCGCCCGTGACTGACCCCATCGCTCCTCGTTCTCCGCGGCCGCTGCGCCTCGTGGCTCCCACCGCGCCTCGACGGGCGCTTCTCCCCTGGCTCGTCGTCGCCGTCGCGCTCTTCCTCGCCTGGTACTTCCGCGACCTGCTCAGCCTGCTCGGGGCCTCCTTCGCGGTGGCCTACCTGCTCGACCCGCTGGTGATGCGACTCGAGCGGCTGCGCATCCCCCGGCCCCTCGCCATCGTGCTGGTGCTCACGGTCATCGGCGTGGTCTTCACGCTGACCATCTGGTTCGTGGTGCCCGACATCGTGCGCCAGCTCACCGACCTGCTCACCTCGCTGCCTCGCAAGCTCCGCGACGACTGGATCCCCTGGGCCAACAACCTCCTGGTCTCGCTCCGCCAGCGCTACCGGGTGCGCATCCCGGTCACCGCGGAGGCGTGGCTCGCCCAGGCAGGCGTGCGCACCGACGAGATCGCCCGGCGCAGCCTCGGCATGGTGCAGTCCGCCGCCGACGTCTCGATCTCCATCATCGAGAAGGTGCTCGAGTCGGTCATCGTCGCGGCGATGGCCTTCTACCTGCTGCTCGACTACCACCGGCTGCTCGACGGGGTGTCCGAGCTCGTGCCGCGCCGCGCCGCCGACGACTTCGCCCGCATCGCCACCAAGGTCAACGCCGCGCTCGGCCGCTACGTCCGCGGCCAGGCCCTCGCGATGCTCATCCTCGGAACCCTCTTCGCCGTCGGTCTCACCGCGCTGAAGGTCCCCGCGGGCGCGGGCATCGGCATCCTGGCGGGCATCCTCACGGTGGTCCCCTACGTCGGCTTCTTCATCGCGCTCATCGTGTCGGCGCTGCTGGCGCTGCTCGACGGCGGCACCGGCGCCTGCCTCGCGGTCATCGGCTACATGGTCTTCGTGCACCTCGTCGACATCACCTTCGTCACCCCGCGCATCGTCGGCGGATCCATCGGGCTCTCCCCGGTGTGGGTCATCCTCGCGCTGCTCGCGGGCGGCAAGGTGGCGGGCTTCATCGGGCTGCTCGCGGCGATCCCTGTCGCCTCGGTGCTGCGGGTGCTGGTCGGCGAGGCGGTGGACTACTACCGCACCACGCGCTTCTACACGGCGATGCCCGCGCCCGAGGGCGTGGTGCACACCGTCGAGCTCACCCCGGTCGATGGCCCCGACGGGGATTTCCTACCACCACCACCACCACCACCACCACCACCCGTGGCGGGGCCTCGCACGATGCCGGACTTCAGCCCCACCTCCCGTCACACCTTCGCGGACGGCACCCCCGAAGAGCCCAAAGGAGAACCGTAGAGATGTCAGGAGTCAGCGTCGAAGACCGCGGCGGCGCCCGGTGGATCACCCTCGACCGCCCCGATTGCCGCAACGCCCTCGACCCCGAGGTGCTCGGCGCGCTGCGGGCGGGCGTCGACGGAGCCGTCCCCGCGGGCGCTCGCGCCATCGTGATCGTCGGGCGCAGCGGGGCCTTCTGCTCCGGCGCCGACCTTCGCTACGCCATCGCCCAGGGCCCCGAGCTCATCGCCAGCGTCGAGACCCACCTCGCCCACTTCCAGGACCTCGTGCGCGCCATCGTCTCGTCGCCGCTGCCCACCATCGCCGCGGTCGACGGCGCGGCCTACGGCTTCGGCTGCGACCTCGCGCTGGCGTGCGACCTCCGCGTGGCCACCTCCCGCGCCTACTTCCAGGAGGGCTTCGTCCGCATCGGCCTCATCCCCGACGGCGGCGGAACCTGGATGCTCCCCCACCTCATCGGCCTCTCCAAGGCCCTCGAGCTCACGCTCCTCGGAGAGAAGCTCGACGCCGCGGCGGCGCTGCACTTCGGCCTGGTCGCGAAGGTGGTCGCCCCCGACGAGCTCGACGCCGCGGTCACCGCCATGGCCGACAAGCTGGTCAACGGCCCTCCGCTGGCCATCGGGCACATCAAGCGCCTGGTGCGCTCCGGCCTCTCCAAGAGCTTCGACCAGGCCTTCCGCGACGAGGGCGCCGCGCAGACCGGGTGCCTCCGCTCCCAGGACTGCATCGAAGGCATCACGGCCTTCTTCCAGAAGCGCCCCGCCGTCTTCACCGGCCGCTGAGCGCTCCCCCCCCATGCGCAGCGCGCTCCATCGTGCCCTGGTCCCCCTCGCCGCCGGTCCGCTCGCGGGCCTCGCGGTCGGTTTACTCTCCGCGGTAAAAGCCCCCCCGGGGCAGCACCTCGACCTCGGTCTCCGCCTCGCCGGCCTGCTGGTGATCCCAGGGCTCGCGGTGGGTGCCGCGCTGGTCCCGCTGGCGCTGCTCGCCTCTCCCGCCGTGCTCGATCGGCTGCGCGCCCGCGTCGCCCCGCGCCTCCCGATCGTCGCCTCGCTGCTGCTGCTGGCTCCCGTGACCGCCGTGCTCTGGATGGCCCTGGTCTCGCTCGCCGGGCGGCACTTCCTCACCGCCTACCACCACGTCGGGCTCGCGGCCTTCGCGCAGTCCTTCGCGCTGCTGCTGCTCACCCTCGCGACGCTCTCCCTCCTCGCCCTCGCGGCTCGCCTCGTGGCCCCTCGCGTCCCCGCGCAGCGACCGCTCCCCACGGTGCTGGGCGCCTCCGCCGCGGCGGGCCTCGCCCTCGCCACCGCCACCGCCGCCCACGGCGTCTACTGGGGCAACCCCGACGGAACCTTCACCCGCGCCGCCTTCCTCCTCTCGGGCTTCGGCGTCTTGAAGAAGCCCGAGCTCGACCTGACCCCGGTGCTCCAGCTCGGCGCCATCGGGGCGCTCTCCCTCGCGCTCACGCTCCCGCTGCGGCGCTTCGCCCTCCCCGGCTTCGCGCTCGCGGTGGTGCTGGGCGCTGCGGCGCTGGGCTTCGACGCCACCCGCTTCGAGCGCAGCCCCGTGGCGGTGGGCATCGACGCCCGACCGACGCTCCCCCGCGCGGTGCTCCGGCTGCTCCGCAAGCGCACCGACGCCGACCGCGACGGCTTCGCCCGGCGCTTCGGCGGCGGCGACTGCGACGACCGCAGCGCCTCCATCAACCCCGGAGCGACCGACCTCCCCGGCAACCGCCTCGACGAGGACTGCTCGGGCTCCGACGCGGTGGCGCCTCGCCCCAGGCCACGACCCGCGGAGGCCCCTCCCTCGCCCTCGGCTCCGGCGCTGCCTCGCATCGACAACCTGCTGCTGGTCACCGTGGACACCCTCCGCTGGGACCTCCACTACGCGGGCAACCCCCACCCCATCTCCCCCCGTCTCGACGAGCTCGCGGCGCGCTCGGTGGTCTTCGATCACGCCTATGCGATCAGCTCCTATACGGGTCGGGCGATCGGCCCGCTGATGACCGGGCGATATCCCACCGAGTGCCCTCGGGACGCGCAGCACTTCACCCGATATCTCTCGGGCAACGTCTTCCTGGCAGAGCGCCTGAAGCAGGCAGGCTTTCGCACCGCGGGTGCGGCCTCTCACTTCTACTTCGAGCCCCGCTTCGGGCTGACCCAGGGGATCGACACCTGGGACATGTCCGCCCAGCCCTCCGGCGAGCAGGAGACCCGCTTTGCGGACCACCGCGTGGCCGATCGGGCCATTGCCTTGTTGCAAGAGGGCGCTCGCGCCGGTGGGCGCTTCATGCTCTGGGCGCACTTCTTCGATCCCCACAAGCAATACGTCGATCACCCCGAGCTCCCCCTCTTCGGCCGCGGGGAGCGGGCGAAGTACTTCCGTGAGGTGATGTTCACCGACGCGCAGGTGGGCCGGCTGCTCGACGCGCTGGCGGCGCTGCCCGGGGACGTCGCGCAGCACACCGCCGTGGTGGTGACGGCCGACCACGGCGAGGCCTTCGCCGAGCACGGGATGTCCTGGCACGGGGTGGAGCTGTGGGAGGAGCTGGTGAGGGTCCCGCTGATCGTCTACGTGCCAGGAATGGCGCCGAGGCGGGTGGACGTGGCCCGCAGCCAGATCGACCTGGCGCCGACGCTGCTGGGGCTCCTGGGACTCGAGCGCCCCGCCGAGGGGACACCCGACGCGATGTCGGGAGAGAGCCTGCTGGGCGACCTGCGCGGCGAGGCGGTGGCCGCTCGGCCGATCTACCTGGAGCTACCGGAAGGGCCCTACAACAGCCTGCGCCGTGGGGTCATCGAGGACGGCTGGAAGCTATTGGAGCGGGGCGTCGGTCGCTTCGAGCTGTATCACCTCACCGAAGACCCGGGCGAGCGCACCAACCTGGCGACGACGCGCCCGGCCGACCTGGCGCGGATGCGCGCGGTGTACGAGGGCGTCCGCGGAGGACTGCACCCGGTGGCTGCGAGGGAGTGAGCGACGTTGGAAGTCTTCATTCCTTCGCGTTTCGGGATTGCTGTCTCGCGTGATTGTCTCAGGCAGGTGGTGTCAGCCCTTTCAAGTTCTCAAGGGACACTTTGATCGCACCACTCATGCCTGGGGTACGGCGTGGAGCCTCTGCATCGTCGTTCAGCGCCTGACCCCAGGCAACATCAGGTGGTCACCTTCGCGCGACGCGAAGGTTGCAGGGGAGGGCGGGGTCGGCGTGGGGTGTATGGGCGACGTAACAGTCGTCCCCGTGGGAGGAACCGTCCGCGTCTGGAGCGTCGGTGTGCTCGCGTTCGTCGAAGAGGGTCGCATCGGCGTGCGGTGTGGGCTGGTGGACGCTGTCGCGCGCCTTTCCCTTGCAACCTTCGCGTCGCGCGAAGGTGACCACCTGATGTTGCCTGGGGTCAGGCGCTGAACGACGATGCAGAGGCCCCACGCCGTACCCCAGGCATGAGTGGTGCGATCAAAGTGTCCCTTGAGAACTTGAAAAGGCTGGCCTGAGCCCCTGAGCGCACAGGCAGCTCCGACGTCGATCGTCTCGCGCGGCCCCGATCAGGGTGTGCGAGGCGTGAGCGAGACCCGGCCTGCCTCGATGACGGTGCCGTCGAGGCGGCGGGGCGTCAGCTCGAGCCGGGTCATGGTGGCGTGCACCTCGACGATGTGGTGCGCGCTCTCGAAGTGGGCGCCCCAGGGCTGCAGTGCGCCGGCTCCCAGGGTGGTGAGCGAGGCGCCCGCCCCGCCGGTGACGACGTAGCGGGTGCCGCGGCGGCCGCTGACCTCCCGGCCCTGGCCGTCGATCTCCTTGCTGAGCTCGAAGTCGTGCTCGTGTCCGGTGAGCACCAGGTCGACGCCGAACTCGTCGTAGACGGGCGCCCAGCCGCGGCGGACGGCCTGCGTGTCGATCTCGTCGGAGTGCGACGACGAGGCGAAGGGCGGCTTGTGGTGCGTCGCGATGATGAACGGCACGCGCGCCCGGTTGGCCCTCGCCCTCGCGAGGTCGGTCCGCAGCCACGCGAGCTGCGTCCCGAGCACGTCGCCCTCGTAGTCGCTGCGCAGCGGGGTGTCATTGAGCACCACGAGGTGCACCGGACCGTAGTCGAGAGAGAAGTAGAGCTCGTCCTGGGAGGAGACGCCCGACTGCGGCTGCGCGAACTGCATCAGGTAGTTGACCGACAGCCCCTCGTGGTTGCCATGAACCATCACGAAGGGAACCGTCGACATCGCGCTACGAGCCCCCTCGAACCAGCTCTGCCACTGGCCCTGGAGGAAGCCGACGAGCACCGCGTCGCCGGTGAAGATCTCGAAGTCCGGAGGGTTCATTCCCCCCATCGCCCGCTCCTGGAGCTGGCGCCAGCGGCTCACGTCGTCGCGCGAGTCACCCGCCACGACGAAGCGCACGTCGTAGTCCGTGCGCCCGGGCGCGGGGCCCGTCTTGAAGCGCTGCACCGCGCTCCAGTGCCCCTCGCCGCCCACCCGGTAGTGGTAGGTGGTGTCCGGCCTGAGGCCGCAGACGTGCACCTCGTGGGCGGTCACCTGGTTGCCCATGAGTCCCGCGGTGCCGACGCTTCCGACCGCGGTCTGGTCGAGGGCCGTGGGGCTCAGCCCGTACTGCACCACGGTCGCGCGGGTACCCGGGTCGGTGCGCCACAGGAAGGCGATGGTGCTCGACGGGTCGGCGGGCCAGTTGACGTGCACGTCGTGGGGATCAGGCGCCGCGCCGAAGGTGCTGCGGTCGTCGCGGAAGTTGCTGGTCGACCCCACCGGGGCGCTGACCCGATGCGTACAGCCCATGGGGACGTACGAGAAGCGCTCCGGCGCGGGGACGTCCTCGGGAGCGAGCGAGGCGTCGGCGGGGGTCACGACGTCCGTCGCGGTCGCGGCATCGGTGGGGGTCGCGGCGAGCGCTCCGGCGTCCACGGTGGAGGGCGCGGCGTCGTTGCAGGCGGAGAGTGACAGGAGCGTGGCGGCGAGGAGGAGAGTGTGTGACCTGGTCATCGGGGCCGCAGGGTACGCCCGATCGAGCGCCGAGCACAGGGCGATGGCCGCACAGGGGTGTTCTAGGTCGAGCGACCACCGCAACTACGTCGGGGCGCTGGATGGATGGCTCGCCAGGCGAAGGTGCCGCTGCCCTACGTCCGCGGCGGTTCGATGGGAGAGAAGAGCCCCACCACGGAGTCAGCAGAGCCGCCGATAATCTCCTCGCGGGTGCCGCTGAGGCCCACGAAGCGGGTGCCGAGGTTCACGACGGCTCCCTCTGAAGCGACGCCGAGGAGAAGTACCGGAGCACCGAGTTCGCAGCCCTGCAAGGTCAGGCTCCGACGATCGTATGGCCCGATCCAGCGGATGGAGCTGGCCCCATCGGACGAGGGCGTTGACCGCGGTTGATGAAGGACGTTCGTCAGCAACGCCCCGCCGGAGCGAGTCGAGGAGGGCGCCTGCCGCCCGACGAGGAAGGTCGAGCTCGTCGATACGCAGTGGGTCACCGTGAGGTGAGCCGTGGACGCAATGAGCCCGCCGGCATCGCTCGCGGACGGATCGCGCGGGCCGAGGTGGATGTCCACGCCGCGCAAGGGGTCGGCGGCGTCCGGGTTCGTCGTGCAGTCGAACGCGCAGTGGGTCACCACGAGGTCCGAGCCCATGAAAGCGATCGCACAGTCATATGCCCCACGAAACTGACAGTCGGAGACGTCCATCATCGTCGGAGCCGTAGCGTCGACGGCGATGGGGATAGAGGAACCCGCCTTGTCGGGTAACACCCCCTCGAAGTCACAACGGGACACGCTCACGCGGTCGGCCTTGCGACTCGCGGCCGCCAGCCCGGCGAGCAGGATCAGCAGCGCACCGAAGCCGACCCCAGCACTCAACCCACGCGAGGAATCGAGGAACGCGTCGCGCCAGACGAGGCCCAGCACCGTCACGTCGATGCCCTTCGCGTTTCCAAGCCGGAATGTGCAGCCTTCAATGAGGCTCCGGTCGTGATCCCCGGCCAGGGTGAGCGCCGACCTCGCGCCTGGGCGCCCGCTGGAACGCGTGACGTCAAAGCCCACGTCCTCCAGAGTCAGGGTCACCTTGCCATCAATGGCGAGGAGCGCGTCCATGCCGCCGACGTGATCCACGTCCTTGACTTGAAAGGTCATGGGACTGCGGGCGCCGTAGTGACGGCCGCGGATCACCACGTCAACGAGTTGATCCTGGCGGGTCACGGCCGCGGGCGGCTCCACGCGCACCGGAGCCTCAAGGTGGTACGGGCCCGACAACTGGATCGGCGCCGGTTCGGAGCCGTGCTCGTATCGGTCCCAGAGGACGTTCAGCGCGTGCGCGATGGCGTCGGCGTCGGCCCCCCACCAGGCTGCATGGATTTCGTCGAGGGGTCCCCGGAGGAAGACCCGAGCGTCCGCGCGGAGGTCGAAGCGCCGCTCGGTCCCGGCATCGAGGCGCCCCTGGATGTCGAGTCGGGCCGAGGGCGAGAGCGTGAGAACGGCCCCGGGAGCAAACGAGAGAGTGACGTGCCTCGGAATGGGCACGCTGATGTTCAGCGTGGCCGAACGGGCGATCCAGAGGATGACGGGTGCCGCGTTTCCGGTCCGCGCGGCCTCCTCGATCGAGTGGAGCGCCTGAAACATCGCGAGGTCGTCGCCGCTGCTGGAAGTGGATCCCGCGGCGGTCCCACCGAAGGGACTGATGAATGACCCGAGCGTCATGACGGAGGATCCTCCAGAATGGGGACGAGTCGTCGGATGGAGCGATCTACGGAGGTCACCATGGGTGAATCCCCCGGCCGAAACCCGTTGGCGCGTCGAGTGAGGTCCGATGGCTTGGTCACGAAGTTGACACGGAGCAACGAGGCGCCGAGCGCTCCGCGCTTGAACGCCGTACCCACGTTGACTACGGCCGCCGGGTCGCTCAGCAACACACACTCGTCCAGGCGACTACCGATTACCACGCACTGCCCGGCCGACCCGCACCAGACGATGCTCGGCGGCTGGTGGCTGGTGTCTGGCGGCCACGTAGCGGCCACTCCCGGAATGCCCCAGGCGGCAGCTCGGGGGATGCCGATGTCCGCCCAGTTGACGTTCTCATGACCGACCCCGATCACCACCGCCTGATGGGCGCTGGCGACGCTCCGGTCGCGCGCCAGCAGCCACCAGCTCTGCGACTCGCACTGCATCACCGTAAGGTGGGTGCCCTCCCGTCCCGTCCCGGTTGGGGCGCCGAGGAAGATGTCCTGTCCATCTGGCTGATCCAGCTCCTCCGGATCGCGCGAGGGTCGCGGCCCCTGGTTCTGATGAAACAACAGCGAGTCCAACAGCACCGAGCCCCCTGTCAGATGGCAGGTCGACTGGTTCTGGGCCTCGGGCGTCCACGCAACGTCGGCCGGTATCGTCGCCGTGCCCATCCCGGTGTCGCTGACCCGGAGCATCACCCCGGAGCCTGCGTCCAGGCGAACGCCGTTGAGGCTTGCGACTTCGGGCAACGTCACCAGCGCACACCCGTCGAGCACGAACTGTCGGCGTACCGACGTGCGCCCGCTCTCGGTGATGCGCAGACGGAACTCCTTCCCGCCCTCCAGCGTCACCCGCCGGAGGAAGCCCCGGCGACCGACCGGGTCGCTCTCGTCGCAGAGGACGTCGAGGCAGCCTTCCACATTGTCACGGACGGAGAGACTCACGTCCTGGAAGTCGAAGTCCACACCCGGGTGCAGCCGTAACAGCACCTCCGGCACTGCCCGCTCCTGCGCCTCGACGCGAATGCGGACAACGGTCTGAAAGCCCCGCACCCCAGCACCTCCGCGCCAGACCAGGCTTGCCGGGATCAACCGACCACTGCTGGCACTCGGCGCGCGGACCTCAATGGTCTTCGTGGTCTGGTAGAGGGTCAACAGGACGATGGGGATCGGCGGTTTACCAATGGCAGCGCGCCCCGTGCAGGCGGCCTCAATGGCCCCCTGGAAGGCGTCCGAGGAGTCGAAGTCCCTGGCGGCCGTGCTCGCGACCTGGATTGTGCTGCCGTCCCACGGTTTGGCACCCCACCACTCCGGACGCACCAGCGGGATGTCGTCGCTCTCGATAATGATTCGGCCAGCGGACACACCGCCGCGCGACTCCAGCGGCCAGGTGTTGACGGAGGGCGGGAGGGTGATCATGTCGCCATCCACAGTCACGACCGGCAGCCTGGTGCGGTCAAAGCCAAAGATCTGTTGGCTGCCAGCGCGGATGGTTCCGCGGATGACGAGCGTCGCCCCCCAATCGATGCGGAGGATGGCGCCGTCGGCAAAGAACCACTGGACCCCCTGCTCGCAGACCCAAGGAGCGTCCCTCGCCGGAAGCAGGTACCGCCCGGGCGGGAAGTACAGAATCGTACCGGATCGGACAGCCTCGATGGCCGGCCCGATCGGTAGACCAAAGGCATCGGATCTGCTGCTGTAGACCCTGTTCGGCTCGGATATCTCCGCGAGCACGTTCACCAGTTCAGAGTCATAGTCATACAACATGGCAGCACCTCAGAAGAGACCGACCCCGCGACGAGGAACAGGGACACAGCCACCCAGGAGCATTCCCGTCAATCCCGCAGCACCACAGGCGTAGCAGCAGGTGCCGCGGCTGAGGTCGGTCATGGCCGCGTCGTCCAGGCCATCCGAGTTAAGGTCGCCCGGCGACACACTCCTAAATGCAAAACCGCCTGGATTGTCCCCCGGGTCGGTGGGGCGTACCCGACCAAACCAGATCGGATCCGTCATGCGCCCAGTTCCGCTCCCAAAGTACACATACAACCTTCCTGTATTGAATGGGAGACCCGTGCCTCCCCATGTCTCCGTGAAACTAGATGGAGCTCCGACCATGAGATCAGCGAAGCCGTCTCCATTCAGGTCAGCACCATTGACGCCACTGCCAAAATCAATACTACCTCCTGCATCAATCGGCTCACTCAGGACTTCAGGAGGGCCATCGAGGCCGGACGCTCCTCGATACAAGTAAAGCCTTGCATCCCCTTCCAAACCGAATGCGACTTCTCCGAGACCGTCACCCTCCAGGTCACCCACTGGCGTGACCGCCTGAACAAACGCGTCTGAATCAATTCCACCCGAGGCCCCCCCAAACGAACGTCCGCGTGAAACTCCGCCGCCCGACTGGCCGAAGAGGACCGTCCACCCATGACCACTTCGCGAAAATATCCGATCAACAACGACAATGTCACCGTAGCCGTCCTGATCGACGTCTCCGAGTTCGCTCAGCACCTCCACCCACGGCCGGGGCAGAATCGAGTCGAGGGGCATCATCTGCTGAGGCCTATCGCCGAGCCCGGTCGGTGAGCCATGGTAGACCAGCAAGACGGACGCGAGAACGGACCTCCGATCAGCGTCATAGAAGACGACGGTCGTGACAAGATCTGAATATCCGTCTCCGTTCCAGTCGACCGCCGCCTCCGAATCCACTTCCGCACCAGGAGTTGAGAAGGCGCTCATCCGCACGACACGCGGCATGCCGTGTGGGTTGCTCTCGATCGCGTGAGTCGTACCAGGAGACTCCGAAACACCCCCGATGCCGAGATAGCCAATGTCGGCAAGCCCGTCGCCATTGAAGTCCCCGACATGGGCACGAGTACCTGTGACGGGAACCTGTGTGACCGTCGCATACACCCTCGGTGCCCTCGGCCCGCCGGGTCCTCCCTCCACGACGTAGAAGGTCCGCGTCCGGTCCGGGTTGGATTCCCCCGACAGCGTCAACAGATCGTCATGCCCGTCGCCGGTGAAGTCCCGGATGGTCCCCCAGCTTGAGTCCACGGGCGTGTCTGTCCTCCTCACCTCGAACTCCCAAGTGTACGACGCCCGCGACCCCGTCACCCCCGAGCGCCGCCCGAACAGCCGCCAGTACACCACGCCCGGCGGCAATGCTGTCGCCGGCCGCACCGTGCTTCCCTCGGCCTCCAGCGTCTGGAGCACCCGCGTACAGCAGCGGTCGGCGCACACCTCCACCCGCGCGCCCGTCGTCCCCTCGGGCAGCGCCCAGCGGAACGACGGCCGCTGCGAGGTAACCCGCGACACCGACTGCGGCAGGATGGGCCGCGGCGGCGCGATCGCCGGGTCGCCCGGCCGCACACCCGCATCGCCCGTGCACTCGCTCCCCGGCGCCGGGACGCCCATCGGGTCGATGGGCACCTCCAGGCGCATGCCCGCGTCGGATCGCACATCGGCGGTGACATCGCGCAGTCCTTCGTCACCCGTCGGCGCGACGTCCTCGTGAGAATCGGTAGCGTCCGGCCCTCCGTCCTGCATCAGGGTCGCGTCCATGCCGGTATCGGGCTCGACCGCGACGTCCATCGAGACGGGGGCATCGACTACCATCGGCCGGTCGATGCCCACATCGCCATCGGGCGGAGCCGACCCATCCTCGGAGCAAGCGACCAGGAGACCCATCGCGAAAGTGAGGAGTTGGAGGCACTTCGGTGTTCGATGGTGAGTCGACATGAACCTGGCCCCTAGAGTCGCTGATCCGCTGGCAGGCCGAAGACGATGCTCCTCACCGTGGGAGGTGCGGTCGGTGCTCTCTCATAGTGGAGGACGACGCCTGGTCCAGGGTCGAGGACCCCGGCGCGATACACCCGTACTCCGACGACCGCGCTCTGCACGGAGCCTCGCAGGACACGAATCTCAGAGGACAACGACCCGCCGACGACGAGCAGGGGGGCGCCCCGGCTCATGCGGCGGCTCTCCCGTGCTCCCATCTCGGCCCCGCTGAACAGAGACTGCATGCCCCATTGAATCGAGGGCGAGACTGGCGTACCCGGCGCGATTTGATGCAGGTTGAGGAGCACTACCGGCCGCTCCTGGTCCTGCTGGTTGTCGGTAACCGGTCGCACGGTCGAGAGGAACCGGTGACTGCGGGAGACACAGCCGATCGCCGTGAGGCCCGCCAGAAGGTCACCCTGAAAGGGTGCGACCACTCCCATGCCGTTGGGCATCGAGAGCTCTTTCCGGAGGAAGAGATCAGACCCGTCCGGCAGCTCCATGCCGCGCCGGGGAGAGTCGCGGTCGAGCGGCTTGGGCGTCGATGGTACTCGAGAGTTCTCGAACCGGCAGCCCTCGAGAAAGTGGGTCGCGCTCCACAGGGACATGAGAGCGGCGGCGTCACCGGAGAAGTCACAGCGGCGATAGCGCAGGGGGAGCGCGTTCTGTGCCCTTACGTCGATACCCACGCCACCGCTGAGCACAAGGATGTCGCAGTCCTCGAAGGACAACAGGCAGAGGTCCGCCCCGATCTCGTTGTCGCGATCAATGTATGGGAGGGCGCTCCGGGCGTCCGGAGGGTGGACGACCGGATGGGCGCCGACCTGCACCAGCGGCGTCGAGGCGCCCACGAAGCGGCACGACTGGAAGGCAATGTTCTGTGCCGCTGCGGCAGCGCTATTGAACACGCCGGTGCTCACCTCGACCTCAACCGAGGGCTGGTAGCCTGAGGCATCCGTCGAGAACGCGATGTTTCGTACGGTGATCCCTGGGCAATAGGTCAGACGCAGTACGGGCGCCTGATCGAGCAACTTTCCCGCGATCAACGAAGCGCCCTGTCGACGGCCCCCGCGCCATGCGCCACGTATCACCGTCGCGGTGTCGCTGGGACCGACGCTCGCCCCGCTCGGCGCGATGGGAGGAACACCCGTGCTGTGTTGGAGGACAATCCCGTTACTGGCGGCGTCGCCCCGCACGTCGATCGTGTGATCGACCCAGAGCTCACCTAGCAGCTCGACGACCAGTGGCGGTCGAGAGCGGACATCGGGGAGAGCGGCGGTCGTCGGCCAACGGATGTTTCGATTGTGGATCGCCGCGTCGATTGCAGACTGGATAGCGCCCGAAGCGTCCTGTCCCGGGACGGCACCCCACCACTCGGGCCGTACTGCAGGGACAGCGCTACCGAAGACCACCAGGCCGCCCAGAGACAGGTCGAAGCACCTCGTCGTCTCACAGACGAGAAGCGAGGAGATGTCGAGGATGCATCTCCTCGCAGGAATGAGTACCGCGCCCGGCGCCAGCCAGAGCGTCGTGCCTTGTCGGAACACGACCGAGGCGCCAAAGATGTTGTTCCGGCGAGCGTCGATGTTCGCCTCCCGGTTCTCTCTCATCCCTGGAGATAGACTGAAGTTGATCTGCCAGTTGGCTGTCACGAGCGGGTCGTGATCGATCGGGTAATGTCCGGGAGGCACGTAGAGCGTTCCGCGTCTCCCCGCGGCCAACAGCGCAGCGATGGCCCCCTTGAAGCCGGCCAGGTTGGCCGACCCCGCGATCGGATCAGCCCTCACCCCATACGCGGTGACGTCGACAACTCTGTTGAGATCATTGATTAACGACATGGCCCAACCACCTCGCCGCTCATGGTAGCGCTGTCCCGTCGAGGGTGAACGTGGCCGCGGTGGCCCCGGCCAGTTGCACCACGTTCCAGCGAACGAAGCGGAGCGCCCCATCGAAGTGCTGGTTGCAGGTCTCGCCGTCCGCGACCAGCGGGAGAAAGCGGCCCAACGGCGTGAAGCCGTCCTTGAAGCTCATGCTGGTCTCCATCGCGACGTGTATGACCGGATCGCTCGCCCCTTCGAACCCGATGAGGGTCAGCGTCAGTTGGAGCCCGCGGAAGTTGATCAACTCCACGGTATCCAGCGGCTCCGACGGACCAATGGCCGTCACCCTCCTGGGACCCTGCGTGAAGAGGATGACGGCCTCCATGGCGCGCTACCAAGCCATGCCGAGAATCTCGAAGGTAAAGCTCGTCGTGTTGGCGTTGAGCGTCGCCACATAGCGGAGGTAGCGGAGCACCCCGGAGTCCACGCTGCCGACCTCCGTGAGGTTGGAGGTCGTCACCGCCGTGAAGGTCACCAGGTCGACCCAGTTGCCGGGGTTGTCGTCGTTGAACATCGAGGTCTGCACCTTCACTGCGACGCTGGCGCCCGCGCCGCTGATGAAGTACCCGCGTAACGCCAGGTCGAAGCGTAGACCGCTGACCCCCTGGAGGTCGATGGCCTCCTTCGAGGCCTGCGTCGCGGTCGCCGAGAGGGTGGTCGAGCCGCGGGTGATACTGATGGGTTGTCCGGCCATGATCGAGCTCCTTGGTTGTGCTGTGTGCGATCGTCTATCGACGGGCGATGATCTCCAGGTCAGTCGTAGACCACCCCCGACAGCGAGAACTGGTACGCGTCGGCGCCCTCACCCGCGAACTCGAAGGCGTTCCACCATAGGTAGCGCAGCAGGCCCGGGAAATTCTGGGTCATCACCAGCCCCTTCCCCTCAGTGAACACGAAGACGCCGATGATGGGGGCGTTGTCGACGTCCTTGAGATCCATGGCGGTCTGCAGGGCGATGGAGAGGTGGGGCGAGTCGGGGTTCTCGACGCCGACGAGATGGAGGGCAAGTCGGGCCGTGCGAAAGCCGGTGACGTCGACCGCGTACTCGATTCCGACCGCCCCCGCGGAGGTGACCCGCTCGATGCCGTTGGTCAGTTGGACGATCCTGCTGCCCATGATCAGTGCTCCAGCCTTGAAGAGACGCCGCGCACGGCGGTCACAGCTCCACCACCTGGACGAGGTACAGCGTGCCGGTGCCTGTCAGCAGGCGCGCGCTCACGACCTTGTTGCCCGGCCACACCCTGATGCGAGCTATCTTGCTACCCGGAAACATCGCGAGGTCTTGCGGAGTGCTCGTCGGCGTCGTCAACGAGTCGCTCGCCCGACCCGACCGGAGCAGCACCGTCGCCGACGCGCTCATCCCAGCAAGGAACACGTCGTAGATTCCCGACGCCACGTCGTCGAGGGTCTCGGTCGTGTCGGTGAGATCGAGTCCGTAGGTGTTGGAGCCGTCGTTGAGGCAGCTCAGTTGCGCGGCCCGGCCTATCTCTTCATCGAAATAGCGATTGAAAGCCACTCCGCACCTCCCGAGTCAGCCCGCCATTTTACGGACAATAGAGTGCCTGTAGGGACTGCTGGCCCTGACCCTCCCAATGCCCTCGTCATCCAAGGCCCAACGGACCTCAGTCCTAATCATATACCCCCCCCCCCGGATTTTCTGTCAACCGCTGCGATCGTCGAATTGTTGAATCTGGCGTGGGTGACCACTCGCATCACCCCGGCACGCCCACCCGATGCGCGACGCCTCGCCCTATCACCCCGGCAGGAGCCACCCCTCGCCGGTCGCCGCGAGCTCTCTCGCCCTGGCCAGCTCGTCCTCGGGCCAGTCTTCGGTCACCAGCGCGAAGATCCCATGGTCGAAGGGCTTGCCCTCCGCCGGGGTCTCCAGCACCAGGCGCTCTCGCTTTCCCTCCCGCAGCAGCTCCAGCGCCCGGTGGTGGCAGAAGGGGTTGTTGCCAGTGCGCCCGAACACCACGTGCGCCGTCCACGAGCACCCGCCCAGGCACTCGTCTCCGTAGTAGCAGCCCGCGCAGTATCCCCAGAGGTCGTCGCGGGTGCGCTCCCTGGTGAAGCGCAGCGCCCCGGCGCGCTCCCAGATGTCCACCAGCTTGTCGTCGCGGACGTTGCCGCCGACATAGTCCTTTGTCGGAAGGGAGGGGCATCCCTTGATCGACCCGTCGGCCTCGATGCCCAATGAGAGACGGCCGGCGCCGCAGGCCGCCATGTGCCCTCGCGGCATCCTCCCCCGAAGCTCCGTCTCATACGGACCAAAGTACCCGATATCATTCCCCGGCCAGAGCCTGATGCGGTGTTGCTTCAAGCGACGCGCTGCTCTGGCGATGAGCGGCATCACCTCCAGCACCTGATAGGGCTCGAGGATCAACCCCGGCTCGTCGGCCGCGCGCCCCATCGGGACGGTCATCGACACCTGCCACGCGTGCATCCCAGCGGCGATGAGGTGGTCGAGCAACGGCTCGATCTGCCGCAGCGCCGGCCGGGCGATCTGCGTGTTGCAGCTCACCGGGATGCCCACCGCCTTCAGGTTGGCGATGGCCTCCATGGCCGCGCGCCAGCTCCCCTGCACGCCCCGCAGCGAGTCGTGCATCTCCTCAAGCGCGTCGACGGACACCGACGCGCTCTGGATGCCCGCCTCCTTCGCCTGGCGCGCCCGCTCGGGGGTCATTCCCCTGCCCCCGGTGGTCATGGTGAGCTCCATGCCGCGCGCCCGCACCTCCTGCCCGATGCGCACCCAGTCGTCTCTCAGGTAGGCCTCTCCGCCGATGACGGTGACCTCCTTGCAGCCGATCTCCTCGAGCTGGCGAACCAGGTCGAGGGCCTCTTCGGTGCTGAGCTCGTCGGGCCGGGAGCGCCCCGCGCGAGAGCCGCAGTGGCGACACGCGAGGTCACATTGGAGGGTGAGCTCCCAGACGGCGATGATGGGGCGAAACGCGCGGTCGACGTCCCTCGCCTCCCCCGCCAGCGGCAGCCGCCGTCGAGCGGGCTCGGCCTTCGGGGCGATGGGCAGCGTGCGAGGGCGAGGCGGGAGTTGTGTCATGAAGGGTGATTGGCAATCACGCGCCGGCGTCGGGGCGGGGCGGGGAGCCGTACCGCACGCCGATGCTGCCGTCGCCAGCGTCCTGCGAGGGCTGGCCCGCGTCCGCCGGGAGCCCGTAGAGCGGCGCGATGCCGCCGTCGTCGGAGGGGCCACCCGAGTCCACCCCGGTGTCCGGAGGACCGCCGTACATCGCCAGCATGCCGCCGTCGTCGTTGGGGAAGCCCGCGTCGGTCATGCCCGTGTCGGTGGCCGGGCCCGTGTCAGTGGTCGCGCCCGTGTCGGTGGTCGCGCCCGTGTCGGTGGTCGCGCCCGTGTCGACCACGGCGGCGTCGACGGCGGGGGCGGGGTCATCGCTGCAGCCGGTGGCCGCGAGGCTGGCGGCGAAGGTGAAGGCCGCCGCGCGCGAGAGGCGCTGCGTCGCGCCGGGGATCACCCTCGACGCGATGGAGGCCGAGAGCGCCGTGCGGCAGAAGGGGCACGAGCGCTCGGTGGCGCGGACGTGCCGCGCGCAAGAAGGACAAGGAACCAGGGAAGACGCCATCAGTGAACTCTCCTACGAAGCAGGTTGTTGGAAGAAAGAGACTACAATTTCCGCGGTTTTGTCAAACTCCAGCGTCATCGGGACGCGGGGGTGCGCCATAGAGGGGGAAGACGCTGGCGTCCCTGGCGGGGGGCGATCCGTAGTCGGCGTTGACGTTTCCCTCGTCGTCCGGAGGGCCCGCGTCGACCGGCGGAGGGGCGCCGTACTCCGGGCCGGGAGCGCCGTCGTCGTCGGGCACGCCGGAGTCCACCGGAGGGGGGTCGCCGTAGAGCGCCACGATGCTGCCGTCATCCGAGGGGCCGGTGTCGGCCGGCCCGGCGTCGCGCGCTCCGTCGTCGGTGGCGACGGGGCGGTCTACCACCGCGGGGGCGTCGGTGGTGGAGGCGTCGGAGGCGGTGACCGAGCTGCTGCACGCGGCGCTCCCCACGGAGGCCGCGAAGGTGAAGAGGGCCGCGCGGGAGAGGCGTCGGCGGGAGTCGGCGGAGGGCCGCGGGGCGAGCGCGGAGGCGAAGGCCGCGCCGCAGAAGGGGCACGCGGCGTCATCGACCCTCACGTGACGAGAACAACCAGGACAGGGGCTTAGCGGTCGGTACATGGGATTCTCTCTCTTGTCCGTAGAAGGGGTGTTCAGTCCGTGAGCCAGCCTTCGCCGGTCTCCGCGAGTCGCTGCGCCCTGGGGAGCTCGTGCTCGGGCCAGTCTTCTTCCACGATGTCGAAGAGCCCGTGGTCGAAGGGCTCTCCCGGGGCGGCCTCGATGCGGATCACCCGCTCGCGCCGGCCCTTGCGCAGAAGCTCCAGCGCCCGGTGGTGGCAATAGGGGTTGTTGCCAGGGCGGCCCAGCAGCACGTGCGTGGTCCACGAGCACCCGGCGCGGCAGGTGTCGTTGTAGTAGCAGTCACGGCAGTGGCCCCAGAGGTCTTCGACGGTGCGGTCGCGGGTGAAGCGCAGCGGGGCCGAGCGCTCCCAGATGTCCTTGAGCGAGGCGTCGCGGATGTTGCCGCCCGTGTACTCCAGCGTCGGCAGCGAGGGGCATCCCTTGATGGATCCGTCGGCCTCGATGCCCAGCGTGGAGCGGCCCGCGCCGCAGGAGGCCATGTGCCCCCGGGGCAGCGTCCCCCGGAGGAGCGTCTCGTAGGGGCCGAAGTATCCGATGTTGTTTCCAGGCCAGATGCGAACCCGGTTGGCGTCCGCGACGGGCTTCAAGCGGGCCAGCATCGCGAGCACCTCGAGCATCTGGTAGGGCTCCAGCAGCAGCTCGGGCTCGTCGACCGCGCGGCCCATGGCGACGGTGATCTGCGTCTGCCAGGAGTGGATTCCCGCGGCCACCAGCCGGTCGAAGACCTCGGGCATCTCCTTGATGCTCTTTCGACCGAACTGCGAGTTGGCCGAGAAGGGAATGCCACCCTTCTTGAGGTTGGCCATGGCCTCGAAGGCCGACCGGAAGCTGCCCTTCACGCCCCGCAGCGCGTCGTGGGTCTCCTCCAGCCCGTCGACGCTCACGCTCACGCTCCGGATGCCCGCCTCCTTCGCGGCGATCACCCGCTCCAGGGTGAGCCCGCGGCCGCCGGTGGTCATGGTGCAGTCCATCCCGTGGGCGCGCACGGCGCGGGCGATGGTGGTCCAGTCGTCGCGGAGGTAGGCCTCGCCGCCGATGAGGGTGACCTCCTTGGTTCCGAGCTCGGCCATCTGACGGACGAGGTCGAGGGCCTCGTCGGTGCTGAGCTCGTCGGGCCGCGAGCGCCCCGCGCGCGAGCCGCAGTGACGGCACGACAGGTCGCAGCGCAGGGTGATCTCCCAGACGGCGTAGATGGGGCGCCATCGCTGGTCGATGGGGCGGGTCTCGTTGGCCAGCGGCAGGTTGCGCCGGGCCGGGGCCGCTGTCGGGGCGATGGGGAGCGAGCGGGGGCGGGGTCCGAGATCTGTCATGGGTGTCGCGTAGGGTACTTCGGAATGTGCCAGCGTGGCTCAGGCCAGCGCCGGGGTGCTGCGTCCGCGCAGGGTTGAGCAAGGCGCGGGCCGTAGGTCCAGATACTTCACCCCCTCCCCCACCGTCTGCTAACCGGTCGAGCCATCATGGAACGCAAGCTCCGCGTCGGCGTCATCTTCGGCGGTCGCTCTGGCGAGCACGAGATCTCCCTCCGCTCCGCGCGCTCGATCGTCGACGCGCTCGACCGCGACCGCTACGAGCCGGTGCTTCTGGGCATCGACCCGGACGGCCGCTGGCACCTGCACGACGCCGCGAGGGCGCTGCTGGAGGCGCCGGGCGCGCCGCTGCAGCTCGACCGCACGGCCCCCTCGGTCGCGGTCTCCCCGGGCGGGTCGTCGACCTCGATGGTCACCACGCAGCCCTCGGCCCCGGCGGTGGGCTCTCTCGACGTGGTCTTCCCGGTGCTCCACGGCACCTACGGCGAAGACGGGACCGTCCAGGGGCTTCTGGAGATGGCCGATGTCCCCTATGTGGGGAGCGGCGTGCTGGGCAGCGCGGCGGGCATGGACAAGGACGTCGCCAAGCGGCTGCTTCGCTCCGCGGGGCTGCCGGTGGTCGACTGGTTCGTGGTGCGCTCTCACCAGAACCGCAGCCCGGACGACGTCGCCCGGGAGGTGGAGTCGCGCTTCGGCTGGCCGGTCTTCGTGAAGCCCGCCAACATGGGAAGCTCCGTCGGGGTCTCCAAGGCTCGCAAGGCCGAGGAGCTCGCCGGGGCCCTGGCGGCGGCCTTCCGATATGACACCAAGGTGCTCATCGAGCGCGGCCACGCGGTGCGAGAGCTGGAGTGCGGGGTGCTGGGCAACGACGACCCGAGGGCCTCGGTGGTGGGGGAGATCGTCCCGACGCACGAGTTCTACTCCTATGAAGCGAAGTACCTCGACGAGAACGGGGCGCACCTGCGCATCCCCGCGGCGCTGACGCCGGGGCAGTCCGAGGAGATTCGCCGGATGTCGGTAGAGGCCTTCGCCGCGCTGGAATTGTCGGGCCTCGCGCGCGTCGACTTCTTCATGGACAAGACCGACGGGGCGCTCTTCATCAATGAGGTGAACACCCTCCCCGGGTTCACCAGCATCAGCATGTACCCCAAGCTCTGGGAGGCCAGCGGGCTCCCCTACGCCGAGCTGGTCGACCGGCTGGTTCGCCTGGGGCTGGAGCGCGCCGCGACCCGCCGGGGGCTCTCTACCAAGGTGTAGCGGTCACACCACCAGCTCGACGCGCTCCTCCAGCGGGTCGGCGGGCAGCGTCTCGCCCCGCTCGGCGGCGCGCAGCAGGCGCCAGATGTGCCTGCCCAGCACGTCGATCTCCGTGGAGGCGAACTGCTCCCCCCCGAAGCGCTTCACCAGCGCGGTCTGGGCCTTCAGCATCCGGGCGTCCTGCTGGAAGATCTGCATCGCCAGCGGCTTGATGGCCCGCTTCACCACCGCGTGCGGGACCCTCAGCCGGAAGCTCACCACCGCCCAGAGCCGCGTCTCGAAGTCGGACACCGGGGTCATCGCCGTGGCCACCAGCAGGTGGTTCTCTTCCCCCATCCGATATTCCACCTCGGAGATGCTCGGGAGGATGAAGCGGTCGAAGTGCGTCACCGCGCCTCCCGATGGGGAGAGCAGCCGCGCCACCAGCCCCGGAGGGCGCGACTCGCCGAGGTACTCCGCCTCGACCCGGTCGCTGCCCCGGCGCACCACCGCGGTGATGGTCAGGCCGCGGCTGTCGCTGCGAAACAGTCCCTTGTGCAGGAAGGCCGTGTGTGGGACGTCGAGCGCGTTCTCCGTCGCCGCGTGGAGGGTGCTCTCCGCGGTGACCATCGAGACCACGTGGTCGTAGCCCGGCGCGGACATCATCGCGAAGCGATAGGGCTCCGTCGTCGGGGCCGACTCGGGCGTGGCGTATACCCAGATGAAGCCGTCCTGCTCGCGCGTCGGGAAGGAAGGAACCTTCCGGGCGCGGCTCTCGGCGTCATCGGACACCCTCGACGGGATGAAGCGACAGCCGCCCTCCGCCCCGAAGCGCCAGCCGTGGTAGCCGCACACCAGCTCGGAGCCCTGGAGGTAGCCCTCGGAGAGCGGGACGTTGCGGTGGGGACAACGGTCGAGCAGCGCCGCGGGCCGCCCGCTCGCCCCGCGAAAGAGCACCAGCGGGATGTCCCAGACCATCACCGCCAGGGGCTTGTCGGCGAGCTCCTCGGAGCGCGCCACGATGTACCAGGCCTGGAGCACCCTCGCGACCGACACCTGGCCGCGCGTGAGGTTCTTCAACGGAACCAACGCTGCCGGGAGGCGAACCCGTGAGGTCTCGTCGTTCTCATCCATGACGCGGCGTTGTAGCGTACCTGCACCCCCCATGGCGACCGTCGCAAGCGCCACCCGGGCGCGCCCGCTGCTCTTCGATGCGCTCCCTTCCCTGGCGGAGACGGTGCCGTTTCTTCCGCTCGCGGAGGTGCCGACGGCGGTCGAGCGCTGCGCCGCCCTCTCCCCATACCTCGGCCGCGACGATGTCTGGATGAAGCGCGACGACCTCATCTCTCCCGTGTATGGAGGCAACAAGGTTCGTCGGTACGAGTTCGTGCTCGCCGACGCGAAGGCCCGCGGCGCGACCCGCATCGTCACCCTCGGCGGCATCGCCTCCACCCAGGTGATGGCCACCGCCCGCTTCGGGCAGCACCTTGGCATTCCCGTCACCGCCGTGCTCTTCGATCAACCCGTCACCCGCTTCGCCCGAGAGGCGATCCTCACGGACGTCGACGCGGGCGCGACGCTCATCCACGGCGGCGGATACCTCCGCAGCGCCTGGAGGTTCTACAAGGCCCGAAAGACCCACGGGGCCTATGTGATCAACCCCGGGGCGGCCTCGCCGAGGGCCAACCTGGGATACGTCGACGCCATGCTGGAGCTCGCCGCGCAGGTCGAGCGGGGAGAGATGCCCCGCCCCGACGTCATCGTGCTGCCCACCGGGTCGTCGGGCACCCTCGCCGCGCTCGCCCTCGGGGCCGCGTGGCTGGGCTGGGACACGGAGATCGTGGGCGTCCGCATCACCCTGCGCATCGCCACCAACGCCCTCACCATCGGGCTCATCCGCGAGCGCACCGCCCGCTGGATCGCCGCGAGGGCGCCGGAGTTCGGCCGGGCGCTGGGCTCACGGCGAGGGCGATATCGACTCTTCCATGGCGCCATCGGAGAGGGCTACGGATACCCGACAAGGGAGTCGATCGAGGCCATGGAGTGGTATCGAGCGCTCACCGGGAAACCCGGCGAGGTGACCTACTCCGCGAAGGCCCTGGTGGGGCTGCGGGCGGTGGCGAGAGACCCGGCCTATGCGAAGAAGACGATATTGCTCTGGCAGACGCTCTCGGACGTGCGCCCGGTGATCCCCGAAGGGACCAGGGAGAGGGTGCCGAGGGATCTTCAGTGGGTCTTCGAGGGGAGCGTGCCGGCGTAGGCGGGGAGCGAGGAGGCTGTCGTCAGCGATTGAGCATATGGACGGCCTCGCCGATGGCGGCCTTGGCGGCCTCCATCACGGTCTCGCCCAGCGTCGGGTGGGGATGGATCGTCAGGCCGATGTCCTCCACGAAGGCGTCCATCTCCATGGCGAGCGCGCCTTCGCTGATGAGGTCGGCGGCCTCGGGGCCGACGATGTGCACCCCGATGACCTTGTAGTCATTATGATGGGGGCCGGTCTTCTCGCCGATCACCTTCACGAAGCCGTCGGTCTCCATCACCGCCATCGCGCGGCCGCTCGCCGAGAAGGGGAACTTCCCGACCTTGTACTCGAGCCCCTTCGCCTTCGCCTCGTGCTCGAAGAGGCCCACCGAGGCGATCTCCGGGTGCGTGAAGGTCGCCGCCGGAATGGCCCGCCAGTCGCGAGCGCTCTTCATCCCCGCGATGACCTCCGCGGCGATCTCGCCCTCCTTGCTCGCCTTGTGCGCGAGGTAGGGGCCGCCCGCCACGTCGCCGATCGCGTACACGCCCTTCACGTTGGTCTCGAAGCGGTCGTTGATCAGCACGTGGCCGCGCTTGTCCTGCGCCAGGCCGATCTTCTCGAAGCCGTTGCCCTCGTGGTTGGGGCGCATGCCCACCGCCACCAGCACCACGTCGGTGTCGACCTTCTGGATGGTTCCGCCCACGTCGAGCGTCACCTTCAGCGAGCCGTCGGCGTTCTTCTCATAGCCCTGCGCCTTGGCGCCGGTGATGAACTTGCAGCCCGACTTCCCCATCGCCTTCGTCACCACGTTGACGAGGTCGTCGTCCATCGTGGCGAGCACCTTCGGGAGAAACTCCACCACCGTCGTGTCGACGCCCAGCTTGGAGTAGACCCCGCCGAGCTCCATCCCGATGATGCCGCCGCCGATGATCAGCAGCCGCTTGGGCAGCGGGTTGAGGCTCACACCCTCCTTGGCCGAGATGATCTGCTTGCCGTCGTACTGGAAGCCCGGGATCTCCACGGGGCGGGAGCCCGTGGCGATGATGATCCCCTTGGTGGCCTTGACGGTCTGCACGCCCTCCGCGGTCTCGACCTCCAGGGTATTGGCGTCGACGAAGCGCGCGTTGCCCTTGAGGAGCTCGGAGCCGTTGCCCTTCACCAGGCCCTGAACCCCGGTGGTGAGCTTCTTCACGATGCCGTTCTTCCACTCCTGCATCTTCGCGGAGTCGACGGCCACGCCCGACACGGTCACGCCCATGGTGCCCGCGTGCTTGGAGCGCTCGACGAAGTTCGCGGCGGCGATGAGCGCCTTCGAGGGGATGCAGCCCCAGTTGAGGCACACGCCGCCCCAGGAATCCTTCTCGATCACCAGGGTCTTCAGCTTCAACTGCCCGCAGCGGATCGCCGCCACGTAGCCGCCAGGACCCCCGCCAATCACGATCGCATCGTAGGTCTTCGTAGTGCTCATTGGATTCCCTGTCTCACCCGGTGTTCCATGGAGAGGTCTGTGGGCCTCTCCGGGGTCTCGTCTAGTGTCCGCCCGCGTCGTGCGCGGGCGCCACGGGGGCGCGCTCCATCGCCTCGGCCTGCTCTCGCAGGTGCCACGGCCGCTCGGCGTACACGTCGTCGAAGAGCGTGGCCCGCTCCACCGCCGGCGCCGCCTCGGCCTCCGCGATGGCCGCGCGAATCTCCGCGTCGATCTCCGACTGCATCGCCGCCTCGCGCGCCTCGTCGTGCAGCCCATAGGCCACGAGGAAGCGCTTGAAGCGATCGAGCGGGTCTTTCTTCAGCCACGCCTCGACCTCGGCCTGGTCGCGGTAGCGCGTCGGGTCGTCGCTCGAGGAGTGCGCCCCGATGCGGTACGTGACGCTCTCGATGAGCGTAGGGCCGCCGCCCTGCCGCGCCCGCTCGGCCGCGTCGCGCACCGCGCAGTACACCGCCAGCACGTCGTTGCCGTCGACCCTCACGCCGGGCATCCCGTAGGCGATGGCCTTGCTCGCGAAGGTCGGCGCCGCCGTCTGCTGGCTCGAAGGGATCGAGATGGCCCAGTGGTTGTTCTGACAGACGAAGACCACCGGGGCCTTCCAGACACCCGCAAGGTTGAGCGCGTTGTGGAAGTCGGGCTGCGAGGTGGCGCCGTCGCCGAAGAAGGCCACCGCGACGGAGTCCTTCCCCTGCTTGCGCATCGCCCACGCCGTGCCCACCGCCTGCGGAATCTGCGGGCCGATGCAGCTGCTCCACGACACCTGGTTTACCGAGCGGCCGGAGAAGTGCGAGGGCATCTGCCGGCCCTTCTGCACGTCGAGCCCGTTGCCCCAGCACTGCGCCACGTAGGTCGCGAGGGGGAAGCCGCGCACCAGCATCACCGCGCCCTCGCGCAGCCCCGGGAAGACCCAGTCGTCGGCGCGCAGCGCGAAGCCCGTGGCCACCGGCGTGGCCTCCTGCCCCTTCACCTCGCCGTAGAAGCCGATGCGCCCCTGGCGCTGCACGATGAGCATCTTCTCGTCGAGCGTGCGCAGCCGGCGGAGCTCGCGGTACATGCGCTTGAGCGTGGCGTCGTCGACGTTGGGGTCGCGCGACACGTCCCCCTCGTCGGTGAGCACACGAAGGAGTCCGAACATCGGGTCGTCCGCGGAGGCCAGCGTCAGGCTCATGGCGGCGCGCAAGCTAGCAGATCATCGGCCCCGAGGCGTAGGGCGCAATTCGCTGAAAATTACGGGATGTCAGAGCAGGTTGGGGAGCGAGAGCAGCACCTGCGCCCCGCCCGCCGTGGGGGCGAGCGAGGGCTGCACGGCGAAGCGGTCGAGGGCCGCGGTGCTCGAGCGCGCCGAGCGGGCGTCGGGGCGGCCCAGCACATAGCCGAGGAGGCCGCCGCCGATCATCCCGGCCTCGACGATGAGCGCGGGGCCGGTGAGCGAGTCGACCGAGGAGTCGGCGAAGAGCAGCACCGAGAGACCGACGCCCACCAGGCCGCCAGAGAACACCCCGAGGTCCATCCAGCGGACCTGCGCCTCGGAGGGATGGAGGGTGTTGGCGAGGGCCGCCGCGGCGCCCGCTCCGACGAGCTCTCCCACCATGCCCGCGATGGGGACGTCGTTGCCGTCGGCGTTCACCAGCCCCGCGGCGGTGAGACCGAAGACCGCGCCCCACAGCCCGCCTGATCCCACGAAGGAGGCCGAGGCGGGGCGCGACTCCGCCAGCGCCCCGAGGGTGTAGCCCAGCCCGGCGCCCAGCACCGCGCCCGCCCAGATGGTCGTCGCTACGCCCTTCTCGTTCCAGCGCAGCTCGTCGGCGCCGTAGATGCCCAGCAGCACGCCGCCCACGAGGCCCAGCGTGAGGCCGCTGCCCGCAGCCGTCCCCCGGCCCCGACGGATGGGACCGCCGTTGCGCTCGGCCAGGTAGAGCGCGCCCGCTCCGGCGGCGCCCAGCACCAGCGGCAGGGAGACCGCCGCGCGCACGTCGTCGATCTCGAACATCACATCGAGCCAGGCGCCGGTGCCGAGGCCGAGGCTGATGGCCGAGGCGTAGAGCCCGACCGCCTCGAGGCTGCCCCGGGCCTGGTTGGGGTCCTCGTCAGGAGACGCGGGGGCTTCGGGCGTGGTCGGTCGGGCGGCAAGGCGGGTGGCCAGCCGGTCGAGCACCGCGACGGAGGCGTAGGACTGGCCCCATGGGCTCTGCCCGGTGAGTCGAGACTGCAACACCCGCTGGGCCTCGGCGGCACGCCCTCGGGCGATGAGGTCGACGGCCTCGTCGATGGCGCGGCGGTCGTCGGCGCCGGGCTCGCAGGAGGGACACTGCAGCGCAGGAGACTCGACGGAGGGCGGAGGTGGCGGCGGCGGAACCTCGGCGGGAGCCTGCTGAGCCCACGCGAGCGCGGGGAGGAGCGACAGGAGCGACGAGACACCCGCGACGGCCGAGACCCGGAAGGAAGCTCTCATGGTGTCGAATGGACTGCACGGCACAGGCCACCGGCGTCAATGGAGGATTGAAGCGATGGGGCGAAGCGTGAAAGGATCCGCGGCTCCAATGGCGAGAACCAGTCGGTGGCTGATGGGCATGGTCGCCGCCGGGGCGTTGGGGCTGACGGGGTGCCCGAGCGATCCGAGGCCGAGGGAGGTCGCGGAGGGGTCGATGGACGCGGGGGCGCGCGACGTGGTGGCGCCCGCGACGCTCGGCGACAGCGACGGCTCCGAGCAGCAGCCGCCCACCACCGGGCGGGCGGCGATGAGGGCGTGGCTGGCCGCGGGCTCATGGCGGCGGTGGCGCTGCGAGGCGGCGGCGCACCCGGGGGGCGGGCTGTCGCCGCATACGCTCAACCGCATCTGCAACAACGGCGTGCTCGCCGACGCCCCCGAAGGGGCTCCGTGGCCGGTGGGCTCCGCGTCGGTGAAGGAGCTTCACCGGGTGGGCGAGAGCGACCCGGTCGTCGGCTATGCGGTGTACCTCAAGGTGCGCGAGGGCACCGAGGGGAGCAGCTGGTTCTGGTTCGAGTATGTGCGGCCGGGCGTGACGCTCGACCCGCCGGTGCCGAGCGAGGCCGACGGGACGGTCGCGGAGGGCTTCGGCGACCACGGCGCCGCCCGCACCGTCTGCGTGAGCTGCCACCAGCGCAGCGGAGCGAACGACTCCGGGGTGACGGGCCACGGGGAGTTCGTGTTCACCAGGGTGCCAGCGCCGTAGGGGCCGCTCAGAGCCACCCCTTTCAAGGTCTCAAGGGACACTTGATCGTCGCCCCACCCATGCCTGGGGTACGGCGTGCGGCCACTGCATCGTCGTGCAGCGCCTGACCCCAGGCAACATCAGGTGGTCACCTTCGCGCGACGCGAAGGTTGCAAGGGGAACGGCGCGACGTGGGTGGGTGCGGAGCGAGCGCGGAGACTGTGAGGACGGGCGCGACAGTCTGCCGGGCGGGCCGTGCGAGGACGGCGACAGCGCCTGCCCCTGCAACCTTCGCGTCGCGCGAAGGTGACCACCTGATGTTGCCTGGGGTCAGGCGCTGCACGTCGATGAAGAGGCCGCACGCCGTACCCCAGGCATGAGGCGGGCCCGTCAAAGCGGCCAAACTGACATGAAAACAGTATCAGAGCGTGCGTTGCAGCCAGTCGCTCGTGAGGCCGAGCAGCCGAGCGGGGTGGCCGGTCTCGGGCTCGAAGACGTTGAAGATGTGGCTCGCCCCGCCGAGGATCACCGACTCCCTCGGGAGCCCCGGCGCGCGGTTGAGGAAGTCCGACTCGTTGGCCGTGAAGTGGTCGAGCGAGCCGCGAACCGACAGGAACGCTCCCGGGTATCTCGCGAGCGACGCATCGACGTCGACGCCGCGGAAGCTCTCGTAGAACGCCCGCTTCGTCGTGATCGTCTTCCAGTGCGGCCACTCCTGGGAGGCCTGTCCCTCTCGCAGCGCGCGCTGGGCGGTCTCACTGGACGCCATCGCGGCCCACTGGTCGCCCGTGGGGCTCGCCCATACCACCATGGTGCGAAACCACTCCGGGTGCTCCGCGCCCACGACGATCGCCGTCGTCGCCCCGAGGCTCCAGCCCACCGCGCCGATGCGCCCCGCCGCGACGCCGGGCTGGCGGGTGACGAAGGCCCAGGCCTGCTCGGTGTCGGCCTTGCGAGTGTCCAGGGTCGAGTCGATGTCCGTCCGGTCGTAGTCCCCTTCGCCGCGGAAGTTGATGCGCAGGCTGGCGATGCCCTGCTCGGCCAGCACCTCGGAGAGACGCCTGGAGAGCTTGCCCACGGAGTCCATGTCATCGGCAAATCCGTGCAGGAACAGCACGGCCCGGCCGTCCCACGCGCCGCCCGGATGCACCCACGCGCCGTGGAGGTCGGCGGAGATCGAGACCATTCTCTCTTCGGACTTCGTACTCATGAGAAGACCCCTCATCGCTCGTTCACTTCAAAGACGGATTCACCCGAATGGGCCCGAGGCGGCTCAGCCGAACCAGCGGTCGCCCTCGGGGGCGAAGACCACCACGCGCTCTCGCAGCCCCGGGGGAAGGCGGCTCTGCACCGCCTCGCGCACCCGATCGGGCGAGGTGCCCTGGCCGAAGTGCATCAGCACCAGCGCCTCGTTGTTGAACCTCGGCGCGAGCTCGATCAGCTCGTCGAGGTGGAGGTGGAACTTGCGGCGGGCGTCCTCGACGCTGCGCGTGGAGTCCACGAAGGTGCACTCGAGCACCAGCACCCTGCTCTCCAGCAGCGAGGCCTCGGTCTCCAGCACCCGGGAGAGCGTGTCGGTGGCGTAGGCCAGCTCGAGGCGCTCGTGCTCCTCGAAGAGGCCGGGGCCGCCCTGCCTGCGCAGCCGGGCGATCTCCTCGGGGGCCTTGCCGTGGTGCTCCGGGCGCAGCTTGGAGACCCGCCGCACGAACTGGTATCCCAGCGAGGGAACCGGGTGGTGGGTCTGGAAGGCGCGGACGAACATGGAGTTGCCCAGCGGGCGCTCGTCGCCGGGTCGCATGGGCACCAGCTCCACGTCGAGCTCGGCCCGGGCGAGCGCCGTGTGGGCCCGCAGCAGGTCGCGCACCGGCCCCTCGATCTCCGCGGGCAGGTGGATCGTGGCCCTCTTGCCACCGACGAGGCCTCGGATGTTGAGCAGCCCGGCGAGGCCGGAGACGTGGTCGAGGTGGCCGTGGCTGAGGAAGAAGCGCCCGACGGTTGCGAAGGAGCGGAGGGGCAGGCCCGCGTCGAGCACCACGTCCAGCTCTGGGACATGCAATGTCGTATAGACGCCCCCGACCGAAATGCCGCGAAGTGTATAGGGGCCTGCCCGTACCTCGGTGATCACCGGCGCACCCTATGCGGTCCATTCCGCTCGCACCAGCCCGACGAGGGGTCCGAGGGGCGCGTTGCCACCGCTCTGCCATCGACGAGCTGGACACCGGTCGAGTAGAGAGTCCTTCGAGGGCGATGCGCGGACCCGTAAGGGACTGACGCCCTGGGAGACATGTCATGTCAGCAATGAAGAGCGCTTGCGCCCCGCAAGGGAGCGTCGGGTCCGAGCCGTGGAGTCGATGAGCATGGATCGCGGGGTCTTCCGCGCTGGAGCGCCGGGCGCGACGCGTCCGAGGAGGACACCCGCCGCGGTGCAGGAGGCTCCGGGGATCCGGTTTCGCGGCGACGCCCGGGAGGCCTTCGAGGGCGCCGAGCCGTCGATGCGGGCCGACGCGAGCGCCGCGCTCGAGATGCTCTCGGCGGGCTTCGAGGTCTCGTGGTTTCGCCCGCTGGGGCCGCGGCTCTGGGCGGCCGTGCTGAAGCCCTCGGAGGCCCTGGGAGAGGACTTCGGACTACGGCAGGAGTGCTACGTCGTCGGGCACGGGCTCCCCAGGGATTTCAACGAGAAGACCCTGCTCCAGGCGCCTCCCCCGGATGCGGGCTTTCACGTCGACCCGAAGGTGCGCTTCGTCGTCTCGGGCACCGCCCTCGCGGCCGCCGCCTGCGCCGCGTGGTCGGCGCGCAGCCGCACCAGCGTCGTGGTCGTCTCGCCCGGCGCCCGCCACCGCGCCGTCTCCGCGGAGGACCATCTCTACAAGCTCCTCGGATCGTCGAACCGCCGCCGCGACCTCTTCGCGGAGCCGGGTCCCGTGCGGTATCCGTCGGAGTTCTTCGGGCGCGAGTCCGTCGTCCACGAGGTGCTCACCCACATCCTCGCGGGGAGCCCGGTCGGCGTCTTCGGCCTCCGGCGAATCGGGAAGAGCTCGCTGCTGAGCCACGTCGAGGATCTCCTGGAGCGCGACGACACCTCGGTCACCGCGACCTCCTTCCTGCTCGGCAACACCGCCCGCCTCGGGGCCGGTCGGTGGTGGCTCGCCGCGTCGGACATGCTGGCCGCCTGGCAGCAGAAGCTCATCCGCTTCGCGCTGAAGTGCGACTCGAAGATCAGGCCGAAGGCGGAGGCCTTCCCGGCGGCCATCAAGGGCAACGTCACCGACGCGAGGAAGCTCGCCTCGGCCTTCGAGAAGGACGTCCGGGGGTTGCTCAAGGCCGCCGAGGCGCTGGCCAGGGAGAGCGAGAGGCCCTCCTTCAGGCTCGTCTGCTTCCTCGATGAGTTCGACCATCTCTATCCAGCGGGTGCCCACTGCGGCTACTGGCGCGAGGACTTCTTCACGCTCTGGAACACCATCCACAGCGTGCGGTGTTCGCTCGACCACCCCGACCGCCTCACCTTCGTGGTCGGCGGGGTCAACCCCGCCGGGGTGGAGCACGGCACCTGGCTCCATCAGCCCAATCCCCTCTTCGAGACCCACGCGGTGTTTCTGGGGCCGATGCCACAGGACGAGGCGGCCGCGCTGCTGACGGACATCGGGCGCCGGATGGGCCTCGCGTTCACCCGCGAGGCGGCCGACGCGGCCTACTCCCTGGTGGGCGGCTATCCCCACCTGCTGAGGAAGCTCGGCACGCAGCTCCACAAGGAGAGCCTCGCGCGGGGATCGAGCGTCGAGGTCACGCCGCACCGGGTGGTCGGCGCGTTCAAGAAGTCCAAGCGCTCCTTCCTGTCGCAGATCGAGTGGACCCTCGGTCACCTCACGACCGTCGCCCCGGAGGAGGTGAAGCTCCTCAGGGACCTCGCGACCGGGGGACCGCAGGCCTATGTCGACCTCTGGGGTGGCGTCGAGAACCGCGAGACCTTCGCCCATCACCTGGAGCGATATGGCCTCATCGAGTTCGACGACGACCGGCCCGCGGTCGCCACGCCGGTGATCCTCGAGGCCATCCGGCGCCCCCTCCCGAGCGAGTTCGAGGAGCAGTTCAGGCTGCTGAAGGAGCTGGTCGACTCGGTGGAGGACGCCCTGCGACGGAGGCTCTCGGCGGACCTCTCGGTCACCGCCCCGCAGGCGGAGGCCGAGCGCGGCGGGGCCGGCGCGGGCCACAGCGCGGACGAGGCGCTGCACGCGCTGATCAACGCCATCCCCTCGGACGCCAAGAACCGGGCGCTGACCCGGCAGCAGCTCCTCGACATCGGCGCCTCCTCGGGCATCGGCGCCGTGCTGGAGTCCCTCGGCTGGAACGACTACGAGATCCTGCTGGCGAAGTTCTTCGACGCCATCGCGTGGTTCGGCCCTGCGATGGAGCGCGCGGAGCGGCTGAGGTTCATCCGGGACCGGGCGAACGAGTGCCACCTCGTGAGGCACAACAACCGTATCGAGCTGAAGGCCCTCATCGCCCGCGACGGCTTCGCGGAGGTGTTTCGCCGCATCGCCGACGTGCGGGAGATGTGCTCCCGATGAGCTGGATCCTGTATGGGGTCGCGAGCCCGGCGGTGTTCGCGGCGGTCAACCACCTCGACGCGCACATCGTCAACAAGCAGGTGAAGGGCCCGGAGGCGATGCCGCTCTACACGGCGATCGTCGTGTTCGTGTTGAGCGTCGTGGCCTTTCTTGCCGCCGGGCTCCCCAACCTCGGGCTCTCCGGACTCGTCATCACGCTCTCGGGCTTCATCCTGATGATGGCCTACGTCTTCTATTTCCGCGCCATCGCCGTTGGGGACGCGGCCTTCGTCGCCGCGATGATACAGGTGAGCGCGCTGTTCACCCTGGTGCTCTCGGTGGTCTTCCTGCATGAGCGCCTGAGCGCGTCGCGCTGGGTCGGGTTCTTCCTGATCATGGGCGCGGCGATCGCCCTCTCGCTCAAGTCCGTCGACGGCAAGCTCCGGCTCGGCAAGGCCTTCTGGCCGATGATGATGGCCAACCTCTGCTGGGCGGCGGCGGCGGTGCTCGTCAAGCAGGCCTTCGCCACAAGGACCTTCCTGCCCATCCTCGCCTATGAGGGCTTCGGCGTGGCCCTCGGCGGGGTCGCCATCGCCAGCTCCCGAAGCGTCCGTCAGGCCTTTCGCACCAGCATCCGCGAGTCGGGGCGCCGGGTGATCCTGCTGGTCTTCGCGAACGAGGGACTGAGCTTCCTGGGCAAGGCCCTCTTCTTCCTCGGGATCTCCCTCGGGCCGGTGGCGATCGTCTCGGCGCTGGGAGGGGTCCAGCCCTTCTTCTCCATCGGCTACGGGTACGTCCTCGCCTTCCTGCTCCCGCAGGTCTTCCCCAGGCCCGAGGGCGGAAGGGACCTCCTGCAGCGGCTGCTTCTCTCGGGACTGCTCGTCGCGGGAATCTGGCTCTGCCGGTAGAGCGACCGGACCCAAAGCCCTTTACAAGGTACCGATGCGCCCGTTGCCGCGTGTTCAACACTATTGGTCCTACCCATCTCGCGGCCTGGGGTACGGCGTGCGGCCTCTGCATCGGCGTGCAGCGCCTGACCCCAGGCAACATCAGGTGGTCACCTTCGCGCGACGCGAAGGTTGCAAGAGGAACGGAGCGAGCGCGGCGACGGTGAGGGCGGGCGCGTCGGTCTGCAGGGCGGGCCGTGCGAGGACGGCGACAGCGCCTTTCCCATGCAACCTTCGCGTCGCGCGAAGGTGACCACCTGATGTTGCCTGGGGTCAGGCGCTGCACGCCGATGAAGAGGCCGCGCGCCGTACCCCAGGCCGCGAGAGATGTGTAGAAGCGACAGGGTTTCAACACGCGGCGACGGGCGGAACATCAGCAGCCAATGCGCCAACCCTGACAAGCCGTTCGTATCAACCCTGGCCCCGCCGTCGACGCCTCGCCACAGCCAGGAGCGCCGCGCCCAGCAGGAGCCCCCACGGTCCACGCGCGGCGGGCTCGCTCCCCACCACGCCGCAGCCGCAGCCGCCCTCCTCCGCCGCGGTGGGCCCCACGGGGTCGAGCTCGCTCGGATCGGGCTCGTCGCTGCCCACGTCCTCGAACTCCACCACGTCGTCCTCGACCCCCGCGTCCTCCTCGACCCCCGCGTCGTCGACCCCGCCCGCATCGTCATTGCCGATATCATTGCCGACATCACTACCGACATCACTACCGACATCACTACCGACATCATTGCCGACATCATTGCCGACATCGGTGACCGCGACCACGTCGGGGCGCGTCCCGGCGTCCGTCCCGCAGGCGCCCTCGTCGACCATGCCGTCGCAGTCGTCGTCGAGCCGGTTGCAGCTCTCCGCCCTCGGCACCACCTGACCCGAGCAGCCTCCCCACGCGCCCGCGGCGCAGGTCTGCGTCCCCCCGCGGCAGATGCCCCGGCCGGAGGTGCCCGCCGGGCCCGTGTAGCAGCTGCGGCTGAGACCGTCGTCCACACGGCCGTCGCAGTCGTCGTCGCGGTTGTTGCAGCCCTCCGCGCTCGGGACCACCTGGCCCGAGCACGAGCGCCACGCGCCCTCGCCGCAGGTCTGCGTGCCGTTGCGACACACACCCCGGCCCGCCGTCCCCGAGGGGCCCGTGTAGCAGCTACGGCTGAGGCCGTCGTCCACCCGGCCGTCGCAGTCGTCGTCGCGGTTGTTGCACGTCTCCGCGCTCGCCACGCAGGCGCACGTCGCCCCGGGGCTCGCCCCGTAGGCGCCCTGGTCGGTCCACGCGCCGGGAGAGCTGGTGCAGCGGCCCCGGTACGAGTCGATGGAGGCGCTCGTGCGCCGCCAGCCGAAGTGCAGGTGCGGCCCGGTGGAGTTGCCCGAGCTCGCCGAGCGGCCGATCGCCTGACCGCAGCGCACCCGCTGCCCCCGCGACACCATCAGCGAGTTGAGCTGCATGTGGCAGAAGATCGTGTACGCCCCGTCCGAGTGGCGGATCTGCACGTAGTTGCCGCAGCGACCGCCGCAGCTATTGCCCAGTCCGCCGTAGTTGGCGCAGCCGTTGTTGGTCGCCGACACCACGCCGTCGGCGCTCGCCAGCACCGTGGTGCCCAGCGGCACCGGGAAGTCCGTGCCCGAGTGGCCGTCGTAGCAGCGGCTGCCGCAGTTGTAGTCGCGACAGCCCGAGGAGCCGCCGTTGTTGTCGTAGCCGTAGCGCACCGACGGCGCCGACCCGAGCGGGCGTCGGTGGCGCACCTGCGCCGAAGCCCCGACCGACAGCAGCCCGAGGCAACAGCCCACCACCCAGGCGCGCGTCGCCCCGCGGCTCATCGCACCGACTCCAGGTCGCCCGCCGTCCATCGCAGCAGCGCGCCGTCACGGTGGGCCAGCACGCTCCGACCGTCGGCCGACAGCACCGGGTGGCGCACGCCGGGGATCGAGCGACGAGGCGCTCCGTCGAGGCCCAGCGAGTGGACGCCCGACTCGTTCTCGAAGACCAGCGCATCGCCGAAGACCACCGGCGCGTTGGGACCCATCGGGAGGGGGCTTCCCGGTGGGAGCAGCCACGGCCGCGGGGCCTCTCCCGCCCTCACCCGGAAGAGCGCGGGGTGGCCCTCGGGGCTCGCCACCAGCACCACCTCGCTCCCATCGGGAGAGAGCGCAGGGCACCACGCGGGCACCAGGCCCGGCGCCATCGCCGTCGCCACCCCGGTGCGAAGGTCGAGGCGCACCAGCGAGAGCATCGGAGGATCGCCCCGGGTGTACGCCACCGCCGTCCCCCGGGCGTCCAGGCTCAATGGGCCGAAGACCTCCCGGTCGAGCTCCACCGCCGGGGCGTCGGGCGACTCACGGCGGGTCAGCGTGTGCGCCGTGGTGATCGTCAACACCGCCGTCGTCCCGGGGATCCACCGCGCCTCCAGCACGTCGCCGCCACGCCACGGCCGCCGCCCCGCCCTGGTCAGCCACGACGGGCTCAGCACCCGGTCGGCGTCCGACTCCGGCTCCGCGGGCAGCTCCCGGCCCACCAGCGCGTCGCCGTTGGCGGCCACGTCCATCACCACCTCGGTCGGCGCCCGGTAGGAGAGCGCCTCCGCCGGCCTCGGCGCCTCCGTCGTGCGAGCGCAGCCACCCACCGCCATCGCCGCCCCGAGGATCATCGCCGCCGCCGTCTTCATCCGCGTCGCCCCTTCTTCGCCTTCAACGCCAGCTTCGCGGCGCGCTCGGCCCGCAGCACCGCCTGCTGGTCGAGCTCGGCCCGCAGGGTCACCCAGGAGCGCACCCGCTCGGGGGCGAGGGTACCCGCCCGGACCCCTTCGCGCACCGCGCAGTCGGGCGAGGTCATGTGATCGCAGTCGGTGAAGCGACACCCCAGCGCCGCCTCGCTCACCTCATGGAACATCGCGTCGAGCGCGGCGAGCGTCCCATCGTCCGCCCAGGGTTCGAGGCCGCGCATCCCGGGGGTGTCGACCACCACCCCGGCCCCGGGGACCACGAACATCTCCCGGTGCGTCGTGGTGTGACGGCCCTTGTTGTCGAAGGATCGCACCGCCCCAGTGGAGGCCCGCTCCCCTCCCATCAGGGCGTTGACCAGGGTGCTCTTGCCCACCCCCGAGGAGCCCACCAGCGCCACCGTCGACCCCGCGGGGATCAGCGCCCGCAGCGAGTCGACCCCCTCGCCGGTGCGGGCGCTCACCACCACCGTGGGCGCCAGCGCCTCGGCCTGACGACGGTAGCCGGCCACGTCGGAGCACTGGTCGGCCTTGGTCAGCACCAGCGTGGTGGCGGCGCCGCTCGTGGCCAGCGCCAGCAGGTAGCGCTCCAGACGGCGGTGGTTGAAGTCCCCGTCGAGCCCGGTCGCCACCAGCACCCGGTCGATGTTGGCCGCGATCACCTGGGCCCGGGTCTCCTGCCCGGAGGCGTGACGGACGAACTGCGTCCGCCGGGGGAGCAGCCGCTGCACGGCCCAGTCGCCCGCGAGATCGGGGGCGCGCGCCAGCACCCAGTCGCCCACCGCGGGAGGCTCGGAGAGCGCCGCCGCCAGGGGGCCGTTGCGCACGCCCTCGCGGGTCCAGAGGGTGACCGCGATGCCGTGCGAGGCAGCCACCCGGGCGGGCTGGAGGTCGGACTCGTCGGGGCCGATGGAGCTCGCGAGCTCCGCCGTCCAGCCCAGGCCGACGAGCGGGTCGGTGGTCGAGAGGGAGGTGCTCATGCGAGGGGGTGCGCCGACACTCTCACGGCCTCCGCGTCGGCCGCAACGCGAGGAGGCGGCGGGATGCTCCCGCCCGGGGCCGCCGGGGCGCCGGACACCGCCGCGGGGAGCGAGATGCAGAAGGTGGTCCCCTCGTCGCCGGAGGCGCGGAGCTCGATGCGGCCTCCCGCGGACTGCACCAGCCGCTGGGAGATCGCCAGCCCGAGGCCCGTCCCCTGGGTCTTGGTGGTCGAGAAGGGGATGAAGAGGTTGCGCCGCATGGAGGCGTCGATGCCGGGGCCGCTGTCGCGCACCAGCAGCTCGACGAAGGAGCCGCGCGTGCGGGAGCGCAGCACGATCGACCCTCGGCCCTTCATCGCCTCCATCGCGTTGCGGATGAGGTTCAAGAGCACCTGGCGCAGGTGCTCCGGGTCCATGCGCACCGGGGGCAGCTCGTCGCCGGGCTCGTGGGTGAGCACCAGCTCCGCGGGGATGTCGTTGCGCACCAGCTGCAGCGTGCGCTCCACCACGTTGGTCACGTCCAGCAGCGAGGGGTTGCCCCGGTAGGGCCGGGCGTAGTCGAGGAAGGAGCTCACCACCCGGTCGAGGCGCCCCACCTCGTCGACGATGATCCCGATGAACTCCCGGTGGTCGCTCTCCGCGGGCATGGTGGACTCCATCCACTGCGCGGCGCCCTTGATCGCCCCGAGGGGGTTGCGGATCTCGTGCGCGAGCCCTGCGGCCATCTCGCCCAGCGCCGCCAGCCGGTCGCGCTCCTTGATGCGCGCGTAGAGCCGGGTGTTCTCCACCACGATGGCCACCTGCGCCGCGAGCCCCTTGAGGATGGGGAACTCGTCCCCCGCGTAGGCGTCGCGCACCCGGTCGTCGCGCAGGGTGAGCAGCCCCAGCAGGTCGTTGCCCTCGCCCTCGAGCGGCAGCACCACCGAGGCCGAGAGCGACTCCATCGCGTGGGCGAGCTCCGCGATGGACTCCCCCTCGCGCGTCTCGCCGAGCTCTCGGCGGTCGTCGGCGTCGCGCTCGAGCTGCTCCTTCACCGCGATGCCGTGGGCGCGGGCGTGGTCGACCAGCGCCCGCAGCGAGGCCAGGTCGACGCGACGCTCGGCGGTGTCCCCGAGCTGCGCCGTGAGGTCGAGGCCCTTGCGGTCGGCGTCGAGCAGGTAGAGCGAGGCCGAGGTCACCCGGCGCGACCGGCCGAGCCCGTCCATCAGCACCTTGCCCATCTCGTCGGGCTCCAGGGCGTGCGCGAGGCGGCGGCGGAGCTCGTTGATGGAGGTCTCGAAATCGTGGCGCTCGCCGAAGAAGAAGCGGGCGATCTGCGCCTCCATCTTGTCTCTCAGCGGGTCGAAGAGGATGAGGATCACCAGCGACGCCACGATGGCGTTGAGGAAGTAGGGCCCCTCGTGGCGGTGCTCGCGGTCGGTGAGCACCTGCCAGTCGACGAGGCGGTAGTAGATGCCCGCGAGGACGAGCGCGAGCGCGGTGAGCACCACGAAGCGCCCGGCGAGCTCGTAGAGGTCGATCACCCGGCGCCGCTCGATGACCTCGGAGAACATGTAGAGCACCGCCAGCACCAGGATCGACCCGATGGGCGGGAGGTTGGCGGCCACCACCCGGTTGACCATGAAGGGCACGAGGTCGGCGGTGGTGACCAGCGTGGCGAGCACCCCGAGGCCGACGAGGTAGCGGGCGCGGCGGCGCTCGTGCTGCGAGGCGATGACCCGGCCGCGGGAGGAGAGGGCGCTCACCGCGGCGATGAGCAGCCCCACCACGTAGGCCAGGAGCACCGCGCGGATGACGGCGCCGGTGATCTTCTGGGTGAACCAGGGCGAGGCCACCAGCGCCAGCATCGGCACCAGCAGCCGGGTGGCCCAGCGGTCGAGGGAGGAGGGCTGGTCGGGGGCGTCGAGGCTGAAGCCCCGGAGGAAGCGCACCCCGGTCTGCGGGAGCAGCACCGCCATCAGGCCCGCGAAGCGGGAGAGCAGCCCGCCCCCGTTGCGCGCCTCGAGGAAGGTCGCCAGGTACCAGACCGCGACGTTGGTCGCGAACATGATGAACAGCCAGTGCGGGCGGCGCTTGCGCGAGCGCAGCAGCACCTTGATCGCCATCGCGAACGCGATGAGGGCAGAGAAGAGCGGGGTCCAGAGGCTTAGACTCATGGCGGGCCGCAGCCTAGCGCGACGACCCCGCCGCGGGCGCTGGCCTGGCGAATCACCGACCGGGAGACTCCGACCATGTGGAAGAAGCTGCTCGTACCCCACGATTTCTCGCCCTGCGCCGAGCGCGCCCTGCGCACCGCGGTAGAGCTCGCGAAGGTGCACGGCGCCTCGCTGGTGCTGGCGCACGTCTCCAGCCTCCCGGCCAACCTCCCGCCGAGCGCGCTCATCAGCCCCGCAGACGCCCCGGAGCCCCTGCGCGTCGACGAGTACACCACCCGAGGAGCGCGCCAGCGGCTGGAGGACATCGCCGCGCCGCTGAGGAGGGACGGCCTCGCGGTGGCGACCTTCGCGGTCACCGGCGAGGTGACGGCGCAGATCGTCACGCTCGCGAGGCAGGTGGGGGCCGACGCGCTGGTGGTCGGGACGCACGGCCGCACGGGGCTGTCTCACCTGCTGCTGGGCAGCGTCGCCGAGAAGATCGTACGGGCCGCGTCGGTGCCGGTGGTCTGCGTCCGCACCAGCGCCCCGGAGGCCGCGCCGACCCGGGAGGAGAGTTCCGCCGAGGACGAGCTCTCCGGCTGAGCGTGCCAGAGGGCCTCAGCCCCACTACCGGAGGCGTAGTCCCGCATCGCACATTCGGCTGGTTCGCGGCCGCGATGGGGCTATTCAATTCCGCCCGAACACACCCTCCGCACCCCCCAGGAACCATGCACGACTTCACGCCCATCCCTGCGCTGATCGGCGGCGCGATCATCGGCCTCGCCGCCTCGCTGCTCCTCCTCACCCACGGCAAGGTCGCGGGCATCAGCGGCCTCTATGGCTCGCTGCTCCGCCAGGGCACCAGCGACCGGGCGTTTCGGCTCTGGTTCATCGCCGGCCTCGCTGCCATGGGGATGCTGGTGCGGCTGACCTGGCCCGCCGCCTTCGCCTCGGCCTGGAGCGCCTCGCTGCCGGTCACCCTGCTCGCGGGCCTCATCGTCGGCTTCGGCACCCAGCTCGGCAACGGCTGCACCAGCGGCCACGGCGTCTGCGGCCTCAGCCGGCTGTCGGTGCGCTCGCTGGTCGCCACCCTCACCTTCATGGGCACCGGCTTCGCGACGGTCTTCGTGGTGCGCCACCTCCTGGGAGGCGCCCGATGAAGCGCAACGCCGCCGCCTTCGGAGCGGGCGCCCTCTTCGCCGTCGGCCTCGCCCTCTCGGGCATGACCCGGCCCTCCAAGGTCGTCGGCTTCCTCGACCTCGCCGGCGACTGGGACGCCAGCCTCGCCTTCGTGATGATGGGCGCCATCGCCGTGCACTTCGTGGCCTATCGGGTCGTCCTCCGGAGGCCGGCGCCGCTCTTCGATGGGAGGTTCCACCTGCCGACGCGCAAGGACATCGACCTGCGCCTCGTGCTCGGCGCCGCCCTCTTCGGCGTCGGCTGGGGCCTCGGAGGCTACTGCCCCGGGCCCGGCCTGGTCTCCGCCGCCGCCGGATCGCTCGGCGCCCTCGTCTTCGTCGTCGGCATGACCGCCGGGATGCTGATCGAGCAGGCCGTCGCCAGGGCCCTGCCGCGGAGGGAGTGATCGCCCCATGAACCCTTCGGCCGACTGATGGCTCCTACGGGCATCGGGAGGCGCAGTGAGCCCTTCCGCAACCCTCAGGAGTTGTTGCCCCCATGAACATCGAGACCTTCTTCGACCCGGCCACCTTCACGCTCACCTACGTCGTCTTCGATCCGAAGTCGCGGGACGCGGTGGTGATCGACCCGGTGCTCGACTACGACGTGCTCTCCTCGTCGACCTCGACGACCTCGATCACCCGCGTGGAGGACTTCCTCAACCGCGAGAAGCTCAAGCTCCACTACGTCCTCGAGACCCACGCCCACGCCGACCACCTCAGCGGCTCGCAGTACCTGAAGAGCCGCTTCGGAGCGAAGGTCGCCATCGGCGCCAGGATCGTGGATGTGCAGAAGATCTTCGCGGGCGTCTTCGACCTCGCCAACGTCCCCACGGACGGCAGCCAGTTCGACAAGCTGCTCTCGGACGGGGAGACCATCGAGGCCGGGGCGCTGAAGGTCGACGTGCTCGCCACCCCGGGCCACACGCCCGCGTGCCTCTCGTTTCAGGTCGGCGACGCGGTCTTCACCGGCGACGCCCTCTTCATCGAGGACTACGGCACCGGCCGCTGCGACTTCCCGAGCGGCAGCGCCGACGCGCTCTACACCTCGGTGCACGAGCGGCTGTACGCGCTGCCCGACGCGACGAGGGTCTTCGTCGGCCACGACTACCAGCCCAACGGCCGCGCGCTGCGCTACGAGACCACCATCGGCGCCTCCAAGGAGTCGAACATCCAGCTCCGGGCGAGCACCTCCCGGGCGGACTTCGTGAAGCAGCGCACCTCGCGCGACGCCACGCTCTCGGCCCCGCGGCTGCTCTTCCAGAGCGTGCAGGTGAACATCGACGCGGGCCGGCTGCCCAAGGCCCACGCCAACGGCAAGCGCTACCTGACCATCCCCCTCGACATGAAGAAGACCACCCGCGACGACGGCACTGCCGTCTGAGAGGATACAGATCACCCCATGACCACTCTCGAACAGGCCTCGACCCCGAACCCCAACGGCTTCCGCGAGATCGACGTGCAGCGCCTCGCCGCCTCGCGCGGCAGCGTGCGCCTGATCGATGTGCGAGAGCCCTCGGAGTACAACGCAGAGCTCGGCCACATCGCGGGCACCGAGCTGGTCCCGCTCGCCACCGTCGGGGAGGTCGCGAAGGCCTGGGACCGCAACCAGGAGATCGTCGTCGTGTGCCGCTCGGGCGGGCGCTCGGGCCGGGCGGCGGCGGCCCTCGCGGCGATGGGCTTCAGGCACATCATCAACATGTCCGGCGGCATGCTCGCGTGGAACGCGGCGGGCCTCCCGGTAGAGCGCTGAGCCGACGATGGAGCCCAAGAGCGACCCGGCGGAGGCAGCGCCCGCCCCGCGACCGAGCGACGTCGTCAACAGCTTCTCGGTGCGCGTCGAGCAGGTCGACGGCTTCGAGTTCAAGGTGAAGTTCGACAAGGAGCAGTTCGAGACGCTGACGCTCGACGAGCCCCCGCCGCTCGGTCGCGACGCCGCTCCCAACGCGGCCCGCATCCTCGCCGCCGCCATCGGCAACTGCCTCGCCGCGAGCCTCGTCTTCTGCCTCCAGAAGGCGAAGGTCGCGACCTCCGGGGTGAGCGCCGACGTCGACGTCGAGATCGTACGCAACCCGCAGCGCCGGCTGCGCATCGGCAAGGTGAACGTCACGCTGCACACGAAGCTCCCCGCCGACCACCCCGCGCTGACGAGCTGCCTCGCGACCTTCGAGGACTTCTGCATCGTCACCCAGAGCGTGCGAGGCGGCATCGACGTCGCCGTGAAGGTGCAGGCCGAGGGGTAGAGCGATTCTCTCCGGACGGCGCCTCCCTGAACTGAACTAGACTCGCGCTCCCGCGGCGGTGGTCTTCACCGCCCGGTCTGGCCGGTTCACGGTTGGGAGGTTCCAGATGATCAGGGTTCCAACAGGTCGGTCTTGCTTGTCGTGGCTGGCGATCGCCACGACGCTCTTCGTCGCGGCGTGCGACGGCACGCCCGTCGTCGGCGGGTCCCAGGACGCCTCGCTCTCCGAGGCGGGCTTCGACGCCCCGACGGACACGCGCCCGAGCTGCACCGGGTCGCAGATGCTCTGCGGCGACCGCTGCGTCGCCGTGAACGCCGACAACGCCAACTGCGGAGCGTGCGGAAACGCCTGTACCGGCGGTCGGCAGTGCGACAACGGCACCTGCCGGCTCTCGTGCCCGACGGGCCAGGTCGCCTGCTCGGCGGGCGCCAGCGACGGCGGAACCGTCGGCGCGGAGATCTGCGTGCTCACCGCCACCGACCGCGACCACTGCGGCGCCTGCGGCCGGCGATGCGGCCCCGGCGAGGTGTGCTCCGCGGGGAGCTGCGCCGCCAACTGCGCCCAGGGCCTCAGCACCTGCATGGCCTCCGACGGCTCTCGCGCCTGCGCCGACCTGCAGCGTGATCCTCGCCACTGCGGCGCCTGCGGGACCTCCTGCGCGTCGGGCGAGACCTGCGAGTCGGGGCGCTGCGTGACCTCCTGCACCATGGGCTTCACGGCCTGCATGGCCCCCACCGCGGGGGGAATGGGCTACTGCGCCAACCTCCAGGTCGACCGCAACAACTGCGGCGCCTGCGGCACCGTGTGCCCGGGCGGCCAGGTCTGCTCGGCGGGCGCCTGCGTCACCTCCTGCCCCGCGGGCCAGTCCGACTGCTCGGGCTCGTGCCGAGACCTCCAGAGCGACCGCGCCCACTGCGGGATGTGCGGCCGTGGCTGCATGCCCGGCGAGGTCTGCGCGGCGGGCGCCTGCGAGACCTCGTGCCCCTCGGGCCAGGTCTCCTGCGGCGGCTCGTGCGTCGACCTGCAGAGCGACCGCGCCCACTGCGGCGCGTGCACCACCGCCTGCGCCGCGGGCCAGGTGTGCTCCGCGGGAGCGTGCGTGGTGTCTTGCGCCGCAGGGCTCGCCAACTGCGGCGGGTCGTGCCGCGACCTCGCGAGCGACCGCGCCCACTGCGGCGCCTGCGGGACGGCCTGCGCCGCCGGCCAGGTGTGCTCGGCCACGGCCTGCGTGGTGTCCTGCCCGGCGGGGCAGACCAACTGCGGCGGGTCGTGCCGCGACCTCCAGAGCGACCGCGCCAACTGCAACGCCTGCGGCAACTCCTGCGGCCCGGGGCAGATCTGCGCCGCGGGCGCGTGCGTGGTCTCGTGCAGCGCCGGGCTCACCGACTGCGCCGGCACCTGCCGTGACCTGCAGAACGACCGCACGAACTGCGGCGGCTGCGGCACCGCCTGCGCCGCGGGCCAGGTGTGCTCCTCGGGCGCCTGCGTGGTCTCCTGCCCGTCGGGGCAGAGCGCCTGCGGCGGGGCGTGCCGCGACCTCACCAACGACCGCGCCCACTGCGGCGCCTGCGGGATGTCCTGCGCCCCGGGGCAGGTGTGCTCCGGCAGCGCGTGCGTGACCTCGTGCGGCACCGGCCTCACCGACTGCGCGGGCTCGTGCCGCGACCTCACCAGCGACCGCGCCCACTGCGGGATGTGCGGCCGGGCGTGCGCCGCCGGCCAGGTGTGCTCCGGCAGCGCCTGCGTGGTGTCGTGCCCCGCGGGCCAGGTCAACTGCTCGGGCGCCTGCCGCGACCTCACCAACGACCGCAGCAACTGCGGGGCGTGCGGCACCGCCTGCGCCGCGGGCCAGGTGTGCTCCGGCAGCGCCTGCGTGGTGTCCTGCGGCGCGGGGCTCACGGACTGCTCGGGCTCGTGTCGCGACCTCCAGGGAGACCGCGCCAACTGCGGCGCCTGCGGCCGCTCGTGCGCGGCGGGCGAGGCCTGCACCACCGGGAGCTGCGTGGTGTCGTGCCCGGCGGGGCAGAGCAACTGCTCGGGCTCGTGCCGTGACCTCACCAACGACCGCGCCAACTGCGGCGCGTGCGGGACGGCCTGCGCCGCGGGCCAGGTGTGCTCGGGCAGCGCCTGCGTGGTGTCGTGCCCCGCGGGGCAGAGCAACTGCTCGGGCTCGTGCCGTGACCTCACCACCGACCGCGGCAACTGCGGGGCGTGCGGGACGGCCTGCGCGGCGGGGCAGATCTGCACCGGCAGCGCGTGCGTGGTGTCGTGCCCCGCGGGGCTCGCGTCGTGCGCGGGCTCCTGCGTGGTGACGGCCAACGACCCGAGCCACTGCGGCGGCTGCGGCGTGGTGTGCCCGGCGCGGGCGAACGCCGCGACGGTGTGCGTGGCGGGCGACTGCAACTTCGTGTGCGGCGCGGGCTTCGCCGACTGCGACCTCGCGGCGGGCAACGGCTGCGAGGCCTCGCTACGGACCAGCAGCGCCCACTGCGGGGCGTGCGGGGTGGCCTGCGCCGCGGGGCGCTCGTGCGTCGCGGGGGCCTGCGTGACGACCTGCCCGGCGGGCTCGGTGTGCCTGAGCGGGACGCCTGATCCGTCGATGGTCTTCAACAGCCCGGCGGCCTGCTACGCGTACCCCAACAACCTGGTGAACGGCATCTGGCACCGGGCCTCGAACCAGATCATCGCGGGCCACTACTCCTCCAACGGGTACTGGTCGTACACGGCCGGGACGAGCGGCTACCCGAACTCTCCCAACAACGCCACGAGCGCGGCCTTCGGTCGGATGGTGATCATCCCCGGGACCAACAGCGTGGTGCACACCGACCAGGCCCAGTACCCGTCGGCCTACAACCGGCTCTACATCGGGACCATCAACCCGGTGACCGGCGCCCTCGGGACCTTCTCCCCGGTGGTCTTCAGCGACGGCTTCACCGGGCAGTGCAACCTGCTCTCGTCGTCGGCGACGGAGTTCCTGTGCTTCGACGGGACCTCCATCCGGCACTACGCCACCGCGGCGGGCAGCGCGGCGCTCACCTTCGTCCGCACCGTCACCCCGACGGGCCCCGCGCCCTTCGCGTGCGGCAGCTACTGCTTCGGCGGCACCTTCGCGTGGGACGGGATGTTCTACTACTTCTCCGCGGACGGGGCCTCGTCGAGCAACCTGCTCTACGACGTCTACAACACCGCCGGGGCGCGCGTGGGCCGCTACACCGCCAACGGCAACGGCTCGCTCGACGGCCTGTACTTCGACTGGTCCATCGGCCGCTACGCCTCGCACGACGGCTACGGCGGCCGCACCGGGGCCGCCAACTTCACCCCGGTGAGCGGCTCCTTCAGCGACGACTCGCAGTGCTACGGCGCCACCTCGCCCTACCACGCCCCGTGATCCCACCGGCGGCGGCGGCGCGAGGGGTGTAGCGCCCCGACGCCGCCCCGCCCCCTCCCCGATACCCCCCGGCCTCCCCCGATCGCGCCAGCGGTACGAGATCTGCAGTCTTGCCCGGTCATGGCACTTCACACCGTGATCTGGATCGACCACTCCCAGGCCCGCATCTTCGACTTCGACGACGAGAGCGTCCACGAGGTCGACGTCGAGGCGCCGCACCGCCACGTCCGCAGCCGCGCCGCAGTGAGCGGCCGCAAGGAGGACTCCTCGGGCTTCTTCCACGACGTCGCCGAGAAGCTCAACGCCGACCACGAGCTGCTGATCACCGGGCCCTCCGACGCGAAGCTCGGGCTCATCAAGCACATCCACGCCCACCACGCGGCGCTCGTCCCCAACATCGTGGGCGTCGAGACCGTCGATCACCCCTCCGACGGGCAGATCGTCGCCTACGCGAAGAAGTACTTCCGCGCCGCCGACCGGCTGCGCTGATCCCACGCACGCGCTGCACGCCGGCGCATAACCTTCGCCCCGCCCCCCATCGTCTCCCTCATCCCAGCAGCCCTGGCAGCACCCCGGAGCCCGCGTCTCCCCAGGTGTCGACGCTGGCGCCCATGGCCTGGGCGATGGTGGCCAGCAGGTCGCCGTGGCGGCGGCCGTCGAAGCTCATCGCGCGCCCGGTGCTCACGCATCCGCCGCCGCGCCCCGCGAGCACGAAGGGCATGTCCTGGTGGCTGTGGGTGTTGCCGTCGGAGACCTCCGAGCAGAGCAGCACCAGGGAGTGGTCGAGCATGGTGCCGTCCCCCTCGGGGCGAGACTTGAGCTGCTCGACCAGGTAGCCGAACTGCGACACCCACCAGCGCACCTGCTTCACATAGTCGCTGAAGAGGCGGTTGGAGCGGTCCTGCCGGGCGCCGTAGTGCGAGGCCTGGTGGCTGCGCATGTCGAAGCCCGGGTCGTACATATCTGTCCCACGGAAGCGGCTCATGATGAGCTCGCTGGTGTGCTGCGAGGCCTGGATCACCCCCACCCGGCTCATCCCGCAGGCCATGGCCAGCACCATGGTGTCGATCTGCGCCCGCAGCACCGCGGGGAAGTTCTCCGGAGCGAAGAGACCGGCGCCCGTCGGGGCGTCGAAGGCCATCGAGGGTGCGTCGCAGCGCAGCGACGGCGGAGGCCGCAGCCCGGCGTCGGCGACGGTGACGACCCCGCCCGCGTCGGCCATGGTGGGGGGCATCGAGGGGGGCATGCCACGGAGGCGGTCCTGCACCTCGTGGAGCGCGTCGAGGTGCACGTCGAGGCGGGTGCGCTCGGCGGCGCCGAGGGAGGCGCGGAGGTCCATCAGGTCGGCGAGGGAGGTGTCGAGGGAGAGTCCGTCGGCGCCGTCGTCCACGCCCGCCACCGGGGCTGCGGGGCCCGCGTCGGTGGCGGCCACGCCCGCGTCGACGCTCATGGGCGATGGGCCCGGCGTGGCCCCCGAGAAGATCCGGCGGAAGGCGCTGACGGGGTCGTCCTCCGGGGCCACGGTCACGCCCGCGCTCGGGTACGAGATGAACTTGTCCCCCGAGGCGTTGTTCTGCGTCGCCATGGCGCCGAGGTAGATGTGACGGAAGGGCGACGAGCGGCCGACGGTGCGGGCGAGGTACTGATCGACCGACTCTCCGTTGCCCCCGTCCACCGCGGTGAGGAGCTTCTTCGCGCCGCCCGGGTGGCTCCCCTCGTCGGTGCTCCCCATGGAGAGCCCGCTGAGGAAGACGCAGTCGCCCGCGATGGAGGAGAGCGGGGAGAGCAGCTCTCCGAGGGCGATGGAGGGGGCGCGGCCGGAAGCGCTCCACAGGCTGGGCTCTCCGTTCTGCGAGCGCCCTGCGATGCCGTCGGGGTAGTAGAAGAAGATCACCCTGCGCGCGAGGCCGCGGGGGTTGGCGCTCGCGAGTCGACGGGTGGCCATCGCGAGCGGCAGCGCCGAGGCGGCCCCGAGGGCGCCCTGGAGAAAGCGTCGTCTGGAGCTGAGGCTCACGGGGACCTCCGGGTCGCGAAGTCGGGGCTGAGGGTCACGGCCACCATCAGCTCTCGCAGGTCGTAGCCGCTCTCGCGGAAGCGGCGGGTCACGTCGAGCACGGCGCAGCGCTGGTCGGCGGTCTCGCGGAAGCCCCTGGCGAAGCGGTAGTACTGCCGGGCGAAGCAGGAGCGGGCGGCCTCGCTCTGCGCGATGGCCCCGGCGAGCTGAGGGAGGGTGGCGTAGTCGAAGCGCGTGTCGGAGCCGAAGCGCTCGATGTCGAAGACGGTGCCGGTGGCGTCGATGGGGTGGCCGTTCTCGGTGGAGCGCAGCCGGCCGACGGCGTCGAAGCGCTCGAAGCCGAAGCCCACGCCGTCGATGTAGCGGTGGCAGGTCACGCAGGCGGGGTTGGCCGTGTGCTGTCGGAAGCGCTCGCGGGTGGTGGCCGTGGGGTCGACGTCGGGCACCCCTCCGGCGTTGGGAGGCGGCGGCGGAAACTCCTCGCAGAGCAGGGCCGAGCGGACGAAGAGGCCGCGGAGGATGGGCGATCCCTGGTCGCTGTGGGCGTAGCGGGTGAGCACCGCGCCGAGGCTGAGCACGCCGCCCTGTCGGGCCTCCGGGAGCTCGACCCGCTGGAAGGCGCTGCCGCTCACTCCGTCGAGGCCGTAGTAGCTGGCGAGGGTGGCGTCGACCCAGGTCGAGCGGGTGGTGAAGAGCTCGTCGAAGCGGTGGGTTCCGTCGAAGGCGACGGAGGTCACGAGGCGGCGGGCCTCCTCGAGCATCGAGGCGCGCACCGCGTCGGTGAAGGCCGGGAACATCGCGGCGCTCCGGGGCGTGGTGGCGACGGTCTCCACGCCGAGCCACTGGAGCGCGAAGGTGGCGAGCTGCGCCCGGGCGCGCGGGTCGGCGAGGAGGCGACGGGCCTCGCGCTCGGTTCCGGCAGGGGTGGAGAGCGAGCCGTCGGCGGCGGCGGCGAGGAGGGCCGCGTCGGGGGTGCTTCCCCAGTAGGTGTACGAGAGCGCGGCCGCGACCTCGTAGGGGGTGAGGCGGAAGGTTCCGTCGGGCTGAGCGACCCCCATCTCCGAGCGGTAGAGGAAGGACGGCGAGAGCAGCATCGCCCGCACCGCCCTGGACACCCCCTGCTCGACGTCGCGCGCTCCGGTGACGAGGGCGCCGTAGCGCTGCATCTCCGCGGCGCTGAGGGGCCTGCGGAAGACCCTGGTGCCGAAGCCCCGCACGAGGGTGTTGGCGCAGGCCGCGCGGTCGGCGGAGGCCTCGCAGCCGACGACGGCGCGGAGCCGAGAGGAGGCGGCGGCGGTGAGCGAGCGGCCCGCGCGGAGGTACTCGTTGACGTGCACCGAGGTGACCAGGGCGCTGTCGGCGTTGTCGTCGAAGGCGAAGCCCTGGGGGCGCGACTCGACGGGCAGCGAGCGCGTGGCCTCCTCCACCGGGTCGACCCCGGCGGGAGGCGCGGGCGCGGGCGCTCCGGCGTCGGCGCAGCGGAGCGTGAGCACGGAGTTCTGACCGCCGAAGCCGTCGGGCATCGAGGCCGTGGCGCGGGGGTCGCTCACCCACTGCGAGCCGTCGACGACGAACTTGTACTGGTAGGTTCCGTCGGGGAGGTCGCGCTCGGCCTGCCACTCCCGGGCGCCCTCGACCCAGCTCATGGGCCAGGCGGTGGGGGACCAGCCGTTGAAGCTCCCGGCGACGTGGACGCTGCGCGCGGCGCTCGGAGGCGAGTACACGAAGCGGTGGCGCCCGCACGAGGGGTCGGTGCCGGGAGGCGTCGTGGGAGGCGTCGAGGGCGCCGGGAGGTCGAGCAGGTCGCGCACGGTGGCGCGGTACTCGCGACGGGTGAGGAGGCGGAGGCGACGCACGGACGGCGCGACGGTGGCGCAGGAGAGGGCCTGCGAGGTGAAGCGGGACTTGATGTACTGCGCGATCGACGAGGCGCAGGTTCCTCGGCAGGCGCCGGGGTTTCCCTGGGGCATGCGCTCGTCGATGATCTGCGTGAGCTGCTCGACGGAGCGGGCGGAGTCGACGAGCCGTGAGCCGAGTCCCCCTTCCCCGGCCTCGCCGTGGCAGGACGCGCACATCGCCGCGTAGCGCAGGGCGGGGTCGATGGTCGCGGCGGGGCCTCGGGTGTCCGACGGAGGGGGCGCCGGGGCCACGTCCGCGGAGTCGCAGCCGAGCGAGAGCAGACCGCACAAGAGGACCACCGCGGAGGGGCGCATCGAGAGTGGCGCCGATGCTAACGCACGATCGGGCGGGGATGAGCCGCGCAGTGCTTGACGCATCGGTGAGCGGTGTCGATATCGCCCCGATGAGCACCGCGGAGCTACGGGTGAGGGAGGAGGGCCTGGAGGTCCTCGGGCGGGGCGCGCGAGTCTTCCATGGAGGAGCCGGGCCTGCGGTGCTGTTGATACACGGCGGCTGGGGCGGGGCGCGCTGCCACTGGGAGACGGTCTTCGAGCCGCTGGCGGAGCGCTTCGAGGTCGTGGCCCCCGACCTCCCCGGCTTCGAAGACGGCGTCCCTGGAGGGCCTCACAGCGTCGACGACTACGCCGACTGGCTCGTCGCGCTGCTCGACGCCCTCGGCCTCTCTCGGGCCGTGTGCGTGGGCAACTCCTTCGGGGCCTCGGTCGCGTGGTCCCTCGCGTGCCGCCACCCCGATCGCTGCGAGGCCCTCGTCGTGGTCAACGGCATCCCCATGCCTCACACGCCTCTGCCGCTGCGCCTGCTCGGCGCCCTCGACCCCGCGCGCGCCGTGCTCCGCCGCCAGGTCAGGCGCATCGGCTTCACGCCCGGGGCGCTGGCGAAGGCCTTCCGCGACCCTTCGCGAGCCCCCATGTCGCTGCGCCACATGCTCTCGTCCCGTCGGCAGCCGCAGCTCGAGCGCACCGTCGACGCGATGATCCTGGGCGGCTCGACGACGGCCCCTCCCCGCGCCCGCACGCTGCTTCTCTGGGGCGCCGCCGATCGACTCCAGCGCACGACGCCGGAGGACGCGGTGAAGCTGCAGCGGGCGATCCCCGGGGCCATGCTGGTGCTCATCCCCGACGCGGGGCACCTGCCCCAGAGGGAGCGGCCGGAGGAGTTCGTCGCGTCGCTGGGGGCCTACCTCGCGCTAACGGGCTGAGCGCCCGTCGTTGGAGGTCGTCGCGCCCGTCGGCGTCGCGGTCGTGCTAGGCGTGCGGGCGATGAAGTACGTGATCCCTGGGGGGACGGGGCAGGTGGGGGCGCTGTGCGCGAAGCGGTGGCGCGCGGCGGGGCACGAGGTGGTGGTGCTGTCGCGCGGCGGGGCGAGCGAGGCCCGCGTGGTGCGCTGGGACGGCCGTACCCTCGACGACGCGTGGGCGCGCGAGCTCGACGGCGCCGACGTGGTGCTCAACCTCGCGGGGCGCTCGGTGAGCTGCCGCTACACCGAGGAGAACCTCGCGCAGATGATGAGCTCCCGGGTCGACTCGACGCGCGTCGTGGGCGAGGCCATCGCGAGGGCGAAGTCGCCGCCGAAGGTGTGGCTCCAGATGTCGACGGCGACGATCTACGCGCACCGCTTCGACGCCGCCAACGACGAGGCGACGGGGGTGATGGGCGGCCACGAGCCGGGCGTTCCGGCCTACTGGAAGCGCTCGACGGACATCGCCGCGGCGTGGGAGCGGGCGCTCGACGAGGCCCCGACGCCCGCGACGCGCAAGGTGGCGCTGCGCACGGCGATGGTGATGTCCGAGCCGGGGGCGCTGTCGTCGACGGAGAACATCTTCGCGGTGCTGTCGCGCATCACGCGCGCGGGCCTCGGCGGTCCCATCGGCGGAGGGAGGCAGTACGTGTCGTGGATCCACGGGGACGACTTCGTGAGGGCGTGCGACTTCCTGGTGGCGCACGACGAGCTCTCCGGGGCGGTGAACGTGGCGGCCCCGGAGCCGCTGCCGCACGGGGAGTTCATGAGGGCGCTGCGGGCGGCGTGGGGCGTGCGGGTGGCACTGCCCGCGACGGGGTGGATGGCGTCGATCGGATCGTGGGCGATGGGCACCGACCCTGAGCTGGTGATGAAGAGCCGGCGGGTGGTCCCGGGGCGGCTGCTGGAGGCTGGGTTCAGCTTCGAGCACCCGACCTGGGCGGAGACCGCGAAGAGCCTCGCCACGCGGGGGTGAGCGGGTTCCGACGCGACCGGCGGAAGGTCAAAGGCGACGGCTGGAGCACTGGAGTTCGGAGTACGACCGCGAGGCCATCCGCGGGGATATCCCCGGTACGACCGCGAGGCTGTCAGCGACCAGTCCCCGGTACGACCGCGAGGCCGTCAGCGACCAGTCCCCGGTACCACCGCGAGGCTGTCAGCGACCAGTCCCCGGTACCACCGCGAGGCCGTCAGCGACCAGTCCCCGGTACGACCGCGAGGCCATCAGCGAGCCGAGCCAGACCGCGACCGTGAGGGAGCGGGTGCGACCTACCACGCTGCCAGTCGTCGTCCGGGAGCGCCGACGGTTTCCGGGCGCGAGGCGACGCCAGAGTTCCGCGCTGGGAGGGCGTGGTAGGTCGCTCCCGCTCCCTCACGGTCGCGGTCTGGCTCGGCTCGCTGACAGCCTCGCGGTGGTACCGGGGAAGCGGTCGCTGACAGCCTCGCGGTCGTACCGGGGACTGGTCGCTGACAGCCTCGCGGTCGTACCGGGGACTGGTCGCGGATGGCCTCGCGGTCGTACTCCGAATCCCAGGCTGGAGCCCGTCGGGTGACCCGATTCCGGGGGTCTGGAAGTCGATTCCGGGGGGTCCGGGGACCGAAAACGGGGGTCCGGGGATCGAACACCGGGGGTCGATGGCTGACTCCGACCCCGGCGCCGCGCCCGTCGACCCAGAGATGCTATGCGACGGCCCATGGAGCCCACCGCACCGCTCGCCCCGCTCACCGGACCGACCCCCGGGGGCCGCTGGACCGCCCTCTTCCAGCAGGCGGGCTTCCTCTTCGACCCGCTGGGCGTGGTGGCCGGGCGCTTCGCCCGCTTCGGCGACCTCTACCGGGTGCAGACCCGCGACGGGGCGCTCTTCGTGCTGCGCCACCCCGACCACCTTCGCGACGTGCTGGTCACCCACGCGGCGAAGTACACCAAGACGCACAGCGCGTTTCGCCAGCTCTCGCGGGTGCTCGGCGAGGGTCTGCTCACCTCCGACGGCGCGACCTGGCAGCGGCAGCGGCGCATGGTGCAGCCGGCCTTCAGCCGAGCGCGCATGGAGGGCTACGCCGGCGCGATGGTCGCCGAGGCGGCGCGCACGGTGGGCGGTTGGCGCGAGGGCGAGGCGCGCGACGTCTCCGCCGACATGATGGAGCTGACCCTGCGCGTGGTGGCGCGCACGCTCTTCGGCCACGACGCGAGCGGCGACGTGGGCGAGGTGGCCGCCGCGATGAAGGACTTCCAGGAGATCGCCTCGAGGCCCGACCTGCTGCCCTCGTGGGTGCCGTCGCCCTCGCGCCGACGGCTCGATCGCTCGGTCGCGACGCTCGACGGGATCATCCACGCGATGGTCGCGAAGCGGCAGGGGACGACGGCGGGCGACGACCTGCTGCAGATGCTCCTCGACGCGACCGACGCCGAGGGCGACGGCGGGCGCATGTCGTTGCAGGAGGTGCGCGACCAGCTCGTGACGCTCTTCCTGGCGGGGCACGAGACGACGTCGCACGCGCTCACCTGGACGCTGTACCTCTTGTCGCAGAACCCGAGCGCCGAGGCGGCCCTGCACGCCGAGCTCGACGCCGTGCTGGGCGAGCGGTTGCCCACGCTCGCCGACCTCGACGCGATGCCCTACACCGAGCAGGTCATCAAGGAGTCGATGCGGCTCTATCCGCCGGTCTACATGGTCGCGCGGCAGGCCGCCGAGGACACCGAGATCGGAGGCCACCCGGTGCCCCGCGGCAGCGAGGTCGTGCTCTGGATCTACATGACCCACCGCGATCCCCGGTGGTTCCCCGACCACGCGGCGTTTCGTCCCGAGCGCTTCGCGCCGGAGGCGGAGGCTGCCCTCCCTCGGCTCGCGTGGCTGCCCTTCGGGGCGGGTCCGCGCGCGTGCATCGGGCGAGGCTTCGCGATGATGGAGGCGAAGCTGCTGCTGGCCGTGATGGCGCGAAGGCACCGCCTGTCGCTGGTTCCGGGTCACCGGGTCGAGGTGAACCCGCGCGTGACGCTGATGCCGAAGCACGGCATGCGCATGACGGTGCACTCTCGGCCGAGAGGGTGAAGTCGGCGCATCGAGCGCGGACACCCGCTCCGTCGCTCCCGAGGAGAACGCTGATGGCCCCTGTCCCGCTACAGCTCGCCCGCCCCCATGCGTGGACGATCGCGCTCGTGGCGCTGCTCTGCTGCCTCGCGCCGCAGAGCGCCCGGGCACAGCTCGTCGACGCCGCGACCATGACCGACGCGGCCGATGCCCCCGATGTCCCCGATGTCCCCGATGCCCCCGATGTCCCCGATGTCCCCGATGTCCCCGATGTCCCCGATGTCCCCGATGTCCCCGATGTTCCCGATGCGCCCGATGTCCCCGATGTCCCCGATGCGCCCGCCGTGGTCGATGCCTCCGTGGTCGTCGACGCGGGAGCCTCCGTCGCCACCATCGTTTCGCCTCCCACGCCCGAGGCGCCGCCTCCGAGCGCGGGGACCATCGCCCGCGTCACCCTCGGCCTGATGGCGATCCTGGCCCTGGCGCTGCTCGCCGGGCACCCCTCGGTGCGCGCCTGGGAGCGGCGCTCGGGCCTCGCGATGGTGACCGGCAGCGGGCTGCCCTTCCTGGCCCTCGGCCTCGTGGCCCGCCGCCCCGAGATCGGCATCCTCAGCCCGTCGGTGCTCCAGGACCTCCGCCCCCTTCTGGAGTTCGGCCTCGGCTGGATCGGCTTCCGCGTCGGCACCGACTTCGACCTCCGCCAGGTGGAGCGCTGGCCCGCGGGGACCGTGCGCGCCATGGCCATCGAGAGCGGCAGCACGGCCCTGGTGGTGGGCGTGATCTCCGCCTCGGTGCTCGCGCTGGTGCACCCCCCGGGCGAGGCCCTGGTCGCCGCCAACGTCGTCCGCAACGCCGTGATCATCGGCGCCTGCGCGGCGGTGAGCGCCCCCACCGGAGCACGGCTGATGGGGCTGCTCGGGCTGCTCGAGCCGTCCGCCGCAAGGAAGCTACGGAGGGTGGCCGCGCTCGACGACGTGATGGCGCTGCTCGCCGTGGCGCTGGTCACCGCGGCCTTCCGTCCCATCAACGGGAGCGCGTGGCAGCTCCCTCCGCTGGGCTGGGTGTTTCTCCAGGTGGGGATGGGCGTCGGGCTGGGGCTGCTGGTCTGGGTCGTGGTGCGCAACGCCCGCAACCCCAACGAGGACGTCGCCATGACCCTGGGCGCCCTCGCCTTCTCCGCGGGCATGGCCGGCTACGTGGGCTTCTCCCCGCTGGCGGTGTGCTTCGTCGCCGGCATGACGGCGGCCAACGTCCCCGGCAGCGCCGCCGCGGGCTCGTGGCTCTCCCGGCCGCGCTTCCGGGACCTCGAGCGCCCGATCTACATGGCCTTCTTCGTGGTCGTCGGCGCCCTCTGGTCCCCGCACGACCGCCGCGGCTGGATCATGCTCCCGATCTACGTCCTGGCCCGCGCGGCGGGCAAGCTGCTGGGCGTGCGCGCGGCCCGGGTGGCGCTCGCCGAGTCCTCCGAGGGGGCCCTGCCCGGCGCGATGCGCCTCGGCCCCAGCACCTCCACCTGGCTGGCCCTGCTGCCCTCGAGCGCGGTCTCCATCGCCGTCGTGGTGAGCGCGCGAAGCTCGTACCCCGAGATGCTCAAAGGCAGCCTGGAGACCGTGGTGATCGGCGGCGCGCTGCTCTCCGAGCTCATCTTCCGCGTCTCGGCCCGGGCGCTCGCGGGCCACGGGACCAGGCCCGGCGAGGACGCGGTGGGCGCCCTCTCCATCGACCACGACGACCCCGACGACGACCGACCGACCCTCCCCTCGATCCCTCCCGGCGCGCCGAAGGCCCCACGATGATCCGCTCGCTCATCCTGCTCATCCTCGTCGTCGCGCTGATGGGCTCGGCCCGCAGCTTCCTCGGCCCCGGCGCGGTCGCATCGAGCGACGCCGGCACCGCCCTGGCCTTCGGCTTCCTGGTGCTCGCGGCGATACAGAGCGGCGAGATCGCGGCCGCCCTGCGCCTCCCCCGGCTCACCGGCTACCTCGCCTGCGGGCTCGCCTGCGGGCCGAGCGCCGCGGGACTGCTCACCGCGCCGATGATCTCCAGCCTCAAGCTGGTGAGCTCCGTCGCCGTCGGGCTCATCGCGCTCTCCGCGGGCTGCGAGCTCGACCTGAAGCACCTGCGCCCCCGGCTGCGCTCGGTGGCCTCCATCGCCGGGCTCTCCCTGGTGCTCGCGCTCGTCGCCGTCGCCGCCCTGGTGATGGCCTTGAGCCCGTGGATCCCCTTCCTCCGAGAGCTCACTCCCCCGCAGCGGCAGGTGGTGGCCTTCAACCTGGGCGTGCTGATCGCGTCGCTCTCCCCCTCGGTGGTGCTGGCGCTCCTCTCGGAGAGCGGCGCCCAGGGACCGGTGAGCGAGACCAGCCTCGGGGTGGTGGTGCTCTCCGACATCGCCGTGATCGTGCTCTTCGGCATCGGCAGCAGCGCGGCGCAGCAGGTCTTCGGGGGGGTGCACGAGGCGATCTCCCCGGCGACGAAGCTGGCCATCGAGATCTTCGGCTCCATCGCCGTGGGCGCGCTGGTGGCGGTGGCCATCCGGCTCTGGGTGCGCCACGTCCGCCGGGGACTGGTGCTGTTCATCCTGGCGGTGTGCGTCGTGGCGGCGGAGGTCGGCTCGCGGCTTCACCTCGACCCGCTGCTCATCAACCTGGCGGCGGGGCTCATGCTGCAGAACGTACTGCGCGTCTCCGGCGAGGAGATCGCCCACGCCCTGGAGCCCGCCTCGCTGCCCATCTTCGCGGTCTTCTTCGCGCTCGCTGGCGCGGGCCTCGACCTCGCGGTGGTGCGCACCCTCTGGGTCGCCGCGCTGGCCTTCGCCGTGGTCCGCGGCGTGGCGCTCTCGGCCGGGGCGCTTGCGGGCGCCCGCCTCGCCCGCGCGGAGCCCGTGGTGCAGCGCTGGGCGCCCTTCGCGCTCATTCCCCAGGCGGGCGTCTCCATCGGGCTCGCGGAGATCCTCGGCCGCCACTTCCCGACCTGGGGCGTCGGGGCGCGAGCGCTGGTGCTCTCGGTGGTCACGGTGAACCTGGTGCTGGGCCCGGTGCTGCTGCGCATGGCCCTGGTGCGCTCCGGGGAGGTCGGGAAGAAGGGCGCGGCCGCCGACCTCAGCGCCCCCGCGACGGCCCCAGCGCCCACGGCCGGGTGATCGCCGCCAGCGCCCGCTCGGCCCGTTGCGCCGCAGCCCCGACGCCCATCGCCTCCAGCGCCTCGAAGCCCTCGACGCTGCCGTCTCGCAGCGCCTCGTCCAGCCGGTCGAGCCTCCCGGTCACCGCGGCCTCGTGCGCCGC
>Ga0208882_1000030_pt1 | contig 105341 bp, 85 predicted proteins | sample LakWasMet14_LOW5_2_FD_183862 | JGI IMG/M metagenome (GOLD analysis project Ga0208882, IMG submission 183862) | Freshwater sediment methanotrophic microbial communities from Lake Washington under simulated oxygen tension - Sediment Metagenome... | ecosystem: Environmental > Aquatic > Freshwater...
GACGGCGAGGGCAGACGCGGTGACGGTGAGGGCGGGCCGTGCGAGGACGGCGACAGCGCCTGCCCTTGCAACCTTCGCGTCGCGCGAAGGTGACCACCTGATGTTGCCTGGGGTCAGGCGCTGCACGCCTAGGAAGAGGCCGCACGCCGTACCCCAGGCATGGGTGGGGCGACGATCAAGTGTCCCTTGAGACCTTGAGAGGGGTGGGGTTCGGGGTTCGGGGTTCGGTATCGGACGGCACGCGCGGTGCTCACGGCTCCCCACCGAGCGTGACGATGACCTTCCTCTCTACGAAGCAGACACCCCCGGCGGCGCGCTACGCCTGCATGGTGCGCGACGCCTTCCCAGGCGCGGCCGTGGACGTCGTGCCTGCGATCCTCGGTGACGGCGTGCGGGCGCTCGTCGGACACGGCGCCGTCGTGCTGACGCTGGAGGTCTCCCATGCGCAGGGACATCGCGGCCCCGTCCCGGTGACCGCGGTCTCTGCGAGGGTGCCCACGCGCGGCGCCGTGCTCACGCTGGGCCCTGCGGCGTCGATCCCCGCGTCGGCGAAGGCGCCGCGGCCGCCGCACCCGGGTCTCCAGAGCGTCGGCGTCCTCGCGGCGCCAGCCTGCCTCGCGCCCGCGCTCCTCGACGCGCGCGCCCTCGACGCGCTCGCGGCGCTCCGCGGCGCCGACCACGCCCCGGGGGACCTCTCCCTCGACGCGGACCTCCTCTCGCTCCGCCTGCACGGATGGCCGGGAGACCCCCTCGAGCTACAGCGCGCGGCGGCGCTCGTCGGTGAGCTCGCGGCGCGGGTCCCTTCGGTGCTCGACCGACACTTCGGCCTCGGAGCCACGCTCCATGCACACCCCGAGGTGCGCGCCCTCCGCGCATGGTACGCCGCGCGTTCGCGCGCTGCGTGGGCGCTCGTGCTCGGCGTCCTCGCGCTGTCGACCATCGGCGCCTTCGCGCTCTCCACGGCGCTCGTGCTGATGCGCTGACGCCGGGCCTCCACCGCGCGGTCCGCTCGAGACCTCCGTGCGCCCCGACACCGCTGGCACGTGTGCCACGGGTGCCACGGGCACACCGCTGCCCTTCGCGCGGCGCCCGCTCAGGGCGCGCAGGCGGCGGCCGCCGGGTCGGTCGCGTACCCGACGGGCTGGCACTGCGGGTTGGAGCCCGAGCAGAGCCGGCAATCGACGCTCAGGTCCTGCCCGAGCGCGCAGCTCGCCGGCCCCTGCGAGGCGCTCCCCTGGTCGCAGTTGGGGCTGCGGTGCACGACCTCCGGGGCGCGCGACTCGGGCGAGAAGGTCACGAGGCAGCCGCAGCACACCCGCACCGGGAAGGTGAAGGGCGGGGCCTCGAACTCGCTGCCCGAGCTGGTCTCGCCGAAGGCGGTGATCGTGAGCAGCAACGACCGGTCGACGGAGGTGGTGCGCGGCACGGGGCACGCCGCCGTGGTCGGCTCGAAGCGGCAGACCGCCGAGCGCAGCGCGCTGCCGACCTGAGCCGGGATCATCTCCATCTCGGCCGCGAGGTAGCCCGGCGCCCCGTCGGCCGCCGGCAGGGTGACCGTCTGGTACACCGAGAACGTCGGCCCCACGAGCGGCCCGTCTGGCGAGCCCTCGCGGATGGTCATCACCACGCCGCGGACGATCACCGGCTGCGTGAGGGGATTGCGGAAGAGCGGACGCCCGACGTAGCGGTTGCGCAGCCCGACGTCGAAGGTGCCGCGGTCGAGGCGCGACCGAGTCGGGTTGGACGGCGCCGAGCACCCGCCGGGCGTGTACTCGGGAAGCTGCATCTGCTGGATCAACACCGGGTCGCTCGCGCACCCGCCCAGCGCCGCCGCCAGGCCCAGCTCCCACAGCCGGCTCGACCTCGTCATGGCTCCGTCGTCCCGCCCACGAGGGGCGCGCCGTGCTTGCGGCGCCGGGCGATGGTCAACCAGGCGAGGGCCGTGAGCGCGCTCGCCAGCCCGCCCCCCGCCGAGCTGGGCCGCGTGGTGCGACAGCCGCACGAGCCTCCGTCGGCGAGCTCCCTCTCGCCCGCGTCGACCCCGCCCGCGTCGAGCTTGCCCGCATCGACCTCCACGCCCGCGTCGACCGCCGTTCCAACGTCTACCCCCACGTCGCGAGCGCCCGCGTCGAGTGCGCCCGAGTCGGATCCACCCGCGTCGGCCATCACGGGCCCATCGGTGACGCCGACGTCGCGCGCTCCCGTGTCGACGGGTCCGGTGTCCGCGGGTCCGGTGTCCGCGGGTCCGGTGTCCGCGGGTCCCGTATCCGCGGGTCCGGTGTCCGCGGGTCCGGTGTCCGCGGGTCCGGTGTCTGTTGCGCCGCTGTCGACGACGCCCGCGTCGAGCATCGCCACGCAGACGTTGGAGGCGTTGCACACGGGCGTGTCGCCGGAGCACTGGGCGTTGGTGGTGCACTGCACGCACCGACCCGGAGCAGGAACGCCCGCGGTGAGGCAGGTCATGCTGGCGCACGACGCGTTGCCGGTCGCGCCGGGGGCGGTGGCGTTGCAGGGGTTGCCGCTGCGGATGCGGCACATCGAGTCGCACGCGGTCGAGCCGTTGCCCGCGCCGCTGTCGCACCCTTCGCCCGCCTCGAGCACCCCGTTGCCGCAGCGCACGGCGACGCAGATCTCCCCGAGGCTGGCGACCACCGCCGTGGGGCTGATCGGCGCGTCGGCGATCTGCAGGTAGGACACCACCCCCGCGTTGGACTCGGAGATGGCGGCCGAGCCCGTGGTGTTGTCCATGAAGAAGTAGAGCGTGCCGCTCGCCGGCGCGTAGAGGTCCGTCGAGTCGGTGTACGTGCCCGAGGCGACGCCGTTGATGTAGAGGTTGACGACGCGGGTGGCGGCGTCGCGGGTGAGGGTGACGAAGGTGTCCTCGGCCTGCACGAAGCTGCCCGCGGCGTAGGTCCCGACGGGGTAGAAGCTCACGCCGCCGCCGAGCTCGTAGATGCCCGTGTCGAGGGTGGAGTTGGAGAAGTCGACGAGGCGCGCATAGCCGCCCGTCTGCGGGTTGAAGCGCACCAGCATCGAGAGGGTGTACGAGCCGGAGGCGATCACCGGGGCCATGTTGGGATGCCGCAGCCCCCCTTGGGCGGGGAAGGACCACGCGCGCACCGTGGGCCGCGAGGCGCAGGCCCGGGCGGTGATGGTCTGCGTGACGAAGCTCCCGTTGACGAAGCCCGCCATGCCCTGGGTGAGGATCGTCGGCGCACCCGATCCGTTGAACACCGGCACCAGCGCCGCGCCGCCCTCGCGGGGGAGCAGCGTGTCGCGGAAGGTGAAGGTGTGGGTGATCGCCCCTGCGGGGCCTGCGAGGCCCAGCACCGAGGCGGCGAGGGAGAGCGCCACGGACGAGCGCACGCGGCGATGGAGGCGATCGAGGCCCTTGGGTCGACGGCTCATCGCGCGACGGTAACACCATCGATCCGGGCGCTGCGCACGCCACCGTGATGGACATCCGCCGTCATGCCGACGGTTGTGACGACCTTGGGGTCGGCAGGTTAGCTTCCGCGCCCCTATGGAGACCTCTCGCACCGCCCCACGTGGGCGCATGCTCGCGTTCGGATGGTGGGCGATCGCGCTGTCGGGCGCCGCCGCGTGCTCGCCGGTGAACATCGCCCCGCTCGGCGCCGCCCCCGCGGACGTGACCTCGGTCGACGCGGCCCCCGATGGGGTCGCGGTCGATGTCCCCGCGCCCCTCGATGGGGTCGCGGCCCCCGATGGGGTCGCGGTCGATGTCCCCGCGCCCGTCGATGCGGGCGTCGATGCCCCCGCGCCCGTCGACGTGGGCGTCGATGCCCCTGCGCCCGTCGACGTGGGCGTCGCCTGCTCGGCGGGGTCGACCCGATGCGGCGCGGCGTGTGTGAGCACCATGACCGACCTCGCCCACTGCGGCGGCTGCGGCCGCGCGTGCGCCCCCGCCCACGCGACGGCGATGTGCGCCGCCGGGGCGTGCCGGGTCGCGAGCTGCGACGCGGGCTACGTCGACTGCGACGGCGAGGCGGCCAACGGCTGCGAGTCGGCGCCCGCGAGCGACGCGCGCAACTGCGGCGGCTGCGGCATCGTCTGCGGCGGGGCGGCGACCTGCGTGGCGGGCGCGTGCGTCTGCGGCGGGGTGATGTGCGCGGGTCGCTGCGCCGACCTGGCGACGGACCGCGCGAACTGCGGCGCCTGCGGCTACGCGTGCCCGACGGGCGTCGCGTGCGCGTCGTCCCGCTGCGGCTCGCTGGCCTGCGCGCCGGGGCTCACCGAGTGCGGCGGGCGCTGCGTCGACGCGTCCAGCGACGAGGCCCACTGCGGGGCCTGCGGGCGGGTCTGCGGCGCGGGGACGACGTGCGTGCGAGGGGCCTGCGGGGTGACCCCGTGGCTGCAGCAGTACGGCGCCACCGGGGACGACGCCGTGAACGCCCTCGCGCGCGACCCGGCGGGCAACCTGATCGTGGGCGGATCGTTCTCGTCGTCGATCACCCTCGGCGGGACGACGCACACGGGCTCGGGCCGCGGCTGGATCGCGAAGCTCTCGCCAGACGGCGCCGTGCGGTGGTCGGCGGCGCTCGGGGGCGCGGTGTGGTCCGTCGCCGTCGACGCGGCGGGCAACGTGTACGCGGCGGGCTCGTTCAGCGGGACCACCACCATCGGCGGGCGCATGCTCGGCTCGGCGGGGAGCACCGACTGGTTCGCGGCGAGCTACACGCCCGACGGAGCGCTCCGCTGGGCGGTGCGCCATGGTGGCACCGGGAGCGACAGCGCGTCGGCGCTGTCGACGGACGCCGCGGGGCGGGTGTGGGTGGCGGGCTACTACTCGAACACGACGGTCTTCGACGGGCGCTCGCTGCCGTCGCTCGGGGGCAACGACATGTTCCTGGCGCAGCTCGGCGCGGCGGACGGATCACCGCAGAACGTGGTGACCTTCGGCAGCGCCGCGTACGACTCCATGGGCGGCCTCGCGGTCGAGCCGAGCGACGGCGCGACGGTGCTCATCGGCTTCGGCACCCGGCTCCTCGTGGGGACGACGGAGATCATGGGCACCGCGGTCGCTGGGGCGATCCTGCGCTTCGGCCCCGACCTCTCGCTGCGCTGGAACACCGTTCTTCGCGGCGGGTCCAACGTCAACGTGAGCGACCTGGCGCGCGACGCCTCGGGCAACCTCTACGCGGCCGGCGAGTTCGCCGCGGGGCCGCTCCGGGTCGGCACCGGGAGCTTCGGCGGCAGCTACTACAACGGCTTCGTGGTGAGCGTCGACGCGGCGGGGGCGTTCCGCTGGGGCGCCGAGGCGGTGGGCGACGCGGGCTCGACGGGCCACGAGGGCGTCGACGCGCTGAGCGTCGCCCCCGACGGGACGCTGTTCGCCATCGGCTACACGGATTCGACCACGTTCTCCATCGGCGGTCGGTCGGTGCCCACCGCGGGCGGCCGCGCGAACTGGCTCGCGGCCTTCAACGCCTCGGGCGGTGCGACGTCGGCGCGGATCTACGCCACCGGCCTCTCCATCTACGATCACACCCTCTCCGCGGGAGCCTCCGACGTGGTCCTCGGCGGCAAGATGGCCGGCAGCGGCGTCATCGAGGGCATGGCCGTCGCGCGCACCCAGTCCGGGGACGGCTTCCTCTCGCGCTCGCCGCGCTGACGCGCCACCGGGGCACCTCGACGAGGAAGCCCCCGGTCCACGCCGCGAATACCAGCCCTGGTTTTCCGATCGCCCCGCTGACGCCGCAGGCTCAGTCCCTGCGACCCACGGCCACGAGGTCGGGGCTCTCCAGCACCCGCTTCGGGGCGCCGTCGCGAGCGACCGCCACCATCGCTCGGCCGAGCTCCGTGGTGGTGAGCACGTGCCTCGGGGCGATGGCCTTCCACAGCGGAAAGAGCGTGCCGAGCGTCGCGTAGGCCACGCGGTAGAGGGGCGTCTTGGAGACGATCCCGTCGACAGGCTGGATGTACCCCGGCCGCAGCATGTACGCGGCCTTGAAGGGCATCGCGAGCAGGGCGTTCTCGGTGCGCCCCTTCACGCGGGCCCACATCGCGCGACCCTTCTCGCTGCTGTCGGTGCCCGCCCCGGACACGTAGAGGAAGGTCACCCCGGGGCTCGCCGCGAGCACCGCCCTCGCCGCCGCGAGGGTCACGTCATGGGTGATCTTCGAGTACGAGGCCTCGTCCATCCCCGCGGCCGAGACGCCCAGGCAGAAGAGGCAGGCGTCGTAGCCCGCGAGCTCCGGCGCGATGGACCCGTAGTCGCTGAAGTCGCGGTGGATCACCTCGCGGAGCTTCGCGTCGCTCACCCCGCCGGGGCTTCGTGAGATCGAGAGCACGCGCTCGACCGAAGCGTCGGCGAGGCACGCCCGCAGCGCGCCCTGGCCGATCATCCCCGTGGCGCCGAAGAGAATCACCTTCATCGTCCTGTCACCTCCGCGGCGGCGCAGACCTCGCCGCCCGCCGAGCTATACCGCACCCTCGCGTTGACCCGGCGCTCGCCCTCGCCCGATGGTGCGGCGATGAGCACCCCGCGCGACCGCAACCTGGCCATCGACGCCCTGCGCGGCGCGGTGATGGTGCTGATGGCGCTCGACCACGCGCGCGACTTCTACGCCGACGGCTTCCGCACCGAGCCCACCAACCTCGCGACCACCACCGCGGCGCTCTTCTTCACCCGCTGGATCACCCACTTCTGCGCGCCGGTCTTCGTCTTCCTGGCGGGCACCGCGGCCTTCCTCTACCGCGCGAAGCACGGCCCCGCCGCGGGCTCCCGCTTCCTGCTCACCCGCGGCCTCTGGCTGGTGCTGCTGGAGCTCACCGCGATGCGCCTCGGGTGGACCCCGGACCCCTTCTACCGCTTCACGCTGCTCCAGGTGATCTGGGCCATCGGGTGGTCGATGGTGGCGCTCTCCGCCCTCAGCCGGCTGCCGCTGGTCGCCGTCGCGGGCGTCGGGGCCGTCCTCGTCGCGGGGCACAACCTGCTCGACGCCGTGACTCCCGCGGACCTCGGTCGCCTCGGCTGGCTCTGGAAGATCGCCCACGAGGGCGGCGCGCTCGAGCCCCTGCGCGACCACCGCCTCTACGTGGCCTACCCGGTGCTCCCCTGGATCGGGGTGATCGCCCTGGGCTACGCCTTCGGCGCGTGGATGCGCCTCCCGCTGGAGCTGCGCCGGCCTCGCACGCTTCGCCTCGGGCTCGCGCTCACGGCGGCCTTCGTGCTGCTGCGGGCGCTCAACCGCTACGGCGACCCGGTGCCCTGGTCGTCGCAGCCTCGCGGCGCGCTCTTCACGGCGATGTCCTTCCTCAACTGCGACAAGTACCCGCCGTCGCTGCTCTACGCGCTGATGACGCTGGGCCCGGCGCTCTGCGCGCTCGCGCTCCTCGACGGCGCGAAGCCGGGGCGGGCGATGAGGGTGCTGGCGGTCTACGGGAGCGTCCCCCTGCTCTACTACTTCGCCCACCTCGTGCTGATGCGATGGACGGGGCTCGCCATCTCCTTCGCGCGCTTCGGCTCCGAGGTGATCAGCTCGAGAGGGCGCACCGGGCTCGGCCTCGGCGCGGCCTACCTTGGCTGGATCCTCGTGGTGGTGGGGCTCTACCCCCTGTGCCGCTGGTTCGCGGGCGTGAAGGCTCGGCGCCGCGACTGGTGGCTGAGCTACCTCTGACCGACGCGCGGCCGATGATGTTCGTGTCCGGCGTTCAGAGCGTCTCGAGGTAGGCCACGAGGTCGCCGATCTGCGCCTCGGTGAGGTGCGCGGTGCGGCCGTGGCGCTCGTCGCCTCCGCACTCGGTGAAGCGCTCCCGCAGCGTGCGGGCGCAGCCGTTGTGCATCAGCGGCGTCCTCCACGCGACCCCGACGAGCGACGGCACCTGGAAGGCCCCGCCGGTGCCCACGTCGACCGTGGCGTTGTTGGTGAAGTGGGCGCCGCTGTGGCAGTCGGAGCAGCCCACCACGGCGTCGGCGAAGAGGGCGCGGCCGCGAGCGACGGCGCCTACCTCGCGCACCGGCGACGCAGGAATCGTCGGCAGCGTGGTGGTCCAGCGCTCCAGCGCGGCGACCTGGTCGGGGGCGAGCGCGCCGCCGCTCATCCGCTGGCCGAAGACGTCGTGGGCCAGGTCGGTGAAGGTCGCCATGTCGCCGTCCCAGTGGAAGGGAGCCGTGCCCGCGAGCGAGCCCCGGAGGTTCTGGGTGCGGCGCGCCCCGATGGGCTGGAAGGTCCAGATGTGGCCGTCGTCGCCCCCTTCGGGGTGGCACGACGCGCAGGCCATGAAGGCCCCCGCGTTGGCGTGGAAGAGCGTGTGCCCCGTGTCGCCGCGGCTCTCGCCGCTCAGCGTCACCCCGGCGCCCCCCGGCAGCACGAGGGCCGCGGGCTCGCGCGTCTGCACCACCAGCTGACCATCCGGGGTGAAGGCCACCGCGACCGCCTGCCCGGTGATCCCGCCCACCGGCTGCACCGTCGCGCAGGAGCCCATCACCCCCGACGGCAGCTCGCTCAGCGAGAACGCGAACACCTGCCCCAGCGTAGGAAACGGCGCGTTGCCCGCCGCCGCGATGGCCATGCGCTGCCCCCCCGGAGCGAGCGCCACGTCCACCGCCAGCGTCACCCCGGAGAGCGACGGCAGCGCCACCGGAGCGTCGGCGCCGATCAGCGACACGGTGCTCTGCACCACGCCCGTCTGGCAGCGCCCGGTGCTGCCATAGCCCCCGGTGGTGATCTGCACCGCCGCCATGATCGCCCGCTGGTGCAGCACCAGCGCGCCGCCGGGGCCCGCGATCATCCGCCACGCCACGCCCGAGCGCCCTCCGAGCCCGACGCCCCGGCCCGGAAACTCATCGGCGTTGGCCGGTCTCACCCGCCGCACCACCTCGCCGCTCGCATCGACGGTGAGCAGCTCGGCCTCCCTGAAGCGCGACACCACCAGCTGCCCCGACTGCACGATCACGTCGCGCAGGTCGCGGTCGAGCCTCAGCGTGCGGGTGACCTCGCCGGTCGCCGCCCGCAGGCTCACCAGCTCTCCCCCGGCGCAGGCCACATGGAGCAGCCCCGTGTCGCGATCGTAGGCGATGCCACGAGGCGCGGCGCACACCGGCCGACGAGCGAGCACCGTGCGGGTGGCCAGGTCGACGCTGAGCACCGAGGCCCCGCCGCGCAGCGCGACGTGCACCCGCCCGGCGTCGTCCTCCACCGCGCGCCCGGGCTCGTCGCCGGCCCTCAGCGCGAGACTGGCGGTCACGGTGCGAGAGACCAGGTCGACGACATGGACGCGGTCTCGGTCGGGGTCGGCGGCCACCGCGGCGCGGCCGTCGCGCGTGACCAGCAGCGTGCCTCCGCTCAAGGGCGGCGGCGGATCGTCGGCGATGCGCGTGGGCCCCACCGAGCTCCCCAGCGAGCGCCCGTTGAAGCCTGCGTCTGCGGGAGGGCCTCCGCCGTCCCGTCGCAACACGAACAGCGTCCCCGCGTCGACCGGCGCGGGCGCCTCGAAGCCATGGCCCGGCGGACGGCCCTGCCCCGGAGAGCAGCCCGGCCCCAGCGCGCCGACCCCCAGCGCGCCGACCCCCAGCGCGCCGACCCCCAGCAGCGAGAGACCGATCGCCCGTGCGGATGAAGTCTTCATCAGACACCTCCCCGTCTCTTTTCAGCGCTCCATCGTCTGTCTGTGTCCCAGCCCCGGGACGTCGAGTGACCCGTCGGATCTTTCTCCCCGCCGAAACCTCCGCGCACGGGCACGGAGTCCGCGCGCCGTCAGCCGCGTCTTGTGCGCCGCTTGTGTCCCCTGCGCGCCCTCCCGTAGAGTCCGCGCGCCTTCAGCCCCACCTCGATTTCTGGAGCCCGTCACCCCATGCGCAACCCCACTCGCCTCGCGGCCGTACTCCTCGCGCTCGGCGCCACCACCGCCTGCGGAAGCACCGTCGTCTCGGTCCAGGCCGACGCGGGGCCGACGCCCATCGACAACGGGCTGATCGTCGACGCCGGGCAGCCCATCGACGCGGGGCAGCCGGTCGACCTCGGCGCGCCCATCGACGCGGGGCAGCCGGTCGACCTCGGCACGCCCATCGTCGACCTCGGCAGGCCCGACACCCGGGTCCCCCGCTGCGGCGACGGCATCCTCGACCCGATGGAGAGCTGCGACGACGGCAACAACGTGAGCGGCGACCGCTGCTCCGCCACGTGCCGCTTCGAGGCCCGCTGCGGCGACGGGCGCACCGACATGGGCGAGGCCTGCGACGACGGCAACAACACCAGCGGCGACGGCTGCCGCTCCGACTGCCTCTCCAACGAGACCTGCGGCAACCGCATCGTCGACACCGCCCGCGGCGAGGTCTGCGACGGCATGACCAACTGCGCGGCGGACTGCCGCTCGGTGCTGATGTGCGGCAACGGCCGCACCGACCCGGGCGAGCAGTGCGACGACGGCAACACCTCGCGCTGGGACGGCTGCGGCCCCGACTGCCGCCTCGAGCAGGCGGTGGTGCTCAACCGACTCTCCATCGCCCCGGAGAGCCCCACCATCGGCTGCGACTTCTCCGGCGACGGCCGCGCCGACAACGCCTTCACCCACGCGCTCGGGCCCGCCTACGGCGTGCTCAACTCCTTCCTCACGTCCAACGTCTCCAACGGGCAGGTGCTGCTGCAGCTCGCCTTCCTCAACCTCACCGACCCCCGAGGGCAGAACCTCCCCGACACCCGCGTCGGCTGGGTGCTCGGCTCCGACGCCAACATGGACGTCACCGACAACGCCACCCCGGGCAACCCCCAGTTCGTGCAGCGAGGATCGCTCCAGGCCAGCCTGCTCCCGATCGCGTCGTTTCAGAGCGTGGTGCGCGGCGGCGTGCTCACCGGCGGGCCGGAGGACATCCTGCTCCCGCTCGGCAACACCGGCGGCCTCGGCTCGCTGCAGTTCAACCTCAAGCGCGGCCGCATCTCCGGCACCGTGGTCGCCAACGACACGCGCATCACGGAGATCCGCAACGGGGTGCTGTGCGGCGCCATCCAGGGCCGCGACCTCGCCAACATCCGCAACCCCGCGGGGCTCATCCCCGGCGGCGGCGGCGGCGGCATGATGAACAACAGCACCTTCCTCGAGCTCATCGTCGGCGGCCAGACCCTCTTGATCTTCCGCATCGGCCCGCAGCAGCCCGACATCGACGTCGACGGCGACGGCCTGGAGCGCTACGAGGCCCGCATGGGCGGCGGCGGACTGCCCCCGCGCATCGAGGCGTGCATCGACGGCGACGGCACCCGCATCGAGGGCCGCGAGTGCGCCATGGACCCGCGCATGGCCGACGGCTTCTCCGCCGCCTTCCAGGTCGGCTCCTCCTGGATCAACCTCCGCGGCGTGAGCGGCGGCGGCGGCACCACCACCCCCGTCGACGGCGGCGTCCCCACCCCGACGCCCGTGGACGCCGGCCGCGCCCCGTGAGCTGAGGCCCCCGCGATGTCCCTCGCCGCCGCCCTCCTCGAATGGCGCGCCGCGCTAGGGCTCCCCCACGTCGCCGACGATCCGGCGACGCTCCTCGCCTTCAACACCGCCACCTTCGCCACGACCCAGCGCGCCGTCGCGGTGCTCCGCCCGGCGGACGCCGCGCAGGTGAGCGAGTGCCTGCGCATCGCGACCCGCCACGGGCAGCGGCTGCACCCGGTCTCTCGCGGCTGCAACTGGGGCCTCGGGTCGCGCGTCCCTCCCTCCGACGGCGCCGTGGTGCTCGACCTCTCTCGCCTCGACGCCATCGTCGACTTCGACGAGACCATGGCGTGGATCACCGTCGAGCCCGGCGTGACCTTCGCGCAGGTCTACGCCTTCCTCCGAGAGCGCCGCTCCCGGCTCTTCGTCAACAGCATCGGCGGATCGCCCAGGTCCAGCGTGCTCGCCAACGCCCTCGCCCGGGGCGACGGCTCGGGCCCCTACGGCGACCGCTGGTCCCACGTCTGCGGGCTGGAGGTGCTGCTCTCCACGGGTGAGACCATCCGCACAGGGTATGGCCGTTTTGCGCACACTCCGCTGGGTCCGCTGCACCGCCACGGGGTGGGTCCCGCCCTCGACGGGCTCTTCTCCCAGTCGTCCCTCGGGGTCGTGACGAGGCTCACGATCTGGCTCGCCCCGCTGCCCCACTCCATCCAGGCCGCGCGCTTCTCGGTGGCCACCGACGAGCGCCTCCCGGGCCTCATCGACGCCCTCCGCACGCTCACCCTCGAAGGCACCCTCCGCTGGCCCATCGGCCTCTGGAACCACACCCGCGTGCTCTCCACCCTGGAGAGCCGCGGCGATGTCCCGAGGCGGCTGCAAGCCCGGGGGCTCTCGCACCGATGGCACGGCCTCACCGCCCTCACGGGCATGACCGAGCTCCAGGGTCGCGCCCACCGCGAGCGCTTCGTCGACGTCCTCGGCCCCGCCGTCGACTCATGGAACATCGAAGAGCGCATCGGCGAAGCCCGCAGCGGCGAGGAGCTTCTCCTCGACGAAGAGCCCGCGTTCTGCTTCCTCCAGGGCATTCCCCACGAGGAGAGCGTGCGGAGCGTCTACTGGCACAAGCCCTCGTCGCCCCGCTCGGGCCTCGACCCCGACCGCGACGGCTGCGGGGTGCTCTGGTCCTGCGCCGCGGCCCCGATGCAGGGCGCCCCGGTGCTCGCCGCCATGAACGCCATCCACGCCGTGATGGCCGACCACGGCTTCGACCCCCTCATCGCCGCCATGGGCCTTCAGCCGCGCGCCCTGCACCTGGCCCCGCTGATCCTCTGGGACCGCGAGGTGCCCGGCCGCGACGAGGCCGCCCTCGCCTGCCACACGGCCCTGCGCACCGCCTTCGAGGGCCTCGGCTGCCTGCCCTACCGGGTCGGAACCCCTCCCCTCGACGCCCTCCCTCCCAGCCTCGACGACCACGACGCGGTGATGTCCCGGCTGCGCGACGCCCTCGACCCGAAGCGCTGCCTCGGCGACCGCTGATAAGCCACAAGGCCGATCGGTCCATCGCTGGACCGTCGACCTTGTAGGGAGACAAATAACTTAGCGGCGGTCACCGTTGGCGTTGGGGGGAGACGCCGGTGCCGCCGCTCGGAGATACCTATCGCAGGCTTCGTGCCAGAGGTCCGATCACGGGATTTCAAGCACTTCGTCTTCGAAGATGCCTGCCTTTCTTTCAGCCTTGAAAGATCAGACTTTCGCGGCTGACAGCGACATCCCGTCGCACCCTCGCAGGGACTCGAAGCCGCATCCCCTCGCGCAGCAAACGCGCCGCCTGGCGAAAGAGCTGCGAAGTCTCCTCCACGCCACAAAGACCTCAAGGTCGATAGCCACTCTGGACTATCGACCCTGTAGGAATACTTAGCGGCGGTCACCGCTGGCGTTGGGGGGAGACGCCGGTGCCGCCGCTCGGGGATATCTATCGCAGGCTTCGTGCCAGGGTCTCCCCGACGAGATTCCAGTCATTTTCGAAGGAGAGCGCCCCGCTGTCTTTCAGCCATGCAAGCCGGTGCTTGCGTCAGTGAGAGTCGGCGTGCCGTCGGGCCAGGTCGGCCGCCCCGATCACCCCGGCGCGGGAGCCGAGGCGCCCCTCGACGATGCGCACGGACTTACGCAGGTCGGGGTGGGTGCTCAGGTCGAGCCCGATGCGCGTGGCGTCCTTGATGACGTCGCTCGAGTCCCAGACCCCGCCGCCCATCAGCACGGTGTCTGGGTTGAGGAAGGTCACCATCGAGCCCAGCACCCGGCCGAGCTGCATCCCGCCGCTCTCCAGCAGCGTCTGCGCCTCGGCGTCGCCGCGGTTGGAGAGTTCTTCCAGGTCGGCCGCGGTGAGCTCCCTCATCTCGCTTTCCTTGTGCACCAGCGAGATGCGCCCCTCGGCGACGCTCTTGCGGGCCTTGAGCGAGAGCGCGTGCCCGCCCACGTAGGCCTCGAGGCAGCCGTGCCGGCCGCAGCCGCAGAGCGGGCCGTCGTCGGGCCCCACCTGGATGTGCCCGATCTCCCCGCCGAAGCCCCGCGCGCCCACCAGGAGGTTGCCCTCGGCGATCACCGCGGCCCCGACCCCGGTGCCCACGTAGACCACCAGCAGCGTGCGGGCCCCGACGCCCGCGCCGAAGCGGTACTCGCCCCAGGCGATGGCCTTGAGGTCGTTGTGCACCACCACCGGCAGCTTCAGCCGGCGGCGCAGCAGCTCGCCGAAGGGGACGTCGATCCACCCCAGGTTGGGCGCCCTGGTGATGAAGCCCGTGTCGCGCTCCACCCAGGCCGCCACGCCGAGGCCCACGGCGTCGATGGCCCCGCCCTGCGCCGCCGCGTCCTCGACCATGCGAGCCAGCCGCTCGACCGCGTCCATCGGGTGGGGAAAGCCGCCGTGGGTGAGGGACTGCAGCCCCTCGACGGAGCCGTCGTCGGCCACCACGCCGATGCGAAGTCCAGTGCCGCCGAGGTCGATGCCGACAACCCTCTTGGTCAATGTGTCACCCCTGGTCGCGTGCTTCTCGCACCACGGCCTCCACCTCGGCCCGCATCGCGTCGCGCCGCGCCTCGGAGCCCGCCTCGAAGCGCAGCACCAGCACGGCCTGCGTGTTGGATGCCCGCACCAGTCCCCAGCCGTCGCCGAAGTTCACCCGCGCGCCGTCGACCTCGCTCACGGGATACCGGCCCTTGTAATGCTCCAGCACCCGCGCCACGACCCTGAACTTCACCTCGTCGGGGCAGGGCACCCTGATCTCCGGGGTGACGAAGGTCTTCGGGAGGTCGGAGAGCATGTCCGCGAGGTCGGCCTTGGAGGCCGCCACGATCTCCAGCAGCCGCAGCGACGCGTAGATGGCGTCGTCGTAGCCGAAGTACCGGTCGGCGAAGAACAGGTGCCCCGACATCTCGCCCGCGAGCAGGGCCTTCTCCTCCTTCATCTTGGCCTTGATGAGGGAGTGCCCGGTCTTCCACATGATGGGCCGGCCGCCGTGCTTCGCGATGTCGTCGTAGAGGGTCTGAGAGCACTTCACCTCGCCCAAAATCGCCGCGCCCGGGTGCCGCTCGAGCACCGACCGCCCGAAGATCACCATGAGCTTGTCGCCCCAGATGATCTCGCCGGTGGGGTCGACCGCGCCCAGCCGGTCGGCGTCGCCGTCGTACGCGATGCCCACCTCGGCGTGCGTGTCGTGCACCCGGGCGATGAGCTCTGCGACGTTCTCCGGCAGCGTCGGGTCGGGGTGGTGGTTGGGGAAGCGGCCGTCCATGTCGCAGTAGAGCGCCTCGGGCTTGAGACCGAGCGCGTGCATGCAGGCTAGCGCCAGGGGCCCGCCCGCGCCGTTGCCCGCGTCGATCACCACGCGAATGTCAGTGCGAGCGAGGCGGATGTTGCCCTTCATCCACGCCACGTAGCGCGGGCCCACCTCCGTCGACTCCACGTGGCCGCCCGGCGCCCGGAGAAACTCCCGGCGCTCGATGCGCTCTCGCAGCGCCTTGATCTCCTCGCCGTGGAGCGTGCCCTTGCCCACCAGGATCTTGAAGCCGTTGTCCTCCGGGGGGTTGTGGCTCCCGGTGACCATCACACCCCCGTCGGCGTCGAGGTGGTTCACGGCGAAGTAGAGCAGCGGCGTGGGGCCGACCTCGATCTTCACCACGTGCCGCCCGGTCTCCAGCAGGCCCTCGACCAGGGCGTCGCGCAGCCGCTGCGAGGAGAGCCGACAGTCGCGGCCCACCATGATGCGGCGCTTGCCGCGCTCGGCCATCACGCTGCCGAGGGCGCGGCCCAGGTCGCGGGCGACCTCGTCGGGCAGGTCGCGCTCGGCGTTTCCACGGACGTCGTACTCACGGAAGATCTGCGGATTCATCGCTTGGGTGTCCCTCGGGTGCCCTGACACGGTCACAACACGTCGTGGCGGTGCGCCTGGCTGAGCGCGTCCACGGCCTTCTTCACGTCCTGAGCGCGGTCGCGGCTCATCACCAGCAGCACGTCGCCGGTGTCGACCACCACCAGGTCGCTCACGCCCACCAGCGCGACGACCTTGCCGTGGGGCGCCACCACCACGTTGCCGCGCGCGTCGACCACCGTGCCCTCGACCCCCGCCAGCACGTTGCCCGCGCCGTCCTTGAGGCCGAGCTCCCAGGCCGCCTGCCAGCTCCCGACGTCGCTCCAGCCGCAGCTCACCGGGACCACCGCGATGGCGCGCTCGTTCTCCATCACCCCGTAGTCGAGCGACACGTTGGGCAGCCCGGGATAACGGGCGTTGACCTCGCGGACCTCCTCCTCGGGGCCCACCGCCGCGGCCCGGTCGAAGGCCGCCGTGGCGTCGGCCACCGTCGGCAGGTGCGCCCTCACCGCGCGCGCCATCACGTCCGCGCGAAACACGAAGATCCCGGCGTTCCAGAGGTGCTCGCCGCCGTGGAAGTACTGCTCCGCGCGGGCCGCGTCGGGCTTCTCGACGAAGGCCCTCACGACGCGCACCCCCTCCGAGGCGCCCGCGAAGGCCTCGCCCACGTGCAGGTAGCCGTAGCCCGTCTCCGGGCGCGTGGGCGTGATGCCGAGGGTCACGATGGCCCCGGTGTTGGCGGCCGCCACGGCGCGGCGAAGGGCGTCGACGAAGGCCGGCTCGTCGCTGATGTGCGCGTCGGCGGCGAGCACGATCACCACCGCGTCGGGAGAGCGCCTCTGGACGACGGCGGTGGCCCACGCGACGCAGGGCGCGGTGTTGCGGCCGACGGGCTCGAGCAGGATGTTGGCCGCGGGCACCTCGGGGCACGCCTCGTGGGTGGCCTCCGCGAGGTCGGCCCGGGTGACGATCAGCACGTGGTCGGGCGGCGAGAGCTGCGCCACGCGCCTTACCGTGGCCGTAAGCAGCGGGGTGACGCCGTCGCCCAAGGGAAGGAACTGCTTCGGCTTCAGCCGACGCGACGAGGGCCAGAAGCGGGTGCCCGAGCCCCCCGCCATGATCACCGTGTAGATCTCGCTCATCGCACTCCTCCCGCCGGACTCTTCTCAGGGATGAGCCCTGTACCACGGGCGAGGCCGCGGTTGAACCGCTCGCGCGAGGGGGGTGCGAGGAGGGCGCCGGGAGGGGCGAGCGCGAGGCGTCGGAGAGCGCGGGGAGGGGCGGGCGTGGGGCGACGGAGGGCGCGGGGAGGGGCGAGCGCGGGGCGTCGGAGAGCGCTTCCGCGGTACGACCGCGAGGCCGTCAGCGGGGAGTCCCCGGTACGACCGCGAGGCCGTCAGTAGCCCGAGCCAGACCCTGAGCGTTAGCGAGGGGGAGAGCCCACCCAGGTCATCAACTCCGCTCTCTATCGGCGCGTACTGGAGATCTCTGAAAGAATCTGATGCGGGCTGATGACGTGGGTGGGCTCTCCCCCTCGCTAACGCTCAGGGTCTGGCTCGGGTTACTGACGGCCTCGCGGTCGTACCGGGGACTCCCCGCTCACGGCCTCGCGGTCGTACCGGGGATCGCGTTCCGACGGCCTCGCGGTCGTACCGGGGATCGCGTTCCGACGGCCTCGCGGTCGTACCGGGGATCGCGTTCCGACGGCCTCGCGGTCGTACCGGGGATATCCCCGCTCACGGCCTCGCGCTCGTACTCCGAACTCCAGGCCCCCTCCCCCCTCCACCGCCGCTGCCGGAAAGTTGTCCCCGCGGGCTCCGAGCGGGCAATGCCCTCCGCTGTGATCCGCTCGTCCTGGCCGCTGGTGATGCCCTTCGTCTGCGCGCTCGCGGGCTGCGAGACCCAGCCCACCCACGAGGTGCTCACCCTCACCGAGCTCACCCCTCGCCAGGTCGAGCCCGGCGACCGCCTCGTGCTGCACACCAACGGCCTGCCCCCGGTGGCGGACATCCGTCGGGTCACCGTGCGCCTCGCCGCGAGGCTCGCCCGCCCCGGCATGGCCCGCTGCGAGTCGACGGTCACCGCCGTCGTCACCGACCCCCCGGAGGGCACCACCGTCACCGACGCCCTCTCCGGACAGCCCAGGGAGGCCACCTACGGCGAGGTCGCGGCCCACACGCTGCGCATCGAGGGAGCCTCGCGGCTGGAGTTCGCGCTCACCGACCCGCTGGTGCGCTCGCTCTCGCGCTGCGCCGGGGAGTCGGCCTCGGAGCCCCTCGCCTCGCACGCCACGCTCTCCTTCCTCGGCGACCGCGGCGGGGTGAGCGTGCAGGTGGAGACCCTCCAGGGGACGGTGCTCTCCTCCGCGCGCGCGCTGCGGGGTCCGATCGTCGACCTGCACCTCACGCAGGGCCGCGGGCTCGACGTGACCCGCGCCGCCCTCTCCCGCGCCGAGCGGGCGCTCTCCGGGGTGGGCGTGCGCCTCGCCCCGGTGCTTCCCCCCGAAGGGGGACTGCAGGTGGAGCGGGTCGACCCGGGCAGCGCCGCCGACGAGGCCGGCGTGGCCGACGGCGACGTGCTGGTGCGCCTCGACGGGGTGAGCCTCACCGCCGTCGACGACTTCCGCCCCTCTCCCGGCCGCGACATGGCCGTGCTCACCGTGCGCCGCGGCGACGCCGTGGAGGACCGTCCCCTGAGGGTGAGCCAGCTCGACCCCAAGGTCTCCTGGGACATGGTGCTCGCGGCGGTGATGGTGCTGCTCGCCGGCGCCCTGCTCTGGTCGTCGGGGGCGCGCGTCCCCCGGGTGCTGCGCCGCGCCGCGAGGGCCATCGGGATGTGGCGGGAAGACCTACCGGAGCCCGTCGTGGCCGCTCCCTGGTCGGCCGCGCAGCACCGACTCGGGTGGATGGCCCTGGGCACCACGGCCCTCGCGGTCCCCTTTGGGAGCGGGATCTTCCTGGTCGACCCGGACGTGCTGGCCGCCACGCTGGCGCTGGTCGTGGGAGGCGCCGCGCTCGCCACCACGCGGCACTCCGGGGTGCGCGCCAAGGTGGGCGTCGCCGCACGAGAGATGATGCGCGGGCTCCCGCTGGTGGTGGGCGCCGGGGCGGCGGTGGCGGCCGCTGGGTCGCTGGGCTTCCAGGGCGTGGCCGCCTCGCAGGGCGCGCTCCCCTGGCAGTGGAACCTCTTCCGCGACCCGCTGCTCCTCGGCCTCGGCGCCTACGCCGTGGCGTGGGTGCTCGCGGGCTTCGAGTCAGGCCCCCGCCCCTCGCTGCCGCTGCACCTGGCCGAGCGGCTGCTCACCTGGTCCCGCTCGGTGCTTCTTGCCCTGCTGCTGATGGGCGCGTGGCGCCTCCCCGCGGTGGGCGCCGGGGTGCAGGCCTCCTCCGTGGGGCTCCAGATGCTCGGCGTGGGGGTGCTGCTCGCCAAGGCCTGGGCGCTGCACGCGGCGGCCCGTCGGGTGCGGCGCCTCACCCGCCGGCCCCGCGCGGAGTTTCTCACCCGCGTGGCCTGGATCGCCGCCCTCCCCGCGGCGACCCTCGCCCTCGCGGCCTACACCGCCCTCGCCCTCGCTGGATCGCGCCTCCCGTGGGCCGCCCGCGACGCCGCCGGATCGCTGGTGGCCTGGGCGACCTTCGGGTGGTGCGCCCTCTCCGCGGGCGCCTGGGCCTTCGCCCGCTGGGGCGCCCGTCGCGCGGCCGTCGATTACCACGCCGCGTAAAAACCGCTCCTTTCAAGGTCCCATGGGACACCTTGGACCACTCATGCCTGGGGTACGGCGTGGGCCCTCTGCATCGTCGTGCAGCGCCTGACCCCAGGCAACATCAGGTGGTCACCTTCGCGCGACGCGAAGGTTGCAGGAAAAGGCGCGCGACAGCGTCCACCAGCCCACACCGCACGCCGATGCGAGACTTTTCAACGAACGCGAGCGCATCTGAGGTTCCCGACGCGGAGGGTTCCACCCACGGGGACGACGCTCACGTCGCCCAGACACCCCACGCCGACCCTCCCCTGCAACCTTCGCGTCGCGCGAAGGTGACCACCTGATGTTGCCCGGGGTCAGGCGCTGCACGACGAGGCAGAGGCCCCACGCCGTACCCCAGGCATGAGTGGTCCAAGGTGTCCCATGAGACCTTGAGAGGGGTGCGCGTAAAAACCTCTCCCCCCGTTTACCCCACCACGAAGAGAAACTCCCTGTTTCTCAGGTGGCCCACCCTCCCGACCTTCTCTCCGGCGGGGTTGTAGATCCCGATCTGGGCGCCCACGTAGCGCTTGTAGTCGTGGGCGATGACCCGCACCACGCCCCTCGTGGCGAGCATCGCCTCCATCTCCTCTCGGGTGACGTAGCCCTCGTCGCTGAAGGACACCACCAGCCAGCGCGCCCTCACCCGCCCGATCACGGCGCGCATCGCCTCGACGAAGCGCGGCCTGGAGTTGAAGGGGCTCGACCGGGTGCGGCAGTCGACGCGCTTGCACGCCCGGCCGTAGACCTCGGGCTTGTCCCAGAGCACCAGCGACTCCCAGATGTGATAGTTGCCGAGGTACTTGTGCTGGTTGTAGGGCGGGTCGAGGTAGGCGACGTCCACCTCGCGCTCCGCCGCCACCAGCGCGTCCTGCTGGAGCGCCTCGCCCGCTCCGTGCTCCGCGCGGGAGAGCAGCTCGGGCACGCGCAGCGCGAGGTCCTGGTGCGCGCGAGGCGCCCACTCCTTCAGGTAGGCCATCTGCAGCCCGGTGGTGGAGTCCACCCGGTCGGCGGCCTCCATCAGCGAGGTGAGCAGCACCGCCTCCAGCTCCGGGTCGAAGCCCCGGCGGGCGATGGACTCCCGGATCGCGTCCACCCGCTCGCCGTTCTTGGGCTGGAAGAAGCGGCTGCGCTCGCACCAGGTCTCGGTGAAATACCCGGGCGATCCGGGCAGCGCGTTGAGCTCCGCCACCAGCGTCGAGGCGTCGGTGAGCAGGCGCTCGCGGTCGGCCTGCACGTAGCAGCGGGCCAGCGTCGCGGCGTAGGCGTTGTGGTCGTTGGCCACCACGCGATAGCCCGCGGCCTTGAGCGCTAGGCCGACGCGGGAGGTCCCCGAGAAGAGGTCGAGCACCGAGCGCGCCTCGGGCAGCGCCGCGACCGCGCCCACGATGGACGGGATCAGCCGCCGCTTCGACCCGAGGTATTTGATCATCCGACCCTCAAGGGCGCTACCGCGGATGCCACGCCCCGCGCAATCCATCCCCCGGATGGTGCGCCCGCCGACCTGCTCGCGCGCTCGAACGAGGCGCATGTCCAGTGAGACCAGGGGGCGCGGCGCGGGAGGGGTGAGGTACCCTCGCGGGAATGACCACGTCGACGGCGCCGCGCGTCAAGACCTCCATCGAGGAGTACCTCGCGATGGAGGCCGACGCCGCGGAGAAGCACATCCTCTGGGACGGCGAAGTCTTCTCCGTCCAGGCGATTGCCGGGAGGACGCCCGATCACAACACCATCTGCGCCAACGCCATCGTCGAGCTCGGCACGGCGCTGCGCAGTTCGCGGTGCCGCGTGCTGACCTCCGCCCAGAAGGTGTGGGTCCCGCGCAAGCGGGGCTTCGTATACCCCGACGCCATGGTCGCGTGCGGTCGTCTGGCGCTCTACCCCGGCACCGTCGACGTGGTGACCAACCCCGTCGTGATCGTCGAGGTGCTCTCCGAGGGGACCGAGCGCTTCGACCGCGGGGAGAAGTTCGAAGGCTACCGCACCATCGAGTCGCTCCAGCACTTCGTCATGGTGTCTTCGCAGCGTCGGCTCGTGGAGCTGTACACCCGCGGAGACGGAGGAGCGTGGGTTCTCCGCGAGTACGGCGAGGGGACGGAGCTGCGGTTGAGCGGGCCCGACATCCCGCTCTCCGTCGACTCGCTCTACCGCCTGGCCCTCGAGGCGGACGACGGGGCGTGATCCGGCATGATCGCCCAGTCGCTCTGGTAGGCCGTCACGACTGAACGCTGGGGCGGGCCAGGCCGCGGTCGACCCGCCTCCGCCCTGAGAGGCGCCCGGCCAGCGGTGCGATGTGCCGGGGAGGCGGTCCTCCATCAGCAGCACGAAGGGGTCGTTGCCCGCCAGGTCGCGCGGCGTGAGCACTTCGACGGCCGTGTGGCCGGGCCCGAGGAACCGCCGGTTCCGGCGGCGGCAGCGCGACGACGCGCGCGAGGCGGCGTGGGGTGGGGTCGTCGTGGTTCATGGGCCTCCGCGCCCGCGCTTCGGTGCGGGGCGAACCTCAGCGCAGGTCGGCGATGGGCCCGCTGCGATGCCGCGCAGATGGTTATCACCTGCTACGCAATCGAGCAGGCGCTCGACGTGCGTCGACGCCGCGACGTAGCGCGAGGAGGGAGCTACTGGCTCGGCGCATCGGGGGGGCGGCGGTCCGACAGCGCCGCGCAGAGCCCCTCGAAATCGAGCACCGTCGCCCACACCCGCCAGCGCTCGCCGTGGCCCTCGATGACGAGGTGCGTGAGGGCCTCGGCCTTCACCACGCGCCACGCGGCGAGCTCGGCCCAGGCGAGGGCGCGCGCGCCGCCGCGCCGCCGCAGCGTGAGGCCGCGCGCGTCGAGCTCCACCCGCGTGAACAGGTACCCGTCGAGCAACCACAGCCACGCGCCGAGGAAGACGAGCGCCGTCACGCCGGGTCCGACGAGGTCGCCATCGCGCGCGGCCACGCCGACGAACAATGCCCCGAAGACTAGCGGCAGCGAGAGCAGCGCGCGACCCGACCGCGTGCGGTAGTGGTGCGTCGCGACGCCGGGCGTCGCGTCGGCCGGCAGGAGACTCTCGACGGCGAACTCCGAGGCACGTCCGCGGGCGACCGCGGCGGGAGCGCGGCGCGCGAGGAGCGCCTTGAACCGCGCGAGGTCGGTGAGCCCGGCGCCCACGTCGAAGGAGGCCCGGCGCGACGACACGACGATCGTCCCCTGGTCGAAGGCCGCGCCGCCGGTCGGGGCCACCGCGACGATCTCGCCCCACGGCATGGCCACCTCGCGGCGCTCGTCGAAGTAGCGCAGGCCGTCCTCCCGCACGACGACGCGCTGGCCCCGCCGCTGGTGGTACGCGCGTTCGCCGGACGCCCACGCCGACAACATCAGCCCGAACGGCAGCAGCAGGAACGCCATCATACCGAGCTCCATCGCGAGGAGGTGGGCGCGGGGGATGGGCGGCGGCTCGCCGCGGGCGATCAGCCAGAGGCAGTAGGCGAGCAGGACCGCCGACACCGCGCCCGAGAGCGCCGCCGCCGAGCGGGCGGTGAGCGGCGGTCCGTAGGTGAAGGTCCTCGGCAGCACCTCGATCGCACGGCTGCCGACGGGGCCCCACTCGCGCACGGCGGCGCGCGTGGCGTGGGCGAGCACGGCGGCGCGCAGGGCCGCGGCCTGCGGGTGCTTCGCGTCCCAGGTGAAGCGCGGGGCGTCGTCGTCGGCGGGCGCGACCACGTCCAGGGTGAAGTGCTGCGCGGCGACGGTGTGGAAGTCGCGCACGTCGCGCCAGCGGAGGTGGACGGTGCCGCGCCAGGTGCGCCGGCATAGGCCGTCGTCGTCGGCGGTGAGCGCGTCGCGCGCGGTGGCGAACGCGCCCAGCGCACCCAGCGCTAGCGCGGCGATCATCGCGTGACCCACGGCGTCGTCGGTGCGGTGCGCCGGGTCGACGAATACGTACGGCAGGGTCAGCAGGCCCGCCATCGCGAGGAAGATCGCGCCGAGGGCGTAGCCCTGGCGGTTGTTGACGACGATCGGCTGCATCCAACACCTCCGACGCCCGACGAGGGAGGCGCAGGTGTAGCGCGCGGCGCGCGGAAGTCAGGCGAGGGTCGTCGGGAAGAGCGGCCGCCTCACCGGCGTTGCCCCGCCATGCCGACGAAGCGCGCCGGGACGCCCTACCGCGAAGCGCCTCCCACCGAGGTGCGCGCGTGCCCGCTGTGCGACGTCGACCTCGCGGAGCGCGGCATCGACGTGTGCCCGGCCTGCGGGCTCTGGTGGATGCTCCCGGGTGACGCGGGCGAGCGGGTGCGCCCGGTCGGAGCGGCGGTCGGCGGCGGGGCGACGCTCCACCTCCCGCTGCGGTGCGGCCTCGATCGAGGCAGCCTGGGCGTGCCGCTGGCGTTCGGCGCGCTCTGCGCTTGCGCGGTCTTCATCATCCTCGCGTGGACGGACATCGCCCGCGGTCCGCTGAACATCACGTTCATCGCGCTGGGGCTGGTGTCGGCCGCAGGGCTGCTCACGGCGGTCTGCCTCGGCACGGCCTGCGGGGTGTGCGTGGCGCAGCTGCTCGTGCGAGCGGTCGTGCCGGCGCGCCTCGTCGGGGACGCGTCGACGCTGCGGATCCGCGTGTGGCGGGACCACGACGGCCCGCTCGGCGGCTTCCGTCGAACCGACGTGACGGTACCGCGCGAGCACGTCACGGGCGTGTTCGTCCGGCGGTGGACGAACGCCGGAGGCGCGCGGCTGCGGTTGCAGCACGCGTCGGGGCTGGTCTTCGACCTGTCGTGGCAGGAGGCGGAGCACGACGTCGCCCGGCGGGGCGAGGTGCTCTCGGCGTGGCTGCGCGCACCGGCCGCCTGAAGGAGACGACCGCCGCCCTACAGCGCGGGCGTCGGCGTGCAGCCCGCGGGCGTCGAGCACCTGGCGCGTCGCAGCGCGGCGTCGGATTACCTGTCGATGCGCGATGCGGCGTCGAGGGCGGCGGGGTGCCCGCTGTCGACGGCGGGGCTGGCGGGCGCAATCCGTGAGTCCATCGCGCGCGAGCTTCGACGCATCGTCCGTTTATTCAACGCCTCCCGAGGACTCCCTCGACGGCGTCAGCATTCACCGCGGGTTCGCTGCAAGCTCGTTGACAAGCTGCGCCCCGGGAGTGTGAAACTCGTCCGTCTGGGGATCCCACTGATTCCTTTCTGAGGAGGTTTAGCGCCGTGGCCAACAACGATCCGTCCGAGAAGAAGCCCATCACCCTCGACCCTTCGGACATCACGGAGGTGCCGACGGTGCACCGGCGCTCGGCGCTCGCCTCCATCGGCGCCCTCATCGGCGCGGCCATCGGCGTGGTGGTGCTCAAGCCCGAGGACGCCGAGGCCTGCCGGCGCCGCACCGGGCGCACCGACTCCGACGGCGGCCCCCACGCCGACGGCGCGGGCCGCGGCCACACCGGCCTCACCGACTCCGACTCCGGCGACGAGTCCAACTGCGGCCGCGGCGGCGGCGGCGGGCGTCGCGGCCGGGTGCGCCGCAGCACCGGCGTGACGGACTCCGACAGCGGCCCCGGCGCCGATGGCGTGGGCCGCGGCCGCGGGACGGTGCGTCGCAACTGCACCGACTCCGACAGCGGCTCCTACGCCGACGGCGCGGGCCGCGGTCGCAACTGCCGCTGAGCCCCTCCCACCTCCCTCCTCCACTCCCCATGAGCGAGCGCTTTCCCACCCTGGCGGGGCTCATCGCCCCGCACAGCCTCCAGCATTTCCTCGAGCACCACTGGGAGCGCGAGCACCTCCACGTCCTCGGGCGGCCCGACGAGGCGCGCGCCTCGCTGGTCTCCCTCGAGGCCGTCGACGCGATGCTCACCACCCGCGTCAACCGACACCCCGACGTCTCCGTGGTCAACGCGACCCACCCCGTCGAGCCCGAGGACTACACGGACGGCGAAGACCTCGTCGACCCGATCCGCGTCGCCCGGCTCTTCGCCGCGGGCGGCACCATCATCATCAACAACCTCGACCAGTACAGCCCCCGGGTGCGCGCCCTGGTCTCGCAGCTCGAGGCCGAGCTCCGGGTCCACGCCCAGGCCAACCTCTACCTCACCCCCGGCGGCGCCCAGGGCTTCGCGGCCCACTACGACAGCCACGACGTGATCCTGGTGCAGGTGATCGGCCAGAAGCAGTGGCGCCTCTATGACAGCCCGAAGGGGCTGCCCATGCGCGGAGAGCGCTTCGATCCCGCCGCGACGAAGCCCGGCGAGCGCACCGCCGAGCTCCTCCTCCAGCCCGGCGGGGTGCTCTACATCCCTCGCGGGCTCATGCACGACGCCGTCGCCGTCGACGACGGCCCCTCGATGCACGTGACCATCGGGCTGCACGCCTTCCGCTGGTCCGAGGTGCTGCTCGAGGCCCTCGCCGCGCAGGCGCTCGTCGACCCCGACCTGCGCGCGGGTCTCCCCCTCGGGGCGCTGCGCTCCGACGCCAGCGTCGACGCGCTCCGCGAGGCCATGCGAGCGAGGGTCGACCGGCTCATCGAGGCGATGCGCTGGGACGACGTGAGCCCTCGCCTGCTCGCGCAGTTCGACCGCGACCACAAAGAGCACCTCCCCGGCCTGATGATCGACGCCGTCACCCCGATCACCGCGGAGACGGTCTTCGCCCGCCGGGGCGGAGTGCACGCCGAGGTCGCGCTCGACGGCGAGGCGCTGGTGCTCACGGTCGACGGCCGCAGCACCCGGTGGCCCGCGGCGGTCGCCCCGATGCTCAACGCGGCCCTCACCCACGAGGGGCCCTTTCGCATGGCCGACCTGGGCGACGACCTCGACGACCCGGGCAAGCTCACCCTGCTGCGACGCCTGCTCGGCGAGGGCGCCGTCTCCATCGCCCGCTAAGGGCTCTCCGGCACCCGGAAGAACCCCCAGCTCCAGTGCACGTGCGCCGCGATGTCGGCCGCCACGCCCGCGACCGCGTCGTCGCCGACCAGCTTCGCCGACTCGGCGAGCGCACGGGCGCGGGCCCGCAGCGACACCATGTGGGCGATGTCGTCCGGGTCCGTGGCCAGGTCGGGGCGCACCCTCGCGCCCGCGTCGATGCACATCCAGTCGTAGAGCAGCGCCGTCAGCGCCTCGCGCGCCGCGCCCTCCCGGATGGGGGTCTCCTGCACGTCGGGCCAGCCCATCGGGCGCACCCTCGCCACCGGGTCGCGCACCCTCCAGCCCGACCACCGCCCGCCCTCGTCGAAGAGCAGCCCGATCTCCGGCGAGATCGCCAGCGCCGTCCATCGCGAGAGCGCGGCCGCGCCGGCCTCGAAGGCCTCCGCCCTCAGCGCCACGTAGCCCGTGAGCCCCAGGTCGAACACCCCGACCTCCATCGCCGGCAGCGCGAAGCCCTCCCCCTCCACCAGCGTGAGCGCGCCCTGCTCCGCCGGGAGGGCCATCGCAGTGCGCCAGAGGTCCTCGTCGAAGGCCACCCGGGGCGGACGCGTCAGCCACACCTCCCTCAGCCGGCGGGTCGCCTCGTCGAAGCGCAGCGCGTCGCCGTCGTCGGTCTCGCGCGATCCGATGCCCCCCTCGGTCGTCCACTGGAGCCTCGAACGGTCGGCCGTCCAGCGCGCCCGGAAGGCCTGCGCCCCGCTCCAGAGCGTCGCCATCTCCTGCGCCGCCGCCGGGGCCGCCACCCTCGCGCGCACCCCCTCGGCCAGCGTGCGCTCGGGGCCCTCCACCGCCTCCGCAGGGAGCGCCTCCACCGCCTCCGAGGGAGCCTCGGCTGCCAGCGCAGGGAAGGCTCCGGTCAGGGCCTCGATGCCCCTCGCCCCGGCCTCGGCGAAGGCCGCCTCGTGCAGCGCCTCGACCACCGTCGCGTCGTCGTCCGCCGACCAGCAGCGCTCCACCCACGCCGTCGAGGGAGCCTCCTCGGGGCCGTCGCCCACCGAGCGCACCCAGCGCAGCACCAGCGCGCCCGCCACCTCCCCTCGACGCTCGGCCAGCAGCACCACGCCCCAGCGGTCGTCGCCCAGCGCCGCGGCCAGCGAGGCGCCCACGCGGACGCTCGCCGCCCGCAGCGCGTCGTGCACGCGGGCCACGTCGCGAGGCGATCCGAGCGCCCTCCGCACCACCAGCGCCGCCGTGCGCCCAGTCCTCATCGCGCGCCGCTGTCGGAGTGCCCCGGGGCTCAGTTGAGGCTGTGGGGCAGCGCCAGCGTGAAGGGGGCGATGCGCGCGTCGAAGCGGTCGCCCGCGTCGTTGACCATCTGGTAGGTGCCCTCCATGGTGCCTCGCGGGGTGCGCAACGAACACCCGGAGGTGTACTCGAAGGTCTTCCCCGGAGGCAGCGTCGGCTGCTCTCCCACCACGCCGTCGCCTCGCACCTCCTGCACGTTGCCGTCGGCGTCGGTGATGATCCAATGGCGCGACCGCAGCTGCGCCGTCTCGGCCCCCTCGTTGTGGATCGTCACGGTGTACGCGAACACGTACTGCTGACGGCGCGGCTGCGACCGCTCGGGCAGATACTGGCTCTTCACCTGCACCCGGATTCCTCGCGTGACTGCGTTCGACACGGTGGCACGATACACGAGCGGGCTGCGGCTCGCAGGTTGCGAACAACGGTTGCTCGCGTTAGTTCTCCGCAGGTCCTCTGGACAGGTGAAGGTCAATGTCCATCCGAACGATTCTCCGTTATCCAGACAAGCGATTGCGCGTGAAGGCCGAGCCGGTGACCGTGGTCACGGACGAGGTTCGCGCGCTCTGTGAAGACATGGCCGAGACGATGTACGCCGCCCCGGGCGTCGGCCTCGCGGCGCCCCAGATCGGCGTCTCCCTCAAGGTGTTCGTCATCGACGTGGCCTCCGGCACCGACGACCCGAGCGAGCTGCACTACTTCATCAACCCCGAGATCATCCACCGCGAGGGCGAGACCGTCTGGGAGGAGGGCTGCCTCTCCTTCCCGGGCATCCACGAGGAAATCGAGCGGGCCGAGCGGGTCACCGTGCGCGCCACCGGCCTCGACGGCAAGGTCTTCGAGCTCAAGGCCGAGGGGCTGCTCGCCATCGCCGTGCAGCACGAGTACGACCACCTCGACGGCACCCTGATGGTCGACCGCGTCTCGCTCCTCAAGCGCCGCATGATCGACCGCGACATGAAGAAGCGCGCGCTCCAAGACGCCCGCCCCTGACGCCGCCTCCCCGGTCTAGACTCCCCTTCAACCTCCTCATGCGCCCTCGCGTCGTCTTCTTCGGAACACCGGCCTTCGCCGTCCCTCCCCTCGCCGCGCTCACGAAGCTGGCCGATGTGGTGTCCGTCGTCTGTCAGCCCGACAAGCCCGTCGGCCGCGGCAACGTGGTCACCGCGCCTCCGGTCAAGCGCTTCGCCGAGGAGCACGGCATCCCCTGCCTGCAGCCGGTGAAGCTGCGAGACGGGGTGGTGGCCCAGTGGATGCGCGAGCTCGCCCTCGACGTGGCGGTGGTGGTCGCCTACGGGCGCATCCTGCCGCCCGACGTGCTGGCCGCGCCGCGCCTCGGGTGCCTCAACGTGCACGCCTCGGTGCTGCCCAGGCACCGGGGGGCGGCGCCCATCCAGTGGTCGATCCTGTCGGGCGACGCCGAGACGGGCGTGACGCTGATGAAGATGGACGAAGGGTTGGACACCGGGCCGATGCTCTCCATCCGGCGGACGCCCATCGACCCCGACGAGACCTCCCCCTCGCTCTCCGACCGGCTCTGCTCGCTGGGGGTGACGCTGCTCGAAGAGGAGCTCGGCCACTACCTCGCCGGGCTGCTCACGCCGGTTCCGCAGGACCACGCGCGCCACACGCTCGCGCCGCCGCTCACCAGGGAGATGGCCGCGATGGACTGGAAGCGCTCCGCCCGAGCGCTCCACGACCAGGTGCGGGGGCTCACCCCGTGGCCGGGCACCTCGACGACCCTCGGGGCGCGGCGGCTGATGGTGCACGCCACCAGGCTCGATGACGCGCCGACGGTGATCGCGGGCGCTCCGGGCGAGGTGGTCGCGGTGACCCGAGACCGGGTGTGGGTGGCGACGGGAGAGGGCCTGCTGGGCCTTACGGAGCTGCAGCTCGAGAACAAGAAGCGACTGGCCGCGAGGGAGTTTCTCGCGGGTCATCCGCTGCGGCCAGGGACGATGCTGGGGGACGCGTGAAGATCTACACGAAGACCGGAGACGACGGGCAGACGGGGCTCTTTGGCGGCGCTCGGGTCTCCAAGGCGAGCCCTCGGGTGGAGGCCTACGGCACCATCGACGAGCTCAACGCGGCGATCGGCGTGGCGAGGGCCGCGGGCGTCGGCGAGGAGCTCGACGTGCTGCTGAGCGCGATCCAGAGCGAGCTGTTCAACCTCGGGGCCGAGCTGGCGACGGTGCCCGGCAAGGAGGCGCTGCTGAAGATCCCCCTGCTCGACGAACAGGAGATCGCGAAGCTCGAGGCGGCCATCGACGTGAGCGAGGCGGCGCTCCCGCCGCTGAAGAACTTCATCCTCCCGGCGGGCACTCCCGCCGCCGCGTCGCTGCACCTGGCGCGCACCATCTGCCGCCGGGCCGAGCGGGCGCTGGTGGGCCTCCCCGAGGCGGAGGGCGCCCGAACCGAGCTCAAGATCTACCTCAACCGCCTGAGCGACCTGCTGTTCTCCCTGGCGAGGCAGGTCAACCTGCGCGCGGGCGTCGAGGACGACCCCTGGTCGCAGCGGAGCGTCCCAGCGATCCCGTAGACAAGCACCGTCGGGCCGTGGCACTGAACACGTGTCCAGATGCCCATCGACGAACGCCGACGCGCATGGCTCTCCAGGGTCGATGAGCACAAGGCCCTCGCCCGGCTGCTTCGGGCCAACAGGCTCCTCGGCGAAGACCGGGTGCGCTACGACGCGCTCACCCGCTCTCTGCTGAGCGAGCTCACCTCACCCGTGGCGGTCGAGGAAGTCGTAGGTGTCGCGCCAGCACTGCTGGGCCTGGGCGCGCCAGACGAAGGCGTGGAAGGCGTGGATGCCGCCCGGGTAGTACCGGGCCTCCGCGGTGACGCCGAGGGCGTCTAGCGCGAGGGCCATGCGGCGGGTGTCGCGGAGGAGCGGGTCGGCCGTGCCCACCGGAAGGAAGAAGGGGGGCAGCGGGTGCGCCGGGCGCTCGGCCCGCTCGAAGAGGCAGAGCGGGTCGGCCAGGTCGAGGGAGGGCGCCGTGCTGGCGCCGAGGTAGGCGTCGGAGACCTCCTCCACGCGGTCGGCGATCCACCAGGGGAGCTTGTGGTCGCGGCGGTAGCGGGCGGTGTCCGAGACCTGGAAGAGCCCGCACGAGGCGACCACCGCGCGGGGCCGGACGCCCGCGTCGAAGACCCTGCGCGCGTAGGCCTCGGGGCGCTCGTAGCAGGCCGCGACGGCGAGCGAGGTCACCAGGTTGGCCCCGGCGGACTCGCCCGCCACGACGACCCGGGAGGGGTCTCCGCCGTAGCGGGCGGCGTGGGCCAGCACCCACTCCCAGGCGGCGCAGGTGTCTTCCAGTCCGGCGGGGAAGGGGTTGGCCGGGGCGAGGCGGTAGGAGGCGTTGAAGACCAGCCACCCCCGGCGGGCGAAGGCCAGGGCCATGACCCAGTGGGTGTCCTTGGAGAGGATGCGGAAGCCTCCGCCGTGGATGTAGAGCAGGACGGGGTGGGGCCCCGGGCCGGCGGGCTTGTAGACGTCGAGGAGGTGCTCCGGGGAGCCGTCGTCGAGGTAGGGGATGTCTCGGATGCGCTCGACGCCGTGGGCCTTCGGGTCGGCCAGCGGGTGAAGCGCCCCGGCGCGGGAGGCCCCTCGGAAGAAGCCGTCGACCACCGTGGCGCCGATCGCGCGGCGGAGCGTGTGGAGCCTTCCGGGGGGATCGCTGGACATGAGAGGGGTTCTAGCGCGTCAGGGAGACTCGGCGATGGGGAGCTCGTCCTTCGGGTCGCCGACCATCCAGCGGTCGAAGAAGCCCAGGAAGTCGAAGGGTACGGGCTCGCCTCGGATGCCGAGGCGGTCGTCGAAGTCGACGATGGACAGCGCCCCGTCGGAGGGGGCGCCGGGCTTCTTCTTCCGGGCGCCGGACCTGGCCTGGGTGAAGCACCAGCCGCCCTCGCCCGCGTCGCCTTCGCCCCGCGAGAGGCGAAGCAGGTCGCTGGTCTTCACCTTGGCGTCGAGGGCCGGCACCGCGAGCTGCACCGAGGGCTGCACCCCGGGGGAGACGCCGGTCCATCCGAACTCGTCGAGCAGCACGCCGAAGCCGTTGTGCTGGCGGTAGAAGGTGCGGAGCTCGGAGGGGAGCTCCCAGCCCTCGGCGGTGAACTCGGGGTTGGGGTCGGGGGGGCCGCCGATCCAGAGCACCGGGCCCGAGCGCTCGGGCAGCGCGTACACCAGGAACCACCCTCCCAGGTCGGGCGCGTCGTCCTGGGGCTTGTGCCGGACGGCGCAGGTGAGGGTCGCGCCGGAGAGCCGCTTGAGCAGCCTGGGCAGGTGCTGGGCGAGCGGACCGAAGGCCGCCGTGGCGAGCTCCAGCGGGGTCGCGGCCTCGGGCCACGGGCACTCCGGGTGGCCGAGCTCGACGACCTCCGCCGCCCACGCCGGGTGCTCACAGGCGAGCAGCACCCGCACGCCGTCGCGGCCGTGCTCGGCGAGCAGCGAGGTGCGGAGCTTTGCATCGGGGATGTAGGAAGCCCCCGCCTTCATGGTCTTGCGGGTGGAGGTGATCAGGGACTTCAGCCCTGCGGTCGAGAGGGTCATGGGCTGCACTTCTAAGCACAAACCCGCCCTCCGCGCGCCAGGGAATTTGCTCCGGGATGTCCTATCCGAAGTGGTGCGCCGAGATGCGGGCGTTGAGCACCGACCCCTGGAAGGCGGTGCGCCCGCGGTCGTCGCCCGCCGCTCCGGCGATGACCATCAGCGGCAGGAGGTGCTCCTCCCTGGGGTGGGCGAGGCGAGCGCCCGGGGCGGTGGACCAGGCCACCAGCCGTCGGTCTCGCTCCGCGGCGTCGAGGGCGATGGTCTCGTTGAGCCAGGTGTCGAAGGTGGCCGACATGGTCTGCACCTGCTGCCTCGGCAGCCCGAAGGCCCTCATGTTGTGGAAGCTCATCCCGCTGCCGAGAATGAGCACGCCCTCGTCGCGCAGCGGGGCGAGCGCACGGCCCATGGCGAGGTGCTCCGCGGGGTCGAGCCCCTGCTTCAGCGAGAGCTGCACCGTCGGGATGTCGGCCTCGGGCCAGGCGAGCTTCATCGGGACGAAGGTGCCGTGGTCGAAGCCTCGCTCGGCGGAGGCGGCGGTCTCGAAGCCCTGCGCGCCGAGGAGCGAGCGCACCCTGCCCGCGAGCTCGGGGTTGCCGGGGGCGGGCCAGGTGATGCGGTACGACTCCTCGGGGAAGCCGTAGTAGTCGTAGAGCATCGGAGGGCGGGCGGCGGTCATCACCGTGGGCCGGGCCTCCTCCCAGTGGGCGGAGACCATGAGCACGGCGCGAGGGCGCGTGGGCCCGAGGGTCTTCAGCGAGCGGATGTACGCGGCGAGCGAGGCCAGCTCGGCGGGGTCGCCGAGGCCGTCGACGAAGGGCCAGGGGCCGCCCCCGTGGGGGAGGAAGGCGACGGGCTGACGCGAGGGGGAAGGGGTCATGGTGCGGACCTCCGTGCGGGGTCGAGGGTGGTTGTCCTGGGTGCAGCCAGGAAGGGCCGAGAGCGCCGCGCCCGCCACGGCGGCGAGCGCCTGGCGGCGGGTGAGGCCATCGTCGTTTCGGTCGTTCATGGGATGGCTGAAGGTGCGGGCGAGCAGCCCCGATCACAAGCGCCCCGGGAGGGAACACCGGGTTTCCGGAATGGAAACATGGACCCCCATGGAGGGGGGTGAGGTTGCTGGGGCGGGGACTACTGGCCGAAGCGGGCGACGAGGGCCCTGGCGCGCTCGATGAAGGCCGCCTGGTGGTGGCGCTCGAACTCGCCCCAGGTGGTGAAGGTCTTCGGGTCGACCATGCGGTCGACGAAGAGCAGGCCGTCGAGGTGGTCGACCTCGTGCTGGAAGGTTCCGGCGGTGAGGCCTCGCACGATGCGGTCGATGGGGCGGCCCTCGCGGTCGAGGGCGGTGACCCGGATCTCCGTCGCCCTCGGGGCCACACCTCGGAAGCCCGGCACCGAGAGGCAGCCCTCGTAGTTGTCGAAGCGCTCTTCGGTGCGCAGCTCGATCACCGGGTTGACCAGCACCGTCAGCGGCACCTGCGGCTTGTACGGGTACCTCGGGTTGTTGTTGACCTCGATGGCGCACACCCGCACGGGCTCGTAGATCTGCGTGGCCGCGAGGCCCGCGCCGTTGGCGTCGCGCATGGTCTCCACGAGGTCGTCGATGAAGCGCTGGAAATCCGGGGTCGCCAGCTCGGCAAGGCTCACCTCGCGGGCGGGCTGGCGGAGCACCGGGTGACCGATCTGAGCAATCTTCCTGATGGCCATTGCTGCGTGTTCTAGCAGGCGCGGCGCGCGGCGGGATACCCTCCGCGGCCGTGACGCGATCCCTGTCTCTCGGCCTCCTCGCCTGCACCCTGGGCTGCTCCCTCGGCTCCTCGGTGGTCGGAGGCCCGGCCCTGGACTCCGGGGCTCCCTCGGACTCCCCCGTCGCCGACCTCGGCCCCTCGGAAGACCGCGAGGACGTCCCCGAGGCCGACCTCGGATCCATCGCCGACGTCACGGCCACCGACGCTCCCGACGCCCCTCCCTTCGGTCGCCCGACGCTCCCTGGACCGAGCCGCTCCTCCGCCGTGGCCATCACCTCCGACGACCGCGTGGCCGTCGCGGTCAACCGCAGCGCCCACTCGGTGACCGTCTTCCGTCTCACGGGTCGATCGCCCCTCTCGGCCGAGCGCGTCGTCGAGCTGAGCACCGGCGCGGGCAGCGAGCCGTGGTCCGTCGCGCTCGCTCCCGATGACGACACCGCGTACGTCACGCTGCGACGCGAGGGTCAGCTCGTTCGCATCGACGGCCTCCACGGGGCGCCCACCCTCTCGGCCACCCGGGCGCGGGTCGGCGCCGAGCCCACCGGCGTCGCGCTCAGCCCCTCGGGCCGCACCGTCTTCGTCTCCAACTGGGGCGAAGGGACCGTCTCCGTCCTCGACGCCTCCACCCTCGCGGTCACCGACACCCTCGACCTCAACGCCGCCCTCGCCAGCGGCGGATACCTCGGCGCCGGGGTCGCCGCCCGCCATGGCCTCGCCCACCCCAGGGCGCTCGCGGTCACCCACGACGGCGACGCCGACGACGCCGACGAGGCGCTCTACGTCACGGAGTTCTTCGCCCAGCGCCGAGGCACCCCCGGCCCGACGGGCCTCGAGCGCTTCGACCAGAGCCACGTCGGCGTCGTCTATCGCTACGCCCTCGGCGCTCGCTCCCTGGTCGCCACCCCCCTCTCCGCCGCGGCCGACATGGGCTTTCGCGGCACCGACGGCGCCGCCGCGGGATGCTTCCCCAACCAGCTCTCCTCGCTCGCCATCGCCTCGGGGCGCGTCTATGTGACGGCCCTCTGCGAGTCTCCTCGCGGCCCGGTGGGCCCCGTCGCGCCGCCTCCTCCTCCGTCCGATGGGGGAGCCCCCGCGGATGCCTCGGTGGCCGATGTCCCGACGGACGCCTCCTCCGACGCGGGAGCACCTCCGGTGGCTCCGCTCGACCCTTCGCTGCTCAACGTCCGCACCCAGCACACGGGCGCGATCTTCGTGATCGACCACGCCACCGGGGCCGAGCTGCCCTCGCAGCGGGTGCTGCTCAACGCCCGCTTCTTCGCGCTCTACGAGGGCCGCCGGGTCGCCGACGACGCCTCGCGGCGCTATCCGCTGTTGCCGGTCGACCTGGTGTTCCAGCCGCTGGTCGCCGGGAGCACCGTGGGGGCGACGGTGGCCTGGGTGGTCGGCTACGGCAGCGACGCCCTCTTCCGGGTGCGCTTCAGCCCTTCGGGATCGCTGGTCGAGGTGGGCAACCCCACGGTCGCGACGCTCCCCCATTTCATCGACCTCGGGGCCGCCGCCGCGCCCGCGAGGCTGCCCTACGGGCTCGCCATGACCTCCACCGGAGCGAGCGCCGTCAGCGTGCAGGAGCACTCCCGCAACGTCGCGCTGGTGGCCTTCTCCAACCAGTCGGTGAGCTCGGTGCTGGAGTCGAGCGCGGCGCCCGCCGGGGCCGCGGCCCAGGTCGCCGACGGCCGGAGGTTCTTCGTCACCGGCCTCGGTCGCTGGTCGCTCAAGGGACAGGGGTGGAACTCCTGCGAGGCCTGCCACCCCGACGGCCTCTCGGACAGCGTCACCTGGTACTTCGGTCGGGGCCCGCGACAGACCCCCGCCCTCGACGGAACCCTCGACGCCATGGGGGCGCCGCGCGTCATGGGATGGTCCGCGGTCTTCGACGAGGTCGCGGACTTCGAGCTCAACGTGCGAGGCAACTCCGGCGGCGTGGGGGCCGTGGTGCACCGCGCCGGCGACGGAGCCACGCCTCCGAGGGTGTCTCCCGAAGACCGCATCGTGTTCGATGGCAGCGCGGCCGCGGGGATGCAGCAGCGCACCGCCGCCCCGCAGGATGGCCTGTCGGGATCGATCGACTCCATCGCCACGCCCGCGGGCACGGGGATGCCTCGCGGGGTGCTCACGGACTGGTCGCTGATCGGGCGCTACCTCGGGGAGATCCGCACGCCGAGGCCTCCGTCGACGGGCAGCGAGGAGGACCTTCGGGAGGGACGGCGGATCTTCTCCCAGGCGGGCTGCGACGGCTGCCACGGGACGGCCCGATGGTCTCTCTCGCGGAGGTTCTACGTGCCCGGCGAGGGGAGCAACGACCGGGTGACGGGCTCGCTCATCACCCGGCGATGGATCCGCCCCAGCGGCGCTCCGACGGCGCTGATGCCCGAGGGAGGGACCTTCCGACGCTCCCCCTTCGAGGCCGCCAGCGACCAGATCGCGTGCGCGCTGAGAGACGTCGGCACCTGGTCCTCGGGGCGTGGCGTGGCGCCGGAGGGGGTCGAGCTGCTGGAGGTGCGCGCCGACATGACCACGGCCTCTCAGGGGGCGACGGGCTACAACCCGCCCTCGCTGCTGGGGGTCGCCCACGGGGCGCCGTACTTCCATGCGGGCAACGCGCGCACGCTGGAGGAGGCGCTGGGTCCGCGCTTCGCGACGCACCGCGACCTCTTCGCTCCGACGGGGATGTTCGAGGGGGCGGGCGGCGTGGTGCGGCTGCGCCAGCTCCTGGCCTTCGTGACCAGCATCGACGAGCGCACCGAGGCGATCGCGACGCCCGCGCGCATCGGCGGTAGCAGCGGCTTCGACCCGGACGTGTGCGGCCAGCTGCGGTGAGGGGGCGGTCACTCCGTGCGCGGCGGGGCGCCCATCGCTTCCCCGGTACGACCGCGAGGCTGGCAGCGACCCGAGCCAGACCCCGAGCGTGAGCGAGGGGAAGAGCCCACCCACGCCCTCCCAGCGAGGCCGCGTTGGGATGGCGTGGGCGAACGCTCCCCTCCGGGCGAGGCCGCATTGGGAAGGCCTGGGTGGGCTCTTCCCCTCGCTCACGCTCGGGGTCTGGCTCGGGTCGCTGCCAGCCTCGCGGTCGTATCGGGGACTCCTCGCTGCCGGCCTCGCGGTCGTACCGGGGAAGCGATGGGCCCCCCGCCACGATGTGTAGAAGCGAGAGGGCTGGAAACCCGCACGCACAGCGCTCAGCGCGAGCGTGACTTCTTGAGCAGCTCGACGCCGAGCCCGTTGGGATCGGCCCGCACCCGCTCGATCAACGCCTCGGCGGCCTCGCGGTGCTGTTCGCTCTCCGGCCCGGTCGTGCGCGCGGCGAGGCGCTGCTCCGCGCGGGCGCGGCCCAGCATCAGCTCGTACACGTGCCACATCGACGCGAGCCCCTCGCCCGAACCGGTCGCCCAGGTGCCGATGCGCCACTGGAGGGACTCGGCCTCGGAGAGCGCGTCGATCGCCGCGAGGTCGTCGCCCGCGCGCTCGAAGTCGCCCGCGCGCCGCTCGAGCAGCGCGAGGCAACGTTCGACGGCGTCGTTGTCGCCAGCGGCCACCGCCCTGCGCAGCCGTTCGAGCTCGGCGTCGGTCTCGTGCAAGGGCATCGCTGCGCTCACTCCGTGCGCTGGATGACGTGGAAGCCGAAGGGCGTCTCCACGAGGCCGGAGATCTCGTCGACCTCCAGCGCGAAGGCCGCGTCCTCGAAGGCGCGCACCATCCGTCCGCGACCGAAGCGGCCGAGGGACCCGCCGCGATCGCCCGCCCCGGGCTCGTCGGAGTACTCGCGCACCAGGGCGGCGAAGTCCTCTCCGGCGCGGGCGCGGCGGAGGGCCTCCTCGGCGCGGGCGCGGGCCCCGGCGGAGGTGCGGGTGATGGACTCCGGCGCGTGCTCGCTCCCGGAGTACATCACCAGCAGGTGGCGGGCGGCGATCTCCCTCGGGCGGCGGGTTCCGCCGTCGCGGGCCGTGGCGACCTCGACCTCCCCGGTCGACTCCCCGGCGGCGGGCGCGGTGACCGGGTGCGCCCGGTCAGAACAGCTCGCGCGAGCGAGCAACAGAGCCAGTCCAGCAATCGCGGTGCGCATGGGCGCAAGAAACCATGGGGCCGCCGCGGGCGTCTACGTCAGCCCTTCTTCGCCAGCAGCCCCTCGCGGAATCGCTTCGCCTGCGCGGCGATGTCCACCACCTGGAGGGGCGCCTCGCTGTTGAAGGTCTCCGACACCATCATCCCCTCCGGCAGCGTCGGCAGCGTCAGGAACCTCGTCTGCATCGTGGTCTTCGCCCCGCCCCGGCTGGCCGCGCGCTTCACCGCGCGCATCAGGTAGAGCTGCTCCTTGGCGCGCGTCACGCCCACGTAGAAGAGCCGACGCTCCTCGCCCGCGTCGATGGTCGACAGGATGTCCGTCGCCCGGGGAGCGTCCGTGCGCGAGTGGGGGATGATCCCCTCCTCGCAGCCGAGGAAGAACACCGTCCCGAACTCCAGCCCCTTGGAGCCGTGGAGGGTGCTGAGGGTCACCTGGTCCTGGTGCTGCTCTTCTTCTTCCGCGAAGCGCAGCGTGAGGCGTTGCAGCACCGCGCCCACCTCCCCGATGGTCGTCGCCGCGGCCTTGTCCATGGTCTTGAGAAGCTGCTCGACGTTGCCCCATCGCCGCGACGCCACCACCGCGGTCGGACCCGCCGCGAAGATGTCCTCCTTCAGCTTGATGGTGCGCGCCACCTGCGCCGCCACGGTGCTCAGCCCGACGCCCTTCTCCAGCTGCACCCGAGTCGCCCTCACGATGCGGGCGAAGGCCAGCAGCGACTCCCTCGTGCTCGCCGAGAGATCGGGGATCGTCGCCGAGTGCTCGGCGGTCTCCAGCAGCGCCACCCCCCGGGCCAGCGAGTACTTCTCCAGCCGGTGCAGCGTGACGTCCCCGATGCCCCGCGCGGGGTAGTTCACCACCCGGCGGAAGGAGATCTCGTCGTGCGGATACACCGCGAGGCGCAGGTAGGCGATGAGGTCCTTCACCTCGCGGCGCTCGTAGACCGAGGTGCCGCCGATGAGCCGGTAGGGGATGTTGTTGAGCCGCAGCGCCTCCTCGATGCCTCGCGACAGGAGGTTGGAGCGGTAGAGCACCCCGATCTCCTTCTTCTTGTACCCTTTGGCCAGCAGCTTCTGGATCGTCCCGAAGACGAACTTCACCTCCCCCTCGCCGCTGTCGCAGTGGACCACCTTCACGGGCGATCCCCCTTCGCGGTCGGTGAAGAGGCGCTTGGGGAAGGCCCTCACCTGGCCCTCCATGATCGCGTTGGCGACCTCCAGCACGGGCCTTCGGGAGCGGTAGTTCTGCTCCAGCGCGAGCTTCTTGGCGCCGGGGAAGTGCGACCCGAAATCGATCACGTTGGCGATGTCGGCGCCTCGCCACCCGTAGATCGACTGGTCGTCGTCGCCCACGCAGAACACGTTGCCCGAAGGCCCCACGAGCTGCTTCACCAGCAGGAGCTGAGCCCGGTTGGTGTCTTGAAACTCGTCCACCAGCAGGTAGCGCATCTTGGCGCGCCACTTCTCCCGGGTGGCCTCGTCCTCGGTGAGCTTCTGCAGGGGCCAGAGGATCAGGTCGTCGAAGTCGAGGGCCCTCAGCCGCTGGAGCGCCGCCTGGTAGCGCGGGTACACCCACGCCGCGAGCTCGTCGTACTCGTTGGCCTCCCCCGGGGCCACGAGCTCCTCCGGGGCGCACATGGCGTTCTTCGCGTGGGAGATGCGGGCCAGGATGGCCCCCGAGTCGAGGCGCTTTCCGTCCACCTCCGTCGGCCGCTCCCGGAGGATCTCCTTGATGAGACCGCCGGTGTCGGCCGCGTCGTAGACCACGAAGGCGCTCCCCCTCGGCATCTCCCGCCGCACGATCTCTCCGCCCAGCGCGTGGAAGGTGGAGATCCACACGTCCTTGGCGGAGGGGCCCACCACGCCGAGCAGGCGCTCCTGCATCTCCTCGGCGGCTTTATTGGTGAAGGTAAGCGCGGCGATGGTGCGAGGCAGGTTGCCGACCTCGATCAGCCGGGCGATGCGTTGGGTGATGACCCGGGTCTTGCCGGAGCCCGCGCCTGCGAGCACCAGCGCTGGACCCGCGCCGTGCGCCACCGCCGCGAGCTGGGCGGGGTTCAGGGGGAAGACGCTCATCGGAGGGAGCGGTACTTACGCCGAGCCCGGCGCCCGCGCTACCGGCGGTCGTACACGCAGCGGAAGCCCAGGTCGCGCTCCCGGGCTCCCCTGGGCCTGCGCATCCTCGCGGTCGTCCTCGCCAGGAAGATCGGCAGGTCGAAGGCGCCGCCTCGCACCACCCGCTCCGAGCCGTCGGCCGGCCCCAGCGGGGCCGTGGTGCGGTCGGGGGGATAGCCCGCTCCGTCGGGCGAGGCCCGGTCGGCCACCCACTCCGACACGTTGCCCGCCATGTCGAGCGCCCCCTCGGGCGAGGCCCCGCTCGGGAACGATCCCACCGGCGCCGCCATCGGGTGGCCGTCCTCGTCGTCGCGGCACCCGGGCTCCACCGCCCCGTGGTTGAGCCTCCCTGGATCGGCCACCCAGCCCCACGGGAAGCTCCTCCCGTCCCTTCCCCTCGCGGCGCGCTCCCACTCCGCCTCGGTGGGCAGCCTCCCCCCCGCCCAGGCGCAGTAGGCCGCCGCGTCGTCCCAGCGCACCCCCGTCACCGGCAGCGTCGCCCCGCCCGTCTGCGGCGTCCCCGGGGCGTCGAGCGGAGGCGCGCAGCGCCCCTGGCCCACGCAGCGGTCGTAGGCCGCGACGGTCACCTCCGTGCGGTCGATGCCGTAGGGGGGGAGCCACACCTCGTGGGCCATCGCCTCGTGGGCGAAGTAGTCCGCGCCGCAGACCGCGGTGAGGAAGCTCTCCACGTCGCAGAGCCGGAGCTGCATGTTGAAGCTGGCGCCCACGCCAGGGTCCGGCGCGGAGCCTCCCCGGGCGGACGCGAAGCGCTCCAGCGAGCGGACGCACATCGTCCTGGCCTGGTCGATTCCGGCGGGGTCGGAGCCCATGAGGAAGGTGCCAGCCCCGATGCGGAGCACCGGCGAGGGCGACGGGGTGACGACGCTTACTTCCCCGGGTATGGCCGCGGCCGGGAGCGGCGACTGCGCGCGCGCCCACGCGGCGCCGAGGCCGAGGCCGAGGGCCAGCGCGGGGGCGACGAGGAGTCGGATTGTCGGTCGCGCGGGGATCATCCGTGGGTGATAGGGGGATTGTTTACACCCGATGGATGCAGCATAAGCAGCGCCGCCCCTATGACAGATACCCCTGAATCGAACGCTCTCCCCGTCACCCGCGCCGGCTACGTCGCGCTGGTGGGCCGCCCCAACGTGGGCAAGAGCACCCTCCTCAACGCCCTCGTAGGCGAGTCCCTCTCCATCGTCACCCCCAGCCCGGAGACCACCCGTGACCGCGTCATGGCGGTGGTCACCCGTCCCCTCGGCCTGCCGGCGCAGCTCGTGATCGTCGACACCCCTGGAATCCACCGCCCGCACCGCAAGCTGGGCGAGTACATGAACGCCGAGGCCCGCGCCGCCGCCGAGGGGGCCGACGTGGTGGTCATGGTCGTCGACGCCAGCGACGGCATGGCGGGCCCCAGCCGGGAAGAGCACGTGCTCGAGGCCCTCGCGGGGGTGACCAAGCCGGTCTTCCTGGTGATCAACAAGATCGACCGGGTGAAGAGCCGCGAGGCGCTGCTGCCGCTCATCGAGGCCTACGCGAAGAAGCGAGAGTACTTCGCCATCGTCCCCATCGCCGCGGAGAGGGACGACGGCATCGGGCACCTGATGCGCGCGCTGGTGGAGGTGCTGCCCGAGGGCCCGGCGCTCTTCGCCGACGACACGCTCACCGACCGGCCGGAGAAGTACTTCGTGGCCGAGCGCATCCGCGAGGCGGTCATCGGGGAGACCGGCGCCGAGGTGCCGTACGTCACCGCGGTGGAGATCGAGAGCTACGACGAGCGGCCGACGGTGCCGCGCATCCGGGCGGCGATCCACGTGGAGCGCGACGGGCAGAAGAAGATCCTGGTGGGCGCTGGCGGCGAGCGCATCAAGGCGATCGGCGCGAGGGCGCGGTCGAGCATCGAGCAGTTTCTGGGCAAGCAGGTCTTCCTCGAGCTGTGGGTGCAGGTGACGCCCGACTGGACGCGCAACGCCGACGCGCTGAAGAACCTCGGGTACGTGCAGGCAGAAAAGAGCGACGCGAAATGAGCCGCAGCGATCGGGCAGAGCTGCCCGCAGAGGTTCGGGTCGCCCGCGGCAACCGCCCGCTGGTGGCCATCGTGGGTCGGCCCAACGTGGGCAAGAGCACCCTCTTCAACCGCCTGGTGGGCAAGCACCTGGCGATCGTGCAGGACGAGCCGGGCGTGACGCGCGACCGGCACTTCGCCGACGCCGAGGTGCGCGGCCGGGCCTACGTGCTGGTCGACACCGGGGGCTTCGAGCACGACGCCAAGGACGCGATGATGTCCGGCGTGCGCGACCAGGTGAAGCTGGCCGTGGCCGAGGCCGACCTGGTGATCTTCGTGGCCGACGGCACGGTGCCCCTCACCGAGGCCGACCACGAGGCGCTCAAGCTGCTTCGCAAGGCGGGCAGGCCGGTGATCTACCTGGCCAACAAGGCCGACAGCGCCTCGCGCGCCATGGAGGCGATGGAGCTGTACCGCGCCGGCGCCGACCAGGTGATCGCGGTGAGCGCGCTGCACGGACGGGGGCTGGTGGAGCTCGACGCCGCGCTCGAGAAGCTGATGCCCGAGGACACGGCGGAGGACGTTCCGCTGGATGAGAACGTGGCGCGCGTGGCGGTGGTGGGGAGGCCCAACGCGGGCAAGAGCTCGCTCATCAACAAGCTCATCGGCACCGAGCGGCTGCTGGTGACGGACGTGCCGGGCACGACCCGCGACGCCATCGACACGCTCGTGACCAAGGGGGACAAGCAGTACGTCTTCGTCGACACGGCGGGCATCCGGCGCAAGCGCTCGGTGTCGGCGCCGGTGGAGATGACCAGCGTGATGCAGGCCATCCGGGCGATGGAGCGCTGCGACGTGGTCGTGGTGCTGCTCGACGTGACCGAGAACCTCTCGGACCAGGACCTGAGGCTCATCGCCCTCGCTGAAGAGCGGGGTCGCGCGGTGATCCTCGGGCTCAACAAGGTCGACAAGGTCGACATGGCGGCGGAGCGCAAGGCGGTGGCCGAGGCGCACCGCAAGCTGACCTTCGCGCCGTGGATCCCGATCATGAAGATGTCCGCGAAGGCGGGCCGGGGGACGAGCAACCTGCTGGCGATGGTCGACCGCGCGTGGGAGTCGCACGGCAAGCGCATCGGCACGGGCGAGGTCAACCGCTTCTTCGAGGAGGTGATCCAGAAGCACCCGCCGCCCGTGCACGCGGGCCGGTCGCCGCGCATCTACTACATCAGCCAGGTGGGCACGCACCCGCCGCGCTTCGCCGCGGTGGTGAACTACATCGAGGCGATGGCCGAGAGCTACGCGCGCTACATGCAGAACCAGCTGCGGGAGCACTTCGGCTTCGAGGCGGTCCCGGTGCGGGTGAGCTTCCGGGCGAAGCGCAAGCGCGATGACCTGTCGGGCCCGCCGAAGCCCGCGATGCAGGCGAACAAGCCCCGCCGCGGGCGCTGAGCGACGGGGGGCGACGGCCCCTCCTCTCAAAACACCAGCGACACGCCGCCCAGCGCGCCGCCTCGCGTCGGCAGCACGGACACCCCCGCGAGCTGCACCGACGGCCTCGCCGCGCCCCCGCGCCAGAACATCCTCGCGTGCTCGACCGGCGACGGGATCGTCAGCGTCGGGATGCTGCTCGCCATCAGGAAGGCCCCGCCCAGCCCGAAGATCCCCGCCCAGGCGCTGTTCGTCGTCGAGTCGTCGCCGACCCCGTAGACGACCCCGGCGCCGACGACCATCGCCGCGCCGAGCCCGAGGGCGAGCCACCCCGACGTGCGCCGCCCGCTGCGCGCCTGGTCGGCGAGCTCGTCGAGCGTCGCACCGAAGCGGCCGAGGCGGGCGGCGACCGGCAGCTCGGCGGAGCGTCGCCACGTGTCGCCCAGCTCGTGAAGGTACGACGGCAGCACGGCGGTGAGCACGCCGCCCAGCATCATCCCGGCGCCCGCTCCGATGACGTACAGCCCCCAGTTGCTCTCCCACGAGCGGTCGTCATGGCGGAGCGACATCCATGTTCCGAAGCCGGTCACCGCGGCGCCTCCGCCGAGGCCGACCGCGAGGCCGAGCACCCTTCGCTGACGGGCGTCGGCCTCGATCGTCGCGAGCAGGCGCTCCATCGCTCGCACCTCGTCGGCGTCGTCCGCCGCGCTGGCCGCAGGAGCCGCCGCGGGTGGCGCCTCGCCCTGCCACGGCGCCGTCGTCGGCGACGGGACCGTCTGCGCGACGGCCGACGAGCTCGCGAGCAGCAGCGTGAAACAGAGCGACGGAGCGAGGCAGCGCGTGCGCATGGTGGGGCACACATCGCACCGTACGTGCCACGACGTCACGGGGCCCCCCGCAGGAGCGGTGGAGCGACGGGGAGGCCGAGCACGCCCACCCAGCGCGGCCTCGCCCGGAGGGGAGCGACTGCGAGGCCGTCGGTGGGGATATCCCCGGTAGGACCGCGAGGCGTCGGCGGGGATATCCCCGGTACGACCGCGAGGCGTCGGCGGGGATATCCCCGGTACGACCGCGAGGCGTCGGCGGGGAGTCCCCGGTACGACCGCGAGGCCGTCGGCGGGGAGTCCCCGGTACGACCGCGAGGCGTCGGCGGGGAGTCCCCGGTACGACCGCGAGGCGTCGGCGGGGAGTCCCCGGTACGACCGCGAGGCCGTCGGTAACCCGAGCCAGACCGCGACCGTGAGGGAGCGGGTGCGACCTACCACGCTGCCAGTCGTCGTCCGGAAACGTGGTCGGCTTTCGGGCAGAGGCGGCGTCAGAATTCCGCGCTTGGAGGGCGTGGTAGGTCGCGCCCCCGCCCTTACGGGCTGGGGTCTGGCTCTGGTTACCGACGCCTCGCGGTCGTACCGGGGATATCCCCACCGACGCCTCGCGGTCGCTCCCCTCCGGGCGAGGCCGCACTGAGTGGGCGTGGTCGGTCGCTCCCCTCCGGGCGAGGCCGCACTGAGTGGGCGTGGTCGGTCGCTCCCCTCCGGGCGAGGCCGCACTGGGTTGGCGTGGTCGGTCGCTCCCCTCCGGGCGAGGCCGCGCTGGGCTGGCGTGGTCGGTCGCTTCGCGGCGCCGATACCACTGACCTCGCGCACGCTTGCCCGTTGACCGCCGTCCGGTGCGCGGTGTCCTCTCCACACCCTATGAGGTCACCGATGAGTCCTGTCTCCCGCCTCGCCCTGCTGATGACCGCGCTCTCGCTCGCCGCCTGTAGCGGCAACCTGTCGGTCGTCGGCGGCCCCGACGCCGGAACCGACCTCGGCCCCACCGACCTCGGCGCCTTCGACGTCGCCGTCGACACCGGCCCCGAGGACACCGGCCCCCCGGACACCGGTCCCGCGGACACCGGTCCCGCGCGCTGCGCCCAGGACTCCGACTGCGCCGGCAACCCCGGCGGCCCCGCCTGCGACGTCGCCTCCGGGCGCTGCGTGGCCTGCACCCCCGCCAGCGACCGCTGCCCCTCGGGCCAGTACTGCGTCGGCGCCACCAACGCCTGCGCCCCCGGCTGCCGCGACGACGCGGCCTGCATGGGCGCCTCGACCGACGGCGGCGCCACCGGGTCGCGCCGCTGCGACACCACCACCCGCGCCTGCGTCGAGTGCCTCGCCGACGACCACTGCCCCTCCGGAACCCTCTGCGTCGGCAACCTCTGCGTCGCCGGCTGCAACGCCGGACGCGCCTGCCCCGCCTCGCAGACCTGCTGCTCCGGCGCCTGCATCGACGCGCAGACCAACACCGCCCACTGCGGCGCCTGCGACCAGCGCTGCACCGTCGCCAACGCCTCTCCCCTCTGCCGCAACGGCACCTGCACCGTCGCGACCTGCGTCGCCCCCTTCGGCGACTGCGACACCTCTCCCGCCAACGGCTGCGAGACCGACACCTCTCGCGACACCGCCCACTGCGGCGGCTGCGGCATGGCCTGCGCCCCGCGGCCCAACAGCGTCGCGAGCTGCGCCTCGGGCGCCTGCGCCTACGCCTGCGCGGCGGGCTTCGCGGACTGCGACGGCGACGCCTCCAACGGCTGCGAGGTCGACACCCGCACCAGCGCCTCGCACTGCGGCGCCTGCGGGGCTCGCTGCGCCCCGGCCAACGCGACCGCGGCCTGCGTGGCGGGCGTGTGCACCGTCGGCTCCTGCGCGACGGGCTTCGGCGACTGCGACGGCAACGCCACCAACGGCTGCGAGACCGACCTGCCGGTCTCCGTGAGCCACTGCGGCGCGTGCGGCAACCGCTGCCCGGCCACCCCCAACGCGGCTCCGGTCTGCGTCGCCGGATCGTGCTCGTCGGTCTGCACCGCGGGCTACGCCGACTGCGACAGCAACCCGGCCACCGGCTGCGAGGTCGACGTGCGCGTCGACTCGTCCAACTGCGGGAGCTGCGGCCGGGCCTGCAGCAACGTCGGCGGAACCTCCACCTGCACCACCGGAGCGTGCGTGCTGCGATGCACCCGGGGCCGCGGCGACTGCGACGGCAACCCCCTCAACGGCTGCGAGGTCGACCTGACCAGCAACAGCGCCCACTGCGGCGGCTGCGGCGTGTCGTGCGACACCAACGCGGCCTGCCGGGTCAGCGAGGGCCTGTCCGGGGTCTGCGTCTGCAACGCCGGCTACGCGGGCAGCGGGCGCGCGTGCATGGACGTCGACGAGTGCCTCACCGGCAACGGCGGCTGCAGCACCAACGCCACCTGCCGGAACACCGTCGGCGGGCGCACCTGCACCTGCAACACGGCGTTCACGGGCGACGGCGTCACCTGCGCTCCCGTCGTGATCGAGCTCACCATCGCGGGCAACACCACGGGGTACAACGTGTTCCTGCAGGCGGGGGCGCCGATGATCCCGAGGGTGGTGCAGGTGACCGTCAACCCCGGCGTGGTGGTGAGCTCCACCAGCCCCTCGGCCCCGGCCTTCGTGTCCGGCGCCCTTCGACCGGGCTCCGAGCTTCGCATCGTCAACCACGGGACCATCACCGGCGCAGGCGGCGCGGGCGGCAGCGGCGGCGGCTTCATCAACGCCTCACCCAACCCGCAGAGCGCAGGGGCGCCGGGCGGAGCGGCCATCTCCACGACGGTTCCGCTGGTGATCGACAACACCGACGGAAACATCTGGGGCGGCGGCGGAGGAGGAGGCGGCGGCGCGATGGCGACGGTCACCAACGTCCTCGGCGGCGGCGGCGGCGGCGGCGGCGGCGCGGGCACCATCGTGGGCCCCGGCGGCCCCGGCGGACCGGCCTTCTCCGGGGCGCAGTACCCGGTCGGCACCGCGGGCTCTCCCGGCACCGCCACCGCGGGCGGAGCGGGCGGCGTGGGCGGCAACAGCGGCACCTACCCCAGCCAGTTCTCCGGCGGCCGAGGCATCGGCGGGACGGGCGGCGCAGGCGGCGGCCCCGGCCTCCCGGGCGCTCGCGGAGGCGACGGCAACCTCGGCGGCACCGGCATGGCGGGCGGCGCCGCGGGCAACGCCGTCGCGCTCAACGGAGCGACGGTCACCTGGACGGCCGGCAACAACGCCACGCGCGTTCGCGGTCCGGTGAACTGAGCCTCCGCGCGCGGTAGCATCCGCCGCGCGATGAACCCCCGCCGGAAGCGCTCCCCTCCCCCGAAGCCCGCCACGCCCACCTCCTCCCCGGAGCCCGACTCCGACGAGGCCGCCTCGCTACGCGCCCGCGCCGACGCCGCGATGGGCGCCCGCGACGGCAGGGCGATGGCGGCGCTGCTCTCCTCGGCCACCATCGATCACCTTCGAGGGCACGCGAAGGAGTTTCACGACGGGCTGCGACCGGTCTTCGCGGTCTTCGCCCGGAGCCCTACGGCGGAGGGGTTGTTCCGACGCTTCCTTCCGGCCGCGCTCGACCCGGCGAGGGCGACCGGCGCGGAGCTCGCCGCCACCGAGGCGGAGGCGTCGATGCAGCGCCTGGTGCAGTCGATGGTGACCTCCGACCGCGACATGGCGGAGATCTTCGACGCCGCCCTCCGCATGCTCGACCCGCTGGTGGGAGCCTCCGTCGACGACGTGCTCCACGGCCTGCTCTCGCAGCTTGGCGACGACCTCGCGGCGGACACCCCGAGCCCCGACGGGGAGCGGCACCCCACGGAGAGGGGCTTCACCCGCGAGGACGGCGCCTTGCGGCTGACCGTCCACTGCCCCCACTGCCCGCCGCCCTGAGCGGCGCGGGGCTCAGTCCTTCTTCGCCCCGAACAGCTCGATGCGGTGCGTGAGCAGCGAGCGGATCGACTCGCCGCTCAGCGGCGCGCTCAGCTTCTCCATCAGGCTGCGACGGTCCTCCTTCGGCACGATGTCGGCCGGGAAGAGCGGGTGCCCGGACCACGGCCGCAGCGCCTCGATCACCTGCGCCCGGCGATCCTTGTCGGCCAGCGAGAGCACGTTGCGCAGCGCGCGAAACACCCGCTGCTGGGCCTCCGAGGGCGACGGGCCCTCGTTGCCCTCGAGCACCGCGCCGATGAGCATCCCCAGGTGCTCGCAGGTCTGCGCCAGCCTCGCGGACCCGATGGGCGCGTCGAGCACCTCCTGCTGGAGCACCCCCCAGAGCGCCATGGTCAGCGCCTCGCCGCTGATAGCGTCGACCCCCGGCAGCGAGGCCAGCAGCGTCGCCACCGCGGAGTCGTTGGCCTCCTCGCGGATGCGCTGCACCAGCGAGCGCACCCTCAGCGAGGGGGTGCTGGGCGAGCTGGGCGCCGTGGAGATCACCGGCATCGACGGGGCCTCGCTCTCCTGGCCCGCCGCGGGCATCGAGGGCCGCGAGGTGGTGCGCAGCGACGACGGGTACGACGCGCCGGGGACGCCCCGGGAGACCAGCTCGGCGACCGCCGCGGTCAGCGCCTCGCGCACCGCCTCCATCGACGCGGGCCGGTCGGCGGGCTCCTTGGCCAGCATCGCGCCCACCAGCGCCTCGAGGCGCGAGCCGGCCAGCTCCGGCCGCGAGGCCGAGACCAGCGGCGGGGCCACCGTGGCGTGCTTCACCGCGAGCTCGAGCATCGAGCTGGCGGCGAAGGGGCGGGCGCCGGTGAGCATCTCGAAGGCGATCACCCCGAGGGCGTAGATGTCGCTCCACGCGCCCACCGAGCCGGGGCGGTTGAGCAGCTGCTCGGGGGCCATGTACTGGATCGTCCCCACGGTGGTGCCCGACGCGGTGAGCTCCTCGCTGGCGTCGGCCATGCGGATGCGCGCGATGCCGAAGTCCACGACCTTCACGAAGTCGCGCCGCGCGGGGTCGCGGTACACCAGGATGTTGTCGGGCTTCAGGTCGCGGTGGACGATGTCCAGCCGGTGCGCGGCGGTCATCGCGTCGCACACCTGCTCGAGGATGCGCCCCACCCGGCCCGGGGCGAGCGGCCCCTGGCGCAGCATCTGGCCGAGCGATGGGCCGTCGACGAACTCCATCACCAGGTAGAGCCCCAGCGTCGGGTCGGCGCCGAAGTCCGTCACGTAGACCACGTTCTCGTGCTGCAGCCGGCTGCACGCGAGCGCCTCTCGGCGGAAGCGCTCGGCCACGGTCTCGTCGTCGCTGAAGGCCGACTGGAGGATCTTCACCGCATAGGCGGTCTTCAGGGTCTGGTGCGCCGCGCGGTAGACCGCGCCCATGGCCCCCTCGCCGATCTTGTAGACCAGCACCAGGTTGCCCACCGTGCGGCCCAGGAAGGGGTCCGGGCGCACCGAGAGGTTCTGGGTGCGACCGCAGTCGAAGCACTCTCCCGTGTCGGGGTCGAGCTCGCTCTTGCAGTTGGCGCAGACCGACATCACAGCGCTCTCCTTCGCATGGCACTACGTCGCTCGTCGAGCCCGTATCCACCCTGAGCAGCGGCTCCCAGTGTCTCCGTCAGCGCTCCTTCGAGGGGGGTCTCACGACAAGCCCGCGGGGGTGTGGTATCCGCCGCCCCAAACGCCATGGCAACCCAGCACACGGTCTCCGCTGCGCAAGCGGGACAACGCCTCGATCGCTTCCTCGTCGATGTCACCCCGGGGCTCTCCCGCGCCCGGGCGCGAGCCATCCTCGAGGCGGGGCAGGTGCGCGTCGACGGCCACCGCGTGCGCAAGGGAGAGCCCCTGGTGGAGGGCAACGTGGTGGAGGTCACCGGAGAGCTCCCGCCGCAGGATTTCCCCCCGGTCGCGTCGCCGGAGGTGACCCTGGTGGTGCGCTACGAGGACGCCGACGTGGTGGTGGTCGAGAAGCCCGCGGGGATGCCCACGCACCCGCTGCGCCCCGACGAGACCGGCACGCTCGCCAACGCCCTCATCGCGCGCTACCCCGAGATGGCCGGGGTGGGCTTCCACCAGCGCGAGCCCGGGCTGCTGCACCGGCTCGACACGGACACCAGCGGGCTCGTGCTGGCGGCGCGCAGCAAGGAGGCCTTCGAGGCGCTGCGCGCGGCCACCGCGGAGGAGAAGCTGGAGAAGCGCTACCTCGCCCTCGTCGAGGGACGCCTCGCGGGCGAAGGCGTCGTCGAGCTCCCGCTCATCCCTCACCGCAAAGACCCCAAGCGCGTCGAGGCCGTCACCGAGCACGTGCGCATCCGCGCCGCGGTGAAGCCCCACGCGGCCACCACGCGGTGGCGCGTCGCCAGCGAGGTCGGCGAGTTCACCCTGCTGGAGGTGTCGCTCACCAGGGCCTTCCGCCACCAGGTGAGGGCGCACCTCGCGGCCATCGGGCACCCGCTCGTGGGCGACGTGCTCTACCGCGGCCCCGCGCTCCCGGCGGACGTCGCCCAGGGGCTCGCGCGGCACTGCCTCCACGCCAGCGAGATCCATTTCCCGCACCCCCGCACCGGCGTCATGACCCGCGTGGTGTCGGCGCTGCCCGAGGACATCTCCGGGGTGATCCATCGGCTCCGCCGCTCGTGACGCGCGCCCTCGAAGGTCTTTGACCGTCCGCCCCCCCCTCCCGGAAGATGCCGCCGTGAGCCGACACGATCCCACCGTGCTGCCGCCCCTCGACGCCCGTCCCACGACGGTGTCTCCCACGCTGCCGCGAGGCGCCGCTCACTCCGCCGTGAGCAACCTCCTCTCCGGCGACCGCGTGGCCATCGGCGCGGCGGTGCACGAGATCCAGAACGTGCTCACCAGCGTGCTCGGCTGGGTCGAGCTGGCGCAGGCCAACCGCGACCCGGCGGTGCTCGACCGGGCGCTGCCCATCGTCCACCGCGGCGTGTCCCGCGCCGGGGCGCTGGTGGCCTCGCTCATCGACCCGGTGGCCTCCTTCGGGGTGCGCGACGAGCGCTTCGACGTCGGCGCCGTGGTGGCCACGGTGCGCGACCTCCTCGACGCCCGCTGCGCCGCCGCGCACGTGACCCTGCGCGCGACGCTCCCCCCGGAGCCCGTCGAGGCGCAGGGCGACCCCGAGCGCGTCGAGCAGGTGCTCACCAACCTGGTGCTCAACGCGGCCAACGCCATCCAGTCGGCGCGGCAGCGGGGCGCCGAGGCCGGCACCATCGAGCTGTCGGTGCAGCCCATGGGAGGGCGTGTCGCGGTGGTGGTGCGCGACGACGGCGTGGGCATCGACCCCTCGACGCGCGCCCGCATCTTCGATCCCTTCTTCTCCACGCGCCCCACCGAGACGCCGCTCACGGCCGCGGTGCGGGGCCTCGGGCTGGCGGTGTCGCGCGCGCTCAGCGAGGCGATGGGCGCGCAGCTCGACGTGGACTCCGCGCCCGGCCGAGGGGCGGCGATGGTGCTGGCGCTGCGCCGCCCGCGCACCGACAGCGAGATGGCGCTGCCGCTCTCCGTGCAGGGCACCGAGGCGAGGCTGCGGCCGGGCGCCCGGGTGCTGGTGATCGACGACGACCCCGCCATCCGGGAGCTGCTGGAGGTGGCGCTCTCGCTGCGCGGCGCGAGGGTGATGGTGACCACCGAGGTCGAGGACGCGCGGAGGCTGCTGGCCAGGGGCGAGGTCGACGTGGCGCTGGTCGACGAGACCCTCGGGGAGAACTCGTCGGGGGCGGCGTTCCTGATGGAGATGGCGCTGATCGCGCCGAGGGTGGGGCGGGTGCTCATGACCGGCGCGCCGTCGGTGGACCACGTGCCGAGCGCGGCGCGGGGCATCGTGGTGCGCAAGCCCTTCCTGCTCGACGACGTGGTGCGCGCGCTCGCCGTGGCCCTGCAGGAGCGCTGACGCCGCGGGGCGGCGCATTGGCCCTTCCAGTGGCGGTCTGTTACCAAAGCGCCCCTGAACGGACCGGAGGACCCCTCTGATGAGCTTACGCGGAATGACCTTCCTTGCGGGCGCCACGCTCGCCCTCCTGTGTATCCCCGCCTGCGGAGCGCGCGGCAACACCACGACCACCACCGAGACGGACAGCGGCTCCCCCCCGGTCGACACGGGCTCTCCCCCGGTCGACACGGGCTCTCCCCCGGTCGACACCGGCTCTCCCCGGGTCGACTCGGGCTCTCCCCCGGTCGACGTCGGGGCTCCCCCGGTGGACGTGGGCTCCCCCCCGGTCTGCGCCTCGCCTCGGATGGTCTGTGACGGCGTCTGCGTCGACGTCCGCACCGACATCGCCCACTGCGGCGCGTGCTCTCGCGCCTGCGCCACGGGGCAGTTCTGTTCGGCGGGCGCGTGCCGCTCGACCTCGGAGTGCACGGCGCCTCGCATGACCTGCGGGAGCAGCTGCATCGACATCACCACCGACGTCTTCAACTGCGGCGCGTGCAGCCGCCGCTGCGGCGACGGCCAGACCTGCGTGGGCAGCCGCTGCGTGGGCGGCACCCCGACCTGCCCGGCGCCGACGATGCTCTGCGGGGCGCGCTGCATCAACGTCAACAGCGACCCGGCCAACTGCGGCGCCTGCGGGCGCGCCTGCGCCTCGGGGACGACCTGCAGCAGCGGCTCGTGCGTGTCGATCGCGGTGGGCATCGCCGCGAGCGGGCCGTGCGAGAGCGAGGCCTGCGGCCCGACGGGCGAGCTCAGTTGCACGAGGTCGTACACCAGCGGCGGGTTCTGCACGGGCTTCTGCTCCACCGGGACGACCGCCACGGAGCAGGGCCAGTGCGGCGGCGCGGGGAGCACCTGCGTGGCGCATCCGCCCTTCGCGGACGTCCCCGAGGGCCAGGGCCTGTGCCTCCGCGCCTGCAACCCCGCGGCGAGCAGCGAGGCCACCGGCGGCTGCCGCTCGGGGCAGGTGTGCACGGGCTTCTGGGCCTACACCCCTGCCACCAGCGGGCAGGACACCCCCGGGTGCTTCCCTCACTGCGAGACCGACGCGAACTGCGTCGGAGTGGTCGGCGGCGACGCGGGCCTGATGCGCTGCAACATCCGCACGGGCCGCTGCTCTCCCACCCCGGTGGATCTCTCGCTGCGCTTCGACGGCGACCCGTGCGACCCCTCGGTGGTCATGGCCACCGGTCGCCCGGCCTGCCGCGGCGTGTGCTTCCGCATCGACAGCACCCCCACGCACGGCCTCTGCGGCAGCTACCTCAACCTCGGCGTCAGCACCAACTGCCCCGACAACCCCGCGCTCATCCGGCCGGTCGCTCCGAGCAACGACAACGCGGCCATCTGCGTGTTCAAGAACTGCGCGCACAACAACGAGTGCGCCTCCCCGACGCTGTGCGTGTACCCCGAGTCGGGAGGGATGATCCGCACCGACGTGGCCTCGCGCTGCGCCTACCCCAGCGCGCTACAGCCCTCCGGCATCCCCTGATCCTCCTCGCGTGTGGCGCGGCGCCCGCTGCGCGCCGCTGACACAGTGGGCGCGCCGACCCGCGACGGTGTGGCGCGCTGCCCTACCGACTCCTCCCACCGATCTCTCGCGCATCCCCACGATTCCGGCGTGGCATGGACTGAGTATGGGTCGAAGCTCATCCGAGTCCTCGGGGGGAAGGCTATCGCCATGGAGTCTGTACGTCGGTGCCATCGATGGTGCGCGGTCCTGCTCGCGCTCCCCTTCACGGCCTGCGTCGCGGGAGCACCCGCGGTCGCTGACGAGGTCCTCGACGACCGCGACGTCCCGCTCGACCACACCGTCGACACGGACGCCTCGGAGCCCGCCGACCTGGGCTCGCCCTCCGAGCTCCCCGAGCTCGCCACGGGCTGCCGCATCGACGACGACTGCGCAAAAGACCCAGGCGGGCTCTTCTGCAACACCGCCCTCGGGCGATGCGAGCGCTGCCCCATCGGCGTCGGCTGCCTCGACGCGGCGACCATCCCTCCGCCCGACGTGCCCTCCAGCGCAGACGTCGGCCCCGGCACGGACGCGGTCGTGGTCCTCGATGCGGGCGCGGTCCGCGATGCGGGCGCGGTCCTCGATGCGGGCGCGGTCCTCGATGCGGGCGCGGTCCTCGATGCGGGCGTCATCCTCGATGTGGGTACGGTCCGCGATGTGGGCGTCATCCGCGATGCGGGCGCTGCGGTCGACACGGTCGCGGTCCCCGATGCGGGCTCCGTGGACACCCGGCGCTTCGACGCCGGGCCCGACCCCTACGCGGGCCGCGCGTGCCCAGCGGGTCAGGCTCGCTGCCCCGTCACGGCCTTCCGCGACGAGCCCTCCGCGTGGCACCGCTGCACCGCGTTGATCGCCGGGGCGTGCCCTGCGCCCGACATCGTCATCCGCCGCGAGTGGATCGCCGACGACACCGACGAGCCCATTGCCAACGTGATGCGGGTGACCCTCAACCGCTTCGCCCCGACCGACCCTGAGGTGACCGAAGGGTGCGTGAGGAGCATCGGCTGGAGGCGGCTGCTGCGCTTCAACTTCGCGGCGATCAACATCGGCACCGGCGCCTTCCACGTCGGCCGCCCCGACGAGAACGACCGCGTCCACTGGCAGTACTTCACCGCGCACGGGCACTTCCACGTGCGGGGCTGGGGCGACTACGCGCTGCGCACCCTCGCGGGCGCCGAGGCGGTGCGAGGGCGCAAGCAGTCGTTCTGCCTGGAGGACAACATCCGCGAGGAGGGCGGCGACCCCTCGCTGCGACGCTACGCCCCGCCGCTCTGCGAGCTCTTCAGCGCCGAGCAGCCCTACGAGGAGCGGGCGGAGTTCGGGCTGAGCCCCAACTGGGGCGACGAGTACCCGAGCGACGTCCCCTGCCAGTGGCTCGACATCGGCCCCGAGACCGCGAGCGCCGGCGCCGACTACGTGTCCGATGGGATCTACACCCTCGCGGTGGCGGTCAACGTCGGCGACCTCACCCCGGCGCCGCTGTACCGGGAGTCGAACTACGCCAACAACTCGGCCTCGATCCGCATCGAGCTTCGGGGGCTCACCGCGCGGCGCTGCGCGGACAACGCCGGAGACGCCTGCCCGGGCGGCGCGAGGCGCTCGTGCGAGGGCGCCTGCCCGTAATGACTACCGCCGCACCGACCGTTCAGGGGGTGCAAGCCGCTCGTTTGACGCTGGGGTTAGCGCGTTGGCGCAAACCCCAGGCTATTTCAGGTGACGACCCCGCGTTCGCGGGGTCTCTCGAACAGGAATGCCACTTCGATGGAGCCCTTGGCTCATCGATTGGAGCTTCCGGAAGGTCCAGCGAGTTTCGGTACGAGAGACCCCCACGCACGTGGGGGTCGTCACCTGAAATAGCCTGGGGTTTGCGCCAACGCGCTAACCCCAGCGTCAAACGAGCGGCTTGTACCCCCTGAGCGCTACCGCCCCTCGAAGGCCGCCCTCACCGCGCGCTGCAGCCCCTCGTCCACCAGGAACTCCCCGCCCGTCTTCGCCATCGCCCTGGCCGCGGTGAGCATCGTGTCCAGGCCCCGCTCGGCGCACGCCGCCCTGGCGAAGGCGTGCTGGTGACAGAGCGTCTCGCCCACGTCGCAGATCGCCAGCCAGGGGTGGATCGACGGCACCGCGTGCGAGACGTCCCCCATGTCGGTGCTGCCCATGCCCACGCGCTCGTCGGTCTCCGCCGCGGGGCGCCCCATCTCCGCCATGTGCTGCGCGAAGGCGCGCGCCAGCGGGAGGTTGGTCACCAGGTCTCGGTAGCCCTTGCGCGGGGCGATGGTCACCTCGACGCCCGCGGCCATCGCCCCGGCCATGGCGCAGCGCTCCACGATGGCCCTCACCCTCGCCAGCTCGTCGAGGCTCTTCGCCCGCACGGAGAACTCGCACGCCGCGCGCTCGGGGATGATGTTCACGGCCTGGCCGCCGTCGGTGATGTAGCCGTGCACCCGCACCCCGTCGCGGAAGTGCACCCGCTGCGAGTCGACCAGGGTGAAGGTCTGGATGCACGCCGTGAGGGCGCTGTTGCCGTCCCAGGGCGCCGCCGCGGCGTGCGCGGGCTGGCCGTGGAAGGTCATCGCCAGCCAGAGGTTGGCCAGCGTGCCGTGCGCCACCAGGTCGCGGTCGAAGGGGTGGAACATCATCGCCGCGTCGACCCCCTCGAAGACCCCCGCGTCGAGCAGCAGCGCCTTGCCGCCGCCGCCCTCCTCCGCGGGCGTCCCCACCAGGTCGACCCGGAAGCCGTTCGCCTCGGCCAGCGGGGCCAGCGCCAGGAAGGCCCCCACCGCGCCGGCCGCGATGAGGTTGTGGCCGCACGCGTGGCCGATCTCCGGGAGCGCGTCGTACTCCGCCAGGATCGCCAGCCTCGGCCCGCCGCGACCCGCCCTCGCCCTCAGCGCCGTGGGGAGCCCGCCGAGGGGCCGCTCCACCTCGTGGCCGCGGTGCGTGAGCAGGTCGGAGATCCACCCCGCGGCGCGGTGCTCCTCGAAGCGCAGCTCGGGGTGCGCGTGGATCTTCAACGCCAGCTCGCGCAGCCCCGCGGCCTCCGCGTCGAGGGTGCGATCGAGGGTCTCGGCCAGCGTCGCAGGCAGGGTCATGGCCCCAAGCGGAATACACCAGCCGCGCACCCCTTGGCCAACGCGCGGCGCCCCGGCGCTACGGGCTCACGACCGCGAGGCCGACGCGCCCGGGGAAGCCGCTGCCGATCCAGCCGACGACCGCGTCGCGCCCGTGGCGCACCAGCCGGTAGCCCCGGGCGAACTCGGGCCCCGTGGTGATGGCGTAGGGGTCCACCACGGTGCGGCCGGCGGCGTCGATGCGGCTCACCTCCAGCCGTCGCCCGTGCCCCGTGCTGCCCGTGTACGTCCCCAGCAGGATCAGGCTGTCGGTGCCGACGCCCACCACCGGCGAGGGGTTGAAGTAGCTGGGGATGTGCCCGAGGTCGACGCTCCCCGGCATCGCTCGCCCCCGGGTGTCGAGGCGCGCCCGGGCGATGCCCGGCGAGGCCACGCCGAAGCTCGCGTAGGTGAGCCACACGGCGCCTTCGGCAAAGGCCAGCTGCGGGTACTCGGTCTGCGCTCCCACCGGCTGCACCGGCGCTCCAGCCCGGCCGTCCGGCTCGACGCGCGCCACCAGCACGCCCAGGTCGCCGCCCGCGCCGCGACCTCCGCGAGAGGCCACCAGCCAGCCGTCGCCCACCCACGCCGCGGAGCCGTAGCCGGCCTCGACCTCGTCGGTGATGAGCTCCTGCTCCGCGCTGGCCTGCGTCCCGTCGGCGCGGAGCACCGCCGCGAGCACCACGCCCCCTCGGCTGTCCTCGTAGCGCGTGGCCACCAGCAGCGGGCCGCCCGAGGGACGCTCGGCCAGCATGGGCATCGCCCCCAGCGGCAGGAGCGCCCCGGCGCCCCGGTTGCTGCCGTCGGGGCCGAGCGGGACGGTGCGCGTGCCGAGCTCGGAGCCCACCGCGAGGAGCCATCCCCCGTCGACCGCGGCGAGCGCCACGCCGCGCGCGTCGCCGACGCCGAGGCAGTTGCGCTCGGAGAGCTTCACCAGCGCGGGGGAGTAGCGGGCGAAGTGCACCGCGTGGCCGTCGTCGCTCACCCACGCCACGCCGATCTCCGCGCCGTTGGAGGCGAGGGCGAGGGCGCCGGGGGCCACGCCCGCGAGCTCCGCGCGAATACACTGCCGGGTATGCGCGCTGATCGCGCAGGCGTTGCAGCCGCGGGTGTCGCGGCCGCACCAGTCGCCGCAGCGGAGCGTCCCCCCCGCGTAGCCCAGGGACTCGCAGGTGGCGCCGCCGAGCGCGTCGCCGTCGCACTGCTCGGGCTCGTCGGTGCAGCACACGCCCGCGTCCCTCGGGGGCGGAGGACCTCCGCCCGGTCCGCCTCCGAAGCAGGGCATGCAGCGCGGGCAGGAGTCGATGCGGCCGTTGCCGCAGAGGGCGCGGGCGCAGGTCTGCGAGGGGGGTGTTCCCCCGGTGAGGCAGGCGAGGGAGCTGCCTCCGTCGATGGGCGCGACGTCCACCGGCGCCACGTCGACGCCCCGGTCGGCAGGGACGTCGACGGCCACCACGTCGGGGCGGTCGAGCGGAACATCCATGACAGTGGGGACGTCGACGCCCGCGTCCTGCGGCACATCGTGGCCCACCTCCGAGGCGTCCCTCGGGGCGGAGGAGTCCCCGGGGACGGAGACCACCTCCGCGGCGCAGGCGGAGATCACGGCGGTGAGCGCGAGGAGCAGCGAGGGACGGCGAGGAGAGGCCATGCGGCGAAGAGAGCACGGATGGGACCAACGCGTTGGTTGGGCTCCACGGAGTTGGAGTAGAGTTCGCGGCATATGCTGGGCGGCAGGAAACAGATTCTGGTGGCCGATGACGAGGCGAACATCCGCCGCGTGGTGTCGGCCCAATTGCAGGCGGACGGCTACGACGTGCACGAGGTGGGCGACGGCGCCCAGGCCATCGAGGCCCTGAAGGAGCACCACATCGACGCGGTGGTGACTGACCTGCGCATGGGCACCATCGACGGCATGGCGGTGCTGCGGTACTGCCAGGAGCACTGCGCCGACCTGCCGGTGATCATGATCACGGCCTACGGCACCATCGACATCGCGGTGGAGGCGATGCGGCTCGGGGCCTTCGACTTCGTGGCCAAGCCCTTCGACCTGGCGGAGCTTCGCAACGTCATCACCAAGGCGCTCCGCACCAGCGAGATTCGCACCCGAGACGTGCAGATCGAGGGCCTGGGCAAGGGGCGCTACAAGATCATCTCCAACGACCCGGCGATGATCGACGTGTACGGCATCCTGGACAAGGTGGCCGACACGCCGGCGACGGTGCTCATCAGCGGCGAGTCGGGCACCGGCAAGGAGCTCATCGCCCGCGCGCTTCACGAGAACAGCTCGCGCAAGGACAAGCCCTTCATCCGGGTGAACTGCGGGGCGATCCCTCGCGACCTGATGGAGGCCGAGCTCTTCGGCTACGAGCGGGGGAGCTTCACCGGGGCGGTGAACAGCAAGCCCGGGCGCTTCGAGCTGGCGCACGGGGGGACGCTCTTCCTCGACGAGATCGGCGAGATCCCCGTGGAGATGCAGGTGAAGCTCTTGCGGGCCATCCAGGAGGGCGAGATCGACCGGGTGGGGGGCATCAAGCCGATCACCGTGGACGTGCGGCTCATCGCGGCGAGCAACCGCGAGCTGAAGAAGGAGATCGCCGCGGGGCGCTTCCGGGAGGACCTCTACTACCGGCTCAACGTGGTCCCGATCCACCTGCCGCCCTTGAGGGAGCGGCGCGGGGACATCCCCCTGCTGGTCGAGCACTTCCTGGGCGTGTACGCGGGTCGCTTCAAGAAGCCCGTGAGCCAGCTCTCGGGCGAGGCTCGCGACGCGCTGCTGGCCTACTCCTGGCCCGGCAACATCCGTGAGCTGGAGAACGTCATCGAGCGCTGCGTGCTGCTGGCCGACGACAACACCATCCGGCTGCGCGACCTCTCCACGGAGGTGCGGAGCACCGCCGGCTCCGGGGCGGGCGGGGGCGGTGCGGGCGAGGACGAGGACGACGGCGACCCCAACGCGGTCGGAGGGCTGAAGGGCCTGGTGAAGGAGCGCACCCGGGCGCTGGAGCGCGACCTGATCATGAAGGCCCTCGACCAGACGAACACCAACGTCACGCAGGCCGCGCGGCTGCTGAAGATTTCGCGCAAGAGCCTGCAGATCAAGATGAAGGAGCTCGGGCTGCGGGAGCTCAACACCTGATGCGACGCGCGGTGATGACGGGCGCCCTGGCGGCGCTAGGGTTCGGCTGCGAGAAGAGCGACCCCCACCGCCCCGCTCCGGCGACGGTGGCGGCGCGCGACGCGGGCGTCGTGAGGGTGGACTCGGGCCCTGCCGACGCCGGTCCGAGGGAGCGGGTGGTGCTGCGGCTGAGGGTGAAGAACGTCGACCGCATTCCGCTGCGGATCCTCACCAACCCGGACTCCAACGAGCTGATCCACACGCACCGTGTGAGGGCGAGCTCCGACCGGGCGGCGATGTACGCGGGCGGCGACCGGGTCGACCGGGTGAAGGCCTTCCCCATCGGTCAGATGGCGCTCTGCACCGCGGACGCGGGCGCGGGCTACGGCGGCCTCGGCCAGCCGGGCTCGATCACGCTGGCGCCCGGGGAGAGCTTCGAGGCGGCGCGCTGGGACGGCATCCTGCGAGAGGAGGTGCTCGACCCGCAGCGGGGCGTGTGCGCGAGGGAGCTCGCCCCCACGGCGGCGCGGTACCGCTTCCGTCTCGACCAGCCGCAGCTCGAGGGCGCGCCCAGCTGCGAGCCCGCGGTGACGGCGTGGCCGATCCCCGACGACGCGGGGGTTCCGGTGCTGGAGATACGCTGCCGCAACGCCGTGCGCGACGCGGGAGTGCGGGCCGCGCCGGGCGCCGCGCCGTAGAGAGGTGCCGTGAGCGCGCGGGTGACCGTCGTGGCGGTGGTTCTCGCGGGGGTTCTGGGGGCGAATCGCGGGTGGGCCTGCGACGAGGCGGCCCACGCACGGGCTGCGCAGGCCGAGCGCGATCACCAGATCAGCGAGGCCATCGACCAGCGTACCGACCTGTTGAGGTGCGCTGGGGGTACGCGGGCGGTCGACAACCTGTTCGCGCTGGCGAGCGACCACGCCGCCGTCGGGAACGCTTCCCGCGCGGCGGAGTTCGGCGAGCGCGCGGCGGAGCAGGCGCCGACCGACCCGCGCGCTGTGGCTGCGATGACTGCGGCCGCGGGGTACCGGCTCGCGCGCGGAGAGTTGCCGCGGGCCGAGTTCGACGTGCACTGGCTGCTGGCGGCGGGGAGCTCGACGGAGGCGACGTCCACGCGGGCTCTCGAAGTGGGCGCGGCGCTCGAACAGGCGCGCCAGTGGAGTGCGGCAGTCTATTGGTACGACTGGCTGCTGACGCAGTTCACGTCGCCGGAGCAGGAGTCGGTGTGGCAGCGGGCGCTGTCCGGCTTGTACCGTGCGGTCGACGGCCGTGGCGTCGCCGGCGTTCGGGGGGTGGAGCCTCAGATAACGTGGTCGCGCCTGGGGCCCGAGAGCGTTGCCGAGGCACGGTTCCGTGTCGCGATGCAGGCCGCCGCTGGGTGCGCTCGTCTCGCTGAGATTCTCGCGAGCGAACCGCGTACCGGCCGGAGGAGTTGGGACTCGTGGCGGATGCGCCGCTACGGACCGTGGCTGGCTCGTCAGCGGACCTGCGGACGCGCGGCGACTCGACTGCTCAACGAGATCGTGGCCCTCCACGATCCACGCTGGGAGGCCGCTGCGCGGAGGGCGATCGGGGCGCTCCGGACCCGGCTCGCGCGCATCGTCCGCGCTCGGCAGGTGCCGCCCGAGATCCGGCGAAACCCGGAGCGGCTGGACGCCTACGGCCAGATTCAATCGGAGGTCCGAGGCAGGCGTCGCGCGCGAAGACGCCGCCCACTCCGCGGTTGCGGACGGCCCGCGAGCGGGCCTGCAACCGCTGAAGTGGGAGCCTGGAACTGACCGCCCGGCCTGCGCCGGGCTATCTGCGCGAGCGTCGAGCGCTGGAGCGCTCGACGAAGGGGGTGTAGGTGTCGGCGCGGAGAAGCGCGACAGGATACGGTCGTCGAGTCGACGTCCATCGCGACGGTCGGTGACCTCCCGACGGTCGCGCGAGCGACCGGCGCGCAAACAGATAGCCCGGCGCAGGCCGGGCGGTCAGTTCCAGGCCCCCACTTCAGCGGTTGCAGGCCCGCTCGCGGGCCGTCCGCAACCGCGGAGTGAGCGGCGTCTTCGCGGGTCCATTCGCGCATCGTTCACCGACGATGTTGGCGGTCGCGCCCCTCCGCTTCGCTCCGGACGAGGCCGACGACCGATGGCGTGCGAGCGGCGCCGGGCGCCTGAGCCTTCGGGCTCGCGAGCTCTGTCCTCGTCGTCTCGGCGCGCCGTGGTACGGTGCCCTCTACTCCGGGCGCGCGCGGCGATGATCGTCTCGGCGAACCCGCGGGCAAAGGTGATCGACGAACGATGGCGCTCAAGATCGACCAGGACCACGCGCGCTTCCGGGACATCGTGAAGGGCCGCATCCGCGAGAACCTCAAGCGATACATCTCGCACGGCGACCTCGTCGCCCGGCAGGGCAAGGACACGGTGACCATCCCGGTGCCGCAGATCGACCTGCCGCGCTTCCGCTTCGGCGAGAAGCAGTCCGGCGGCGTCGGGCGCGGCAAGGGCGAGCCCGGCGACCCGATGGACGGCGGCGAGGAGGGCGAGGGAGAGGGCAAGGGCAAGGCCGGCAAGGACGCCGGAGAGCACGCGCTGGAGGTCGAGGTCGCGCTCGATGACCTGGCGAAGATCCTCGGGGAAGAACTCCAGCTCCCTCGCATCGAGCCCAAGGGCAAGGCCCGCATCGTGGCCGACCGGGACAAGTACACCGGCATCCAGCGCTCCGGCCCGGAGTCGCTTCGCCACTTCCGTCGCACCTACCGCGAGGCCCTCAAGCGTCAGATCTCTTCGGGGGTCTACAACCCCTCGAAGCCGGCGATCGTGCCCATCCGAGAAGACCGGCGCTACCGCGGCACCAGCACCAGCGTGCAGCCCGTCGCCAACGCCGTCATCGTCTACATGATGGACGTCTCGGGCTCCATGGGAGACGAGCAGAAGGAGATCGTGCGCATCGAGAGCTTCTGGCTCGATACGTGGCTGCGCTCCCAGTACCAGGGCCTCGAGTCGGTCTACATCATCCACGACGCCGTCGCGCGGGAGGTCGACCGCGACACCTTCTTCCACACCCGGGAGTCCGGCGGCACGATGATCTCCTCGGCGTACAAGCTCTGCGCGGACATCCTCGCGCACCGCTTCCCCTCCTCGGACTGGAACGTCTATCCCTTCCACTTCAGCGACGGGGACAACTGGTCCGTGGACGACACGCTGCAGTGCGTGGAGATCTTGAAGAGCAAGATCCTGCCGGGCTCGAACATGTTCTGTTACGGCCAGGTCGAGAGCCCCTACGGGTCGGGGCAATTCGTGAAGGACCTGCGGGAGCACCTCGGCAAGGACGAGCGCGTGGTGACCTCGGAGATTCGCGACAAGGACGCCATCATGGAGTCGATCAAGGAATTCCTGGGGAAGGGGCGATAGATGGCATCCACCGGCCTGCGGGAGGCGCTTCCGGAGTATCTGCGCGAGTGGCAGGAGAAGATCGAGGCGTACGCCCGCCGCAGCGGGCTCGATTTCTTCCCCCAGGTCTTCGAGGTGCTGAGCTTCGACGAGATGAACGAGGTGGCCTCCTATGGAGGCTTCCCGACGCGCTATCCCCACTGGCGCTGGGGGATGGACTACGAGCGGCTGAAGAAGTCGAGTGAGTATGGGTTGTCACGCATCTACGAGATGGTGATCAACAACAACCCCTGCGTGGCCTACCTGCTGGAGGGCAACTCGCTCACCGACCAGAAGCTGGTGATGGCGCACGTCTGCGGGCACAACGACTTCTTCAAGAACAACTACGCCTTCAAGGTCACCGATCAGGACCGCCGCCCCCCGGGGCGCGCGGAGGACATGGTGGTCTCGCGCATGGACCGGCTGCCCACGCGCAAATGGATCGACACCTTCGCCAACCACGCCTCGCGGGTGCGCCGACACATGGACCGCTACGGGGTGAGCCCCGTCGAGGAGTTCATCGACGTGTGCCACTCGCTGGAGAACCTCATCGACCCGCCGGGCCGCATGCTGGAGGGCCGTCCGAGGGTGCCGGAGAAGGACGAGAACGCGCCCGCCGAGGAGGTTCCGAGGCTCAAGTCGAGCGGGTACATGGACTCGTTCATCAACCCCAAGGAGTACCTCGACGCGCAGCGCGCGAAGATGGACGCCGAGGCGGCGAAGGCCAAGCGCTTCCCCGAGAGCCCGACGCGGGACGTGCTGTGGTTCCTTCTGGAGAACGCCCCGCTGGAGCGCTGGGAGCGCGACGTGCTGGAGGTGATCCGCGAGGAGGCCTACTACTTCTGGCCGCAGGCGCAGACCAAGGTCATGAACGAAGGCTGGGCCTGCCTGCACCCCGACAGCCTGGTGTTCACCGGTGCGGGCGTGCTCACCATGCGCGAGCTCGTCGAGGGCGCGAGCGACACCGTCTTCGACGGCGACGCGCGGCGCCGGGTGTACGACCAGAACATCATCCGCGACCACGAGACGGTGACCGTGCGCACCCGCCGGGGCGTCGAGCTCTGCGGGTCGACCAACCACCGGGTGCTGCTCTCCGACGGCGAGACCTGGAAGCGCCTCGACGAGCTCGCGCCGGGTGACCGGCTGCAGCTCTCCGGCGGCGGCGGGATGTGGGCCGAGGAGGAGGTCGCGCTCTCGTTCTCCGCTCCGCGCTCGGTCACCCTCGACGACGTGGCCGACGAGGCGGGCGTCAGCGTGTGGACCGTGCTGCGCCACCGCGCCGGGCGGGTGACCCGATCGGGCGCGGCGGTCGCGCAGGCCCTGGAGGCGACGGCCTACGAGGAGACGCCGTGGGTGCTGCCCACGAGGCGCAAGGCGCTGAAGGTGCCCGCGACGCTCGACGCCCGGGTGGGAGCCATCCTCGGGTATCTGGTGGGCGACGGCCACGTGAGCCGGGTGAAGCGCCACCTCGGGCTGACCACCGGCGACCTGCCGCAGGCGGTGCAGTTCGCGACGCTGATCCATGACGCCTTCGGGCTGGAGGCGCAGACCCGCCTCGACGGCAACCGCTACCGGGTGCTGGTGCACGCCGAGTCGCTGTCGGACTTCCTCGTGGAGACCTTCGGGCTCACCGAGGGGCCGAGCGCGGCGCGCAAGCGGGTTCCGGCGAAGGTGATGCGCTCACCGGTCGGGGTGGTGAGGGCCTTCCTTCGGGCGTACTTCGACTGCGACGGGTACGCGGGAGGCCAGGGGGTGATCCTCTCGACGGCGTCGGCGGAGATGTCGCGCGAGGTGCAGCTGCTGCTGATGAACTTCGGCGTGCTCTCCCGGCGGCGGCTCCAGAAGGACGGCTGCTGGCACGTGCACGTGGCGGGCGCCTCGGCGGCGCGCTTCGCGGAGGCGGTGGGCTTCGGCCTGGAGCGCAAGCAGGCGGCGCTGGAGGCCTACGTCGCGGGCCATCACTGGACGAAGGCGGAGCGCTGGGACGACGAGGTGGTGTCGCTCGAGCGCGGTCGCTCGGACGTCTACGACATCTCGGTGGAGGACACGCACCGCTACGCGGCGGGGGGCGTGGTCAACCACAACTCCTTCTGGCACTCGAACATCATGACCGGCTACGCGTGCGACGCGAGCGAGATCATCGACTACTCCGACCGCAACGCCTCGGTGATGGGCGGCGGGGGAAAGAACCTCAACCCCTACAAGCTGGGCGTCGAGCTCTATCGCAACATCGAAGAGCGATGGAACAAGGGCCGCTTCGGCAAGGAGTGGGAGGACTGCACCAACCTCGAAGACCGGCTGCACTGGGACCGGCAGCTGGGCCTCGGGCGCAAGAAGATCTTCGAGGTGCGCGCGCTCTACACGGACGTGATGTTCATCGATGAGTTCCTGACGCCGGAGTTCGTCATGGAGCACAAGCTGTTCACCTACGCGTGGTCGAACCGCAACGACCGCTTCGAGATCGACACCCGGGAGTTCAAGGCCATCAAGGAGAAGCTCCTCTTCCAAATGACCAACTTCGGAAACCCCTTCATCTACGTCGAAGACGGCAACTTCGAGAACCGCGGCGAGCTCTTGCTGCGCCACGAGCACCAGGGCGTCGACCTCGATCAGGAGAAGGGCAAGGAGACCCTGAAGAACCTCTTCCGGGTCTGGCGGCGCCCCTGCTCGCTGGCGACGCAGTTCGACGGGCGCCCCACGCTCCTGCGCTTCGACGGCAAGGAGCACACGAGCAAGCCGCTGAAGTGACCGCTCACTCGCAGGGGCGACGGCGCGCTCCGGCGCCTCTCTCCTTGAGCCGCGAAGCCCGGCCGTGATTGTCTGCCCGGCAATTCCCCATCATGGCCGAACCCAACCTCTCCTCCTTCCTCTGGTCGGTCGCCGACCTCCTTCGCGGCGACTACAAGCAGTCCGAGTACGGCAAGGTCATCCTGCCCTTCACCGTGCTCCGGCGGCTCGACTGCGTGCTCGCCCCGACGCGGGCCGCCGTGCTCGCCGAGAAGGCCCTCCGCGAGAAGCGCGGGCTCAACCCGGCGCCCTTCCTCAAGAGCACATCCGGCCTCGGCTTCTACAACGACTCAGCCCTCGACCTCCCCACCCTCATCGGCGATCAGGACCACGTCGCCGAGAACCTCCGCGCCTACGTCGCCGCCTTCTCCCCGGAGGTGCGCGACATCTTCGAGCGCTTCGACTTCCACACCCAGATCGACCGGCTGCACAAGTCCGGCCTCCTGTACCTCGTCACCGAGCGCTTCGCGCACGTCGACCTCCACCCCAGGACCGTCGACAACGCCCAGATGGGCGCCGTCTTCGAGGAGCTCATCCGCAAGTTCGCCGAGCTCTCCAACGAGACCGCCGGGGAGCACTTCACCCCGCGCGAGGTCATCCGGCTCATGGTCGACCTGCTCTTCAATGAAGACAACGACGCCCTCGGCAAGCCCGGCGCCGTGCGCACCATCTACGACCCCACCGCGGGCACCGGCGGCATGCTCAGCGTCGCCGGGGAGTACCTCCAGCAGTACAACCCCAGCGCCCGCCTCACGATGTTCGGCCAGGAGCTCAACCCCGAGTCCTACGCCATCTGCAAGGCCGACATGCTCATCAAGGGACAGAGCGTCGACAACATCCGCTTCGGCAACACCCTCTCCCAGGACGGGCTGCCAGGGCAGCGCTTCGACTACATGCTCTCCAATCCCCCCTTCGGCGTGGAGTGGAAGAAGATCGAGAAGGAGGTGCGCCGCGAGGCCGAGCAGCAGGGCTTCAACGGGCGCTTCGGCCCAGGCCTGCCGCGGGTGAGCGACGGCTCGCTGCTCTTCCTCCTGCACCTCGTCTCCAAGATGCGCCCCGCCCTCGAAGGCGGCAGCCGCTTCGGCATCGTGCTCAACGGCTCGCCCCTCTTCACCGGGGCAGCGGGCTCCGGCGAGAGCGAGATTCGCCGTTACATGCTGGAGAACGACCTCGTCGAGGCCATCATCGGGCTGCCGACGGACATGTTCTACAACACCGGAATCAGCACCTACGTGTGGATCGTCACCAATCACAAGGAGGCGAAGCGCAAGGGGAGGGTTCAGCTCATCGACGCCAGCGGGTTCTGGCAGAAGATGCGAAAGAGCCTCGGGAGCAAGCGCAAGGAGCTCAGCCCGGCGCACATCGAGGACATCGTGAAGATCTTCGGCGCGTGCCAGGAGGTGACGCGGGAGGGGGTTCCCATCAGCCGGGTCTTCAAGAATGAAGACTTCGGGTACTCCACCATCACCGTCGAGCGGCCGCTGCGCGACGAGAAGGGGAAGGTGGTGCTCGCCACGAAGGGCAAGGGCAAGGGCAGGCCCGTCGCCGACGCCGAGCTGCGCGACACCGAGAACGTCCCGCTCGGGGAGGACATCACAGCGTACTTCAGGCGCGAGGTGCTGCCCCACGCCCCGGACGCCTGGATCGACGAGGAGAAGACGAAGGTCGGGTATGAGATCCCGTTCAATCGACACTTCTATGTGTTCAAGCCGCCGCGGGCGCTGGAGGTCATCGACGCCGAGCTGAAGGTCGTGACCGACCGCATCGTCGCGATGATCGGAGGGCTCTCGCAGTGACGGACGACCGGCGGCTCGCGTTTCCACCGGACTACGACGAGTGGCTCCGTGACCTCAAGCGGCGCATCGAGGGGGCGCGCCAGCGCGCGGCGCTCGCGGCGAACCAGGAGCAGATCGGGATCTATCACCAGATCGGCAGCGAGATCGTCGAGCGGCAGCGCGCGCAGGCGTGGGGCGCCCGCGTCATCGACCGGCTGTCTGCCGACCTCCGCGCGGCCTTCCCGGAGATGCGGGGCTTCTCGACGCGCAACCTCAAGTACATGCGCGTCTTCGCACAGGAATGCCCCGATCTTCGAATCGGGCAGCAGTCTGCTGCCCAATTGCCGTGGTTCCACATCGTCACGCTGTTGACGAAGCTCACCGACCCGTCGCTGCGGGAGTGGTACGCGCGGGCAGCCGTCGAGGGATCGTGGCCGCGCGAGACGCTGGAGCGGAACATCGGCAACCAGCTCCATCGGCGCCAGGGAGCCGCGGTCACCAACTTCGAGAGGGTCCTTCCCCCCGCCGAGGCGGGCCTCGCCCGCGCGGTGCTCAAGGACCCCTACCACTTCGACTTCCTCGGCCTCGGTGACGAGGCCCAGGAGCGCGACATCGAGGGCGCCCTGGTCCGGCACGTCACCCGCTTCCTGCTGGAGCTCGGCGCGGGCTTCGCGTTCGTCGGCCGGCAGTTTCGCCTGGAGGTCGGCGGGGAGGAGTTCTTTATCGACCTCCTCTTCTATCATGTTCGATTGAAGTGCTACGTCGTGGTCGAGCTCAAGGCCCACGCCTTCAAGCCCGAGCACGCGGGTCAGTTGAACTTCTACCTGAGCGCGCTCGACGCCCAGGTGAAGGCCCCGGACGACAAGCCGACCATCGGGCTGCTGCTCTGCCGGACGAAGAACCGGCTCGTCGCGGAGTACGCGCTGTCGGGCATCGACAAGCCCATCGGGGTGGCCGAGTACGAGCTGGTGCGGTCGCTGCCTTCGCCTCTGGACACGAGCCTGCCGAGCATCGAGGAGATCGAGGCCGAGCTGTCGCGGGACCTGGGCGACGCCGAAGGAGATGAGCCGTGAGCCTCCCGCGGTATCCAAAGTACAAGGACAGCGGCGTCGAGTGGCTGGGGCAGGTGCCGGAGGGGTGGGCGGTGATGCCGTTGAAACGTGATCTCTCATTTCTGACGAGCGGCTCTCGTGGTTGGGCCGATAACTATGCGGAAGAGGGCGAACTCTTTATTCGGATCACCAATCTGACTCGCGATGGCATCGGCCTCGATCTGTCAGACGTCCAGAGAGTCAACGTGCCCGACGGCGCCGAGGGTTCCCGTACTAAAGTCCATCCTGGGGATGTTCTGTTTTCGATCACAGCCTATCTCGGGTCGGTAGCGGTTGTGCCGGATAACACCGAAAGCGCATATGTCAGCCAGCATGTCGCCCTCGCCCGACTCCGGCGGATCCATCTGTCTCCCAAATGGGCAGGCTACGCTTCAATCTCCGTCATCGGCAAAACCTGGTTTGACAGGCAGAGCTATGGAGGAACCAAGATTCAACTCAGCCTGGACGACATTCGAGAGTTGCCTTTGCCGGTTCCTCCTCTCCCCGAGCAACTCGCCATCGTCACCTTCCTCGACCGCGAGACCGCGAAGATCGACGCCCTGATGGCCGAGCAGCAACGCCTGATCGACCTGTTGAAGGAGAAGCGTCAGGCCGCCATCTCCCACGCCGTCACGAAGGGCCTGAACCCCGACGCGCCGATGAAGGACAGCGGCGTCGAGTGGCTGGGTGAGGTGCCGACACATTGGGAAGTCAAGCGCTTGAAGTTCGCGCTATCGAGCACCAAGGCTGGCCCGTTCGGCTCAGCGCTGACGAAGGACATGTATGTAGAATCCGGATTTCGCGTTTATGGCCAAGAGCAGGTCATTCCCGGTGATTTTTCTGTCGGCGACTACTACATAGCGCCCGATCGCTTCGCAGAACTATGCCAGTACAGCGTATCGCCTGGCGATATCCTGGTCAGCTGCGTCGGCACCTTCGGCAAGATCGCGATCGTACCCGACGGGATAGAACCTGGCATCATCAACCCTCGCCTCATGCGCTTGCGATGCTCCCCTGGCGTTTTTGACCAGTACATTGTTGATGTATTGCGGAGCAGTGTGACGTTTGAACAGTTCTCTGCCACCAGCCGTGGCGGAACCATGGACGTAATCAATATTGGCACCCTGAGTGAGATCTGGATCGCGCTACCGCCGACCCATGACCAACAGGCGATTCATGGATATCTGATGGCCGAGATCGCCCGCCTGGACGCACTCACCGCCGCCGCCGAGTCCGCCATCGCCCTCCTCCGTGAGCGTCGCGCGGCGCTCATCTCCGCCGCGGTCACCGGCCAGGTCGACGTCCGCCACCTTGGCGCCTCGGAGTCCGCATGAACCTCCACCACGAGTCGGCCTTCGAGTCCGAGCTCTGCGCCCACCTCGCGGCCCACGGCTGGCTCCACTCGCCCGGCGACGCCGCCCTCTACGACCGCGGCCGGGCGCTCTTCCCCCCCGACGTGCTCGCCTGGGTGCAGGCCACGCAGCCGCAGGCCTGGGCCACCCTCCAGAAGAACCACGGCGCCCTCGCGGGCGAGACCCTCCTCAACCGCCTCCGCGACTCGCTCGACCAGCGCGGAACCATCGACGTGCTCCGCCACGGCATCGAGCTCCTCGGGCTCAAGCAGCCCGTCAAGCTCGCGGAGTTCAAGCCCGCCCTCGCGATCAACGCCGACATCCTCGCCCGCTACGCCCTCAACCGGCTCCGGGTGGTGCGGCAGGTCGAGTACTCGCGCGCCAGCGGCAACCGCCTCGACCTGGTGCTCTTCCTCAACGGCCTCCCCGTGGCGACCGCGGAGCTCAAGACCGACTTCACCCAGAGCGTCGACGACGCCATCGACCAGTACCGCTTCGACCGCCCGCCGCGCCCCAAGGGACAGCCCATCGAGCCCCTGCTCTGCGCGCCGCAGGGGGCGCTGGTGCACTTCGCGGTGAGCAACGCCCAGGTCTTCATGGTCACCCGCCTCGACGGGCCCGCCACCCGCTTTCTCCCCTTCAACCGCGGCGACGACGGCGGGGCGGGCAACCCCGTGGACGCGGCCGCCGGACACCGCACCGCCTACCTCTGGCAGCGCGTCTGGGAGCGCGAGAGCTGGCTGGAGATCCTCGGGCGCTACGTCATCGCGAAGCGCAACGCGAAGAAGCAGGTCGAGCAGGTGATCTTCCCTCGCTATCACCAGCTCGACGTGACGCGCGCCCTCCAGCGCGCCGTGCTCGCCGACCCGCCGGGCGGCCGGTACCTCATCCAGCACTCGGCAGGATCGGGGAAGACCAACTCCATCGCCTGGACGGCGCACTTCCTCGCCGAGCTCCACGACGCGAGTCACAAGAAGCTCTTCGACACGGTGCTGGTGGTCTCCGACCGCACGGTGATCGACTCGCAGCTGCAAGACGCCCTCTTCGAGTTTCAGCGCACCAGCGGGGTGGTGGCGACCATCACCAGCAAGGACGGCAGCAAGAGCGGCAAGCTGGCCGAGGCGCTCTCCGGCGCCAAGAAGATCGTCGTCTGTACGATGCAGACCTTCCCCCACGCGCTGGACGCGGTGCGCTCGCTCGCGGCGACGCAGGGCAAGCGCTTCGCGGTGATCGCCGACGAGGCGCACAGCTCGCAGAGCGGGGAGAGCGCGGCGAAGCTGAAGGAGGTGCTGTCGGCGAAGGAGCTGGCCGAGCTCAACGACGGCGGCGAGGTGAGCGCCGAGGACCTGCTCGCGGCGCAGATGGCGGCGAAGGCGGGCGACGCGGGGATCACCTTCGTGGCCTTCACGGCGACGCCGAAAGCCAAGACGCTGGAGCTGTTCGGCACGCGCCCGCATCCCTCGCGGGCCCCGGCGGCGGACAACGTCCCGGCGCCCTTCCACGTGTACTCGATGCGCCAGGCGATCGAGGAGGGCTTCATCCTCGACGTGCTCCAGAACTACACGAGCTACAAGCTGGCCTTCCAGCTCGCGCACGAGGGGAGCGAGCGCGACGAGAAGGAGGTCGAGCGCAGCGCCGCCGTGAAGGGGATCATGGGCTGGGTGCGGCTGCACCCGTACAACATCGCGCAGAAGGTGCAGGTGGTGATCGAGCACTTCCGCACCTACGTCTCGCCGCTGCTGGGCGGGCGCGCGAAGGCGATGGTGGTGGTGGGGAGCCGCGTCGAGGCCGTGCGCTGGCAGATCGCGCTGACGAAGTACATCCGCGCCGCGGGCTACAAGATCGGCGCGCTGGTGGCCTTCTCCGGCGAGGTGACGGACCCGGCGTCGGGCCCGGAGGCGTTCACCGAGCACAGCGCGGCGTTGAATCCCACCTTGAAGGGGAGGGACATCCGGGAGGCGTTCAAGGGAGATGAGTTCCAGATCCTGCTGGTGGCGAACAAGTTCCAGACGGGCTTCGACCAGCCGCTGTTGTGCGGGATGTACGTGGACAAGCGGCTCGACGGCATCCAGGCCGTGCAGACCCTGTCGCGGCTGAACCGCTCCCACCCCGGGAAGGACACCACCTACGTGGTGGACTTCACCAACGACCCGCAGGAGGTGCTGGCGGCCTTCAAGACCTATCACTCGACGGCGCAGCTCGCGGGCGTGACCGACCCCAACGTGGTGTACGACCTGCGGGCCAAGCTCGACGCCCAGGGCCACTACGACGCCTACGAGGTCGACCGGGTGGTGGCGGTGGTGCTCGACCCGGCGGCGAAGCAGGCGGAGCTGCTGAAGGCGCTGGAGCCCGTCGCCGACCGGGTGATGAAGCGCTACCGGGCGGCGTCGGAGGCCCTGAAGGCGGCGAGGCAGGCGGCGAACACCGACGCGATGGACGCCGCGCAGGACGAGCTCGACGCGCTGGTGCTGTTCAAGGGCGACCTGGGGGCGTACGTGCGGCTGTACACCTTCCTCGCGCAGATCTTCGACTACGGAAACACCGAGATCGAGAAGCGGGCGATCTTCTACAAGCGCCTCGCGCCGCTGCTGGAGTTCGGGCGGGAGCGCGAGCAGATCGACTTCTCGAAGCTGTCGCTGACGAGCCACGTGTTGAAGGACGTGGGGAGGCAGCCGCTGTCGCTGGGGGTGGGCGAGGGGCCGAAGCTGGCGCCGCTCACCGACGCGGGCAGCGGGAGCGTGCAGGCGAAGGAGAAGGCGCTGCTGCACGAGATCGTGGAGAAGGTGAACGACCTCTTCGAGGGCGAGCTGACCGAGCAGGACAAGCTGGTCTACGTGACGAAGGTGATCGCCGGAAAGATGCTGGAGTCGAAGACCCTGATGCAGCAGGCGACGAACAACACGAAGGGGCAGTTCGACAGCTCACCGGACATCGCGTCGGAGCTGCTGGGCGCGATCATGGGCTCGCTCGACGCGCACACGCTGATGAGCTCGCAGGCGCTGAACTCCCCCGCGGCGCAGAGCGCCTTGAAGGACATCCTGCTCAACCACCTGAACCTGTGGGACGCCCTGCGGCAGCGGGCGGCGGGGTGAGGCGCCCATCCCTCCCGCCTCTCGTCACTCCAGGTAGTCGAGCTCCCGCCCGTAGGTCTCCTCCATCCACCACAGCGACGCCAGCGCCAGCGTGAGGCACGCGCCTCCCACCACCATCGCGCTCCCCACCAGCGACATCCCCTGCCCCTTCAGCCCGATGAAGGCCGCGGTGAGGAGCGGCACGCTCCCGCGCACGAAGTTGGGCACGCTCGTCGTCACCGTCGCCCGCAGGTTGGTGCCGAACTGCTCCGCCGCGATGGTCACGAACACCGCCCAGTACCCGATGCCGAAGCCCATCGCCGAGCACAGCGCGTAGAGCTGCGTCGAGGTCCCGCCCGACTGCGCCAGGTAGGCCACCACCAGCCCCGTGGTCAGCACCAGGAACCACAGCACCACCTTGCGGCGCGACCCCACCCACTGGCTCAGCGCCCCGCTCCCGAGGTCGCCCAGCACCAGGCCCAGGTAGGTCCACTGCACGGCGCTGGCGCCGGTCACCTCGCCGGTCACATGAAACGCCCTCGCGAACTCCGGAGCGCCCGTCACCAGGATGCCCACCACGAACCAGATGGGCAGCCCGATGAGCACGCAGCGCACGAGGCGGAAGAGCCTCGGCGGCGACAGGAAGAGCATCGCCAGGTCGCCGCGCTTCACCCCCTCCTCGCGCACCCGCCCGAACATCCCCGACTCCAGCATCGTCACCCGCGTCAGCAGCAGCGCGAAGCCCAGCACGCCGCCGATGATGAAGGCCGTGCGCCACGAGTAGTTCTTGCCCACGTAGGCCGCGAGCACCGCGCCGAAGAGCCCGACGCCCGCGACCACCGCCGTCCCGTATCCGCGGTGCTTCGCCGGCAGCGTCTCGCTCACCAGCGTGATCGCCGCGCCCAGCTCCCCCGCGAGCCCGACCCCGGCCACGAAGCGCCAGAACTCGTACTGCCCCAGCGTGTGCACGAAGGCGTTGGCGATGTTGGCCGTCGAGTAGAGCAGGATCGACCCGAACAGCACGCTCACCCTCCCCCGCTTGTCGCCGAGGACGCCCCACAGCAGGCCGCCCAGCAGCAGGCCCCACATCTGCCAGCTCAGCAGCGAGAGGCCCACGGTGAGGCTCTCCGAGGGCGCGACGCCCAGGTCTCGCAGCGACGCGGTGCGCACGATGGAGAAGAGCAGCAGGTCGTAGATGTCGACGAAGTACCCGAGCGCCCCGATGAGCACCGTGGCGATCATCGTGCGACGGGAGGCGGTCTCGACGGAGGTGGTTCCCACGCGGGCGATGACACCCGACGCGGGCGACGGGCGTCAATCGTCGAAGGGCGGCGGGGCGGGATAGCCCCCGGTCTCGGCGTCGCGCGCCGCGTCGGGCTGCACCTGCGCTCGATAGGGAGCCGCGTCGGCCGGCGGAGGAGGCGGGGCCGCGCGCTGCAACCGCCGCTGCCACACCGCGAAGCCGGCGCCCAGTGCCCCGGAGAGTCCGATCGCCGTCACCACCGCCTCGATGAGCATCGTGAGCCTCCCTCGTGCCTATACCATCTGCCGGCGCTGACGGTCGGAGACGCGCGCCACCACCGCCGCATAGAGCTCGCCCAGCCGGTCGCAGGGGAAGGCGAGCTCCGCCCCCTGGCGACGAGCGCTCGTCGCCTGGTCGGCCCGGGCCACCACCGCCACCCGCAGCGTGTCGGCCATCGCAGGGCTGCGAGAGGCCGCCAGCAGAAGCCGGGCGCCGTCGAGCGCGGGCATCGGGATCGCGGCCACCAGCACGTCGGGGCGGAGCGTTCCGAGGGAGAGCAGCACGTCGATGGAGGCCGCCGCCGCGTGCACCTCGAAGTCCTGGGCGAAGACCCCCGCCAGGACGTCGGCGTTCACCGGGTCGCCCCCCACCGCGAAGAGCAGCGGCCGCAACCGCGACACCTCCGGCGGAACCTCGTAGCCCTGCTGCTCGAGGAAGCGCGCGAGGTCGGGGCGGAGGATGCGACGGTGACCCCCGCCGGTGCGGTGCGCCGGGAGCAGCGAGCGATCGATCCAGGAAACGACCGCCGGGCGGGTGACGCCGCAGTACCGGGCCACCTCTTCGCTCGTGAATTCCCGCTCTCCCAACATCTTGCGATCAGACTCGCACAAGCTCTTGACGACCGGAACGGGCGCTGGTACTCCATTGCTCCCTCCGATGGAGAGGGGCTGTAGCTCAGCTGGGAGAGCGCCTCAATGGCATTGAGGAGGCCACCGGTTCGATCCCGGTCAGCTCCACAACACACCAAAGCATCCACGCCAACGGATGCGTCACCACTACCGGGTTGAAGATCCTCACCGATCTTCAGCCCGGTGGTGTTTTGGGGCCTCTCGGTTCGGGCGGGCCTGGAGTTCTTCGGTACGACCGCGAGGCCGACGGCGGGGAGTCCCCGGTACGACCGCGAGGCCGACGGCGGGGAGTCCCCGGTACGACCGCGAGGCCGACGGCGGGGAGTCCCCGGTACGACCGCGAGGCCGACGGCGGGGAGTCCCCGGTACGACCGCGAGGCGTCGTTACCCGGAGCCAGACCCTGAGCGTTAGCGAGGGGTAGATCCCGCCCACGCTTCGGTACGCGTCCGGAATCCCCACTGCTTCTCGCGAGAAGGGCAGCGTCGGAGGTACGCGCTGACGGCGGTCAAGGACGCTCCCCCTCGCTAACGCTCAGGGTCTGGCTCCGGGTAACGACGCCTCGCGGTCGTACCGGGGACTCCCCGCCGTCGGCCTCGCGGTCGTACCGAAGAACTCCCCGCCGCCAACCTCGCGCTCGTACTCCGAACCCCTCCAGTGGGCTCTGCGGGGGTTGATCCTCCGGCGGGGGATGGCGCATCTTGCGCGCCCCATGCGCCAACCCTCCCTGATCGCCATGACCCTCGCGCTGCTCCTCCCGGCCTGCGGAGCGCGGCAGTCGACCACCACCCGCGCCCCGGTCGCCTCCTCGACCGCCGATGCCCAGGTCGCCGCCTCGGCGGATGTCCCCGCCGCCTCGCCGTGGCAGGGCCTCGCGCTCGGTGAGCTCTCGGCGCTGGTGCGCGACGACGCCCAGCGGCGGCTGGTGACCGAAGGGGAGCCGGGCTTCGACGTCGCGCAGATAGCAGCCTACGTGGCCCACCCCGAGCAGTCCCCCGCCCTCTCGGGCAAGCGCTGCGACCGGCTGCTCGACCTCGCCGTGGTGGCCCTCGCCAACCACGCGCTCGACGAGGCCGAGGGGCTGGTGCGGCTCGTGCGCGCCAGGGCCCGCAACCGCAACATGGTCTTCGCCGGCACCACCGTGCTCTCCGAGGTCGCGAGGCAGCGCGCGGGCGAAGACCCGGCGGCGCAGCAGCGGGCCATCGAGGGGGTGCTGCGAGAGCTGCCCAGGCCGCGCTTCGGTGCGGCGACGGTGGTGTTCCAGGTGTTTCAGACGCAGGCCCAGCTCGACGCCCGGGTGGAGCAGACGAAGCAGCAGATGGTGTCGCCGGAGACCGCGAGGGCGGTGCTCTGGTTCAGCGAGGTGATGCCCGGCGTGGTGCGCCACCGGGAGCGCTTCCTGGCCGCGGTGACCGCCGTGCGCGCGGAGCTCGACCGCCAGCCCGCGGAGCCCGACTACAACTTCCGCGACGTCGACCTCGCGGGCCAGCGCGACGCCCGCCCCGTCAACGTCGCCGTGTGGGACGTGGGCACCAACCCCGAGCTCTTCCGCGCGCAGCTCATGGAGAACCCGGGCGAGCCCGCCAACGGCCAGGACGACGACCACGACGGCCTCGTCGATGACACCCACGGCATCGCCCACGACCCCGACCCCTCGCAGACGGCCCTCTTCTACAACCCCGGCGAGGAGATCATCCGGCAGTACTCGCCCTTCCTCCGCGGCATCATGGACCTCCGCGCCGGCATGGCCTCCACCCCCGCCGCGCAGCGGGTGCTCGAGCTCCAGCGGGGGGTCACCGACGCCGCCGCGGCGCGCGCCCTCGACCAGCGCCTCGACGCCGTCGGAGAGTGGGCCCACGGCACGCACGTCGCCGGGATCATGCTCCGCGGCAACCCCCACGCCCGGCTGGCGATCTTCCGCAGCGCGTGGGCGGGCGAGAGCCGCGTGTACGACCAGCGAGGCCCGACGGACGCCGAGCTCGACGCCGAGGCGGCCAACATCGACGCCATCGCGGGCTTCATCAACCGGCACCACATCCGGGTGGTCAACGCGAGCCTCGGGTTCTCCCGGGAGTACGTCGAGGACTCGCTGCGCCACGAGCGCTCGCTCTACCGCACCGAGGCCGAGGTGCGCGCCCGCGCCGAGGCGGTGCAGGAGCGCCGCCGCGCCAACTGGCAGCGGGTGTTCACCCAGTGCCCGCAGACCCTCTTCGTGGTCGCGGCGGGCAACAGCAACCAGGACGTGATGGAGTACGGGGAGGTTCCGGCCAGCAACCAGGGCGTGACCAACCTGCTGGTGGTGGGCGCGGTCGACCGCTTCGGCCACTGGGCCACCTTCACCAACAGCAACCCCGACCGCGTGGTGGTCTTCGACCACGGCGTCGAGGTCGACAGCCTCGTCCCCTCCGGCGAGCACGTCCCCCTCTCGGGCACCTCCATGGCCTCGCCCAACGTCGCCAACCTCGCGGGCAAGCTCGCCGCGCTCGACCCGGCGCTCACCCCCGAGCGGCTCATCACCGTCATCCGCGACACCGGCCGCCCCATCGCCGCTCCCTTCAGCGGGCGCATCACCGACGAGGCCGCCGCCATCGCCCGCGTGCGCCGGGAGCGCCGCCCCGCGCGACCCGCCGCCCCCGCCGCGCGACCCGCCGCCCCCGCCGCGCGCTGATCGCCATCGCCCGCACAGCCTCCCCTCCGATGCGACGCACCAACCCCGACCTGAGCGACCTCACCGGCGCGCCCGCGCTCCCGTACCCCGCCGAGGACATCATCGCGGCTTTACAGGAGGTCGTATTGCCCGAGCGGCTGGCGCGCCTCGACGAGGTGGCCGCGGCGCGTGTCTCGTCGGTCACGGTGGTGCTGGAGTCGGTGATCGATCCGCACAACACCGCGGCGGTGATGCGCACCTCGGACGCCCACGGCGTCGGCGAGGTGCACATGATCGAGCAGGGGACCAAACCCCTGCTGGCCAAGCGCGTGACCCGAGGGTGCGAGCGCTGGATGGACGTGATGATCCACCGCGCGACGGAGCCCTGCGTGGAGGGGCTTCGGGCGCGGGGCTACGAGCTCTGGCTCGCGGACATGAGCGGCACCGCCACGCTGGAGCAGGTCGCCCTGCGCCCCAAGGTGGCGCTGGTCTTCGGCAACGAGCACCTCGGGGCGAGCGCCGAGATGCGCGCGGCCTGCACCGGGACCTTCGCGGTGCCGATGCGGGGCATGGTGGAGAGCCTCAACGTGTCGGTGGCCGCGGGCATCGCCCTGCACGCCGTCACCAAAGACCGCCCGGGTGACCTTGGCGAGAGGGAGGTGCGTGCGCTAAGAGCGCGCTTCCTCATGGAGAGCGTGCGCAGCCCGGAGCTGGTGATCGAGCGCTGGCGTAAGACCCGAGGGCTGCCGTGACCCTGCGCATCGAGCGGGCGAAGAGCGACTCGCCGAGGCTGCCGCTGACGCTGGCGGGCGTGCTGATCTGCGGGGCGCTGGGCTACCAGGGCGCGAAGTCGGTGCCGTGGCCCCGGGAGATGGAGAGCGGCGCCGGGCTGATGGGCACGCTGGAGCCCGCGACCAACGGACCCGCGCCAGAGACCCCGGACGCCGGGCGGGCGGTGGTTCCGGCGGTGGTCGACACGACGCCGCGCGCCCCGGTGCGGGTCAACGCGGGGGCGCTTCAGGGCTGCGGCGACGGCGAGGAGACCGACCTGGCCCCGTCGTCCTGTGACGCGCCCGCGGCGGTCGAGGCGGCCCTCCGCACCAGGCTCACCGAGGTGCTGAGCCGCTGCCCCTCGGCCATGGAGGCCGCGAGAGATCCGTCGCGGATGCTGAGCATCGGGCTGCGCGTCGACCGCCCACGGCGTCGCCTCGCGGTGCTGCTGGGGCGCAGCTCCTCGGTGGCCGACCGGCTCTCCTACGTGGCCTGCGTGCGAGAGCAGATGGGCCCGATGGAGGCCCTCTGGGCGCTGCCCGCGGCACACCCTCGCTACCTGTACTACTTCGTCGCTCGCTTCGGTCCGCTCGGCGCGTCCGATGTCGTCGCTCCCGTGCCCACGACCCCGACGGCCGTGCCCACGACCCCGACGGCCGCGCCCACGACCCCGACGGCCGCGCCCACGGGGCTCCCCACCGCGCAGGACCTTCAGCGGATGCGCTCGCTGGGCCCGGCGACGGTGACCTGGAGCGTGGCGATCATCCGGGACGCGCCTCGCACCGGAGCCATCGTCGGACGGCTGGTGCAGGGCACCGAGGTGGAGATCGTCGACCACCGCGGCGGCTGGTACGCCATCCGCTGGGGCCGCAGCGGAACCAACGTGGGCTGGACCTTCCGCACCGCCATCGGGCAGTAGGGCGACGGGTGTTCGCCTGCGCCCTCCGGTGCTAATGCGACGGCACATCCATGAGGGACTCCATCGAGGCAGGGCCGTCGTTCTTTACCGTGCTGGCATCGCGCCGCAGCGTGCGCGGGTATCTGCCCGAGGAGGTTCCGAAGCAGACGCTGGAGTCGATCTTCAGCGCTGCGCAGCAGGCGCCCTCGTGGTGCAACATCCAGCCGTGGCGGGTGTGGGTCACCCGGGGCGCGCAGACCCGCGCGCTGGTCGACGCCCTGATGACCGCCGCCACGACGGGTGCCCCGACGCCCGACTTCCCGTGGCCCCCGGAGTACCCCGAGCCCTACGGCAAGCACCGCCGCGAGTGCGGCGCCGCGCTCTACTCCGCGATGGGCGTCGCGCGCGACGACCGGGCCGGCCGCCAGGAGGCGTGGATGCGAAACTTCCGCGCCTTCGACGCGCCGCACCTGGCGATGGTGGCCATCGACCGGCGCTTCAACCACTACGCGATGCTCGACCTCGGGTGCTGGCTCCAGTCGGTGCTGCTGGGCGCCCAGGCGCTCGGCGTGGCGACCTGCCCCGAGGCGAGCCTCGCGACCTTCCCCGACGCCGCGCGCGCGGTGCTCGGCATCCCCGACGAGCTCGGCCTCGTGATGGGCATCGCGATGGGCTACGAAGACCCCTCCGTCGCGGCCAACCGGTGCCGCACCACGCGCTCCGCCCTCGAGGCCAACGTGCGCTTCGTCGGCTAAGACTCATTCCAGTCCGCTGCCGATATTGCCGCTTTGCGATGGGTTCGCGCGTAACAGTTCAGCGGTGGCGCAAGTCGCCCGTTTGACGCTGGGGTTCGCGCGTTGGCGCTCACCCCAGCGTCAAACGAGCGGCTTGCTCATTGAGTCATTGACTGAAGCCCAGAGCGGTAACGCTCACAGCGAATCAGGTTCACTTCCCGAAGAGCCGCTGCATCCAGGACTGACCCCCGCCCTCGGGGGCCTCGTTGCCCGCGGCCTTCTCCTCGCGGCACCGGCAGCGCTCGGCCTTCGGAACATCCCCGAGCACCTGCTCGATGTGCATCCCGCAGCCCGCGAAGCTCGGCTTGCCGCAGCTACCGCAGCTCACCCGGCGGCACATCAGACGCCTCCCATCTGGGGGGCCGCGGTGCCCTGCTCCCGGTCGTGCTCCTCGATGCTTCGTCGTACCTCGTTCATGTCCAGCTCCTTCACCTTCTTCACCAGCTCGTCGAGCGCCGCCGCGGACATCGCCCCCGGCTGCGCGGCCAGCAGCACGCCGTCGCGCACCACCAGCAGCGTCGGGATCGCCCTCACCTCGAAGGCCGCCGCGAGCCCCTGCTGGGCTTCGACGTCGACCTTGCCGAAGACCACGTCGGGGTACTTCTTCGAGGCGGCCTCGAAGACCGGCGCGAAGGCCCGGCAGGGCCCGCACCACGAGGCCCAGAAGTCGATGAGTACGGTGCCCTTCTTGATGGTCTCTGCGAAGTTCTGCTCAGTCACGGTGGTAGTTGCCATGTCAGGCCTCCATACCCGGTGGGAGCCTCGCGGAGCGCGAAGGGTTCAGGCCTTCTCGGAGAGGAAGTCTCGGAGCGCGACCTTGACCGAGGCCTGCACCGCCGCAGGGACCTCCACCGAAGGCCCGGCCGTGCGGCAGAGGGCGAGCGTGGACTTGAGCGAGTCGCAGGTGTTGCGGCAGCGAGAGCAGCCCTGGAGGTGGCGCTCCATCTCCGCGCAGACCTCCGCGCTGATCTCGTCTTCGAGGTGCTGGGAGAAGAGCGTGAGCACGTCGGGGCACTGCACCGCCGTCGGGGCCTTCTCCTCCGCCGACGGGACCCCCAGCACCGGCGCCACGTGCGCCCTCACCGCCAGCCTCGCCCGGTGCAGCCTGCTCTTCACCGCCTGCACGTTGATGCCCAGCACCTCGGCCACCTCCGGGGCCGTGAGCCCCTCCACGTCGCGCAGCACCAGCACCTCGCGGTACATCGGATCGAGCGCCGCGATGGCCTCCTCCAGCGCCCGCTCGACCTGCTTGCCCGCGAGCGCCTCGTCGGGGCTCCTCGCCTGGTCGACGAGCTGCGCCGCCTCGCCCGAGGCCTCCGTGTCGAGCGACTGCTCCTCGGCCGGGGCGTACACGCTGCGGCGGCGCTTCTTGATGCAGAAGCTCCGGGCGATCGTATAGAGCCAGGTCGAGATCGACGACGAGCCGCGGAAGTCGCGCACGCCCCGGGCCATCGCCAGCATCGTGTCCTGGAGAACGTCCCGGGCGTCCTCGGGGTCGCGGCAGATGCGCATCCCGAAGCGGTAGATCTGCGACTGGTGCGCGGTGAGCAGCGTCTCGAGCGCCGCACGGTCACCGGCACGCGCCTTCTCGAGGAGTTCAGCGTCGTTCATCGCCGCTGGTTGTAACCCGTAGCCGCGCCCTGTCGACACCGCCGCGCCGCTCAGAACAGCACGGGCAGCGGGGTGCTGCGCGACGCGGTGGTGCCGTCGCCGAGCTCCCCGTGGGTGTTGCGACCCCAGCACTGCACGGCCCCGGTGGCGAGCACCGCGCAGGTGAACTGGTACCCGCACGAGACCGTCGTGGCCGGACTGATGAGGGACACCGCGCCGGGCGTGTTGCGCTGCGTGAGCCCGCCCTGGTCGCCGATCTGTCCCTCGTTGTTGTAGCCCCAGCACTGGAGCGGAGCGCCGGCGGCGAGGGCGCACGCGTGGTACGAGCCCACGCTCACCCGGGTCGCGTTGATGATCGAGGGGATCATCCTGGGCGATGGATCGGTGCTCGAGGTGCCGCGGCCGTGGGAGCCGTAGCGGTTGGAGCCCCAGCACCAGAGGCGCCCATCGGACGCGAGCGCGCAGGAGTCCTCGCCGCCGGTGGAGATGTCGCTCGCGGAGAAGCCCGAGGCCGCGACGGGCGTCACGCTGGTCGTGGACCGGCCGTCGCCGAGCTCGCCGAAGGTGCCGAAGCCCCAGCAGCGCACCGCCCCGTCGGAGCGCACCGCGCACGAGTGCAGGTAGCCGGTCGACACGCGAGTGAGGAGCCCGGTGTTGGCGACGACCCTGGGTCCGCGCGTATCCGCGGGGGCGCCGGGGCCGCACGCTCCGAAGGTGTTGCGACCCCAGCACAGCACATCCCCCTCGGAGCGAATCGCGCAGACGTGCCCGCTCCCCGCGGCGATCGCGGTCACGCCCGAGAGCCCCGGGACGGCAGCGGGCGTCGAGCGCTGCGCGGTGTCGTCGCCGAGCTGATGGTAGGCCCCCGATCCCCAGCAGGAGACGGTGCCGTCCATGAGGCGAGCGCAGGAGTGGCTGCCCCCGACGGCCAGCTCGGCGACGTTGCGGAGGCCGACCACCGCGACGGGGCGGGTGCGGGACGTGCGGGTCCCGTCGCCGAGCTGGCCCTCGCCGTTGGCGCCCCAGCAGCGCACCGTGCGGTCGCTCATCAGCGCGCAGGCGTGCCCGGAGAGGTCGTTGCCCAGGCTCGCGCGCACGTCGACCGCGGTGACGCACGCGCCCGCGGAGCACAGCAGGGTGCAAGGCGTCGAGCACGAGCCGCAGTGGAGGGGGTCGGTCTGCGGATCGACGCACGCGTCTCCGCAGCGGATCATCCCGGTAGGGCAGCGAGGCACGTCGGGACCGACGTCGAGCGCCACATCGGGGCGATCGAGAGGCACATCCGCGGGGGCGTCGACCGACGCGTCGGGGCGATCGAGCGCGGTGTCGGCGGGCGTGTCCAGCGGCGCATCCACGCGCCCATCGGACGCGTCGAGAGAGGCGTCGAGGGAGCTGTCGAGAGGGACATCGGGCGAGACGACATCGGGCGAGACGACGTCGGGCGAGACGACATCGGGCGAGACGACGTCGGGCGAGACGACATCGGGCGAGACGACGTCGGGCGAGACGACATCGGGCGAGACGACGTCGGGCGAGACGACGTCGGGCGAGACGACATCGGGCGAGACGACATCGGGTGCGGTCGCGTCGGTGAGGTCGGTCACCGCGTCGACGCTCGCCTCGGCGGCCACGGCGTCGGCGGAGCCTCCGTCGAAGCGGAAGTCGTCGAAGGAGAACAGCGCCGTGCAAGAGGGCAGCGCGCAGAACGAAAGGATCACCAGCAGGGAAGGCCGCACGAGCGAAGAACTCCTTGAGCAGACACCAGCCAGCGAGGCGCAGACCGAAGGCGCAGATCTCATATCACGCGCGGCGGTGGTAGCGTGGCGCGCGTGAAGCCTCGTAGCCTCCTGGCCGCGTCGACCCTGTGCGGCGTCCTTTCGGTGTCGGTCACTTCGTACGCGCAGTCCCCGGGCGCGACGACCGATGAGATCGCTCGCAGCCATACCGAGAACGGCGGGCGCTACTACCAGCTCGGGCGCTACGCCGACGCGGCGCGGGAGTTCCAGGCGGCGTACGACCTGTCGCAGCGCCCGGAGCTGCTCTTCAACCTGGGCAGGGCGCTGGAGAACGGCGGGCGCGACCGCGAGGCCCTCGACGCCTACGAGCGCTTCGAGGCCGCGGGCTCGCCGGGGATCGACCCCGCCAGCCTTCGCTCCCGCATCGAGGCCGTCCGGGCGCGCCTCCCTCGAGCCGCCGCCCCGGTCGCCCCGACCGTGACGCTGCGACCCCCGACCCCGGTCACCCCCACCCCTCCACCGCGCGTCGAGCGCCCCGCGGCCTCGCGCAGCCTCGCCCTGCCGATCACCCTGCTCAGCGCGGGAGGCGCGCTCCTCCTCACCGGGCTCGCCCTCGGGCTCACCGTCTCCTCGACCTACTCCGACCTCTCCGATCGCTGCTCGGGTCGAGTGTGTGACCCCGCTCTCCAGGGAGACGCCGACGCCGCGAGCACCCGAGCGGTCGTCGGTGACGTGCTCGGGGGAGTGGGCCTCGCGGCCATCGCGGCGGGCGTCGTGGTGCTGCTGCTCCCTCGGTCGTCCGCCGAGGCGCGCGCCCCCAGGGTGGGCTTCGCCTGCACCGCCAGCGGCTGCGCAGGCCGCGTGGCCCTCAGCTTCTGACCGAGCGCCGCCGTCGCCTCGCCGCCCACGCCAGCGCCAGCCCGAGGCCCCACGCTCCCCATCGCCCGTGAGCCCCCGCAGCCCCTGAGGCCACGGCGCACCCTCCGCCGTCGTCCGGCGGGTTCGCCGCGGCGGTCACCCTCACGGTGGTGCTCACCGAGGCCATCTCGAAGGGCGCCGCCCGGTTGGTCGCATTGAACAGCCGCAGCAGCTCGCGGCCCCGGTTGTCGGTGGTGTTGGCTCCCGCGATGGCCTCCACGTAGTGCTTCGTCGTCGCCCGGTACATCAGCCGCACCGTCACCGGGACATCCCCCGCCGTCGCCGGCAGCGGCACCTCGAAGGTCGCGTCGTCCCAGTGGCGGAGCGATCCCCCTTCGCCGCCCGCGTAGTCTCGACCCACCGGGGCGGTGCGGGCGTCGGCGCGCATCCCCCTCGGCGGAATGCGCGTGTCGCTCAGCACCACCGTGTGCTGCGCCACGAAGCTGGAGTGCTCCGGGCGGCCGTTCACCATGTGCCCGGGCTCGAACTCGTACACCCTCGCCTGGGCGTCCCTCACCAGCTCGTCGTCGACGTAGGCGCCGCTCACCACGCGCTCTCCGACCTGCACCTGCACCCAGATCAGCCGGGCGTCCTCGTAGCCTGTCGGCAGCTTGTGCCCGGTGTTGTTGGTGACCCTCACCCGCACCCTCACGGTCGATCCCGCCGCGCCCGTGGCGGGAGGATCGACGAAGGCCACCGTCGCGGCGCTTCGCAGGTTGGCCCTCGTGGCCATGCGGGCGCTGTCGAACTCCGCGTCGAGCTCGCCGGGGAAGGCCGCCCGCAGCAACGAGAGGCCCCACTCGTTGCCCCCGAGGAAGTCGTGCCGCCGCTGCCCCGCCCTGGTCGGGGAGTTGGGGATGCGGGTGGAGGGCAGCGGATCGCCGCCGACCTCGGGCATGTGGCAGCCCTGGCAGGTCTGCGGGTCGGTGCGCCGGGCGAAGTCGCTCTGCGCCCACTCGGTGTAGGTGCTCTGCAGGGGGAAGGCCTGCCCGGTGTCCTGCCCCTCGGGGGTGAGCCGGTGCAGCGTCGGGTGGTCGACGTTGTGGCACTGGCCGCAGAGGCGCGCGTCGCGGAGGAAGGCCGAGCCCATCGATGGGTGCCTCGGCGAGATGGCGGGGTCGTTGCGAGGACCGAAGCGCGTGGCCACCCCGTCGACGGGCGCGTCGCTGAAGGTGAGCTGGGCGTTGGAGAGGTAGGGGGCGCCGGGGTCGTCGGCGGGCACGATGCTGCGGTGGCAGGTGTCGCAGTGGACCCCGTCGTTGTCGCCGAGCACCGGGTCGAGGGCGGCGCCGAAGTTGGTTCCGCGGCCGCCGGTGAAGCCCGTGGGGGTGTGGCAGCGGAAGCAGACGGCCCCGACGCCGGGAATCTGCTGGTTGGCCACGGTGAGCGTCGCCAGGAAGAGCGGGTCGCGCGCGGCGTTGGCCATCATCGAGGGCCCCCAGGTGTCGCCGGCCATGTAGGTCTGGCCCGAGGGGGTGGTCTCCCCCGCGTGGCACTCGGTGCAGCGGGCGGCGGGTTCGAGCGGGGCGCGGAGGGTGCCGGGCTGGGTGCCGTGCGGCTGCCCCCAGGCGGCGGGGGTGAGCATCGAGAGGACGCAGGCGGTGGAGAGAGAGGAGGCGAAACGGGAGCCGGTGAGGCGCTTCACGCGGCGATCATATCCGCGCCGCGCGTGATGACCAGCCGACGCGTGGTCGCCCGAGGCCCCGCGTCAGGGTACAAGCCCGTCCGCCAATGCTGTACGAAATCTATACGCGCATCGCCGTCGGGGCGGTGCTTGAGACCGACGCCACCCACGAGCTCGTCCGTGGCTTCCACGTGTCGCTGGGCCTGGAGCCCGACGCCTCGCTCGCGGAGGTGCACGAGCGGCTGCTGGAGCAGGCGCTCAAGCACAAGCGCACCGTCGACCCGAGGGTGCGCTACGAGCTGGAGTTCGAGCGCTACGTCGACGAGCGCTGGGACATCGACTGCTCCATCGGGGGAGTGTCCGACGGCGGGGTCGACCCCTCGCGCGGCTACGTCTTCGTGGGGATACGCATCGAGCAGTGGGAGGACGTGATGCACGACCACTCGCCGCACCTCTCCGGCCGACCGAAGACCCTCGCCAAGGGAGACCTCTCCGCGGGGTCGGACTTCCTCAAGCACATCGGCCCCGCGCACAAGAAGGAGATCGACCACGCGGCGCGGATGCGTCGCCGCGCCCGCAAGGAGATCGACCTCGACGCGATGAAGCGCGTGCGCTCGCTCCCCACGAGGGAGCGCGAGGTGTACTGGGCGCTCACCCGCTGGCTGGTCCCGAAGCCCGCTTGAGAGCTCCCGAGGAGGGGGGGCGGCGATCGGGCGAAACCGTGACGCCCCGCGTCGCGCTGGGCTACGGTGGTCGATCGATGGCATCGGCCGATCCATTGCTGACGAGCGAGAGGGGCAGGCGCCTGGGGCGCTACGTGCTCGAGCGCCGCATCGCCTCCGGCGGCATGGCGGACGTGTACCTCGCGCGGCAGGTCGCCGGGCCCGAGCTGGGACGCACCGTCGCGCTCAAGGTGCTGAAGAGCGAGGTCGCCACCGACGACGACACGGTGCGGATGTTCCTTCGCGAGGCCCTGGTGGCGGAGGCCTTCCACCACCCCAACCTGGTGCCCGTGTACGAGGTCGGGCGCGAGGGCGACCGGCTGTTCCTGGCGATGGAGCTGGTGCGCGGCGTCTCCGTCGCCACGCTGATGCTGCTGCTGGCCAAGAAGGGCCGATCGATCCCCATCCCGCTGGCGGCGCGCATCGTGGCCGACGTGCTCGACGGCCTGGCCTACGCCCACGAGGCCCTCGGCGCCGACGGGGCGCCCCTCAACGTGGTGCACCGCGACGTCACCCCGCAGAACATCCTCATCGCCGAAGACGGCGTGGTGAAGCTGGTGGACTTCGGCATCGCCCGCGCGGAGACCGCCCTCGGCCGCACCCAGGTCGCGAGGGTGAAGGGCAAGTTCAGCTACATGTCCCCGGAGCAGTGGGAGCCCGGCTCGCAGCCCCTCGACAAGCGCGCCGACCTCTTCTCCCTGGGCGTGTCGCTCTACGAGATGTCCACCGGGAGCGCCCGGCTCTTCAAGGGCTCCGCCGCCCCGGAACTCTACAAGGCCGTGGTGATCGACACGATCCCGCCGCCGGGCACCCGGGTGCAGGACTACCCCGACGACCTCGCCCGCGTGGTGATGACGGCGCTGGAGCGGGACACCTCGAGGCGCTGGCCGAGCGCCCAGGCGATGCGAGCGGCGCTGGGCGAGGTGATGGAGGCCCACGGCTGGGAGGTGGAGACCGCCACGCTGGCGAAGCTGGTGGAGTTCGCCCTCGACGCCCAGCCCATCGAGACCCGGTGGGAGCGCATCGACGCCGGGGAGATCCCCTCGCCGGGCGGCGACGACATGCCGACGATGGTCGACGACGCTCCGGCCGAGGGCGGCGGCCGGGGGCTCTCGCTGCTGCGGCCCGCGTCGGTGTTTCCGGGCGCCCTCCACGCGGCGAGGGTGAAGCCCCCGGCGCCCGCGGTCCCGGCGCCCGCGGTCCCGGCGCCCTCGTCGTCGATGGTGCTGGGCTCGCTGCCCCCGGCGCCGCCAGAGTCCGCGTACGAGCTCGGCGCCCCGAAGGACGCGCCCGCCGCCGACCAGCCCTCGCCGGAGCACGGCGCCTCGGGGATGTCGGGGCGGATGAAGTCGGCCCTGGTGGCGCTGGCCCTCGCGGGCTGGGCGACCGCGGCCGCGACGCTCGGGCTGTGGGTGAGCGAGAGCCACCGCGCCGACGCGCTGGAGCGAAGGCTGGCGCTGCGCAACGCCGTGGCCGCCACGCCGGCCCCTCCGCCCGCCGATCCTTCGACGGTGCTGGTGCCCTCGACCCTGGTCGACGCGTCCTCCGGGGGCGCCGGGTCGACGGCGATGGAGACGCTCTCCGTGGCGGCCGACCCGACGCTCTCCCCGACGCTGGCGACCGCGTGGGCGAGGGCCTTCGCGCAGGGTCCTGGCGGCACGAGGGTGACGCTCACCCCGGGCGACGCGAGGGCGATGGTGACCTCCGGGCGCGCGATGGTGGGGCTCTTCCTCGCCCCCGGCACCGAAGCCCGCGCGGCGACCGAGCGCGTGGTGGGCTACGACGCCGCGGCGGTGGTGGTGCACCCGTCCAACCCGGTGCGGGGCCTCACGCTCACCGCGCTGGGCGAGCTCTTCGGGGGGCGGATGACCACCTGGCGCGCGGTGCGCGGCGCCAACGTCACGCCCCGGCTGGTGCTGCCCTCGGGGGAGACCTCCGCGCGCTCGGCGCTGCGGGCGCTGGTGCTCTCTCGGGCGACGCCCTCGCTCACGCTGTCGCCCACGGTGACCACCGTGGCCGACGAGGCCGCGGCGGTGCGCGCGGTGGCGGCCGATCCGAGCGCGGTGGCCGTGGTGTCGCTGGGCGCCGTCGACGCGACGGTGCGAGCGCTGGGCGTGGCGGGCGGCCGAGCGCCGGCGGTGGCGCCCACCGCGGCGGCGGTGCGCACGCTGCGCTATCCGCTGGTGCTGGCGGTGGTGCTGGCGAGGGAGGCCTCGCGGGCGCCCACCGCGGCGATGGAGGGCTTCACCGCGCTGGCCACGAGCCCGGCGGGCCAGGAGCTGCTGACGGGCGCCGGCTACGTGGGTCGGTAGGCGCGGGAGCTCAGGCCCCCGCGGCCGGGGGCTCCTTGCCCAGCATGGCCTCGATGTCCTGAAGAGCCCTCACGATGGAGGCCTTGCCCGCCTTGGCGCCGTAGGCGATGGGCATCATCACCTGCCTCGCGGCGTCGACCACGGGCGAGAAGTGCCGGTGGCCTATCAGCTCCTCCAGCACCACCACGGCCCCGACGCGGCCCTCGCGCACCCGACGCTCCAGCGACGCGATGCCCTGGGGGTTGCCGTTGTCCGTGGCGATCCACTCGACCTCGGCGCCCAGGTGCTTCTTCAAGCGCTCGAGCTTCTCCTGCTTCACCACGCCGCCCAGCAGCACCAGCGGCCGCTCGACACAGAGCGCCAGCAGCTTCGGCAGCTCGGGCCAGGCGGCGCCCTCGTCCTCCTCCGGGGAGGCCACCGCCGCCCGCAGCGCCTCGGGGATCACGATGCGCGTCGACACCGAGCGCGGCGCCGGACCCGCCTGCACCTGCTCCCGCTCCCGCTTCGCCCGCTCGGCGCGCGCCACCCAGTCTCCGTGGTGGCTGCGCGCCAGCCCGAAGATGTCCCGGGTGTTTCTCTGGAAGGCCTTCGCCGTCAGCACCCGGAACATCCGCGTCAGCAGGTCGTTGCCGTCGGCCAGCCCCCGCGCCTGGAGCCCCCTCGCGCGGCACGCGAACTCCTCCGCCCAGGGCTTGAACAGCCCGTCGCTCAGGCTGTCGAACTCCATCGAGTGAAACTCCTTGTAGAGCGCCTCGATCTCCGGGTCGGTCTCCACCCGCCGCGGGGCCACCGGCGCCCTCGGCTCCTCGTGGGCCTCCTCGTGCACCTCGCCCACCGCCGCCTCCGCCGCCGTCGGCTGCTGTTGCTGCTGCTGCTGCTGCGGTACAGGCTCCGTCCTCAACCGCGCCTCGGGCAGCGACTCGATGAGCGAGCGCAGCGTCAGCGCGGCCTTCACCGCCGACGTGCTGCGCTGCGTCTCCAGGCCCACGCGCACCGCCACGTCGGCCACCAGGTCGGCCTCGATCGCCCTCAGGTACTCGTCCGCGGCGGCCTTGATGCGGGCCACCCGCTCTTCGGACTCGCGCTTCCTCGAAGAAAGCTGTTCGCGTATTTTTTCCACGAGGCCATCCACCGTGTTTGTCATTGGGGTCATCACAGCCTAGCAGGCACCTCACCCGGAAAGCGCCCTGTCAGAGCGCTCGTTCAGGGTGTTCGGTGATGGGTGGTGGCCCTGCAGCGGCGCTCGACACCCGCACCCGGGTTGCACCATCATCGCGGGCCCTCATGCGATACCCACTCCTCGCGCCCCTGGTCGCGGCGGCCCTCCTTGGTTGTGGCACCGACCCCCAACCTGCAAGCCCCCTCGATGCCACGCCCGACGCCGGAGCGATGGACGTCCCTCCGGCGGACGTCCCCGCGGTGGACGTGCAGCGGACCTCTCCCGACGTGCCGCTGCCCACGGAGTGCAACGACGTCGAGGTCGAAGACCTCGTCGAGCTGGGCACCCTCGACGGCGAGGTCACCCGGCTCACCGGCGACAACCGGGGCCTTCGCAACAGCAACACCCTCGGCCTCCAGCCCCCCGCCGCCTTCAACAGCCAGTGCGGCTTCCGAACGACCTACCAGCGGGTGTTTCGCTATGTGATGCGCCGCGCCGGATCGCTCCGGGTGAGCACCGCCAACCCGGGCACCGCGGCCACCCTCGACACCACCCTCTCCGTGCTCGCGATGCGCGCCTGCGTGGCCAACCCCCGCGACTTCTTCTGCAACAACGACGACCCCACCGCGACCGCCGCCAGCCGCAACCGCTTCGCCTCCCGCGTCGCCACCGCAGCGCTCCCCGCCGGGGCCGTGGTGCACATCGCCGTCGGCGGCCTCGCCTCCACCACCGCCCTCCCGGGCCGCGTGGTGCAGGGCGCCTTCGAGCTCACCGTCGAGGAGGTCGCCCCCATCGCCGAGGGCGCCCGCTGCGACCGCCGACAGCTCACCGGAGCCTGCGCCCCGGGGCTCACCTGCGTGGGCCCCACCCCCGGCGCCGTCGAAGGCTCGTGCCGCCGCGCCGGCACCGCGCCCGGCGCCCCCTGCGCCAGCGACGCCTGCGAGGCTGGCCTCTCCTGCGACACCAGCACCAACCTCTGCTTCCGCGCGCAGCCCCCCGGCATGCCCTGCGAGGCCGGCGCCTCGGCCTGGAACCGCTGCTCCCCCGACGCCTCCTGCGTCACCCAGCCCGGCGCCGTGGGCGTCTGCCGCGCCCGGGGCACCGTCGCCAACGCCGCCTGCGCCCCGGGCGACCGCTGCACCGGCGAGGGCCTCGCCTGCGACGGACCCGCCGGCGCCTGCCGGGTCACCGTGGCCCGCGGCGGAGCGTGCAACCTCGCCGACTCCGTGTGCCCTTCGGGCCAGGCCTGCCACTTCGCCCACGGCGCGCAGTCCGTCGGGCGCTGCACCGACGCGGCGACGGTTCCGGGCATGGCCTGCGCGGCCGGCAACGCCTGCACCGGCGCAGGGCTCACCTGCAACACCGGCGTCACCCCCGCCCGCTGCAACGGCGCCGCGGCGGCCCCCGGCGAGGTCTGCACCGCCTTCGTCCCCTGCGTGACCGGCAACGTGTGCTTCCTCACCGATCCGACCGACCGCACCCGGGGGCGCTGCTTCACCGACGGCCTCGAGGCAGGCCGCTGCCGCGCCACCGGAGCCGCCTGCAACGCCGGCCTCGTCTGCACCAACGCCGCAACGCCCGCCTCGGGTCGCTGCGTGCGCGTCGCCACCGCGGCTGAGCCCTGCGAGCTCTTCTCCTCCGGCGTGATCTGCGGCACCGGGACCACCTGCGCCCGCGACGGAGCCTCCCCCACCGCGGGCCGCTGCCGGGCCGACGGGAGCGCCCCGGGCGCCGCCTGCCGCGCCGCCGCCCCCCGCTGCGACGGCGAGCTCCGCTGCAGCGCCGCCTCGGGCGCGGGCGTCTGCCAGGGCACCGGAGAGTCCGGAGCCTGCGACCCCCGAACGCTCTCCCTGGGCTGCGCCTCGGGGCAGGTCTGCCACGCCACGGGCTTCAACACCGGCCGCTGCGCGACGCCCACCGCGGAGGTCGAGCCCAACGACCGGGTGAGCCTCGCGCAGTCCCTCCCCGGCGCCTCGTCGTCGGTGCGAGGGAGCCTCAGCTCGGGCGACCTCGACTGCGTCTCCGTGGAGGCGACCGCCGGGGCGCGGCTGGTCGCTCGCGTGGCCGGCGCCAACGGGCTCTGCCCCAGCACCTCGCTCGTGCTCGACCTCTTCGATCCCGACGGGCGGCTGCTCACCACCGCCAACGCCAACGGGCCCTTCGCCTGCCCGCTGATCGACGGAACCCTCGCGGACAGCCCCGCGTTCTCCGTCGCCCGCGACCTCCGGGCGGGGCGCTACACCGTGTGCGAGCGCAGCGCCAGCAACAGCGACGTGGGCGAGACCGTGCTCGATGTCGAGGTGGTCCCCGCCCCATGAGCGAGGCCCCCGAAGACCCGACCGACGGCGTGCTGGTGGTGCGACGGGGGCCGGGCGCCAACTGCTCCTCCATCGGCAGCGCCGTGGAGATGCTCTTCCTCTCGGCCACCCTCGGCACCGCCATCCTGGCCGCCGTCGCCGCCTCGCTCGACCCGAAGCCCGACGAGCCCGACGAGCCCGACGAGCCCGCCCCCGCGCCACCTCCCGAAGCGCTGTGAGCTCGCCCCCCACCAGGGCGCGCCGAGAGCCCTTCGGCGCCTGGATCCGCCTCGGCGACGACACCCTCGTCGCCCTCGACCACCGCCGCGCCGACCGCCTCGGGCTCCCCCCCGCGACCTTCCCTCCGGGCCACGTCTCCGCCCCGCTGGAGGTGCACGTCGCGGTCACCGCGCGCTGCCCGGTCGACTGCTCGGGCTGCTACCAGTCCGCCACCACCGACGGCGCCCACGTCCCGCTTACCCAGCTCCGTAAGACCCTGCGAGACCTCCACGCCTCCGGGGTCTTCACCGTCGCCTTCGGGGGCGGCGAGCCCCTGCTGCGCGACGACCTCGGAGAGCTCGCCGACGAGGCCCGCTCGCTGGGCCTCACCCCGGTGGTCACCACCAGCGGCTACGGGCTCACCCCCGCCCGCGCCCGGGCGCTGCGCTCCTTCGCGCAGGTGAACGTCTCCCACGACGGGGTGCTCGGCGGCTACGAGGCGGTGCGAGGCTTCGACGGCGTCGCCGTCGCCGAGCGGGCCATCGCCACGCTGCGCGCCCACGGCGTCGCGGTGGGCGTCAACCACGTGCTCACCCGACAGAACGTCGACGGGCTCCCGGCCACCGTCGACCATGTGCGCTCCCTCGGGGCGCGCGAGCTGCAACTGCTGCGCTACAAGCCCGCGGGGCGCGCGGCCTCGCTGGACTACCTCGCCCGGAGGCTCACTCCCGCGCAGTGCGACGCCCTCGGAGAGACCCTGCGCTCGCTCTCCCCGACGCTGGGGGAGGGCTTCTCGGTGCGCGTCGACTGCGCGCTGGTGCCGCTGGTGTCCGGGGCGCTGCCCGACGCGGCGATGCTGGAGCGCTTCGGGGTCTTCGGCTGCGAGGCCGGGGGGCACCTCGGCTCGGTGCGCCGCGACGGCAGCGCCGGCGGGTGCAGCTTCGACGACGCCCCGGGGGACGAAGGCATCGCGGCGTTTCGGGCCTTCGTCGCAGCCCCGCCGGAGCCCTGCGCGTCGTGTCCGCTGCGGCGGGTGTGCCGTGGCGGCTGCAAGGTCGTCAGCCGTCACCTGGGCCACGGGTTCTCGTCCGACCCGGAGTGCCCGAGGGTGATCGCCTTTCACGCCGGGAGCGCCTCCCCATGAGCGCCCGCCCCTGGAGCGTGGGCCTCTCCCTGGCGCTCTCCGTCGCACCGATGGTCCGCACGCTGGTGGCCCTGATCGAGCGCAGCACGCACCCCGAGCCCGACCCCGCGATGGTGGTCTGGGCCGAGCGCTCGCCCTTCCTCGACCGGATGCTGGTGACCGCCTACCTCACGGTGGCGCTCGCCGTGGCGCTCACCGCCCTCGCGGGACGCGCCCGCTGGCTGCGCGGCGACCGCAGCCTGCACATCGCGCTGACCCTGGGCGCGGCCGGGGCGCTGCTGGGGCTGTGGCCGTGAGCGTGATCCCGATGGCTCCGATCGGGGTGGCGCTGGCGGCGAGCGCGCTGGCGCTGGCGCTGCCGGGGCGCTGGTCGAGGGCGCTGGCTGGTCTCTGCGCCGTAGGGGCGCTGGCGGCGGTGCTGGCCACGAGGAGCCTCTGGGAGGCGGACGTCCGCCGGGCGGTGTACATCGCCTCGCAGGCGCGGGGGCGCTGGCTCGACCGCTCGGTCGACCTGCTGCTGGCGTCGTGCGCGCTCACCCTCGGGGCCTCGGTGCGCCCTTCGCGGGCGGGCTACGCGCTGGCGCTGGCGCTGGCCGCCGGGGCGCTGCTCTGCGGGGCGCTGGGGCGCTGACGCCGCGCCTCGCGCGACCACGGCAGCCTGGAGTTCGGAGCATGGGCGCGAGGCCTTCGGCGGGGATATCCCCGGTACGACCGCGAGGCCGTCATCGACCAGAGCTCAGACCCTGAGCGTTAGCGAGGGGGAGCGCCCTCGACCGCCGTCTGCGCGTCCCTCCGACGCTGCCCAACTCGCGAGATCCAGCGGAGATTCCGGACAGGTATTGAGGCGTGGGCGGGATCTACCCCTCGCTAACGCTCAGGGTCTAAGCTCTGGTCGATGACGGCCTCGCGGTCGTACCGGGGATATCCTCGCTGACGGCCTCGCGGTCGTACTCCGAACTCCAGACGGCAGCAGTACCCATTGCCATGCGAGGCCGTCTGGATAGACTGCGCCGCCGCGAACGACCCGACGTTTCGCCTCCGTGGAGTGCCCGACGATCATGCGATGGACCGCGTTCTTGATTCTTTTCGTGACGATGCTCGGCTGCACCACGCAGGCCTCGGGTCAGCGCTGCCAGCAGAACTCCGACTGCAACGCGGAGACCGACCTCTGCCGCAACGAGTCCGCCCCGGAGCGTGAGTGCAACGGCCTCTCGTGCATCTGCTGCCCCGCCAACGCCGCCGCGGCCGCCGCCATCACCGCCTGCCTCCCTCGCGTCGGCCGCACCGACTCGGGGACGGTCACCGACACCGGCGCCGTGACCGTCACCGACACGGGCTCCGTCACCGACACGGGCTCCGTCACCGACACGGGCTCCGTCACCGATGCGGGCGCCGACACCGACACCGGGACCGCCGCCGACGCCGGCCCTTCGGCCGACTGAAGCGCCGCTCAGCGCTTCAGCCACTCCGAGAGCGCGTCCCAGCGTGAGCGCTCTCGAGCCGCCTCGAGCGTCAGCCACTCCACGCCCTCCTCGCCGCGAAACCACGTCCGCTGCCGCTTGGCGAAGGACATCGTGGCCCGCTCGATCTCCGTCGACAGCGCCCTCGCCGGGAGCTCGCCCCGAAGGTGCGCCACCACCTCGGCGTAGCCCACGCTCCGCAGCGGCTTCAGGTCGTGCTCGTAGCCGTCCGCCAGGATGCCCCGCACCTCGTCGACCCAGCCCCTCGCCAGCATCTCCCGGGTGCGCGGGACCACCCTCGCCCTCAGCGCGTCGCGCTCGATCTCCAGGCACCACCAGCTCGCCTCGTAGCGAGGCCCCAGCGCGGCGTGACGGCGGTGGTGCTCCGACAGCGGGAGCCCGCTCACCGCGAAGACCTCCAGCGCCCTCACGATGCGCACCGGGTCGGTCACGTGGATGCGCGCGGCGTACTCCGGGTCGACCGCCGCCACCTCGCGGTGCATCTCCCTCAGCGTCTCCGCGTCGCCCGCGGCGATGCGAGCGTGAAGCTCCGCCCTCACCCCGGCGTCGGCGGGGATGCCCGTCGCGAGGCCCTTCACCAGCGCGCGGAGGTAGAGCCCGGTGCCGCCCACCACGATGGCCGTTTTACCCCGCGAGGTGATCCCCGCGATGGCCCGGTCGGCGTCGTCGATGAACTTCGCGGCGTCGTAGGGGGCCCTCAGGTCGAGGGCGCCGAGCAGGTGGTGGGGGACGCCCGAGAGTTCTTCCTCGGTGGGGCGCGCGGAGCCGATGAGCAGGCGGTCGTAGAGCTGCACCGAGTCGGCGCCGACGAGCTCTCCGTCGAGGGCGCGGGCGAGGTCGACGGCCAGGGCGGTCTTGCCGGTGGCCGTCGCCCCGGAGACGACGACGATGCGCGGACGGGGGACGGTCACGCCGTCGCGGAGGGGCCGTCTTCGGAGCCCGGGAGGAGCTCGCGGTAGATGGCGGCGTAGCGTCGGGCCGCGCGGTCCCACGCGTGGTCGAGGCGCATCACCCGGCGGCGCAGCGAGGCGAAGCGGTCGGTCTGCGCGTAGGCCGAGAGCCCTCGGGCGATGGCCCCGTAGAAGGCGTCGGGGGTGAGCTCGTCGAAGACGAAGCCGGTGCCGGTGCCGAGCGAGGCGTCGCAGTCGACCACGGTGTCGCGCAGGCCGCCGGTGTTGCGCACCACGGGCACGGTGCCGTAGCGCATGGCGTAGAGCTGAGTGAGCCCGCTGGGCTCGAAGCGCGACGGCACCAGGAAGAGGTCGGAGCCGGCGATGATGCGGTGCGCGAGGCCGTCGTCGAACTCCGTACGGAACGCCACCTTCTCGGGCATGTCCTTCGCCAGCGCGGCGAGGGCGGTGGTGAACTCCGGGTCGCCGGATCCCTGCACCACGAGCTGCACGTCCTGGCGGAGGAGCTGCGAGGCGCAGCCCAGCAGCAGGTCGATGCCCTTCTGGGTGTCGAGGCGGGCGACCATGCCGAGCACCGGGGTGTCGGGCCTCACGGGGAGGCCGAGGGCCTTCTGGAGGGCGGTCTTGCAGCGCGCCTTGGGGAGCGGGTCGACCACGTCGTAGCGGGAGATGATGTGCGGGTCGGTGGAGGGGTTCCAGACGCCCGGGTCGATGCCGTTGAGGATGCCGACGAGGCCCTTGGCGTGGGCCCGCAGTACGCCGTCCATGTTGGCGCCGCCGACGGGCGTGACGATCTCGTGGGCGTAGGTGGGCGACACGGTGGTCACCCGGTCGGAGTCGATGATCCCGGCCTTGAGCCACGACACCTGGCCGTAGAACTCCATGTGCGCGGCGGCCGCGGGGTGGAGGCCGACGTCGGCGAGGGTCGAGACGGGGAAGGTGCCCTGGTGGGCGGCGTTGTGGATGGTGAAGACCGTGCGGACGAGGCCGAGCCTCGGGTCATCCTTGGCCTCCTGCTTGAGGAGCGCGGGGATGATCCCGGTGGTCCAGTCGTGGAGGTGGACGAGGTCGGGGACCCTGGGCTGCATGCGCATCCACGCCACGGCGCCCTTGCAGAGCAGTCCGAAGCGCAGGTGGTTGTCTTCGTAGGCGTTGGCCCCTTCGCCGTAGACGCCCGGCCGGTCGCTGATGCGCGGGGCGCCGAGGAAGACCACCGTGACGCCCGAGGGCAGCCGGGTCTCGTAGACCTCGGCGTCGACGTGCTCGCCCCCGAGGTGGACCTTCACCTTGACGAGCCGGCGCGCGAGGGCGTGCTCGGCGGGGTCGATGCTGCCGTAGCGGAGCGAGAGGACGGTGACCTTGTGGCCGAGGGCGCGCAGGGCCTTGGGGAGCGCGCCGACGACGTCCCCGAGGCCGCCGACCTTCGAGAAGGGCACGACCTCCGGGCTGACGAAGAGGATTTCCATGGCGGCGGAGACTGCACTCGCTTCCCCTCGGGCGCAACGGGCGCGGGAGAGGGATGGGGGCTCCCGTCGCCTGCGGCTAGAACCACATCCCCCGCAGCGCGAACGGAGCGAGCGGCGCCACCGCCAGCCACGCCGCGGCCGTGAGGTGCACCCACACCGCGTCCCTCGACGCGTCGAGCTCGGCGAGCAGCGACGCCGGGGTGCCCGAGCGCACGTCGCCCGGATCCAGCGTGACCATCGCCGGGCCCGCTCGAAACGGCCCACCCTCGCTGCGCGCCTCGGGGGCGAGCACCACCACGGGGCCTGGGGACAGCGCCGCGCCATAGGAGAGCGCCGCCGAGGCTCCGTCCTCGAAGCGCACCGCGCCGTCCGGGTCGAGCGTCGCGGCCCGCCATCGGTCACGCCCCTCGCGCCAGCGCCTCGATCCGCGGCGCGAGGCGAGCGCCAGCGCGCCCAGCCCGAGCATCGCCCAGGAGAGGCGCACCCAGCCCTTCGGCGGAGCGATGCGGTCGGTGTAGTCCCCGAGGCGGGCGCGACCGGCGGGGAGGCGAGCGAGGGTGGTCCCGTCGATCACGAAGACGCTGCGATACGGCGCGGCGGGCGCGACCAGGGCGTACTCATCCGTCGCTGGCAGCGATCGCAGCGTCAGCACCCCGCACCCGACGGGCACCATGCGCTCGGGCGCCATCGACGTCAGTAGGGCCTGCTCGCTCCAGGCGACGCTCACGTCGCAGTAGGCCGGATACTGCGTGCTCGTGAAGCGCCGCACCCAGAGGCCGTCGCCCTGGTACTGCGTGGTGCTGGTGCCCTGGGAGCGATCGAGGGGAGGCAGGGTCATCACCACGGGCAGATGATCGAGGAGCGCCCACGGCGCCACCGCCCGATGGAGGCGCAGCTCGGCGCCCACCAGCACGACCAGCGCCACGAGCAACGAGGTCATCGCGCGCAGCGGGAGCCGGGAGGGGACCCGGATGCGACGGGCGGCGAGGGCCGCGAGCGCCGCGCCGAGGGGGACGATGAAGTGCTCGGGCTCGAGCTGCTCCCAGCGGCTCGACCAGCCCGAGAGGTAGGACGGGCGGGAGAAGATCGGGGAGAGCTGGAGCCACGTGGCGAGCGAGAGCATCACGGCCGCGAACTGCACCGAGCGCCAGAGGTCGACCCGCGCCCGGGGGCCGTATCGACGCGCGAGCAGGGCCTCGACGAAGGGCCCCGCGGCCAGGAAGATCAGGGCGCCCAGCGAGCCCGCGTAGAGCTTGTCAGGGTCGAGCGGGCCGTGGTTCTCGGCCATGAAGGCCGCGACCCCGCCCGAGAGCAGCACCACCACGCCGACCAGCAGAGGGAACATCGTCGCGGAGCGTACCGCAGCGCTGCACCGGAGAAAGCCATGGGTGGCCCGACGCTCACCCCCGGCGGATGCGAGGGTCGAGCGCGGCGTAGAGCAGGTCGGTGAGCAGGTTGCCCACCAGGATGCCCGTCGAGGCCAGCAGCACGGTGCCCATCATCACCGGGAGGTCCATGCCCGTGATGGCCTCGAAGGCGAGGCGGCCGAGACCCGGCCACGCGAAGATCGCCTCGGTCACGATCGCCCCGGAGAACAGCGCCCCGAAGGAGAGCCCCAGCGAGGTCAGCACCGGCAGCAGGGCGTTGCGCAGCGCGTGCTTCACCACCACCGCGGCCGGGCTCAGCCCCTTGGCCCTCGCGGTGCGCACGTAGTCCGACTGGAGCACCTCGACCAGCTCGCCTCGCACCAGCCTCGCCTGCCACGCCGTGCCGAGGAGCCCGATGGTCACCGCGGGGAGGATCCCGTGCCACACATGGCTGAGCGCCGTGTCGCCATAACCGCCAATGGGAAACCAGCCCCACTGATAGGCCACGATGAAGAGGAAGAGCTTTCCCGAGAGGAAGGTCGGCGTGGAGATGCCCACGAAGGTCGCGCCCAGCACCAGCGACTCGGTGCGCGTCCCGCGGCGCAGCGCCGCGATGGTCCCTGCGAGGATGCCGAGGGCCAGCTCGAAGGCGATGGTCATGGCGCCCAGCAGCAGCGTGCGAGGCAGGCGCACCGCGATGAGCGCGCTCACCGGCTGGCGGTAGCGAAAGCTCCGGCCCAGGTCGCCCTTCACCAGGTTGCCCATGTAGTGGGCGTACTGGCGAATCGGGGGCTCATCGAGGTGATAGAAGTGTCGGATGAAGGCGCGGTCGCGCGCGCTGGCGTGCGGGCCCGCCAGGGTGACCACCGGGTCTCCGACGCGGAGCGATCCGAAGAAGGTCACCGTGGCGACGAACCACAGCACCAGCAGGCTCCACCCGAGGCGCCGTAGGATGAACCGTATCAACGCGCCCCCATCGGGGTGAAGGGGTTGGCGAGGGCCCCGAGCGAGCCGAGCGAGCGCTGGTGGGCGTGGCGCGCGGCGACCCAGTCGCGCGTGGGGAGGTCGAGCCAGGCCTCGCCGAGGTAGTCGCTCCAGACCGGGTGCGGCGCCCAGCCGCGCACGTAGGGCTGCGTCACGAAGATGTTGAGCGACGTGTACATATAGGCCCACGGCGCGTCGCGCAGCAGGATGTCCTCGGCCTGCTGGTAGAGCCCGATGCGCGCGGCGGTGTCGCCCTCGACCTTGGCGCGGTCGAGGAGCTGATCGAGCCGTGGGTTGGAGTAGAACGCGTGGTTCGAGCTCTGCTCGTCTTGAATGGAGCGGGAGTGGAAGTTGGGCTCGATGAAGTTCGACGGGTCGGGGAAGTCCATCTGCCAGCCCGTGAAGGCGAGCTGCACGGTGCGCCGTCGACCGAGCGTCGCGTAGTAGATGCTCCCCGAGGCGGGGCGCTGCCGCACCCGGATGCCGATGCGCCTCAGGTCGGCCTGCACCAGGTCGCCGTAGATGCTCCCGGTCTCGCCCTCGCCGAGCCAGAGCGTGACCTCCTCGGGGACGCCGTTGGGATAGCCCGCGAGGGCCATCTCCCGGCGCGCGGCGTCGAGGTCGAAGCGCTGCCGCAGCGGGTTGTCCGCCCGGTAGCCCGGGATGGTCGGGGGGTAGAGCGACCACGCGGGGGAGATGCGGTTGTTGCGCGCCCGGGCGATGCCATCGCGGTCGAGCGCGTAGGTCACCGCGCGGCGCACGTGCACGTTGTCGAAGGGCGCCATCTCGGTGTTCATCATGAAGCCGCCGATGAGGGTGCCGGGCTGGCGCACCACGTAGGGGCGCCACGAGCGGTTGGAGAGCAGCCAGAGGTAGTCCGCCGTGCTCAGCGAGTAGTTGTGCGCGTAGTCGAGCTCGCCCGCGAGGAAGCGCATGAACTGGAGGTGCCGCGCCACCGAGAGGTCGAGCTCGATGCGGTCGAGGTAGATGTGCGAGGCGTTCCAGAAGCGGGGGTTGCGGCGCAGGGTGATGCGGGTGTTGGGCTCCCAGCGCTCCATGAGGTACGGGCCCGCGCCGACGGGGCGCTGGCCGAAGCGCTCGTCGCCGAGGGCCTCCACCACGCGTCGGGGGACCACCGACGTGAAGCGCATCGCCATCAGGTAGAGGAAGGTGCGGTCGGCGTCCGTGAGGTGGAGCACCACGGTGCGCGGGTCGGGCGTCTCCAGGCCCGCGAGGTGGGGCGATCGGCCGCTGCGAAACTCGTCGAAGCCGACGATGAGCCGGTAGTTCTCGGCGCCCGGAGAGGGGATGCGCCGCGGGTTGAGCAGCCGCTCCCAGCTGTAGCGGAAGTCGTCGCTGGTGATGGCCGAGCCGTCGGAGAACACCACCCCGGGGCGCAGGTGGAAGGTGTACGTGCGCCCGTCGGGAGAGACCTCCCAGCGCTCGGCGAGGGCGGGCACCACGGCGGTGGTGCCGGGGGCGTAGTTGACCAGGCCCTCGTGGACGAGCCTCGTCGGGACGCCCGCGACGGTGTCGTTGGCGAGCGCCGGGTCGATGGTGTTGAGGTCGGAGTCGAAGGCGAAGCGGATGGTCCCGCCGCGGTGGGGTGTGGCGCTGCCGGCGCCGAGGAAGCGGGGGTGGGGATAGGGGTCGCGGCACGCCACGGCGCCGAGAGCGAGCAGCGCCGTGGCGACGAGGGAGGCCCGCACGGCCGTCAGCGGGGGAGGTCCCGGGACTGCACCGAGAGCTGGTTGATGGCCCACGTCTCCGCCGCGCGAAGGGAGAGGAAGGAGACGCCCATCCCGCTCGCGATGGCCCAGCGCACCACGCAGCGCACCGGCGCCGGGTCGACGAGCATCGGCAGCGTGAGGGTGACCGTGAGCTCGGTGCCGAAGGGCAGCGACACCGCCGTCGTGTCGAGGAACATCCCCCCCAGCGAGAGGTCGCGCGTGCGGCACTCGATGCGGCGATCACCGGCCTCGAAGGACACCCGCAGCCTCGCCGGAAACCTGGTGTGAGCGCGCTTTTCGCTGTGCATCGGAAGGGACGGGGACTCTCTCACGCGCGGGTCCGCGGTGTCATCGGCTTTTCCCGGGACGACACCACGGGCGCGGATGACCGTATATCGTCAGGGGTACGTATGTCCGACGCCGCGCCGAAGGTCCGGGACGTCCCTCCGCTCATCGCGCTCGGCGCGCTGGTGCTGGCGGCGACGGTCCTCCTCCCGATCGCTCACCGCACCCCGCTCTACCCGACGTCGCTGCCGCCGCTCTCGATCGACGGCTCCGAGCTGCTCGGAGAGCACCGCCGCGACCTCCAGCGCCCGAGGCCCCCGGCCACCAACGAGGCGCTCGCCGCGTGGAACGCCCTCACCCTCGCCCACTCCCGCCGCGACCACGACGCGAAGGTGCATGCCCAGGCGCAGTTCGCCCAGACGCTCTTCGACGCCACCGACGGCGCGCCGGAGCGGGCCCTGGCCATCCGCGCCCTCGCGGCGCAGCGTTGGCTGGATGCCCTGCGCAACCCGGGTGATCCGGGGACGGTGGTGGCCGCGAGGCACGCGCTCGCCGGCCCGCTCGCCGACCCGACGATGACCGACGCGCATCGGCTGGGGTGGTTTCTTCTGCGCTGGGAGCGGCTGGCGCTGCCGACGCCGGAGCGGGGCGAGGTGGAGCCCGTGACGGACACGCTGCTGCGCGTCTCGCCCGCCGTGCAGCGGGGCTTCGCGGCGTGGGTGATCGCCTCGCGCTGCACCGCCATCATCGGCCTCGACGACCAGGACCACCCGCGCGCTTGCGCCGAGCTGCGCCGCCCGATGATCAGCATCGCCGCGCGCATCGACCCCCGCTACCCCCGCGACGAGGCCCTCGCCGCGACGGACCTCATGCTCGCTGTGGCGCTGCGCCACCCGTCCCCCGCCACGCTGCGAGCGAGGGGCGAGAACGCGGGCGCGGGCACCGACCTCGAGGAGGCCCAGGCCGCGCTGCACAACGCGCAGGACCGCTACGCCGCGCTCGCGCACGCGCAGCCCGAGCGCCGCTGGGAGCGCTACAGCCTGGCGGTGCTGCGAGAGCTGTCGGAGTAGGCGAACGCTCAGCGGGCGTCGGGGTCGGCGAGCCACGAGGCGATGGCGGCGGGCGCGAAGTCGAGCACCACCTCGTCGAGCCGGGCGGGCCCGTGGGTCTTCAGCCGCGACTGGAGGGTCGCCCGCTCGGCGTCGTCGAGCGAACGGCGCAGACGCCGCTCGATGAGCTCCCGGAGCGTGAGCAGTCGCCCCTCCACGAGGCCGCGTTCGATGCCCTTCTCGATGCCCTCCCTCCGTGCCTCCGCGCGGTCGGCCTACAACTGCACATCGAACGCCTCGATCTGCGCTCTGCGTTCGCGCATTTCGCGCCAGTTGCGCGGCCAGCGCAGGATCAGTTCGAGCGGAAGACTCTGCCCTGGACGTACAAGACGTGCGGGATGCGGCGCGGGTCGCTGGAGCGCCTCAGGCGGACGGTGTTCTACGGCCCGCGGTGGAGACGACCGTGCGTTGGCCAGGACCGCCGTGAGCATGGCTGCCACGAAGGCCAGTGGGGCGGCGCATGGGTGCGAAGGTACGCCCGCCCCGAACTCCAGCGTGGAGTGCTTCCGTTGCCTCGCCCGATCGACGGGCGATAGCGTCGTGGCCCTCCATGGCGACGACGAAGCGAACCGGGAAGCCTGCCTCGAAGTCGATCCTCCCTGCGGCGCTGGAGAAGAACGCGCGCGCCTCCCACGACGCGAAGCGCCAGCGCCTGGCCGACGCCGGGTTCAAGGCGTTGGGCGCCATCGAGGCGCTGCGCGCAAAGATCAGCGACGACTTCCTGGAGATGGGGCGCGCGCTCCAGGTGTTGAAGAGCAAGGGCGTGGCCGACGCGATGGGATACGGCTCCTTCGAGGCGCTCTGCGCGGAGAAGCTCGACATCTCGGTGACGCGCGCGGAGCTGCTGATCGACCTCTTCGAGCGGCTCGACGCGGGGCTGGTGCGAGAGCTGGGCACCGACCGCGCCTCGGCGCTGATGAACCTCGCGGACGCCACACCCGAAGACGACCGCGTCGAGGACCTCCTGACCGCGAAGCTCCAGCTCCCATCGGGCGCGGTGTTTGACGTGGCGAGGGCGACGGTGCAGGCGATCAACGACGCGGCGGCGACCCTCCGGCGCGCTCGGTCCGCGCCCGGGAAGAAGCGACCCGGGCTGACCGTGGACGCGGCGGAGCAGCGCCGCTTCGACGCGGTGGTCAAGCGCCTGAAGGCGGTCACGGGCCACGAGGTGGCGGCGAAGCTGATCGCGACGCGCAACGAGGGCGGCGCCGACGCGCAGGTGCGGATGCCGCTCAGCGCCCTCGTGAAGCTGGTAGCGGCCGCCCGCAAGGGCACGGCGTAGGGCGGTCCGCGAGTCACTTTCTCAGTGGGTGGAGTCACTGTGAAAGTGGCTCCTGGGGGCGCAAGCGCGGTGGCCTGAGGAGCTCGGAGGCCGCCGAGGACGGGCGTGAAGCCGTCGGAACCCGCCGCCGAAGTACGACCGCGAGGCCGTCGGTGGGCGCTTCCCCGGTACGACCGCGAGGCCGTCGGTGGAGAGTCCCCGGTACGACCGCGAGGCCGTCGGTGCGCGCTTCCCCGGTACGACCGCGAG
>Ga0208882_1000032_pt1 | contig 102273 bp, 90 predicted proteins | sample LakWasMet14_LOW5_2_FD_183862 | JGI IMG/M metagenome (GOLD analysis project Ga0208882, IMG submission 183862) | Freshwater sediment methanotrophic microbial communities from Lake Washington under simulated oxygen tension - Sediment Metagenome... | ecosystem: Environmental > Aquatic > Freshwater...
GTCGGCGCGCGGTGTCGCCCGCCGCGGAACTTGCTGTCGGCCGAAGCCGGCGAGGTCGCCGTCACGAGCCCTCCGAGGGGGAGCTCGCGGCCGCATGACCCACCCTCAACGCGAACCGCGAAGTGTCGGCCAAAGTGGGTCAGTTCTTCGTGGCCATTGACACTCGTCGGGCGGTCGCCCGCGATGATGGGCCTGAGGACTCCCGTCGACCGTCCATACGCACGAGAGGAAACGTTCCCATGCCGCCCATGACCCTCGACTCGGCCGACATCAACGCCCTCGACGCGGCCGTCGCGCTGCTGCGACGCGCCGCTCCGGATGAAGCCCTCCACCTCGGTGCCCTGGAACGGATCGTCTACGACCCGGCCGGCTGCGATCATCCCCAGGCACTCGCGTGTACCGGGGGGCGCTGGGCGCGCCACGGCCGCATCGCCGTGCTCGTTGAGAAGCCCTCCCGGCTGGCCCTCGTCGACCTCGCCGAACGCGTCTGGCACGAGGGGGCGCACTGGGTGTGGGTCCCCGCGGAAGGTCGCTACGTCCTTCATCACCACGACGACGAGACGAGTCCGGACCGGCACCTGACCGATTGGCTCTACCGACGTCAGCATGTGCTCCGGACGAAGCTCGTCGCGGCCCTGCGGCCGCAGCCATCCCTGTTCGCCCGTATCGTTGAGGGCGCAATGCTCGTGGGGGGCGTCACGGGCGCGGTCGTCGGCGCGGTCACTGTTGGTGCCGCCATCGGTGAAGCACTCGCTGATCGGCCGCGACGGGCGACCCGTCGAGCACGGTGAGTAGGTCGAGGGGATTGCGAGACCCTTGGGTTGTCCCTGACGTGGAGTATCGACAACCGCCCCCTTCGCGCTCGCTCTCGGCCTCACGGACGTACCCATGCGTCGTGTCGATTCTCATGCGCCCGGCTGCACATCGCCTCAGCTGGCCGTCGAATACGTAGCGCCCCGGGTCACCGAGACGCGCTCGATGAACGCGCGGTGGAGCGCGGGCCACGCGGCGAGCACGGCGGCGGGCGCGTGCTCTTGCTCGTCGAAGAAGACGAGCCCGACCTCGCTCTCGTTGGCCCCCTGGTAGTCGTTCGACACCTTCGCGAACCGCAACGTGGTCCCGGCCTCCGCGCGGGCGGCATGGAGGTGCGCCTTGTACTCGGCGAGTCGCGCGAGCTTCGCCTGCCGTGCGCCCGGGTTGGTGGCCTCCCGTCCCTTTACGTAGGCGTACTGGCGCAGGCCCAGGTAGTAGCGTCGCTTGCCGTCGTCATCCTGCCGCGCGTCGACGCGGAGGTAGAGCGCCTCGTCGATACCCGCGAGGGCCTTGGGGAAGGACGCGATCGTGTAGTGGGTCCATGGCGCGCCGCCGATGTTCGCCCCGCGCGAGATCCACCCCGCCGCGATGTGCTCGGGGCAGCGAGCCTTCAACGCGCGGAGGAGCTCGTACTGCACGAAGTCCCTTCCCAGCGCCCGGTAGCCGTCGAGCGCGGCGCGGCGGCCGTCGAGCATCGCGGTGACGTAGCGGCGGTAGTCGTCGAGGATGTCGCTCGCGGCGGGGTGGGCGCCGAAGAACCCCACCACATCGTCGAGGTCCACCACCCGGTAGCCGTGGGCCGCGGCCGCGCGATCCTCGTCGAAGTGGTAGCCGGTCTTGAAGTACACCTTCACGTCGTCGGCAGCGCCGTACCTCAACCGCTGTGCGTCGAGCCACTTCGCGTACCGTTCGAGCTGCCCGTGGTGGTGGGAGGTGTGGACCTTGTCCTCCACCAGGAAGGGCACCACCGCGCCGCGGATGCGCGCGGAGAAGAACACGTCCGTGTGCGCTTGCTGGCGCAGCGGCGCGCTGTGCAACGAGACGTCCTCGGGGTCGCACGGCGCTGCCGGGTGCGATCGGTTCCAGAGCCAGGCGATGAACGCGCGCGCGACCCGCCGGAGGTCGGCGCGCCCGTTCTCGCCGGCGTGCGCGACGAGCCAGCAGAGGAACGCGTCCTGCGAGAGTTCCGAGTTCGCCCAGTCGAATAGGTTTGGAGGCGGCGGCACCGTGCGAGGGTATCCCAGCCACATCGTGGTGGCGGTCAACGGGGGGCTCCGCCAACTGTCGCACAGGCTGCGCGACAACTTCGGGCGCTGTCTCTCCCGAGGAGCGCAACGCCTGACCCGCAGGGTGCACGAGGTAGAAGGCGTGCACGCGGTCGCGTGTTGGGGGGTGAGCAACCAGCTTCCCACGGGAAGCGTCGGTGGACGTCATCGGCGAGCTGGTCGATCACCTTCACCCTCCCCCAGGGCAGCGACCTCCTGGTGCCCTGCCCGACGATCGCGCGGCCGCCGCTCGTGTGCGGATCCAACGGCGACGTGCAGAAGTCCGCGACTTCGGTCACCCATCGAAGCGCACCTCCACTGCCTGCTCCATGAATAGGACGTTCGCGTGGAAGCTCTCTTGAGCGCCGAGTTGGTCGCCGCCGGCCGTGCCGTGTGGCGCGTGATCAACTCGTGGTTCGTCGTGAAGGCGCCCCGTCGGAGGTCGAAACGGTTCGCGATCATGCGCAGCAAGATGTGAGACGTCGCAATCTCCAGATCCTTCGCAGCCACCAGGCCGACAGGTAGACGTCGTGGATGCGTTGCGATACCGATGGGCGCGGGACCATGGCTACTCCCTCCGACGGATTCGACGCGACGCACCGTGAGCGCATCAAGCTCCATGTTCGGACGTTGGTCACGGAGTATGGCTCGATCGTGCGGGCTCGGGAGATCGCCCGAGAGACCCGTTTGCTCGGCGCCGAGGTTAGCCGCGGCGACCCCAGCGAGCTCAAGCGGCAGATCCCGGACGCGGACCGGCTTTCCGCGGTGTTGATCTCTGCCTTCGCCGACCCCAGTCGACGCCGAGCTGCAGCACAGACCGTGTTCCGTCTCGGTGACGAAGCGCTCCATTCCAAGAAGGTGGACCCGCGTCTCGGAGAGATCTTCCGACGAGCTCGCGCGGCGATGAACGAGTCCGACGGGGATCGCATGACTTCCCGCCTCTCACAACTCGGTGAACTCGCACGACAGACGGACGACCGGCGGCTCGCCGAAACCGTGGGCTTCGTTCTCGTGTGCGGCGCCGGTGCAACCTCCGGGCAGGTGCCCATGCACCGCGTCCAGGCAGTGCTCGGTCCGACAGCCCGAGTCCAGGTGTCTCGAGGGACTCCCGTCGCGGCAGCGGCGACTCCGGAGGCGCCGGTCGCGAGCCCCTCTGGCGGAACGTCTGAGGTCTCCGATTCCCCACGCAGGGAAGACCTCGGGAGCGCTACGGAGGACGCTTCTCGTCCCGTCGAGAACGATGCTCGGCCGCTCGTCCCGGAGGAACAGAGCGCCGTCCCCGCTGGCGATGCTGGGTTGGACGCCGGCGTGGATCCTCAAACGCCGCCCGTCAGAACCTGGGCATCGATGGCCGACTTCTTCGAGGACGACCTGGCACAGGCCAGGGAGGTCATGCTCCGCGCCCTTGGTTCACGCGAAGCAACCGAGCAGGAAGCCACGGAACACTTCTCCCGCGTTCGGACCGCGAGGGGCGAACTCGAGGGAGCGGCCGACCTGGAGCGGTCTCCCGACTACCTGCCGGTGATCGTCGAGTTGCGGCGCCGCGCCTCGCACCTTGCCGCCGCCACCGAAGACTTGATCGCGGCCGAGAACCGTTGCGCGACCGCAGCTCAAGAGGCTCGTCGCGTCGCGGGGAGCGTCGCGGGGGCTGAACCGATCGAGAACATCGCCCAACTCGACGCGCTGGTCGCCGCGGTCAGGGGGGTGATGCAGGAGCTGCGATCAGCGATCGGTGAGGAGCCGGCGTGGCTGGAGTGGCAGCGGGCGACACCTTCGGACCTTGCGGCGATGGCCTCCGAGGCGCGCTCGCTCCTCGACCACTTCGCGACCGAACGGCGGGGGCGTCGCTCGGTCCTGGTGGCGGTCCCGGAGGCAGGCCCCACCGCGCGTCTGGAGAGCACGGAAGGCGTGCCTCGCCTGGAGCACCCGTTCCTCCTTCGCTTTCTCGAGCAGGCGCGTGAGGAGGGAGGCCCCGCGGGCTTCCTTCCCCTCGACGCGCGGACTCCACCGCAGTTCGCGCGCGGGCTGGGAGCGGGCGCGGACGACGCCATGCGCGTCGACATGCTGGCTCACAACCTGCTCAGGTTCTGGTGCCTTTCGGCGATGCGACGGCAGTTTCCAAGTTCGCGGCTTTTTGCCCTGGTCCACGACGGGGGCGCGATCGCTCGGCACGCACGCCGGAGCGCCGACGCGGGCTGGTTCAACCTGCTCCTCACTGGCCTCGCGCTCGACGCCGCCCTGGACGACCGCGCTCGATCGCCGGGGCGGGCGCGCCGGGCCCGACTTCTCGACGCACCCGATGCCGCGAGCGCGCTGGGGCAGGTCGTCGAGATCGCGACGGAGGCGTCGTCGACCGACGCCATCGTGCACGCGGTCACCTCGCTGCTTGAGGCTGAGCTGTCGAGCGAGATGGCCGCCGTGATTGCGCGCCTGCCTGCACAGGACGCGCTCGCTGGGCGCCTCCTCACGGACGCCATCGCCACGGCGCTCGCCGGGCTTCGTTGGGGGCCCTCCAGCGCCCGAGCGCTCGGAACGTTCCTGGCGGCCTTCGCGGAGCTGCCTCGCTCGGTCGAAGACGCACTCGGCTACGTCGAGGACGCCCTCCAACTCGGCGTCAAGAAGGCCCTGCCGGCGCTCCCGCGGACCGTGCAGTCGCGTCAGGCGTCCACGCTGATCCTGCGCGTGGCGGACCTCCTCCGCATGACGGGAGGAGCCGAGGCGGCCCGAATCAACGTCTCGGTTCCCGGCCATGTCCCGGCCCTCATCGCGCTTCCGGGCGAGACGACGCTCGAGATTCCTCTCTTGGTCCGCAACGCCGGCAGCGGCAGCGCGGCTGCGATCGAAATCCTTGCGCGCTCGCCGCTCAAGCCGACGCCTCCGGTCCTTGCCGACTACTACGCAGAGAAGCAGCTCCCGTTCCTCGCCCGGCAGTCGATGGAGCAGGGGTCTTCGACGATCACTTCGATCGAGGTCGAGGTCGAGGAGATCGACCCCGCCCGTCACCAGACCCTCAACGTGGTGCTGCAGGTCCGCTGGCTTGGAAGCGGATCGCAGACCACGATGCCTCTCGAGATTCCGCTCCGACACGAGAAGCCTGCGATCACCTTCCGGCCGATCGACGGGGCCCTCGGAGAGCCGGTCGACCTGAACGACGCGGACACGCTGGAGCTGTCTTCGAGCGTCGTGCGACAGGCGTTCGTCACTTTCCGTGATCGCCTCGCGAAGGGGGACGCGGTGCGCGCGGTCGTCTACGGTCGGCGTCGGCGGGGGAAGAGTTCCATCAGTCGCTCGCTGGAGCTCAACACGGGGGTCACTCAGAAGTGGATCGTGGTGCGCGACACGCTGAACGCGGCGCCATTGCGCTCGCTCAGCGAAGCCCTTGCGAGGCTGGCTGGTGCCCTCAGCCCGGCGCTGCGACGCGCGGACATCGGGGTCTCAGATCCCGTGTTCCGTTCGGGGGAGTCTTCCGCCGAGTTCGCAGGGACCTTCAAAAACTGGCTGGTCGAGTGCAGTCGCGCGGCCGCCCAACCGGTGCGAGTACTCCTGTTGCTCGACGAGTTCCAGCGGTGGCTGAGCGCCCTGGACCGCGAAGGAAGGTTGTCGCTGCTGGGCATCCTGCGGGACTTCAACGAGGCCGTGTACGGCACGATCACGGTGGCCTTCGTGCTCTCCGGTCTGCGCAACCTGGAGACCCTGATCGAGGCCTCGGCGGACTTCAAGAACTCCGTGGACCGCTACGAGGTTCCGGCGCTCACCGAAGGGGAATCGCTCGTCTACCTCGCGCGCAGGATCGATCCCCCTCTCGACGGACGTACGCGCCTCCGACTGCACCGTATGTCCGGCGGGAACCCCTACCTCCTCAACCGGCTGGGGCTGCGCCTCCATGAGCGCCTGCAGGCGCTCGGACGGGGCTGGGCCACGATGCTCGACGTTGACCGCCTCTTCGACGAGGACGCTGGAGACTCCCGCATCGACGACTACGTGCAGTATATGCTCAGAGAGGACGAGGAAGACGCCTCTCCGACGTTGCGGCAGCTCTCCGCCTTGCGCGCGGTCGCTTCCGTTCTGAACCTTCGGCGCGACTACGAGGGCTCCGTGGCGGTGGAGGAGGTCGAGAGCTGGCTCCGGCAGCATCGCGTGACGTTCGAGACCGGCGTGCCGCTCGAACACATGCGTCAGCTGGCCTCGATCGGCGCGCTGGAGACGCGCGGCGACACATTCTCCCTTCCGGGCGAGTGGCTCTGCCGACGTCTCGCCGCGATCGGCGGGGACCTCCAGCCGGTGACGCGCCAGACAGCGACCGACCTGATCCTTGGTCGATACCGCAAGGTCCGCTCACTCGGCGGTGGCGGCCAGAGCGTCGTGTGCCTGGCGCAGAACGTCCAAGAGGGCGGCCACGACGTTGTGTTGAAGGTCTACCGCTCGGGTGACGGCAACCTCGAGGACATCCGCACTCGGGTCGCCCGCGAGGCCGAGCTGCTGTCGCGCGTGCGTCACGATTGCGTCGTCAAGTGTCGCGGCAGCTCGATCGACGAGCGTCACGGCGGCGTCGTGATCCTCGATCACGTCGACGGGCAGTGTCTCGACGAGATCGTGGAAGAGGCCCCGGAGTACGCGCGCGCGATCCTGGTGGGAGGGGATCTGGCCGCCCAGACCGGCTTCTTCGCGAGTCTCGCGGACGGCCTCGCCGAGTGTCACCGTCATCGCATCGTCCACAAGGATCTCACCCCGCGCAACGTGCTGGTCGTTCAACGCCTCGGCACCCTCAGCCCCATGCTCATCGACTTCGGTCTGGCCGCCCTGGAGGGAGAAGCCGAGGAGACGCCCGCGAGCACCACGCACTGGGTGTCGCCCGGCTTCGTCGCGCCCGAGAAGCTCGCTGGTGCGCGGCGGACCCGGGCTTCGGACGTGTGGTCGCTCGGAGCGATCATGCTGCACGGTCTCACGGGACGCAGTCTGCTCCACGGTCCGGGCGCACTGGCGGTGCTGGGAGAGGTCCGCGAGCAGCTCCCGGTGCGCCTCGCCGCCTTGTTGTTCGAGATGCTGGACCCTGACCCTCGAGTCAGACCCGCGGCGACCGTCGTGCGTGATCGACTGAACACGATCCTGGAGCCCACATCCTGGGAGGATCTCAAGGAGGTCGGCGAGCAGGCCTTTGTAGAGGAACGACTTCAGGACGCCGCCGACGCCATGCTTCGTGCGATGCACCTCGCCGGACCCGCCAGCCGAACCGAGCCGGCGTTTCACGAGTTGCTCCGTAGCGCGGTCGACCTGATCGCGATCCTCCCCGCCCACACGGAGTGGTACCCGACGTGGATCGAGGACGCCCTGCCCATCCTGCTTGCCGTTGACGCGACAGGACTCGAACCGCGACACCACGCCTCGATCGCGGCACGGTTCGACGCCCCTGCGCCCCCCGCCGCGCGCGCTCGAGTATGGGGGACCATGCTCAGGACGCTCGCCGAGCAGGCTGACCCGGCGGGCGCGCCGTCCGCCCTCGTGGAGGCCTTGTGCCGACGGGCGCTGGAGGTGCCTGCCGAGCAGGCCCTGCCGCTCTATGGGGTGTTCGTCGACGCCCTCCAACGCGGGTCCCTGCAGCGGGGAGCGCTCCACGACTACTGCGTCGAGCGGGCGCGCGTCGCTTTCGAACGCGAGACGGCGCTCGTGCAGACCGTTGCCTGGTTGCGCCGCGCCCTCTACATCCTGCCGACGCCGTCGCGCGACCACACCGAACTCCGAAAGCGGTTCGACGCGCAGTACAAGTTGACCGCCAACGCTCCGCCGCTACCAACCGAGTGCGCCGAGGATGCCTTTCGCGGTGCAATCATGGGCGACAAGGAGGGTGGGCACACGGACTTCGAGCGCCTTGACCGGTTCGCCAGGAAACTGTACGCACGCCACTCGTTCGTCTGTGGGGTTGAACGGGTCAATCTTCAACGACGGATCACGGGAATCCGGCGGCCGACGCTTCTACCCATCACGTCCGCTCGCGGCCTCCGATCCGCGGATCAGGGCCGCTCCGACGTCTTGGCGTGCGTGCTCGACGACGGATTTACGCGGGGGGCGGGCCCTCTGCTTGTGCGGATCCTCCTGGACCGCGACACCACACCGAAGCAGCGCGACACCGCGTTCCGCGCGTTGGCGGACGACCTCGATCTCTTCGAGGTGCGCGACGTAGGAGAGACGTGACGCGTTTCCATGTTCTTCGTATCAACGCGGCCCCGTCGGTACAATCGAGAGGCGCCTCGCGCCGGATCTGATGCCTGGCAGTTCTATTCTGTGCTCACCCATCATCCGAGACACCTCATCGGGCAGTAGCTGCAGTTCGAGCCCAGCCCCGCCCGCCACGCCTCCTGAGCGCAGCATAAGAGGATTGTGATTTAGCTGCACCTCGCGTAGAACGGTGCAGTAACCTCGGGAGTACCATGGCAGACCCTACCATCGCCAGTCTGTTAGGACGGCTCGTACCGGACCCGGTTCGGCGAACGCTTCCATTCTCGCCCGACTTTGCCGAGGCCAACGAACAGCTCCTGCTGGCGACTTCGGACGCCGAGGTGGCAGGACACCTGAAGACCTGGGTGCGGTTCCATCAGCCATGTATCTTCGGCCGCATGGTGGCTAGCGCCTCAGACCTCCTAAGCTTCTGCATACTGACCGAGCGTGACCTCGTTCAGCCCGACTCGACGATCCAAGAGAAGATCCAACGGTGTCGCCTTGAGTGGCGCCGCCGGGCGTTCCTTGGCAAGACCAGTGGTTTCATGATTCTCGCTCTCTCGAAGCAGATTGTGAGCGCCGCGCCTGACATGAACCTGCGACGCCTCGCCGTCCGCCTCGCAGAACTCTACCTGCAAGAGGCCATTGAAGCCGACCGTGCCTTCCACGACCGGATCACACTGGAGATCGAGCCAGATCACTTCCGCGAGTGGGTCGTTGGAGTGAACTTCTTCGGGGCGCAGGGGGACGGGCGATGGTGGCAGGATCATCGTGTGCCGGGAGGCATCGCATTCTCGATGAACTCCATCGGGCACATGATTCGTAGCGGCGCGGAGCACAATCGAGCCGGCGCGCTCGCGGAAGCCGCGGGGGAGCCGAAGAAGAAGCTGCCGGTCGACACCCTCGACGTGGCGTTGCGCCATGCGATGCAGACCATCAATCGATCGACGCTCGCGCCTTCGGGCAGGGCGACATGCTTGAGGCCCGCCGATCAGATCGGAGAGGAGAACGCCCTGCTTGAGTGCCCGCTGAATCCCATTCCGCCGGAGCTCGCGGGCAAGGATTGGACGAAGTATCTCGGGTGGTACCACACGGATCACACGATCCCGAGTCCGTATTTTCGTCCGGACGTCGACCGCCCAACCGATGTTCCCGAACTCGAGCTGGACTTTACGTATCTGTATGACCCCAGGAACATCGACCACGCCCGGACCGGACCAGGAGTCCAAACGCGATGACGCTTCCTGACAAGAAACTTCGCTTTGTGGGAGTCAAGGTCACCCGGGAGCATGCCTTGGAAGGGCTGGGTGACCCGAGTACATGGCCAGAGGCTTCGGCGGCATTCGACGCCGACTTCGTGAGGGGCTATGAAGACTCGTCGCCCGCATCCGCCGGAAGGAGCCGTGCCGACCGGAAAAGGCAACACCCCCGCGAGACGCCCGTGCGATCGACTTCGAGCAGTGACGAACTTCTCGCGGCCCTGGTGCGTCCCGAGGTGCTCGCCGTCGGCCTACGGAAGGCGCCAGTGGCACCGCTCAGGCAATCAGCCGGGCCTCTGGCGACGAAGAAGGGTTCCCCATCCAAGGCGGCGAAGCGAAAGAAGAAGTAGGCGTGTCGGGGATGATCGTCGGAACGCCAACGCTTCGCGCTACGCCAGCGCCTCTTGACGGGTACGAGCACGATAGAGTGACCGGAGTTCGCCGAAACTCTGCGCGACTTGCAGCCCCAACATGTCTGCGAACCGTCCCAGGTACACCTCACCGTGATCGAGATGCTTAACATGAGGGCGCATGCCCAGGCTCTTGCAGATCGCAGCCCCGCCCGGTGTGAACGCGTTCGCGCAGACCTCCCCGACGAAGACCTCCTCCCGTGCGAGCGACTCCAGGACCGACAGCAGCGACCAAAGTAGCGTCTTCATGACCTTCGGACGACGATACTCCGGCCGGATGCAGATGCCGGCGAAGTAGATGTCGTATGTGCCCGGTATCTCGAACGCCTGCACGCGGTCGGCCGTGATGTCGATGTCCAGAAGGCGTCCTTTCCTCGCCGATTCGTGGTCGTTCGGAAACAAGGTTACGAAGTGCCAATAACCGATGAGCTCCCCCTCTTGCGTGTAGAGGAGGCGCCACGACTCTGGATGCTCCGAGAAGACGGGCCCCCACTGCTCAACCAAGCCTGAGTGCTCGTCGGTAAGACCTGCCATGGTCTCGTAGTCGAGTTCGTGCAGTGCCTGTTGCAACCGAACGTCGTTCCATCCCCATGCCCGCACCGTCGTGAGGTCGGCGACGCTGATCCTGTCCTGTCCGCAGGCCGGCCCTTCCGGCACGCTCCGGGTGGTCGGCAGAACGATCACGTTTGCGCCCCGCTTCGCTGGAGCGGGACGCGTCGGCCCCTTCGTCGGCAGGGCGTTGAACATCTTGGCCGCCGACTCCTTCCAGGACAAGAGCGGCGCGAGTCGTTCACGCAGGTCGGTCGCCCTCCGCACGGCTGCGTCTCGGTTGCGGAGGATCCAACTGATCTTCCGCGCCCAGACGGGGCCGTCCCGTTCCAGGTCGCCGGACACGGGCACGACATGCGCCTCGGCGATGTCGGGGACGAGCGTCGTCATCAACTCCGCAAGGCCACTCCGATCGCTCAGCAGAACAGGGAGGCCAGCGGCGATCCCTTCCAGTCCCACGAGGCCGAACCCCTCGCTTCGAGACGGCATCAGCATGACCGACGACTGGGCAAGGTCCTGCGCGAGCTGATCCAGGTCCGTGCTGAAGGACCGAACGCGGATGTCCACCCCGGGGTTGTTGGCGACCTCGAGCATGTGCCGTCGCAGCTCATCGCCCTTCCCTGGAGGCGCGCCCCGCACCATGAGCACGGGGCGTGGGGCGGTGGAATGGTCCAGCAGCGCGAACGCTCGGGCGGCGATGTCCAGCCCCTTCAACGGTGCGTCCTCGGCGCGCCCGAGGATCAAGCACTGCGCTCCGGCCCCTTTCGTCACCGGCGGTCGCAGTTCTCCGAGTCCAGGGTGAAACTCGAGCACGTCGCTGCGGAACCCCGTCAGAAGGACGCTGATCTCACGCTGGAGGAGCGGTCCGACCGCGGCCACGAGTTCGGCCGACCTCGCCAGCGCGACTTCGAGCCTCTCGCGATCCTCCGCCCGCTCGGTGGCGGGGGTCTCCTGATCCTTGAACCACTCGATCGCCCCTGGTGCCACGTGCACGAAGTGCACCCGGCGGCTGTTCTCATGCCGGTCGGTCAAGATCTTCGCGATCTGACCCGTCACTCGGCCGTGCCCGATAATCACGTCCGGCTTCTGATCGTCCGGCAGGCGCTGAAACGCGCTGAGCCGCGTCTCGTCCGAAAGGCCTGGCGCGTCGCCCGCGACCAGGAGCGTCACTCCGGTCGCCCTGGCGTTCGCGATCTCGTCGGGCCGAGCGGACGGGACCAGGCAGAAAACCTGATGACCGAGTGCTCGGGACGCCCGGCATAACTCTCGGTTGAAGGTCGACAGCCCCCCGTGCCGCGAATCCCACTCCGTGGCGATCACCAAGATATTGAGCGACACCGATCTGTCATTCCCTGACGGACCCATCGAGCCTCCTCCTGCGTCTGTGGCGCGACGCTATGGTGGCCAGGCACGGCCGTCAACTCCGGGTGTGGCTCCCATCGTGCTCGGAACTGCCGCATGTGTTTTCGCGGGGTTGCGCGCCGGCAGACCGCTCGCAACTGCCAACGATCGTGCCGTGCTGGCCCGTAGCGAGGGGGCCCGGTTTCTGGAACCGCTGGTTTCCCCGCTCCGCCGCGAGCACGATGGGAGCCACACCCTCAACTCCCACGGAGCGTCATTGCCATGCTCGAAGCTCGTGATCGTGCGGTGTCCGTGTTCGGTATCGCGATCCGAGGAGCGGGTGGCGGGCGGGTGTCACGGCCCGGAGGTTCGTTGGACGGGGCCGCGGACCCAGCCGGTAGCGTCGCGACACCCGCACTGATACCGTCCCGCTCAAACGCCAAACATGCCCACCTACACCCTTCTCGAAGCTCCGTCGATCCTCGGCCTGCGGCCGAGTGGCGTCCAGCTCCTGCCTGCCGCGCTGCAGCGGGTGGGGCTGCAGACGATGTTACGGGCAGGGCATGCGGGGTGCGTCGAGGCACCGCCCTTCCGTGCCGAGCGTGATCCCGAGACTCACATGTTGAACCCCGAAGGGATTCGGGAGTATTCGCTGCGACTGTCGGAGGCCCTGGATCCCCTCCTCTCCCGGGGTGAGTTCCCGGTCGTGCTCGGCGGCGACTGTTCGATCCTCCTGGGCAGCATGCTATCCCTTCGACGGCGGGGTCGATACGGCCTGCTGTTTCTCGACGGGCACATGGACTTCTATTCCCCCCTCGCGTCGCCGACGGGCGAGGCCGCGGACATGGATCTCGCGCTCGTGACCGGTCGTGGTCCGCCGGCGGTGTGCGACATCGACGGTCTCAACCCGTACGTCCGCGACGAAGACACCTTCGTCCTGGGTTACCGGGATGCGGAGGACGTCGAGCGCGACGGGGGCGCGTCGTTCACTGGTACGCGCATCCGCTCGCTTCCCCTGAACGAGGTTCGCCGTTTTGGGGTGCGCGCCGCCGCCAATGCCGCACTGAAGGCTCTCGCCCGCGAAGACCTGTCGGGCTTCTGGATCCACCTCGACGTGGACGTCCTCGACGGCGAACTCATGCCCGCGGTCGACTATCAGATGACCGGGGGGCTGACCTTCGACGAGCTCACGCTCGTCCTGCAGTGCGCGATCGCCTCGGGACGGGCCGTCGGGCTTGAGGTCACCATCTTCAACCCGAACTTCGACCCTGACGGGTCGGTCGCCGAGCGATTGGTTTCCTGCCTCGTCGCAGGCCTCCGGGGCGCCTGATCACCCGTCGCTCCGGTCGCTCCAGAGCGGGATGCCCGGTCGGGAGAACGGGAAGTCGTCGACGATGCCGTGAGGGCCGTCGCGCCGCGGGTTTCCGACGCACAGGTCTGGCCGGAGCAGCACGACCCCCATGCAGTGCGCGAAGATAAGCGAGGACTCGCTCGTCACCGGAGCCGTCGCGTCGAAGTAGAGCTCACCGAGCAGCTTCCGCCGCGAGGGGTCTGACTGGGTGAAGAGATCAAAACTCGTGAACTCGGCGACCCACAACCGACGGGGCAGCGGGGTGTTGCGGAAGAGGTCGCGCACCCTCGGATGTCCCCCCGCCATCGCCTGACGGGCGTCCGCCTGGCTGCGGCACCGCAGGGAGTACACGAGTCCACCCGCGTCCGTCCGCCCGAGCGCGGACTCGATCAAGGTACGGGCACCCTGGCAGCCGTGACGGGCAAGCGTCCTGATCATCCCCTCGCACTCCCGGATGAATCCCATCTCCGGATCGAGGAGGTTTCGAGTCAGCAGGTCTGCGTCGTGGGCCGTCTGATAGATCCGTTCCGGGAGCGGGATGATGACCCCGTCGACGTCGTCAACGGTCAACCACCAGCGCTTGCTGGCGGACGTCTCGTGGCTGGCGTGACTGAGCAGGTCCCCGAGGCCGCTCTTCTCGAACCTTCGGTAGTAGGCACGGTTGCGGGGCATGAGGCGGTACGGGCCGAGAGCGTCATCCTGAATCACCAGCCCGCCGACCCACTCCGCGACCGATCGGAGGGGAGCCCGGTTCATGGCGTGACGAGCCCCTCTCTTGACGAGCCCGCACGCGGTGACCGCGTGACCGGGGACCCCGAGGATCACCGGAATCGACGAGGCAAGATACGGCGTCACCAGCTGCAGCGGGTCCCACGGCGCCGTCGAGGAGTTCTTGTCGTAGACGATCGGCCCCAGGTCCAACATCGTGAGCGCGTGGGCCATCTGGTCCGTCGAAAGTCCGGCGCTGGGGATCAATCGTCCGTGAGAGGAGAAACCGATCGTCACAGGAGAGGTTATGTCACCGGGCAGGATCAGCGGATGATCGAAGTGCTTGTGCATGATGCGCGCCGCGGTCCAGATGGCGGTTTCCGCGCAGCGCATGACCACCGAGTCCTGCTGGGCGAAGGGCACACCCACCACGGACGGACGATACACGTCGAGATGCGGCTCGAACTTCCCCGCCGAGCACACGCAGGCCCCGGGGATGAACCCCTCGACCGCGAGAACCGACCGCCCGACAGGGGATTCGGGAGATGGGCGTTGGATGATGTAGCCGAGGTACGAGCCGTGCGCGATGAGGGCATCGAGGTTCCCTTTTCCCCTCAGCGGATCGACCGAGAAGAAGTGATACCGCGCGCAGACGTTCGACGTTGAGTGAAACTGTCTTGAGTAGAAGTGGGAGAAGGCGGAGCGGTGGTCCCGGTCGATGTATCGCCGCTCGACGACGACATGGGTCGCCTTCGCCCGGTCGCGAAGGAAGGCGATGGAGGCAAGGAGAGGTTTGGGCAGGTCCACCAGCGCGGTGCCGACCCCCCTGTGACCCATTACGCGGGTCAGGGCATCCCAGTCCCTGACCTTCCGAACCGAGTAGAGCGGTTGCACGAGGCGTCCCCCGGCGACCTCAAGAGATCGCATATGAGCGAAAGCGCGACGAAGAGAAGACGGTCGGGGAGTACCCTCCGCCAAAGGCTCAGCGGTAGACTCGTCTTCCGGCGTTCTCGCGGGATCGTCTCAGGAACTCATCGTGGCTGCGGGTCTCTTTTTCGATGTCAGTCCGGCGACGGATCTCCCAGTCTTCACGCTTGTGCTGAATGTTCTGCGAGATCTCTTTGAGTCGGGCTTCGATCCCTGGTTTCTTGGGAGCGCCAACTGGCATCGTTCGGAGTCTCCTTCACGTTCGCGATCCTGACGATTCCACAGGAACCTATCCGAGGTCTTTGACTCGCGTCAATCGGGGGGTACGAATGATCAGGTCCGGGCACGCTTCCCGCGTGTCCGACGACGCGCTGCCGTGCTCCCGTCGCGGTACGCTTTGGAGCTCCGGAGTTCCTACACGGCGGAGAATGGCCGGCGGCTCTCGTCTCCCCGGCGGTGTGTCCATCCTGCCGGATGCTCGTCGAGCAGCTAGCGCGCGTCGGCCTCGGTCAACGTCCCACCGGGACCGCTGCGGCGGAACCGCGGGACCTCTCGGACGCCGTCCTCGTCGTCGCGCGCCACCTGCGGGACGTCGGTCGGGCCTACACGGCGGCGCAGTTTCCACGCGTGATGATGACGATCGACAACGCGCCCTTGCATCGGGACGAGCCCGTCCGCGCGGCCCTCCGCGATCACCCGAACCTCTGGCTGTGCCGGCTGCCCAGCCACAGCCCCCAGCGCAACGTCATCGAGCAGCTGTGGAAGTTGCTGCGGCGGCGGGCGACACACAACCGTCTCCTCGAGGCACCACCCGCGATGTGCGCCGCGCTGCGCGAGAGCTTCCGCCACTACCAGGTCATGCAGGGGCGGATTCTGTCGATGATCCGCTCCCCAAGGCGCAGGTCAAGGTCTCACGCCCCCTGAATGAGGGCGCGGGCATCGCTAGCTCTCGTTGCGTATGTGTTGACCGGTCGTAACGCGTGCACGGGGCGCACACAACCTATGGCCTACCCGTCGATGGCATGGCTATCTCTTGATTGCCCACGTAACTCGATCAAGTCCTTGCGCGTCTTGCTCCACAGTCGGAGTCTCCCAAACGCTGGACTCAAGCATACGAGCGATTCGTGCTGCATGGTCGTCACCGTGCTCCACCACAAGCAAACCGCGCGGCCGCACGTGACGGTCGATCAACGGGAAGAACCGTTGGTAGACCTTGAGATCGTCGCCGCCGGTGAACAGCGCAACCCATGGTTCGTAGTCGCGAACCTCTCGGGGGAGTGCATCGGGGCGATCATCGGCAATGTACGGGAGGTTGGCAAGAACGACGTCGAAGACGTCGTTGCGGAGTGCCACCGCGAGGTCACCCTCACGGATCTCGACCCGACCGGCCACATTCAGCCGTGAGGCATTCTCACGCGCAAGAGCAGCCGCTTCGGCGGAGATGTCCGTGAGCACCACTTGGGCGAGCGGACGTTCTGCGGCTATTGTGAGCCCAATGACGCCGGTTCCGCATCCGATGTCGGCCACGAACGCGGCGTCATTCTTCCCAAACGCGCGGAGTGCCCGATCAACCACGAACTCCGTCTCTGCGGCGGGAATCATGGCGCGTCGATCGCACGAGAACGTCCGCCCATGAAACTCGGCCAGGCCGACGATGTACTCGGTCGGCTCACCGTTGATGCGTCTCTCGAGGAGACCTTCAAAGCGTTCGATGGCTGGTATCTCGAGGCAGAAGTCGCGATTGACCTCCAGCTGGTCGTGAGCGACGCCGGTGACGTGCGCCAGCAACACGTCGGCTGACCGATCCGGATTGCTGACCTGATGGGACCAAAGTCTTTCTCGGGCCCAGTGCTGGATAGCCTTGACCGTTCTGGTTCTCTCCGACATGGACACATTCAACCATTTTGCAGGGCTCGCGACGAGCGTCGACCGACGGCGTCCCCCAGACCGGGAGGCGTCGCGGTTGGCGAAGAGGACGATGGCACTGCGCAGGGCATCGAGGCTGCGCTGGTCGTGGGCGATGGCGACCAGACCGTCGAAGGAGCGACGGAAGTCGACCGGGTCGAGGTCAGGCCGAGAACATGGGGCGCCAAGTACGCACGATGTGCATCGCGACGGAGCGCTCCACCAGCCCCGCGCCTCCGTTCGGGTCAGCGCGCATCCGCCTCCGATTCGCCCACCGAATCATGCCAGTAGTTCCGCTGGCAGCATGGGGAACACCTCCCCGAACTCCTCGCGCACGCTCTCCGCCTCGCGGATGTACCCCTGCGTCGTGTCGAAGCCCGTGTGCCCGGCCGCGCGTTGGATGCGCAGCGGTTCGTCCCCGCGGATGGCGCGCCAGGTGATCCCCGTCGCGCGCAGGTCGTAGAACGTCATGGGCTTCCTCGTCGCGTCGCTCGCGAAGAGGTCGGGGCGGGTCACGCCGGCGCACTTGAGGTGCTCGCGCAGCTGCTCCGCGCCCTCCTTGGGTACCTCGGCGTCGAGCACGCGCGCCCGCCCGTCGCGGGCGTCATGGAGCGCGCGCAGGAGCGGCAGGAGGTTGCGCTCGACGGAGAAGCGCCGCGCCTCCTGGGTCTTCACTGGCTTCGTCTCGCCGGTGTCATAGTGGACCGCGCGGTGGATGTGCACGGTGCCGCGCTGGAGGTCGAGGTCGTCCCACTCCAGAGCCTCCAGCTCGCCGGGGCGGGCGTAGAGGTAGGTGGCGATGGCGTAGAGGCGGCGCGCCCGGAGCGGCACCGCCTCGCACGAGACGAGCGCGAGGAACTCGCCCGGCATGACGTACTGCTTCGACTTCTTCGCGCCGCGGTCCGGCGGGGCCACGCCCTCGCAGGGGTTGTCGTCGCGCACCCGGAGCGACGGGTTCTTCGAGCGCGAGGCGTCGCGGAACATCGCCCGCGCGAGCGCCCAGCCGTTGAGCGAGGTGCGCCACGACTGGCCGCCCCGGGTGTCGGCGTCGAGCTTCGCCACCAGCCGCTCTATGTCGGCCTTGGCGACCCCCGCCATGGGGAGCTGGCCGATCACCGGCTCGACGTGGGAGCGGAAGCGCGAGCCGTCGGTGCGCACCGCGGAGAGCCCCTTCTCGCCGCGGTCCTTGATCCAGCGCTCGAACCACTTCGAGACGGTCTCGCCCGCCGTGCTCCCAGCCCGAGCCGTGGTCTGGGCTCGCACCGCGACCTTCGCCGCGGGCACCGGCACGGCGGCCGGCCCGGGGGAGACAGGGGCGGGCACGCGCGCGGTGATGAGCGTGACCTGCTCGACGCGCGGTGAGGTGTCGGGACTCCACTCGCCGCGGTCGTGGCGCGCCTGGAGCTGCATGCTCACGGCCTTCGCCCAGATGACGTTGGCGGGGATGCCCTCAGGCGGCGGCGCGACCTGAGAAACGGGGCGTACCCAGCGGCGACCATCCTTCAGACGCACGCCGGTGTAGAGCACGCCGTGCTGCACGAAGCCGATGCCGGAGCGCGGCCGGCTCATCGCCGCCGCCCCGCGATGAAGTCCGCGACCGAGCGACTCGCTTCCGCGTGGACCCCGCCCGCGTGACGCGCGGGGAGCCCTTCAACGGCGCGATCCACGTCTCGACGATCGACCCACTGCATGCGTCCACCCACGTCGCACCGCACGGGCACCCCGTGACGACAGCACCACCGCCTGAAAGCCAGCGCGCTCTTGAAGCCGCGCGCCTTCGCCTCGGCAGGCAGTAACACCCAGACGACCGTGGCGCTTGTGGAGGAGGCCAGCCTGAGATCGGAGCTTGGCGGAGCGCAAGAAGGGTCGGCGTACGTCGTCGCCGGAAGCTCCTCGTCGTGCGGCTCGGTTCGCAACAAGGCCCACCGGAACCCTGGCGTCACCGGCGGAGGAGACCCGGACGCATACGTCTCACGACGTCCAGCCACCTGCGATGACGAGACCATCGAGACCTCCCGGATCCGGTCAGCCTCACCGAGCGCCGTGTCGGAGGAGCGCCCTGTCGGTGCTTCGACTCGCGAAGGAGCGCCTGCGTGTGTCGTGGGTCGTCGTGTCACCGGTGGGCCTCCCGAGATGGAAGAGGTCTGTCGTCCGCCGGGCAGGGTGCGTCGGACGACCTCGTGGTCACCGCGCCCGAGAACCCGCACGACGCGGACGCTGCATGCATGCGCCCGAGACGAACGGCGTGTCGCGGAGCGTGGCGAGTTCCGGCTCGGCCCACGTCCCCGCCCGGCGGATCAGCAGATGACACTCAGCGTGCGACAGGGCGCGTCGTGCGGGCTCGTGGCGTTACCTGCCGCGCTCCACGCCGAAGCCGAGGCGGGCGACCTTCTCATACCAGTCTGCGGACCGGCGGAGCGTCACGACCGTACCCTCGAACATGCAGCGCAGCAGCGGGTCAGGCTTTCCGCCGGTGGCGGCCAGAACCTGTTGCTCCGCGAACGGTGCCCACTCAGCGTGTTGCATCTCCTGCTTCCCGAGGCGGCCGGCACACTGGCGAAGCGACGTCGCGAGTTGAAGGGCCTCTTCTACGCCAAGGTCCCTGAGGACGTCTTCGTAGAGATCGGTCTCTCCCATACCCTCGAGGTCGAAGGCCAGCATGTCACCCCGTAGCGAACAACAGATGTCCATCGAGCTGATCGGGAAGCCGTCGCGGGCGAACGGGCACGGCTGGTCGGCCGGGTGAGTCATGCCGCGCGGTAGCGCCGTCGTGATGTCGGAAACGTTCGTGCGTCGTGGAAGCAGGTTGATGATGTGGATGTCGCGTCCCATAGGTTGGATCGTAAAGAATCAGTTCATTGGGCCGAGCTGAACCTCGCGATCGCTCCGGGAGCGCCGCTCCCCGTCACACCTCCGAGTGTCGAGGTGTTCATGACGCAAACCGGTTGGACGTTGCATCGCGATGCCGATCTCTGCGGATTGCCTCGTGGCGCCGCCGATGGGCGTACCTCTGCTGTTACGGCGGTGGCCCTGCGTGACGCTCTCGCGTCCTTCGTGACGAGGGACGTGGTCGGGAAGATCCTCCGCGTCGCCACCACGGAGGAGCTTTGCGTCCCAGCTACCCGCCTCGTACCTTGCTTGCGCATGCGACGGCGGGTTTGCGCTCAGACACCTGGGGCTCCGCCCGCTCGACCCTTGCATCGAGCGGACGCGGGCGCGATGGCCCTCCTGGGGGCAATCACCACGCGGATCGGATCCCGAACTCGCGTGGCGAGCGCGGCCTCGACACGGCATCGGTAGGAGAGGTTCAGGAGCACGCTCAATGGCGCGGCAACGGATCGAAGGAGTCATCGCGGCCCGGCAGGAGCTGAACGCTGACCGCACGCGCCCGGTCTGGCTTGAGCGCGGGCACAGCCTCCCATTCGGGATGCTCGCCGACGACGAGTTCGAGGTGTTCTGCTACCTGCTCCTCGTTCGCGAGCACCCCGACGACAAGATCTACTACTACGGCAAGACGGGCGACGCGGGCCGCGACATCGTTCATCACCGAGCCGGCGGGACGGCCGACCTCGTGCAGTGCAAGCGGTACGCGTCGAACGTCGGCGTCGGTGAGGTTCGGGGCGAGCTCGCGAAGCTCTGCACGAACCTGGACTCTGGCGTCCTCCCGGAGCCCTTTCACCGCGTCATCTTCTACGTCGCAACCGACCTCTCGGCGCCGGCGCAGGATCTTCTCGCGTCCGTGAAGAACTGGCAGAAGGTGGCGGTGAGGAGCCTGCGCGAACATCTGGGCGCGGAGCCTTCTCGCAAGCTCCGCGTCTTCGCCAAGGCGTGGCGACCCGAGTTCGGGTGGGAGACTGGTCTCAAGCTCACCACCCGGGCCTTGCAGTACCCGGACCTCGTCGAGGAGTTCTTCGCAGCGCGGAAGGTCGTGGACGCGAGAGCGCTCGCACCGATCGTCGAGCAGGGGCGGGAGACCCATGCGAAGCTCGACGCCCTCCTCGCGCGCCCCGGAGAGTCCAAGGGCAGCCCTCCCCACTTCGAGGGTCCCGGTGGAGGACCCGCGCTCCCGGTCGCCCGATTCTTCGGGCGGGAGGTAGAACTCGCCGCGCTGCGTGACGCGCTTCGCGAGGACCACGCGTCCGCGGGCGCCGTCGTCACGGGGCTCGGCGGCGTGGGCAAGACGGCGCTGGTCCACCACTTCGTCGCGACCGAGGCGAGGGAGCTGTTTCCGGACGGCGTGTGGTGGCTAGACGCGCGGGCGCTCGCCGCGGAGTTTCAGCGAATGCTCGTCCGCCTTGAGCGCCCGAGCGCCGCCGACGAAGACGAAGCTCGCACGGCTCTCGCTCGCGCCCTGCACCATCAACACGCGCTCGTCGTGCTCGACGACGTGGATTCGAGCGAGGTCGATCCGCACCGGCTGCTTCTTCCCGGCGGGCACTGCCGGACGGTGTGCACCACCCGGATCGCGACCCTCGCCGATCAACTCGGGACGCGCGTGACGTCCGTGGCGCTCGGCTGCTGGAGCCTCGCGACGGCGCGCGACTACCTGCGCGGCGTCCCTCCCAATGCCACCGTCACGGGCGCCGAGCTCGAAGCGCTCGCTGGCCACGTGGGGTGCCTCCCGCTGGCATTACAGCTCCTGTCGTGGTGGCTCCGTCGCCCGGGGATCACATTCGATGTTCTCCGCGAGCGGCTCGCGCGGGACTCCCTCGGCACGCTAGACCGCTTTGCGAAGGTGGTCGGACGCGGCGTCGCGCAGACGTTCCTCGTGTCCTTCGAAGCGCTCCCGTCTCGTGAGCGCGGGGTGCTGCTTGCGCTCGCGGCCTGCGCGCAAGGCACGAGCGCGCAGACGGTCGCGACCGTCGCGGGGCTGGGGACCGACGAGGCTGTCGTGGCGCTCGGCGAGCTGTGGGACCGCTCGTTCGCGGAACACACGGAGAGCACCGAGACACCGTGGGGCGTGCATGACCTGGTGCGGTTGTTCCTCCAGACTCAGGACGGTGCCGAATCCGGTGAGGAAGCCCACGTCAGGTACTGCAAGGAGCAGCTTCAGCAACTCCACCGTGCAAAGGCGACCGATGGGTTCGACCGCGTCATCCCGGAGGTGCTCGCGGCAACCGATCGCGCCATCACACGACGGCAATGGCGTGCGGCCTGGGAACTCCTGGCGGAGGTCGACGAGCGGTTGAGGCGGCGCGCGCGCCATCAGGATCTCGTTGTCCGCTACGAGCGCATGCTCCCGATCGTCCTGCCCGAGTCGATCGAGGCTGGAACCATCTCCGGCAACCTCGGGCTCTGCTATCGCGCTCTCGGCCGGCTGGACCGCGCCGTCGAGCTCATCACGCACGCCCTCGAAACCGCCGTTCGTCTGCAGGATCGGAAGGAGGAGGCCACCCAGCTCTCGAACCTCGGGATCTGCGAGAGCGCTCAAGGGCACACGCGCCTCGCCGCCGGGCACCTGCAGCGCGCGCTGAATCTCTCGATCGAACTGGAGGAGCTTCACCTCGCGGTCAATGCCCTCACGAATCTCGCGCTCTGCCATCTAAACCTGAGCGACCCCGGGCAAGCCGCGCCGAAGTTCCGGAAGGCCCTGGAGATTGCCGAACGACGGGGATGGGCCGAGGAGCAGGCCAACCTGCTTGCGAACATCGGCATCTGTGAACGCCAACTGGGAAGGCCGCGGGAGGCGATCGGTCTCTTCGAGCGGGCGCTCGCACTGGAAGAGAAGTTGGGGCGTCTGAGCGGCGTGGCAGGGGCGCACGGAAACCTTGGCAACTGCTACAGCGAGCTCCACGACGCAGCGCGGGCGTTCGATCACTACCGGCGAGCTCTCGCGATTGAGGAGAAGATTGGACGGGAGGAAGGGGTCGCCCTCGCGCACGGGAACCTCGGCAGCATCTACGCGAGCAGGGCGGAGTTCGACCTCGCGCTCCAGCACTTCCGCTCCGCGCTTGAGATCGACGAGCGCCTGGGACTGCGGGATGGGCAGGCGCTCGTTCTGGGAAACCTCGGTCACACGTACCTGCTCTTGGAGGACCATGTTCAAGCGCAGGCCTGTCTAGAAAGAGCCCTCGCGCTCGACGAGGCGCTTGAGCGACCGGAGAGGATCGCCGGACATCTGTGCGGACTGGGGGCCTGCGCCGAGGCTCGGGGCGAGCTCCTTCGGGCGACCGACCTGCTCCTGCGTGCGCTCGCCATCGAATCCAGGCTGCAGAGCCCGCACCGTCAGATCACCTGCCTCCTCGGCCTCGGATCGACGTTTCGAGGCCTCGGACAGTTCGAGCGATCGGCGACGTTCATCGAACGGGCACTGGCGCTGTCGACGAGCGCTGGCTTGTCCGACGACGATCCGGCCGTGCTGCAGATGCGCGAGGAGTTTCAAGTGACGCAGGCCGCACTGCGCGCCGGGGTCGGACAAGCCCCCTGGCGCTCCGATGCCGGCGGGCCTCCCGAAGCACAGAGCGCTGATGGCTCGACGGGGCCGGCGGTACGCTCGACGGCGCCCCGGCCGCGGCGTTCGTAGCTCTCACCGCTCGGCCGTCCGACGGCCGGGACACGAGGATGTGAGATGAGATCGTCGTACGGATCGAAGCACCGGTGCAACGATCACGGACCTCGACGTGCCTGATCAGCGGCGCAGATCCGTGGCGCTTCGCCGGAGATCCCGCGGTCAGCGGACGGCCTGGACTCCTTCGATGATGAGTTCGCAGTCCTCGCGAACATTGGGAGGGAAGTAGGCCCACGCGGCGCCGCGGAGGTCTCCCGCCTCGATCTGCACGATGGCGAGGACGGCGAACCGCGCGTGGGTCTCGGGGTCGTTCACGATCTCGAACATGCTGGCGTCGTCCTGCGCGCTCGGGTGGAGCGCGAACGACGGGTGCGAGTGCCACTCGCCGAGGTAGTTGAAGCGCGTGTAGTCCCGCCCGGTGCGCTGGAGGAATCGGTCGAGGCTCCTCATGCCCTCCGCGAGCGCGCGGACGAACGAAGCGAACCTGCCCGGGGCCGCGGTCGTCACGTCGAGCACGCGGAACACCTCGGCCTCGGCGTGCTCCGCGAGCAGCATGCCGCCGGTCTCGCGGACCCCCGCGCGCTCGCAGGCGCGGCGCACGCGTCGGGCGGCTTCACTCGCGATTCGGATCGTCAGCACCGGTCGTCTCCCCTCCGAGGATCGCGGTCGCCCGGCCGAGGGCCTCGGCGTCCGGCGCCTCCGGCTCCGCCCAACACCACGGACAGAACCAATCGTCCGCGAGCACGTCGACACGCACGGTGTCGAAGACGCGCTCGAAGATCCAACCGCGCCGCAGCCCGAGGAGCACGACCGGAGCGGCGGGGTCCGCGGCGGCGTCACCAGCCTCCAACACGCGGGTCGCGCACGCGGCGGCCACGAAGCTCACGTCCGCGTCCGTCGCGGCAAGCGGAGCGTCTCCGCCAGTCTCGTAGGGTCGGAGGGACTTCGACCGGGGCGCCTCGGGCCAGGACTCGGCCTGCGCGAGGAACCCGGCCCGCACGCACTGGGGACAGGGCGTGCGGGCCGGGTGCGCGACGCCCACGAGTCCGCCGAGTCCCCCCTCGAACACCTCGGCCCAGACGAGCGGGATCCGTTCGCGGGAGGCGACCTCCGCGAGCGTGTTGAACGCGTCGGCGTCGGCGGTGGCGTCGACGAGCACGTCGACCTTGCCGAGCCCGTCGAGAAAGACGGCGTGCGACTCCGGGTTCGTCGCGCTGGCGATCATGACCGGGATCGCGACGCACTCGACGTCGGCACGGGCGACCTCGCGGAGGAGGGAGGTGACCACGTTGACCTTCATCCTCCCCGCCTGCTCATAGCGGCCGGCGTGTCGACAGACGTTGGGGCCGAGCAGCACGTCGCCGTCGACGAGCACGAAGCGACGGACGCCGCTCCGAGCGAGCGAGACGGCCACCTTGCTCCCGAGCGAGCCCAGGCCGACGATGCCGACGCGCAGCGACGCGGTGAGGGCCTCGGTGCCGGCCGGCAATCGCGCTTCCGCCTCCTCCAACGGGACATCCAGCAGCGGGCTCACGAACTGCGCGCCCACGAGATACCCCCGGGCGAAGCCGTCCGGCCAGATCAGCAGGAGGATCTGGTAGGTGCCCTCCAGGGTGTACCCCGCGTGCTGGGCGAGGACCTCCGCGAACGGCGCGCGTTCGCGGGGGAGACTCCGCGGGACGTCGGCACCCAGCCGCAGGAAGTACCCGGTTGTTGGCTTCACCGCCCGCAGCGCCGAGGGCACCCCCGGGAGCGGGGTTCCCGCCGGCAGCTCCAGCGGCCAGACCTGCATCCCCTCGTCGCTGAAGATGGTGCGGGCGCCCATCTCTCCGCGCTCAGGCAAGGACGTGAGGCGTTCCGTGAAGTCGCGCGGTCGGATCAGCAGGAGCGGGTCCTGCCGCACGAGCTCACCCAGGCGCGTCACGTGGCGCGACGGGATGACCCACGGCTCCGTCGCGGCGATGGTTTCATGGACGAGCAGGCGCCAGGCGCTTTCGAGCATGTCCGCGGCGGTGTAGCGGGGGTGCCAGTTGTCCGGGCCGATCTCCAGGCAGAGCACCCCGTCGCCGCCGAACTGGTGGTCGCTCAAGCGCGTGCCATAGGGCACCGGCCGGACCGAAGGGCATGCCCGCGGGTAGCGGGTCGGGAAGCGGACCTCCACGGCCACCTCGCGCGCGCCGAGCGCTAGCTTCGCTTGCACTCGCATCCCCGTCTCCGGCGCGCACTCCCAAGCGTACGACGTCAGAACACCGCCGCGCTCGACGAGGGCGCGCAAGGCATCGTCCTCGATGAGGACGCGCCGCGGCTCGCGCGTCCACCAGCCCGTCACGCGAAGCCCGCGGGCTTGTTCGGCCGGACAGGCACCGCCGGGAAGGACGCGGTCCGGTTCAGTCCCTGGGCCGGCGGAAAGGAAGGGCCGAAGAGCTGGCGCCAGAGTTCGACGCTCCTCTCCTTGTCCTCCTCATCGAGCGCGCTACGGGCCGTCGCGAGCGCCCCCTTGACCTTGTCCATGAAGGTCGCGAAGTCCTGCGCGCTGAGGCGGGCCAGCACGTTGTGTGACGGGACGCCGGCGTCGGACAGGACCGGCACGCGCCCCACCGCGGGGTAGTACCCGTAGCTCGCGACGATGTTCTCGAGGAGCGCGACGAACCCCTCCGCATGGTCGCGCTTCGTCACGTCGCAGCACTCCCCCACGAGGCGCTCGAGGAGGTAGCCCTTGGGGTATTTGGGCGTCTCGTACGCGCCCTTCCGCCACCACTTGAACATCTTGACGAGGGGGACGAAGTGCCCGCCGCTCGCCGCGTTCTTGCTAGTCGTCCACTCGAGCTGCCGCTTCGGGTCGGTCTCGATCCAGCGCCCGAGATCCCGGTCCGGAATCCAGAGGGGATGGTCGAGCCAGGCGCCAGGGTCCTCCAGCTCCCTGCGCACCCGCACCTCGTCGAGCACCGCCGTCTTCCGGAGCTCGGTCGATGCCGCGAGGACGACGTCGAGGGTCACCTTCGAGAGCGTGATGCCGAAGGAGCGCGACTGGGGCTTGTGCTTCCCCTCGTAGTAGCGGTCGAGGCAGGCGGCGAGGAGCTCGTTCGCCTCCATCGGCGTCGTCTTCTCCGGGTCGAGCGAGGTCACCACGACGACGTCCACGTCCTTGCCGGGATGGGTGGCGGTGGAGCGCTTGTAGGACCCCTGCAGGAACGTGTTCACGTGGATCGAGCCAAACACGGCGTCGCCCGCGAGGCGGCGGCGCAGGCGCTGCTGGCCGTCGCGCTGCTCGTCCTTGTAGGAGGGGCTGGGCTCGATCTCCGCGAGCAACTTGTCGAAGTAGGAGGGCAGCTTCATGGCATCACTCTCGTGAGGGGAAGGCGCATTCCCGGCGCGTAGGCGCGGGTCCCGCCGAAGGCGAACTCGTAGACGGTCGTGGGGCCGAGCACGCCTGCGTACTGGCCGAGGAGGAAGCCGAGGCTCACGGGGCAGGCCGCGAACAGGTGGAGGTGCGTCACCCCGAGCGCGCGGATGCGTTCGACGAGGTGGGCGACGAGTGCGTCGGCGAGGCAGCGCGCGTGCGCTCCGCCTTCGACGGCCGTCGGGCCGGGCTCCGGGACGGTGGCGTGGAGGAGGACACCGACCTCCGGCGCGAGCTGCGGCAGCTGCGGGCGCACGTCGTCGACGGCCGACCACGTGACGGACAGCACGACGGCGAGCTCCCTGCCACCGCCCGTCGGCTCTTCGGTGAACCCCCAGCCGGCGGTCCCGCGCGGCAGGGGCTCCGAGATGTCCCAGACCTCGATCCCCCGGTTCCGAACCTTCTGCCGCAGCACGACCGGGATCCCGCACTTCGAATCGAGGACGGTGCCGAGGTACCACGCGACGGAGAGGTGCACGTCGAGCGCCACCTGCACCGGCGTCTTCAGCATGGCGACGCCTGCGAGGGCCGCGTCGATCCTGCGCGGGATGTCGTCGCTCCAGACCCTGTCGGAGCCCGGCGCGCGCCCGTCGAAGAGGTCCGTGAGGTCGACGAGCATCGCGCCGTCACCCTCCGGGACGTGGGCGAACCGCGTGAACGAGCGAACCGCGAGGGTCGACGCGTGGGCCGCGGCGCGCGCGTCGTCGAAGAGCCCCTGCTCGGCGCAGAGCGCCCGCAGCTCCGCGGGCGTGAACTCCAACCGGCCCGACTCGATGAGCCGCTGGCCGAGGTCGTCGTAGCGGCTGTGGTCCTCCCACGCGCCCACCGGCCGCAGCCCCGCGAGCAGGCAGCGATCCTGGAGCCACAGCTCGGCGTCCTCCTGCGAAACCGCCGTGTGGGAGAAGCGCAGCCGCCGGGCGAACTCGGCGAACTCGGGCTCGGAGAGGCTGGAGTCCTGCTGCCAGGCCTTCCGGATGCCGCCCACGGCCGAGTGCGGGCCCGCGGTGAAGAAGTTGTCCGCGAGCGCGCCGCCGTCGCGCAGCAGCGGGGCGACCTTGTCCTCGGGGTGCCAGGGCCAGTTGGTGACCAGGCTGAGCAGCGCGTCCGGGTGGGTCGCGCGGAGGACCTTCCACTGGTCCGCGAAGCGGCGAAGGATCGAGTCCGTGGTGCCCGTCCACTTGGGGTCGGTCACGGTCGCAGAACTCACGTGGCCGTTTCGGGCGACGTGGAACTTCAGCTGGAAGAAGTCCGCCGAGACGCGCGCCCCCCGGTCGTTCCGGCCGGGCGGGTGGTAGTAGACGACGACGTCATCCACGGCCTGCACGCCACGGTGCTCGATCACGGCGCGCGCGATGTGGGGGCGGTAGAGCATGGGCAGGGCCTGCCGCCAGAAGAAGCGGACCTGATATCTGGCCCCGGCGAGCGGGGCCCCGAGCGACGGAGGAACCATGGAAGGCGGAGAATGCACGGCATGCGTTCACTGGTCTAATATCCAGCGGACATCCGGCCGTGGCTGCGTTCGGATCCGTACTTTCTGGGCGTTCGGAGCCGTGTCTGCCTGTTCGTTCAGGTGTCGGCGCGCTGGCAGTCGTGAAAGGCACCTCTCCTCGCAGATGAAATCTTCGACTGGAGCAGCGAGGTTCGACGGGCGGTGAGCCGCCTGCCCAAAACGCGAACGGGGTGGACCTCCTGCGGTGTCCGCCCCGCCCGTCCCTTCGCTCGTACCCAGCTCCAATCGCGGCCGCCCTCCAGCGCTCGCGCGGCAGCTCGACAAAGCGCGAAGCCGGTCCCCTGGATCATCGGTCGCGTTCGCCACCGTGCGACACGCCGAGCGTTCACCATGCATGAGGTTCTGGAGGATCCCATTCCAACGCCCCTCGACCGAGATGCAGACGGCGCTCCTCGGGTGCGCGCGCGACGAACTGACCGGGCCCGACCCTTCACTCGTAACGCTCGACCTCTATGGACAGTGCTCCTCTCCTCAGCCTCCTGGGCGAACTTCCGCCGCTGGACCGCTCGCTCGTGCTCTGCCTCGCCCTCCTCGTCCTCGTTCATCTCCTCACGCGCCGTCGGCGCCGGAGCCGGTCGTGGTTCCGGCCGTTCCGCGGATGGTCCCGAACGGCGCGCCGGATGTCCTTGCGCCGCGCGGTCCGTGATGAGCGACGGGGACCAGAGGCGAGGTAGGCACTGCGACCCTGGCGACGAAAGCCACCGCCCGTCCGGAGGCCATGACGTGCGGCGTCCTGCGGTCGTCGTCGCGACGGAGACGAACGTCGTCTCCGTCGTCGCGATGTCCTCGCAGGTCGACCGACGTGCGCTTCGGTGTCGCGGACCTTGGACGAGACCTCCTCGCGAGCGCCGGCCGGGCGCGCGGGCCCGGCCGCTCGGCGCGCCGCTCCCGTCGAACCCCCGACCTGCGCCCGCCCATGGCGTGAGCGACAGGTCGTGCTGCCTTCGGACGGTGGTCGTGGGTGGTCCCACGCCGCCCGGCCGGCTCCTCGCCCTCCGCATCAACGCGCTTGGAAGGGACGCCGCCGTCGTGCCTTGCACGTCGGGAGGCAAGTCAGTCGCAGCACGCCGGACATGAAACGGCGCCCGGACGCAGTTCGCGCCGGGCGCCCTGTGGTTCGCCTCGGACTCGTTGGGTCACTCTACCGGCCGCCAGTGCTCGTCATCGTCGCCTCCTTTCAGCACGGACATGTCGTGATCCTCGCCGTCGTTACGTCGAGAACGATTCTCCCCCCGTGGTACTCCAGTCCCCTCGTCCCTCCACACCGTCGGGCGCCTCACCCCCCAGCAAGCCCTCCCAGGGCCTACATGGCCGCGCTCAACCCTCACCACGTGCTTCAAAACAAGCCCATTCTGCGCACTCCGGTGGACGCTCTGAGCGCCCACCTCGAACGTCCACTTCGAGCGTCTACTTCAAGGAGAGGGAGTGAGAGCGGGGCCATGTGCTGCCTCGTCGAGCGCAGACCCGGCTGCGGTGCCGCCTCATTCAGTCGCCGAGCTCGCAGAGGGCGATCACGATCGAATCGCCCTCCTGAACACCGGCCGGAGCGAGGCGGTTCGAGAGCGGGAGTTGCCGACCGGTCCGACGTAACTGCACCCAATACTTCGGCTGGTCGGCTCCCAGGTCGTCGAGGAACCCGATCTCGACGAGCGCCTCGACAAGGTCGGCAACCGTGGCATCGCCGCGAACCGAGAGTTCGATCGCGCAGGCTCGGCGCGGGTGGCTCACGCTGAGTCGGAACCTCTTCATCCCGGTCGCCGCGCCCACCCGGAGCGAGTCCCGAGGCGAGAGGGGGTACCAGATCCGCCGCGCCGGCCCGGCCGTCGGTCTGCCCCGCGGCTCACGACGTCCTGACCGCTTCGAAGGAGGCCTCATCCGTCTGCGCCGATACGGCCGGTCCACCAGTTCGAAAGGACATCTCGTGCGGCCAGCCTGAGGCGAACAGCGCGGGCAGTTCCTCGACGAGCACCACCCGCGCGCGGGGAGCGAGCAGGGTCTCGGTCACGGCGCGCGAGAGCGTGGCGCGTCGGCCCGCACGCGTCACGACGATGAGGAGTGCGGAGCCCCGGGGTAGGATCGCGGGTGCCGCGTCGAGCAGGGTGCGCCAGCGCTGGAACTTCGCTCGCAGCGTCGCAAGAGTCTCCGTTCCTCGGTCGACCTCGACGCCAACCCGGCGCTCACCCCCCGGACAGTCGAGGACGGCGAGGCCGTCTGGGATGAGCCCGACGTCGCGCAGGAGCGGCTCCCGGGCGAGGTCGCGGTCGAAGAGGAAGTCATCGACGCGCAGGTGCCCTTCCCGCTCGGCGAGCAGCAGGGCGACGAAGACGTCGCGCAGGAGGAGTGTGTGCGGGAGCTTGGTCGCGCGCGGCGCGGGCGGCGGGCGCGGCGGTTCGCCCGGGAGGAGACCCTCGACCTCCAGCAGCCGGAGCCCCGCGGCGGTGATGGTGTACAGGTTGTCGCGGTGCCACGCCTCTCCGTGCAGGCACACGCGGACGAGCCCGTCGTCGAAGAGCGAGCGCATCCCCTTCTGCGCGCGCCGCCGGGAGGGGAACTCCAGCCGCTCGATGTGGGCCGTGGAGAGCACGCCCGCCCAGGCGAGCGTCGCGAGGATCGTCCTGGTGCGCGCGATCGAGCGGCGCGACGTGCGGGCCTTCGACGGGTCCACCCGGACGCGGTGCCGTCTTGCGGGGGCCATCACGCGCTCCACGGCAGGCGGATGGAGACCTCGCAGACCGTGCAGCGGACCCACCCCGCACCGGCCCCGCAGATCCCGCAGCGGCCGACCCAGCCGGTGTAGGTGCCGCCGCAGCGCGCGCAGTTGTAGCGCCCCGTTGTCGGGGTCTCGTGCCCGTTCGGACACCGCAGCGTGGCGTCGAGCGCGCGACGCATACCGCGGACCCGGCCCACGAAGCGGACAACACCGCGCACGAGCACGAATGCGCCGTAGGGGGCGAGGAAGGGCGCGAGGAGGATGAAGCCGATCACGCGCCAGACCGAGATCTTGCGGGTTTCCTTGGACATGGAGCCTCCCGGGGCCGCCGCTTCAGGCAGGCGTCGACCCCGGACGTTCCATGCGGAAGATGGTCTCCCCGTGACGCGCCTCAACCCCTCACCGGTGGCCGCGCGGCGGCCGCACGCGCCCCTGGGGCGCCGGGGGCGCGACCGGCTCGAAGCCGTCGTCCTGCTCGACCGGGACGAGCTCGTCGATGGGCACCGCGAGCGTGCCGTGCGCCAGGCGCCAGCGCACGGCGGCCGGATGCGCGACCGGGTGGAGGTCGACGTCCACCGCCCGCACCAGCTCCGCGCGATACGACCGACGACGATTCCAGAGGTAGAAGCACCGGTCGGGGAGCCGGGTCACCTCCTCGATCCGGTGTTGGAGTTCTTCCTCACGCGTCAGGAACACGCTCCGTCGTCCCTCCTCCCAGGGCAGGCCAGGTGCTCGACGGGCCCGACCCGTCACCGGCAGCAGATGGGCCATGGCCCGCGCATCCTCGTGCGAGGCCCGAAAGAGCAACTGCACGTCCGCATTGGTGCTGACGACACGGGGCAGGTTGGCCGAGATCTTCGCGGCGTTCGCCAGTGACTGGGTGATCAACACCAGCGTCACCCCCCTGCTCCTGGCCATGGTGAGGGCCCTTTCGTACTGCTCGACCGCGCCCGAGCCGCCGGCCAGCCCCTCGTGCCACTCGTCGACGAAGACCGTGACGGGCCGGGCGACCTCCGCCGCGCGACGGCTGAAGACGGCGCGCATCAGCTTGAGGGTGAAGAAGTTCGACCAGAACCGGCCCAGGTCCTCGCAGCCGAGCGGGGGCGTGCCCGTGTCGATGAGCACGATCTTGCGGTTCAGGAGCTGCGGGAAGGAGATGCAGTCCGCCGCACCGAGCATGGCGCGCATCGAAGGCAGCAGGAGCAATCGTCCCAGCCGCGCGCGCACGCCCGACAGAGAGGCCGCGTTCAACCGCGTCCCCGCGCCGAAGAACGACCGCACGGCGGGCAGCGGCGAGCGGGCCGCCGCGGCCGCGAGCTTGAGCGGGTCGTCGACGAGCCCGAGGAGGTCCACGCAGGACATCTTCAGGGAGATCCCGAGCAGGATCAGGTGGAAGGCGAACGCGTCCTGGTTGACCCCCAGCTCGGCTCCGCCGATGCGGCTCAACACCGAGGTCACCTCGTACGCCTGCTCCTCGGGCGAGATCCCAGGCTCCGGTCGCAGGATCTGGAGCGGGACGAGGGCCTCGGTGGAGAACGGGTTCACGACGACCAGGTCGTCGAGGAGGCGCCGCGCGAGGGCGGCGGGCGCGGTGGCCACGAGCTCGCCGATCACCTCCTGCACGAGCGCGACGAACTCGCTCTTGTGATCCTGCACCCAGACGCCGTGGGTGCCCGGGTGGTGGAGGATGTGCCGGAGGACCGCGCGTAGAATCGCCAGACAGGCGCGCGTCTTCCCCGCTCCCGACCCGCCCACGATGAGCCAGGCCCCGTGACCGGAGAGGTCGTTCATCGGCACGCGTACTGGGAGCGTCGGCGCGGCGAAGGCGTGCCCCAGGTGCAGCGTGGGCGCGGCGGTCGCGGCCAGGGCGCGCATCTCGGCCTCGAAGCGCGGGTCGACGGGCGGGAACGCGGTGTGCTCACGAATCGTGGCGCGCTCGGCCCGAAAGGCTCGCACGCCCTCGTTGCCGAAGCGCAGGCGGCGAAGGCGTGCAAGCCAGTCGTTCATGGGAGGGGTTCGCTCGGCGCGGTCAGGGCGCGTCGTCGGGCGGGTCGAGGGCCTCGAAGTCGTCGGCCCCAGGGGGCGGAGGCGATGCCCGGCGCCGCTCCTGGAAGCGGTGGGCGTCCGCCTGTCGGCCGTGCGCCTCGCGCTCCATGGCGGAGCGCGTCCAGGCGACGTGGCCCAGCCCACCGAGCCCCAACAGCAGGAACCCGACGCACGCGTCGACGAGACGGATCGACGGCAGCGGGGCGAAGCCGCCCGCGGGGGGCGGCTCCATCCGTCGCACGAGGTCGAGGAGGTCCGGCAACCCGGCGTACAGGGCCGCGAGGACGAGCAGCGCCATCGCCCACCGCATCGCGCCGTTCAGGTCTCGGGGCCACCCGAGCAGGCGCACCATGACGCGCCCGATCGCGAGGGTGACGAGCGCGGCGAGCACCGCGAGGAGGAGCGTCACGGCGCACCTCGCCGGGCGGATCGCGATCCCGACTCCGAGCTCGCCCCGGGCTCCGCCATCGGCGTGGCGGTCGACCCCGGGGTCGACCTCGAGATCGACGGGAGCGAAGGGGCGGGGCAGGTCGGCGCGGCGGACGTGGGGACGGCGAGGGCGCCGATGTCCCCTCGCCCGTCATCCAGGCGCGAGAGCCCCCGCAGGATCAGTCGCTCGTGGTCCGACAGGCGCCGCTCCATCCGCGCGACCTGAGCCTCGGTGCGACGGCCGCCGGCGAGGCAGAGCGCGACGAGGGCGACGGTGACGAGCGAGGTGCCCGCCAGCGCCGCGAACCGGTGGAGGACGCCCGACGGCAGCCGCGGGCGACGCGCCTTCGGGCGCTGCAACGCGCAGGTGACGGCCGAGAAGGACGTGTCGTCGCCCGCGCCTCCCCCGGCGACGCGCGGCGCGAGTTCCGAGTCGGGCCCGCGGTACACCGCGAGCTCGGCGTCGTCCCACGGGTCGAAGACGAGGCCGAGGTGATGCGCCTGCGTCCAGCTCCGCTGGTTCTGACGGTCGCGGCCGGAGAAGTGCACGCCCACGCGGTGGTGGCCGTGCGCCCAGCCGACGATTACGCAATCGGGGTACTGGGCGCGGGCGAGACGCCGGGTGCGCCACTCCGAGGCGTGGGTCGTCTCGGCGGACCCGGGGGTCGTGACGGCGTCCTCGTCGAGCACGATGCCGTGCACGACGACGTGACTGCCGCGCTCGTCGCGACCGACGACGCCCACCACGAGCCCGTACCACTCGTTGGGGGCGGACTCGCGTCCCCAGCGGAGCGCCCGTCCGACGAGCGCCTCGGGGATCGCCACCTCGAAGCCGTCGGGCGCGCGGTGCGTGCGGTACCCCGCGCGGAGCAGCTCGCGGGCGACGCGGGTCACGGGCTCCTCGGTCACGCCGAGCGCTTCGAAGCCGGTGTCGGTGAGGTCCCTCATCGCGGACCTCCCATGGGAACGAATGCGTCGGCGTCGACCGCGCCCATCGTGGCGCCGAGCGCCTCGAAACCGCCGTCCTCGTCGGCCGTGCCGTGCGTCAGTTGCATCGGCAGGACGGGGTACACGAGGTCGGGGTGGAGGGGACGACACCGCATCTCGGTGCGCCAGTAGCGGATCGCGTCGGCGTTCCAGCCCGTGTAGTGCGGGCCGCGATCCGGCTCGTCGCAGTTCAGGCAGTGCATGACGTGGATGAGGAGCTGCGCGAAGAGCATCCGCCCCCGCGCGAGCTTCCACATCTCGCCGATGCACACGCCGCCCGTCGAGGGGTGCACGTGCGGCGACCAGGGCAGTGGTCGCGACACGATCGTCACGAGCGGCTCGGTGTCGGGGTACTCGCTCCCGGAGCGCAGGTCGAAGACCGCGCGGGTCTCGGGCGTGGTGCGCGCGGGGCCGACGAGGACGGGAAAGCGGAAGAGGGCCGCGTAGGCCACGGCCCTCCCCGCCTTCCCGTCCCCGACCCCCAGCGCCCGACCAGCCATCGCGTCCGCCGTCGAGGCGTGCGCGGTGACCTCCAGGCGCGGCGAGCGCAACTCCGAGACGACCTCGTAGTCGAACGCCAGCCGCGCGCGGAGCTCGGACGGGTCGAGGCGCGCCACGGTCAGCCCCCCGCCGAGATGCCGGTCATGGTGATGGCGACGCGGTCGCCGTTCTGCACGCCGGAGGCGACGATCGCCGCCGAGAGCGGGAGCGACTTCCCGGTGCCCTGGTGCTGCAGGGCGTAGAGGCTCTCGCCGTTGGGCGCGTCGAGGAAGCCCGCCTTCACGAGCTCGTCGAGCGCCTTCTGGCCGGTCGTCGCGTTGCCGATGGCGGCGCGGTACTCCTTGCAGTCGCGCGGGTGCAGAAACAGCACTTCGATCTTCCCACTGGGGTTCATCGTCATTCCTCCTGCCGGTCGCCCCTTGCGACCGACACCCCTCCATGATCCGGGCGGTCGACGCGTGTCTTGGAAAGAGGCTGGGGAGACACTTTCGATGATGGCGCACGCGAGCACGCGTGCGTGCCCGCGACACGTCCGAACGTGTCGCGACGGAGGATGTGGAGTGGATGAGGAGGAGGTTCAGGAGACGGACGCGAACGACGCGTCGTCGTTCGAGGGCGCGACGGGCTCGGTGCGGCGCAGCGTGGCGTAGAGCTGATCGAGCGAACCGCCGAGGCGCACGCAGCAGTGCGCGCCCGTCGCGGCGTCCCTCACGTCGAGGAGCGCTCGCGGGCGGAAGCCCAGGCGCTGGAGCGAGCGGTTGGCGAGCGCGTCCGAGCGCGCGATGGCCATCGTGACGTTGGGGACGGAAGGCTCCTCGGCGGGCGTGTTGGCGACGTCGGGGTCGCAGCTCTCGCAGCGCGGTGCTGTGCGCAGCGCCCACGTCGGGCGTCGGACCGGGACGGAGCGCCCGCAGGACTCGCACGGCGCGTCGAGGACGAACTCGGTGGGCAGATGCAGGACGGGCTCGGCGAAGGCGGGTGACAAGGCGTCGAAGACCTGCCGCGGCGTGGCGGCGACCGTGAGGTCGAGTTCCGTGGGGGCGTCGAGCCGGCGGTGCGTGCCGGGGCACTCCGGGTCGCGGGAGACCTCGACGAGCGAGCTCCGGCCGGAGCGCACGTCGAGGAAGAGCACGCGGTCCTCGAGCGGGAACTCGCCGTGGAGCGCGAGCACCGTCGCCTCGGTGACGAGCCCGGCGATGGTCGCCGCGAGCGGCTGCGTGGCCGGGATGCCGCCCTGCGCGGTGACGCGCGCGGCGTAGTCGCGGCACGAGAAGCGACCGTAGGTGATCTGCGGGTGAAGGCACCGCCAGCAGGGCGCGTCGGCGTCGCGGTTGGGGAAGACCGAGACCTGCCCGCGCGGAGCGACGAAGCCCGCCTCGATGAGCGGGACTCCGAGGAGGCGCGCGACGTCGGCAAGGTACGCCCGCACCACGAAGGAGTCGACCGCCGAGACGATCGCCCCCGCGCCCTCGAAGGCGCCGAAGCCGAGCTCTTCGATGCGGCCCACGTAGAAGCGCGAGACGGGGTCGGGGGCGAGGGAGATCTGATGGTGGTAGCGGGCGAGCTCGCGCGCCTTGTGGCGCTCCCGCCCGCCGCCGCGCCACTCCCGGCGGAAGCCAGGTGAGCGGGAGACGTTCGAGGGGTCGACGGTGTCCATGTCGACCTGGCGCACCTCGCCCACGCCGACCAGGGCGAGGTTGAGTGTGACGTTGTTGCCGAGCGCGCCGCTGCCGACCTGGACGACGACGGCGCGGTCGAGCACCTCGCGCCGGTAGCCTGCGCGTGCCTCACGAGAAAACAGTTCATTGGGGTTCATGGAATGCCTCCTGGCACGAGCAGCGCGGGTCCCGATGGGCGCCGCTCGCGCCTCACTCCATGCGTCGACGAGACCCTGCGTGTCGCTCAATGGCACGTGCAGCAGGCCTTCTCGTGGCGGCAACGCCAGCAACGCTGTGCTCCCGCAGGCGGCGCGTGGGGCGGCTCAACGACGGGCTCGAAGCCGTCGTCCCCGTCCGTCGGACCCAAGGGGGTGAATGAGTCGTCCTGGGGCGGGGGCAGTTTCAGCATGAGCGCCGCCTGATCGAGCGCCTGATCGAACGCCCGGCGTAGCGCCCTCAGGGCGTTGTCGACCCAGACGCACGCCACAAGCAGCAGCAGGAAGAGCAGGAACCCCGAGCCCATCACGTCTCTCCTCAGGCCGCCGCGCTGTCGTCCGACGCTGCGAGTTCGGCCTGCGGAGACGAGGACGGCGCAGGAGAGACCAACGCAATGGCCCGACGCCCCTCCCGCACGACGCCAGCAGAGCCTATCTGCGCTTCGATGAGCCGAAGCCCTCGCGCCAGCGCAGCCCTGGAGCGGTTGCACTTCGGCCCAACAGAGGCGTCACCGTTGTGCGCGTCTTCCAGGCGTTCGCGAACCGCCTCGCGCGCCGCGTGCGGGAGGCTCTCCCAGGCGCGCAGCAGTTCTCTGTGGGTCTGGCGGGCCGCGACGATGGCCTCGGGCGTCATCGTGTCGACGATGCCCGCCTTACTGGCAAGCCGTTCGAAGACGCTGTTCGGGTCAGACCCACCGGCTTCATCGTCGACCCCGGCGCGGACGAGGCGCTCGCGCTTCGAGGAAGAGCCCACACGCGGCACACCGCGGAAGAACTCCATCATGACGTTCCATGCGAAGCCGTACGCGACGCGCCGCAGCTCCTCGGCGGGCATCGACTCCAGGTCCGACCGACGCTCTAGGAGCCGCAGGCAGACCTCCTGCGCAAGCTCGTCGGCGTTCGGCCCCACGCGCGACCCGAAGTATCGCGGCAGTTCCAACGACAGCTTCGCGAGCCGTGCGTCGAAGCTCGCTTCGTTCCGCGGCCGATGCGTGCCCTCCGCTCTCCCGTCCGGAGTACCGGGCGAGGCGGCGAGAGGCACGGGGAGTGTGACAAGGGTCTGCGAACCCTTGCCAGGGTGAGGTTCGCGAGCGCTCGAGGTGAAAGAAGAACGATGACAGGCTTCGTGGTTCGTCACTGGTTGGGCCCTCCGGGTTTTGTCGTTCGGCGTGCTGCCGCTCCGGCGGGTCTGGCTCTGTGACGTGGTGTGGTCTGACTCTCGAACTCCTCTCGTTGGGGTACGTCGGTACATGCGACGCGCCCGTCTCCTGTGACGACGGCCGGACGTCGGGGTTCCAACTTTCTCCGCTCCCAGAGAAAGAAAGGAAAAAACACCACCAGCGAGCGTTGACCGGTCGGGCGATCTGTCCGCGACACGGGTGCCGCCTGCGCGGCATGACGCTCCGCACTGTTCGAGGGCAACGACTACGACGACGTGCGCAACTCAATCTCGGTGCCTGCGCCCATTCCCGTGCGCGGATGCCGGAAGCCACGGCCCACAACTCAGTTGCCGCGCCGTCCCTACCAGTCGTTCAGCAGACCCAAGCCCGCGCAGAGTGCACCGTCCGCGTGGACGTACCCCAAGGCAGGTTGCCACGAGAGCGCCTCCTAGTGACCGTCCCACCTTTCGCGGCTCGCGCCGAAGAAGCAGCCTTGGTGACAGCGACGCAGAACTCGGCGACAATCCCCCCCGCCCAGGAGGTACTCAACGAGTGAATGATGACTCCTCACGCCTCGCCTTCGGACAGGAACAGCAGGCAGCCTCGCTGGTCGCGAGCCACGAAGTCCACAGGGCCAAGCTACCCGCCATCGGTTCCTTTCCTCGCTCTTGGCGCGGCCCACTGGCAGAGAGGTTGCTTTGCGTAGGACGCTGGCCAGCGAACAAAGAAGAGTTACTCAGAAGTTCCACTGACGAGGATTGCATCTTCGTTGCTCTGGCCATCCCTTACACCGTCGATCAAGCAGAGCCGCGGAATAGAGTCTCATGTCTCCCGGCACGATGTTCAATCACAGCCACAGTGCATGGCAGCAACGATCGCCCTGTCGGTGGCGCTACGGGCACGTCGAACACCCAGAGGCATCAAAGCTGGGCACTCCGGTTTGCTGCTACGAATCGCCGCATTCCAACCTGGGATCTACCACGCCTGCGGGGGTTGACGGATATGCCCTATTATGCTATGATGCTGGGTTGGCCTGGAAGGGTCCAGGCAACGATCGTCAACCATCGTGGATGCACAGACATCCGCCAACACCCTGCGAGCTGGAGTCCTCCCGCGCAGCATGGTGCTGACGGGTCGAATCCTAGCTCCAGGGTAGGAGACCACCATGCCCAAACCCTGGGAGATGACCGCCGAAGCCGCGCGACGCGAAGGCGAGGCACTGCGAGACCGACTCGCGGAGGCCGATCGCGCCGACGCCATGTTCTTTCACTCAGTCTCGGCGAGGGCAAGTCTCGCCGAGACCAAGGGAGGCCGACGTGACCCGTCGACCCCTCTCACCACTGCGCGGCGCACTAGGCAAGGATCCGACTAAAGATCCGATGCAGTGCGCCGAGGAGCTGCGGAAGTCCTTTCCGCAGCTCTTTGATTTTCGAGGGGAGTTCTCCCGAGCAGACGACCTCTATCGACAGTCTCCAGTTGAATGCGGGGAGGTCTGGCGAGCACTTCCACGAGACGCGAAGGTCTCCCTCCATCACTCCCAGGAGGGGTGGCATTGTTCGGGGGCTATCCGAGACGGCCAATGGGTTCCGGAGCGTGAACCGGTCGGGCCGATGGCCAACAAGTTGATCTTTACCAAAGGGGGGGAACCGCCACTAGACTCGAGCCATATGCGCCCGGGCGCCGTCCTCATCACGCCCACGGCCCATCTGAGTCCAAGCGGAGTCGGAGTGAAGAAGGAGCCCCTCGCCGCCTATGGCCGCGCGGTCTTTGTGCCCGGCCAGAGCGAGTCGATCAACGTTCACGGTCAGCTTCTGTGCCACCGGCCTGGTACGCAGGACAAACGTAGCAGTTTTCAGTTCTGGCAGAGTTGGGGCATCGAGAGTCGCCCCGGCGTCGAGTTGATATCTCGTCCGGTGCGGTCCGGTCACCTTCGCTATTACGTGCCGATCGGTCCGCGTGACGAGGTCCGTGCCGGCGAAGACACCCACGCCGCCGCCAGACGTCTCCTGGCCGAGGTCCTCGGCGCGATTCCTGCGAGCAGACCGTGGGGACCAAGTCGGCGACTCCTGTCTGATCGTCCGGATCGCGGTGAGGTCGTCCGCGTCACCTTTGACCCCACGATCGGCGCCGTGCCTTGTGTCGTCGTTTCTCCCCAGGAGATGAACAAACAAAGCCTGGATGTCGTGGTCACCTTGCGCTGTGTGACCTACAAGCCCGGCGACGAGGAGAGCGCGATCCTTATCCCGATCGGGCCGGCCGGTTGCATGGAGGGGATCGAGGGGCGCTGGTCGGTTTCGGTGTCGGGAGTCCGCGGCATCACCAGCGCCTCCAAGCACGTCAGGTCTCTCTCCCCCTCGGTCCGACTGTCGTCCGAGGTCTTCAACGATCTTCAGAGGCGACTGGAGTACTTCTATGCCTAAGCCTTGGGAGATGTCCGCCGTCGACGCGTACCTCGAAGGAGAACAACTGCGCGACCGCCTCACGGAAGCGGACCGGCAGGACGCCCCGCGCTTCGTCGAACAGCTCGCGGAGGGGGCCGGTCCGTCCGCAGAAACTGACGACGATGGGGACGAACGGGGCTCTCTTCCGGGGGCCCTATTGGCGTTCCCGTCCTTGCGCCTGGCCACTTGGAACCACGTCCCCGACACCGTGTGCGCCATCACCCGTTCCATGGCCCACCGAGCCGGGTGGCAGACTCAGGCGATCGTTCGCGGCGCGGGCGGCGGCGTAGCGCAAGGTTTCGAGATCGATACCAGCGGCGGGGTCCGTTGGACGTTCGTCGAGGGGGACGAGGGCGAGAGCGTGGTCCTCTGGACGTCGGCTCACGACGAACCCCTCGATGGCTTGCTGGAAATCTGGGTTGACGCGTCGGAGGAAGCACTTGAGGTGCTGGCTCCCTTTGAACCTGGCGTCTTCCACCTTGGCGGGGAACTCCTCGATCAGGTGGCGGACGGCGGATGCACCCTACGCCTCGTATCCGTTCACGCGAATGCGCCGGAAGAAACCTAGGCCCCGAAGACGGCCGATCCACTTCGGCGCGACCAGGGCTTCTCTCGTCGGCCACACGCCAAACGAGCTGGGCAACGCCCTGTTCCACTCGTTCCCGGCCGCCTACGACGCTTGGCGCGCATGCGACGTCTTGGGGCCCGAGTCTGACGAGACGATCCGCGTGAGGGCCGACGCCGAGGCCAGGGTTCAGCACGTCTGGGACCTCTGGCAGTTGGCGACGAATCCGAGCGCCGAGATCGCAGACCACGTCTACCGGCTCGCCGCGTTCGCCGCGGGAACCGCGCAGATCTGCGCCCGCGACCACATGGCGCGGCAGACCACCAGCGACGCTTTCTTTCGTCGGATGGTTGCGGCAACCCTGAGGTGGGCAGAGATCGTCTGGAACCGCCCCTCGGTCCATCCCGGCTCCGACCACCTGGACGTTGCCTACCGGGCTTGCGTGGTCGTAGAACTCCTGATCATGAAAGGCGGGCTTGAAGACCGCCACAGGGAGAATGCCTACCTTCTTACCCACCAGTGGGCGCTGAATGCGTGGTCGGTTCATGTCGAGGGGAGGAACGTGAACTTCCTCTGCGGGGCGGCAGCGATCGCGATCGAGGGACTCTTCCAGAGGATGAGGGCGAACGATGATCTCCCCGAGCTGCGGGAGCAGATCCGTTCCATGATCGTCGATTGGGCCGAGAGAGCCTGGGCGCTAGGAGACAACCCCGCCGTTCAGCGCGATCATCTCCTCCAGGTTGCACCGCGCGCCATCGACGCATTGCGTGAGCTTGGTTGGCAGTGGACCGAGAAGGACACGAGTCGTCCAGTGGACCTGGAGGGCGCCTGGAAGTGGTGTCTCAGAGGGCTTTCCATCGGACCGGAGCACGGCACTCAGAGAGAGTGGGCGTCCCTCCTCGGGCGAGCCGTGACGACCGCGCACGACCTCTCGCACGCCACTCGTGGCCGACCGTGGCCCTACCATCAACACACCATCGTGCTTGCCCGGCGCTTGTGGGATGTTCGGGAGGGCGACTGGAACTGGGCCGCCGGCTTCGGAGTTCCGGACGCGATGTGTGCATTGATCGAGCTCGCTCAGAGACCGGAGTTGTCGGATCACCAGGACGCCCTCTTCGCCGAGACGCTTGCCTGGGCAAAGAGGGTGCGAGAGGACTCGGACTGTCCCGATGCGACACTGTGGATCGCAACGGGTACCTTTGCGCTCGATGCCCTCCTGCAGTGGTCCCGCGCGCTGGCACACGGGGGGTCTCGCCGGTCAGGGGGCCCGTTGGCACCCGACCTGCGCCCGTTGCTCGCTGCCGTCTACGAGCACGGGGACGCGGCTGCCCGTCCCCGGACGCCACGCTCCGCCGCAGGTGAGAAGCTGAGGATGGCGCGGGACGCTCTCGTGGCAATGGCTGCGACGGCCAGGAACTACCAGACGCCCACGCCATTGGTGAGAAGCGATCGCTTGGCACAAGCTTCCGCCGGCGTCGTTGCGCGGTGGATGCTGGGCCACGGGCCGCGGTCGGCGACACCCGTTCTGGACGATGCGCTGGCGGTTTGCCGGTGGGCGGGTGCGGAAGTCGCGTTCTGGAAGGCCGTCCCCCTCCAGATCAACAACGAACTTGCGCTCCTGCCCTTCTGGGAGAGACCTAGCAGGATGACAACGCTGGCCGGATCCTCCGCAGAGGCCGATGACCCGCGCATGGCCTGGTTGGTGGCCCTCTCGAGGGTTCTGTTGCAGGGCCTGCTTGTGCGACACGACGCGTCGCTCTCGGAGACGGACGAGCGGGTCCCCCCCGTCACCCTTGGACCGACGATCTCGCGTGTAGGGCGAGTCTTGAATCTGGCCTTTCGGTGGCTCCCGTCAGTGATGGGGGGGGTCGCCGACGAGGAACTGCGGAGTCTTCGGGCGTGCTTCGCAACCCTGGCGCTGGACGACGCTCGTCCGTACAGCCTTTCCGGGTTGCAAGACTCCGTCCGCGCCATCATCGACCATAACTGGCGGGCCCTCCCTGAGCCACGCGAACGAATCGCCGAACAGATCTTCGAGTTGCTCGCCATGAGTGACCTGCACGGACGCCTGCGCACCACAAAGGAGGACGATGTTGCGCGCGACCTGCCGACCGGGCCGACGTTGCTCGCCCGTGCGCGCCAGATCGCGCAGCGAGAGGCCAGGACCTTCGTGCAGTACTTCGACACGGGGAGGCGCCTCCTCCGCACGGTCGTCTCGCCGTCGGGGAACTGCGCCGTCATCGAGCTTGAGCGCCATGCTGTCGTGGTGGCCTATGAGCGCTTCTGCTCCCTGGCCGACGACCTCGCGGCGAGTCTGCGGGACGTCCGTCGCCCGTGGCTACGGGACGAGGAGTTGATGGCCTGCATCTCCTCGCTCGCGTCGCTGCTTCTCGGCGATCTGCCGGTTGGACGGATCACGGTGTTGCCGCACGGCTTCCTCCACGATGCGCTCTCCGCGGCGGCGCAGCGCTGGTGCGACGAGCGCGAGCACGCGGTGTTGGAGCAAGCGTCGTCGCTGGCGAACTACCTCGCGCTCCGAGAGCGGTGGCAGGCGTTGAGCACCCACAGGGTCCGAACCCAGGTGCTCATCGTGGCGGCCGGCGACATCGCGCTCTACCGTGACAGGATCAGCGGCATCGTCGGCCGTTTCGCAGGCCCACACTGTGATGTGTTCCGCTATCGTCTTGAGAAGATGTCAGGTACACACGGTGAGACGCTGGATCCGCGGACACGGTTGGAGCGCTGGGGAGCCGACGGGCGCTGGAAGACTTGCAAGGCGGACAGGATGGATCCTGACGTCTGTGTGTGGCTACTCCATGGTCACCACAACCCGGAAGCGTCGGACCCCATCCGCAATGCCATGTTCAGTCTTATCGCGTCGACCAAGACTGAAGGGCTTCGGGTTCTTGTGGATACGCTCGGTGGTCGTCGATCCGTGACGCTCCCGATCGTTGAGGATGTGCACCAGACAAGCAGGCGCCTCATCATTAATCGGGACGTTGCTGGTCTACAGATCGGGTTCGACCGATGCAGGCTAGTGCTCGCCGGAGCGTGTTCGACCGGGCGCGTGGCGAGGGAGCTGAGCGAAGACCTCCCCGGGTTGCTGCGTGGGTTCTTCCTGGCAGGCATTCCGGCGGTCGTCGCGGCGTCGTGGTCCGTTCCGACGCCGCTCCCGCCTCCGGGGCGCCTGGGCGTGGCGGAGATCCTCTGGAGGACGCTCCTTCAGGAACTGGTCGCCCCTGCCTCGGAGGGTCGTACAATCGCGAGTGCCGTTCGACGGGCCCGCGCAGCGGCTCGCGGAGTTCGCGAATCGCAGGTGGCGGAATGGGGACATCTGGCCCTGCACGGGTACGGCGACGTTGCCTCGCCCTTGACCCCCAGCGGGACGAGGTAGATTCCACACCAATGCACGCGGGCACTCAATCGCGCAGGACCGGCTCATCAATCGCCGCGCCTCCGACCAGATACAGGAATGCCCGGTCCTCTGAGCAGAGGGCCGGGCATATTGAGGTTGAAGGCGTGATTACGCGATCCCGGGGGCGGGCGTCGCGGCCAGGTAGTCCCCTGCCAGCCGCTCCATGGCGAAGCGCGCGTCGGGGTCCTTGTTCGTCTGGTGGGCGACGAGCGTGATCGCCTGCACGACGCCGAAGCGCGTCAGGTCACCGTCCCGGAGGACGACGCGCTGCGCCTCTTCGAGCAGGGCCTTCGGCACCTCGGCGCTGTCGCCGAGGATCGCCGCGACCGCGTCGTCGGGGTGCGGCACCGTGATCCGCTTCGCCGACTGCATCCAAGCGAAGGCGGTCGCCCAGCGCTGGGGGAGCCTTCCGACGGCGATCACGAGGGCCGCCGCGAGCTGGTCGTCCTCGATCGCCCGGTGGGTTCGGTAGAGGGAGCGCTTGCCGCCGACCCGGACCATGAGGCCGTTCAGGCAGACGAGGCGCATCCAGTGGTCGTCGAGCGAGAGCGCCGAGGCGCCGACCTCGGAGTTCCGCAGGTGGAAGCCAGGGTGGAGCAGCTCGCCGTCGAGGTCGAAGGCCTCGGTGTGGACCGCGGTGTAGTGGGTCGTGGAGTCCGTGAACTGCACCGCCGTGAAGCGGTACTCGTCCATGAGCCCCTTCATCATCGTCATCATCCGCTCGAACAGGCGGTGGTCGTCAATTGGCGTGAAGGACGGCGCGAGGAAGGCGCGGGCGATGCCGTCCGCCTGTCCGTCGCGATCCATCCAGGCGCGGATCTTCTTCTCGCCCGGCGTGCGCGAGAAGCGGCGGTTGATCTCCTCCGCCCGCTCTTCTCCGCTGGCCGACGAGAACCAACGGTTCCATCGGAGGCCCAGTGCCGCCGAAAGATGTCGCACCGCGACGTCATTGAGGCGGTAGCGGAGACCGCCCGGGAGCTCGATGTGCCCCTCGGTCGTCATGCGGAGGTCGGCGACGTGCACCACCTGGTCGGGGAGCATCTCGCCGGAGCGCTCCATGACCGACTGGTAGACGTCGGCGAAGGAACGGCCCCGGACCGACGTCGGCGGGGGCGGGGGTGGCGGCGCTGGCGGTGGAGCCACCGCGAGCGCGACCGAAGGAACAGCAGACACACGTGCATTCATGGGGAACCTCGTCTTCCCGGTCGAAGCGCCGGCCTCCTCGCACGATGCGAGGCGGGGGCTTGGCTCGGGAAGGAAGGCGGAGAGCCAGGGGAAGGGACCCGAGGTGGGACCGTCGGCATGGGATGCGACGGACGGCTCTCCGAGGTGAAGGGGGCGGGCGAGACGCGGACGGCTCACAGACTGTCGCGCACGACGTTGTAGCGGCGGATGTACGAGCGGAGGGTGGAACGGGCGATGCCGAGCCGCCGGGCGGTCGCCGAGATGCTGCCGCGATCGGCTTCGAGCATGCCCGCAACCATCGTGGCGTGAGCGCCGTCGAGGATCTCCCGCTTGGCCGCGACCTCCTCGTCGAGCGCGCTCTTGACGTGGCGGGCGGAGAGCACCGGCGACGACGCGCGAACTGCAGCTCGGTGGAGCACGTTCGCGAGCTGCCTGACGTTCCCAGGCCAGCCGTAGTCGACGAGGGCCTGGAGCGCGGTGGCGTCGAGCGAGCGTTCGCCGACTTCGGACCGCAGCCGGTCGAGGAGGTGGGGACCGAGATCGACGATGTCCCCGATGCGGTGGCGGAGCGGTGGAAGCCGCAGAACCAGCGTGTTCAGGCGGTAGTACAGATCCTCGCGGAAGGTGCGCCTCGCGACGAGTGCTGCGAGATCGCGGTGGGTGGCGACGACGAGCCGGACATCGACCGGGGTCTCCCGCTCGGCGCCGACCGATCGTATTGTCCGGGTTTCGATCACTCGGAGAAGGGCGGCCTGGCTCTCGGGACCGAGCTCACCGATCTCGTCGAGGAAGAGCGTCCCTCGGTCGGCCTGCTCGAAGAGTCCGCGGTGTCGGACGTGGGCGCCGGTGAAGGCGCCGCGCTCGTGGCCGAAGAGCTCGGAGAGCAAGAGGGACGACGGGAGGGCGGCGACGTTCGCCGCGATGAAGGGGCGCTTCGCGCGAGGAGACAGGGTGTGGATCGCTCGGGCGGCGACCTCCTTCCCGGTGCCGGTCTCGCCCAGGACGACGACCGTCGCCGATGTCGGGGCGTAGGTGGCGAGGGTGGCGCGGACGCGGGCCATGGCCCGGGAGTCACCCAGCAGCCCGGTCGTATGCTCGAGCGGGTCCGGTGGACGGGTCCGGGGATGGATGGTGGTTGGGGGTGGACGGGAAGTGAAGGGAGCACGCGGCTCCCGTAGCGAGGGGCCGGTGTCATCCATTGAGGTCTCCAGGCGTGCGAGGTGGCTCCGTTGCGACGTATGGGTTGAAGACGACGGGAACGGAGTGAGCGCGTCAGCACTCGACCATCAGCATATCGTCCAAGGCCCGAGCGGTAAGGGGTACGGAATGAGGTGGATGATGGTGGAATTGTGGATAGACGGATCGACAGCTACCAAGTAGCACGGTCGAACGCGTGCGAAGACTGCATTCCTCCCATCAACAGAGCGTCGCTTGTTCCCCCGGGCGACTCCCTGGTGCTCGACGTGCTTCTGCGGGGGGAGCGCGTTCGGCCCGTGGATCACCCAACTGATCCGCGATCTCGCGTTCTACCTGCATCCGCGGCGTCCCGTATCGTTCGGCGCTGATGCGTCGGATGATGTTCCCCTGCTTCGCGTGCGCTCCGTCCGTTCGGGGCGGGAGGGTTCGGGCGGTAAAGGGACGCGTCGTGAGTGCGTCGACCGAGAGCTTGAGGGCCACCTGGTGGGTATCGAGGCGCGCGAGATCTTCCGGAGACAGTTCGGGGCTGAACTCCCGACCGAGCGCATCTGCATCGTCTGCGCCGACGCGGAACATGATCGTGGTGCCAGCGTTTCCGATGAGGGCCGCACGCAGATCGTGGTCGAGTTGGTCGAGGTACTGATGGGCCATGACGAGCGCGAGCCCATATTTGCGGGCCTCGGAGAGGATGGACTTGAAGGATGGGGTCGCGAAGGAGCCAACCTCGTCGATCACGAGCACGAAGGGGCGGCGTTCTGCTGCGCGGACGTCGGCGCGACCGAACGCGGCGAGTTCAAAGCGAGTCGTGAGAATCGCGCCGAGCAGGGCCGATGCGTCCTCGCCAATCCGGCCCTTGGAGAGATCCGCCACGAAGATGCGTCCCTCATCCATCACGGTGCGGAAGTCGATCGTCGTGCGACGCTGGCCGAGGATGTTGCGCAAGAGGGGGGAGGTGAGCACCGCCGCGATCTTGTTCATCGGTGCGGCGATCACCTCCGCCAGGAACGCCTTCGGATAGGTAGGCCACTCCTTCTGCCAGAAGAATCGGACCATGGAGTCCTCTAAACGAGGGACGATGCGCTCCCGAAAGCTCTCCTCGACGAGCAGCCGCGGGATGCCAAGGAGGGTCGCGTCCCGCACTTCGAGCAGCGCGAGCAGGCAGTTTCGGAGAAGGTGTTCGGTTCTCGGGCCGAACGCGTCGGGAAAGAGTTTGCGGAACACGGACAACACGCTCGATGCAACGAGCGGACGGTCATCCGGCGTCACGGATTCGAGTACATTGAGCCCAATGGGATGCTCCTGATCTGACGGATCGAAGAGCACGACGTCATTCGCGCGCGAGCGGGGCACGAGGTCGAGCACCCGGGCCGCGAGGTCACCATGCGGGTCAATGAGGCCGCACCCGTCACCCCGTTGCATGAGACTCACAAGGAGATGTTCGAGGAGGACGCTCTTTCCCATGCCGGTCTTTCCGATAATCCACATGTGCCGGAGGAGATCTGCTGGCAGGATGCCGAAAGCACGCCCACGCATCCGTCGGTGATCCACGGATGCAAAGACGAGCGGGTGTTCGGGAAGAGAGTGCATGAGGACGAAGACTCGCTCCCAGGGGAGCGAGTGATGATGGTCTGTCGAGGTGCCCTCCTGCGCCGGCCTGCAGCGAAGCACTGCCTTCACCGCAGGGCGACCGCCACGAGGACAGGCCCGTAGGCGACGGGTTCATCGTGTGGTGGCGACAAGACCCGGCAGGAGGGCCCGGGAAGGATCACGAAGCGAAGAGCGGACGCAGGTCCTCGTCGTTCGCCTTCCCGACGCGCGCCACGGCGCCGAGCAGTCGCCCAGGGGCGGCGACATCGACGGCTTCGTGAGGGAGGAACCAGAAGAGACCCGACCCCCGCCCATCCACCGCCTCGATCGAGAGGTCGCGCAGGCGCTTCATCCTCCGGGGAGCTGGAGCGACTGTGACGACACGGGTGGCGCTGAGACCGAACCGTCGGGCCGGTCCCCCGTCGTTCCACCAAGCGTGATATCCCGCGAACTTCTGGCGCATCGTCCTGGCGGAGACGGTGCCCATGTCGATCTCGATGAGGAGTCCGGTGCGGAGGCCGCGGTGTTCGACGATCGCCAGGGCGTCGGCGACGAGCGGCACGCGAACGACCCGACCCTTCACGGCGAGGTGGGTCACTTCTGCAATGCGGTCACGGGCGGTCCACCAGGAGAGAAGACGAAGCGTGTGGTCGGCGTGGAGGTGCTGCAAGACGAGCGCGAACTCGTTCACCAGGAGCTCGTGGGCCAGGGTGAACGAGCTCGTGAGCGGGCGCACGACGTGGCGCGTCGGTGGGTCATCGACCCCGGCCACGACACACGCGACTCCGGCGCGGGTGAGGGCGAAGGCGGTCGGACGAAGATGGCCGAGCGAGAGGGTCGTGGGGGTGAGCGTCTGCAGGAGACCCTCACCCACGAGACCCTCGAACACGCCCGTGACAACGCGGCCATCGAGACCGAGCGCGCCGGCAACCTGGCGCACCTCAAGGAAGCGGTGCGCGGCGAGGAGAGCGAAGGCGTCGATGAGCCACCGGGGACGAGGGTTCAGCAGAGAATCTTGCAGCATAGTGACGTTGGGGGAGGGGTTGATGAAGGAGGACAGCGAACGCGCGGAGAACAGTCTCGAGGAGCATCGCTTCTCGTCGTCCGCGGGCGAGATGGCGTAGCTCCGGGAACTCCTCGCGGATGTCGACCGCCCCGATCGGCGCGAGCAGTCGGGCAACGTCGGCGAGCGTGAGGTGCACGACGGGCAAAGCACGTCGGGCGAGGACAGCGAGGGCGCTGCCGAGCCCACGCAGCGCCTCGGGATCGTCGGGACGGAGGACGGCGAGGTGCGATGGATGTAGCTGGAGAACGAGCCGCAGGAGCGCCTGGGAGGGGGCGTGCGTCGCGAGCGTTCCAAGACCACGCACTTCCCAGGGGTCGAGCACGACGTAGCGCACGGGTGCCTTCGTCGCGTCGATGAGGAGGAGGCGCGGTTCACAGCGTGGGGGGTGGCGTTCGAGCATATGGATTCGTGCGAGTGAGTCGGCGGATGATCGCCGTGAAGTAGGCGCCGGCGGGACCTCGCAGGTGGTCACGGCGGGAGAGGGTCTCGTCGAGGGCCAGGCGGATGAGCGCAGGGGCCGTCGACGCGACGAGGGTGCGGTAGAACGGGAGGTTCGTGGCGTCGTCGAGCTTGACGGCGATGGACTCGGCGGAGAGGTCGCTCGGGGTCGAGGAGGGCGCCTCGCACTCGTGCGCGTCCGACGGTTCCGTCGGTACCGTTCCCACCGTTCCCGAACCGTTTCTGTATTTCTCTCCTGGGACCGTCGGAACCGTCTCGGTCAGAGCGGGTCCGTACCGTTGGCTCCCGTCCCCCTCCGTAGGTTCCCCCTCGTCGGTCGGGACAGCGGTCTCCTGGTTGTGGTCGAACAACGCGAAGACGAGCCCGGCGAGGGAGTCTCGGAGGGTAGAGAGGGGCAGATGCGTGACCGCGGCGAGCGACGAGAGCGGCACGCGTCGGAACGTTCCTGCGATCCCGATCATGAGCTCGGGATCGCCGTGAGCAGGGGTCATGGGACCGGTTCGACCGGAAGGTTGGCAGGGGTCACCTCGGTGCGGAGCACGAGGGCGCCGAACTCGTAGCAGCGGAGCTCGCCACGCCGTGTCCAAAGGGAGACGAAGGATCCCTCGACGAGGCGGCGGAGCGCGAGGTCGGCACGCTCAGGGAGGAGTTCGTTGTCTTCGGCGAGTCGGGCAACGCTCGTCCACGTGCGGCCCGTCGAGGGGCAAGCACCCAGCACGAGCTGGAGCATGACGCGCAGGTCGTCGCCCGAAAGGGTGCGTACCGCGTGGGCGAGGGTCACCCGGCGCAACCGAACGGTGGTCTGGGGAGCGGTCATGGGGTGGGGTGCCGGCGACGCTCCGCGCGGACGAGCAAGGAGTTGAAACTGCCCATGCGGAAGGCTTCGGAACGGGCGAGAGCCGCGGCCCCTCGGGGAGAACGTTCAACCAGTTCCCGCAGGCCAACCGCGAGCGCGTGCCAGAGACCGCGCAGCCTTCGCTCGTTGCGGTCGGTGCGGGGTATCTCGGGACCGAGCTCAGGCAGGAAGCCTGCGACGAGCGCACGAGCGAGCTGGTTGCGGTGTTCCCCGCGGATGCGGCGACAAAGCAGTGAGTACCCTTCACGGACTGAACGAACAACGACGGGAATTCGCGACGCATGCAGCGCGTCGATCGCGTTCTTTCGAAGAAGGCGCGACTTGAACGTATCGCAGTGGGAGAAGCCAAGCACGACAACAGAGGGGCGGAACCGACGCAGAGAGCGATTTAGCAGTCGGCGAAGAGCCGCGCGTCGCCGCGTTGGGACGCACAGACCAACGCGACTTGCGAGAAAGCTTCCCTCGACGAGGCCGAAGCCATCGAGTGCCGCTCGGGCCGAATATGAGGCATGGAAAACGAAAGAGAGAACGCGAAAACTGGACGGACCAAGGTCAGTCATAGTGATGGACCCGCCGAGTCTTGACCGCCAGTTGCGCGTTCCCTAAGGTAGCGAACCGCCCGTGAAGACGCGGAAGGGTGTGATGAAGCGAGTCCACCGGAAAGCCGTCGAAAAGCACCGATGGATCTCGTGGGAATGAAACGCCCGGAGCGATCTCGCATGGGCGGTTTCCATAGAATAATCCAACTTTGAAACGGGGTAAGGGGTACAACCAGCGTCTCGATGTCGAGATATCCACAGCAAGACAGAGGAAGCCCATCGCGGGGCTTCCTCTTGTTGATATCCGTACGATCCGTACCCCTTACCGTTCGACTGCTTCGTGAGATCGTATCTCCTGTCCGTTCCCTGCCTTATCCCCATCGCTCCATTCTATTATTTCATCCCATCGCGTATGATGAACGTATCCGGCCCTGAGCGCGAAGCGCCTGCCCGCCGAGCTGCTCCTTCACAACCAAGCCCTATGCATGAAATTATCGCAAGTCCGCGAGCTGACTTGGAGTTTCTTGGCGTCCGCGAGGTCGCCACGCTCCTCCACATCTCGCGGCTCAGTGTCTACCGGTTGATCGAGCAAGGTCTCATCCCCTTCTACCGAATCCTTCGATGCGTGCGCTTCAAGCGCTCGGACATCGTGAACTTCCTCGCGAAGCGCTGCACGCCAGCGTGGCGAGACGACCTGTATGGCAGCAAGAAAGATTGACGGCTGGTGGTATGCGGACTTCTATGTCCGCGGCGAACGGTATCGGGAGCGCAGCCCGGTGAACACGAGGGCCAGCGCGCAGATTCACGAGCAGGAGCTTCGCGGAGAGATTGCGCTGCATGACTCGCTCGATCACCTGGACCCCAAAAAACAGCTCCCTGAGAAAGGGGTGCCTACGTTCTCGACGTATGCGGATGAATGGATCGTGACCTACGTACGCAATAACAACCGGCACTCCGAGCAGCTGACGAAGGCGAGTATCATCGAACGTCATCTTCGCCCGTTCTTCGGAGAAAAGAAGCTGGACGCGATCTCCCGGATCGACATTGAGTACTACAAGTCGGCCAAGCTCACCGCTGGGCTCGTTCCCAAGACGATCAACAACCATCTGATGATCCTGAGCAAGTGCCTGCGTACCGCCCGGGAAGACGAGGTCATCGAGGTCGTTCCGCACATCCGGTGGCTGAAGCTGGATCCCCCGGCCTTCGACTTCCTGACACCACTCGAAAGTCACCAACTCCTGCAAGACACGGCAGAACCGCTCTGGAGCGAACTGGCACGCCTCGCGGTCCGCACGGGGATGAGGCGCGGTGAACTCATGGCGCTCGATTGGTCGGCCGTCGACCTCAGGAACGCCCGGCTCACAGTCTGCCGGTCGCTGGTCGAGGGCGTCATCCAGACCCCGAAAGGCTACAAGATCCGGCACCTGCCGCTGACGACGGACGTCGTCGAAATGCTCTCGCGTCGCGAGCGACGCCAGGGGTTCGTGTTCACGCGCGCGGATGGCAGTCCGCTCGGCAAGAGCGTCATGACCGGTGGAATCCTTCGGATCTGCAGACGAACGGGCCTGCGCCCCATCGGCTGGCACGTGCTCCGCCACACATACGCGTCGCAGCTCGCGATGGAAGGCGTTCCGCTTCTCATCATCTCGCGCCTCATGGGTCACTCGACGATCAAGATGACCGAGCGCTACGCACATCTCGCGCCCTCACCACTGGCAGAAGCTGTGCCGCTTCTGCTCCGTGCAGAGGCACGCGCAATCGCAAGCTTTGGGCAGCCGGTGGGCAGCGAGGCGCGCATCGCCTCGAACACGCCTCTGCTTCTTCCGAGTTTCTAGGTTCGATTCTCCGCTCCACCAAAAGAAAAACGCCCGTTCGTGGGCGCTTCTCTCTGTGGTGGGACGGCTGGGGGTCGAACCTCTCTCCTGGCGCCTCAAAGCACCCCACAGCAGAGCCAAATCTTGGCTATGTAGAGCCACTGTCAGCTTCCGACGTCAGTCTCTGACGTCATGCCGTTTTCTCTCTTATTCACTCATGTTTGGGCAGCTCGGTGGGCAGCGAGCCGGATCGTATTCTCCCGCCCTTTGAGGCGGGAGTTTGCGCTGCAGCTACGTCGCTGACGGCTCGGGTTGGTCCACCCGCTTTTGTGTCGTGACTCCGCGCGGTCCAGCGGCCACATGTGCCGTTTCATAGTCGGCATATAGGCCTATGAAATCATGTAGGTCACCCGGAATATATCGGTGTGCGGCATAAACAGATCCGCCACTTGCGACTCCGGATACGGCAAAGACTGCCACGTGACCATTGCCGCCGAAAGTATCCCGAAGGCAAGCACGCGCACGATCCCCGTCGGCAAATACTCGTGCGGCATCCGATCCATTCATTGCAGGCAGAACGATCACATAGAGGTCCATTGCATCTCCCGATTGAACGCGTCGTTTTACATCATGTACATCAACTTCGCTAGGCTCGCAATAGCGGGGTCCCAGATGTCAGAAAGAGACAGGAGTTGGTACGGGTGTGGCTCCCATCGTGCTCGCGACGGAGCGGGAAAACCAGCGGTTCTGGAAACCGAGGCCCTCGCTATGGGCCAGTGCGGCACGATCGTCGGCAATTGCGAGCGCTCTGTCGGCGCGGAACCCCGCGAAAACACGTGCGGTCGCTCCGAGCACGATGGGAGCCACACCCGTTGGTACCCCTCTCCGCGCTCAGGTTCGCCTGGCGGGTGGGCGAGGGCCGCGCAGAGGCGCTCGTCCACGTCGCGCCGCCGTCGATGCTCACCTGCACCCGGACCGTGTCACTCGGGCTACCGAGGCCGACGCTGCCGCTGTGGTAGAAGGTGAAGGTGTCCGAGACGGCGTGCGTGAAGTCGTCTCGGGCGTCATGAGTATGGGAGCGCAACAGCGTCCGCGACAAGAGACGGGATAGCAGTGCTACTCGTCGTCTGTTCGCAATGAGCCGAAAAGCAGGCCGTGCAGCGCTTCTAGCGCTGGGCGCCCGATCCCTTCCTCTACGTAGAAAAACTCACATGATCCGCAGGGCTGTTGACCTTCATCGCCCAGATAAAAAAGGATGCACTTGGCCTCGCTTCGATCAAATTCAGCACTGGCGTGATGGTCAGCCAGTCCCGCATATGCCTTCCCAGCTATCAGGCGGATAGCTGGCATCATGGCATCGGCGATCAGTGCGAGTTCGGGCTCCGGGAACCCATAGTACGCCAGTGTATGAAGCTGATGCACCGCCATCAGCAGAGCGCCATCAATCTCAATTGACTCCAGATCCCCGAGTTCGTGTAACGACATGCTCCGTGCATCCGCAGCACGAGTCAAGTAATACAAAACTCGATACTTGTGATTGGCAACGTCGAAATAATAGAACGCCTTCACGATCTGACGGTCAATCGAGGAGGTTGGTCTTGACCTGTTAAGCGCGCGGAGTGCCCGGCGAATCGAGTTCATTTCGAAGGGACCGAGCCTGAACAGATCGAGCATCAGCGACCATTCGTCCGTCGCTTGCACGCCATGTTGCGCGAACACACGGGTGATTCTCGAGTCCTCGAACAGTTGGGACTGTTGGTTGAGTCTTTCCGCCATGCCAGCATGTTCGACGGCCTCGAACAGTCCTTTGAAAGCAGTAACGGCCGATACGCACTCCGTTGGTGAAGCAACCCCCGTTTCGTGGGCAAGTCTGTTGCGTAGGCTGATGGCTCTCCAACCCATGTCGAGCACATCCCTCGACAGGGCTCCCGTGTGGACAAGGTCACGCTCGACTGCGCGAAGGACCGCACCAAGTGAGAGATTTGCGCTGTCCCCCAGGATCTCCGCTGCACGCAGGAAGTAACTCCGCCGCTTAAGGAGGTTGGTCAACCCGGTCGCACTGGTAATGACCGCGTCCTTCCGCTCAGAAGGGTTCGCAGATCCGGCCATCCTGAGTAATCCATTCCAGTCGAGCACCATGCCCTCCACGTCACAGGCCGTTGAAAGCCCCACGATAACCTGAAGTTTCAATACCGCCCGACTATATCTCCCACCGTTCAGGAAGGGAAGGGGGGGCCTGGGTACGCCTTGACGGGAATATTTGGGTCTGCCTATACTGCTCATCTGTTCCTTTTGTTTGGTTTCCCACCTCCTGCCTGGGCAGGTATCTGCTCATGCTGGTGTGAACCCATGACCATCAGGGTCGCAGCGAGTGGCGATAGTCTCTCGCACAACACCTTGCTAGCAGGAAGCCTCCCCCTGCTGCGCATTGCGTCCTTCAGCTACGCGGTGTTTCAGGCTCTCGTGTGCCAAAGGCACGCCTCCAGTCTGCTTTCACCGTGGCTCGCAACGCGCTCTGCGCCGTCAGCGGCCCATTCCACCACGGAACTCAAGGGAGGTTCTATGATTCCTGATCAAGCAATGTTCGATCGTTTCTGCTCCCAGGCGCTTCGGCTCGCTCAGGTAGGCGCTCCTCCTTCGGGAGAGGATCTCCCTGAAACGGTGGATGGCTGGCTCAAGAACGGGTACGGTGACAGGCGTGCGGACTATGTTCGCCGTCTCGAACTCCTGGTTCATGCCATCTACCGGCACGAGTCCGTGTGCCGCGGTAGCGCGGCATCGGAAGACGATAGGCAACGGCTCTTCGCCATTACGGCGCTTCTCGCTGCTCCGGCTGTACTCTGGGAGGTGTTCGAGATTGGGGGAACTCAGTTCGGTCCAGGCGCCTTGGTCTCAGCGCACAGTTGCGCAGTCGTCACGGCCTGCCAGGCACTCGTTCCCACGCTCTCTTGCCCCACCTGCAGGCACCACCTGAACGAGCTTGGGCCGCGAACCTAACCGACCGAGGAAATCTACTAAACTTCGTTGAGGCTTCACCTGCTCAGGTGGGGCCTCAATTTGCGTTTGGCCACAGGTCGAGTGTTGACCTTGCTGCCTGTTGGATCCAAGAAGAATGGTGTCTGGTCGCCGGACGCGAGCTCGCGGCGCTGTGGCCGAGGGCCGCACAGAGGCGTCAGGCCCGATCACTCGCCGGGCTGGAACAGGTGTTTGTACTCTGCTCCAAACGCGCAGCGTCTTCGTATGAACACCGGGCGATCTACTCTGACGCCGCGGAATCCGCCGACAGCTGAGCCGCCTCTAACTGGAGTCGAAGCAGAAAGGCGCGGCCGACTTCTGTCAAGCGAAACGATGGGCAAAGCGCCCCCATCCGAGGATGATGTGGCTCGACAAGACCACGGTTACGAAGTGGAAGGGTCAGGTGATGGAAGGCGAAGTGCATCCACGGCGGCACGGCTCCGACCGCGTCTGAGACCGTTCCTTCCTGGAACGACTGCTCGAAACACACAAACTGCGTGAGAAGATCGCTCTTCTTCCCCTTTCCCAGGTATCTCTCGCACTCGATTGGAACGTTCGCGAGAGAGACAAACATCTGAGCGAAGGTGAGCCCATGATAAAGCGGTTCTGCGGCCGCAGGTTTCAACTCGGGGTAGTGCTTGTACAACTCTGCCTTGTCGCGTGTGAGATCCTGCCAGAGGTCTTCCCAGTAGATGAGGCCGATGGGGAACAGGCCCTTCTTGAGCCTGTCCTTGGTCATCTGAAGCACGGCGGTCTGTAGCTTCCCATTGGGAGGCGCGGTCGTAGCGATGAAGTAGGCGTCGAGCTTTGGCTGGAACCTTTCCGCCTTCGCAACCTCCCGCTTCACGACCTGGAGGGGAAGATCCTCCGTGTGCTTGCACTGCACGCCGTAGAGCTCGCGCTTGGAGCTGAAACCAAAGAGATCGACACCATCCTGAGCCTGGCCACTCCGTCCGTGCCGCGTCATCTCCGTGATGGACCAACGTATCTTGAGAGCGCTGAGCACGATCCTCTCAAACATCTCCCAACTATCGGGCAGGTACGCCTTGAGATCGGAGATCGCTGGCATGGAAGGCGAATTACATTGTCTCCGATGCCTCGTCAACTCAGCAGGGGGCAAGCGCCTTTCGTCGTCGAACACCTCTCCGACCACAGCCGATCCGTGATCGTGAGAGCACTGCGGGGTGTTCGTCGAGCCGTGGACATCGGCTGGGACGCGCTCGGATGAAACGTCATTCTGTGAGCGATTCGTAGGCGACACGTCCTAGATTACGGCATTCCGCAGGGCGAGGAGAGGCAACGGTGGTCGCAGAGGAAGTACCCGGGATTGCAGGAGATGGAGCAACTGGTGCCGTCGCAAGTGGCCTGACCGTTCGCCGTCGATGAACACCCCCGACAGGACGACCCGCAGGTTGCTGGTGAGTTGTTGGTTACGCACGTGCCCGAGCACAGGTGGAAGGTTGGACGACAGTCATTGGTGCACGCACCCCCGCGGCAAACACCGACACCGTTCATCCCGTCAGGGCACGCGTTTCCGCAACGTCCGCAGTGGAGCAACGACGTTGCAACCTCGGTCTCGCAGCCGTTCGCTGAGTCTCCGTCACAGTCGGCGTACCCGTCGTTGCAGACGGGTGGCTCGCACCGGCCCACCCAGCAGAGGGAGGTGGCGTGTGCGACCGTGCAGCGCCTGTCGCAGCCCCCGCAGTGGTCGGGGCTGGTGTTCGTGTCAACGCAGGAGCCGCCGCAGCGGGTTGGCGCGAACGTCGGGCAGACGCAGTGCCCGCCAGAGCAGGTGCTGGCCGAGGGACAGGCACGGCCGCACCCACCACAGTGGGCGCGGTCGGTCTGAAAGTCTGCGCACGTGGTTCCGCACAGGTTCGCCGGGTTGCATTCGCAGCGCCCACGCAGACAAACCTGATTCGGCGCGCAGGTCAGTGGGTCAACCATCTCATCCACTACTCCGTTGCAGTTGTCGTCGCGACCGTTGCACGCCTCACCTGCGCCAGGGCCGACGATGGGATTGTTGTCGTTGCAATCACCTCCCCCGCAGGAGATTGGCGGAATGCCGTCTAGGTCACCATCGAGGATGCGGGTGTCGCAGAGCCGTTGAGAGGGGTCGCAGCGCTCCCGAACCGTGCAAGGATCGGTATCCACGCAGTCTGCGTCCGTGCCGCAGGGCCGCGCGGGTTGGCAGTCACGGCGGAGGTCACAGATCCTGCCCGATCCGCACAGTGCGTTGATGGGGACGTGTCGGCACGTTCCGCCGAGGCAACTATCCTCGGTGCAGACGAAGCCGTCGTCGCACTGAGCAGCGGAGGCGCAGGCTGACGGCCCAACCGCGGGTCTGTCCGGCATGGTGTCGGTGGTACCGGTGTCGACGGCCACGATGGCATCCGGCAGATCGAGGGGAAGGGGCGCGTCGACGAGAGGGACGTCAACGAGGGGGGCGTCGACCGTGGAGATGTCGAACGGAGCAGGGGTGTCGGCGACCGTGGCGTCGACGACGATAGCGACGTCCCCAGCCTGTGAGGCATCAGACGAGGGGGTCGGTCCCTCGCTGCAACCAGCGGAGACGAGGCTGAGGGCGACGAAGGAAGCTCGTGCCCACCGGTAGAATTGCTGCGTGCTCATGGATCGCTCCGTCTTCCAGGCGCGAGACCCACGTCCTCGCGCTCCATCGAACAATAGATGACGGAGGCGAAAGTATACCGATCGTGAGATAAGGCAAGCGATGCTCTACCTCCCGGTGGTTCCCCGCCGGAAGCCTCTCTACCTACCGTTCCCCTATGGAACCCGTGTCCAAGGGCGAGGAGGAGGCGTTCCGCAAAGCGTTCGGCAAGGCCCTCCGGGCGGCACGGGAAGCGGTCGGCCTCACCCAGCGGCAGCTCGCCGAGAAGGCAGACGTAGCCGACAAGTACCTGTCGCGGGTCGAGGTCGGGGCGGCCATGCCGTCGATCTTCGTGGCGTCGAAGTTCGCGCGAGCACTTGGTCTCCCGCTCGACATCCTCACGACCGCCGCGGCTTCGGCGGAACACGCCGAGATCGCTGGGGTAGTGCAGCTACTGCGGGGGGCGACGAAGACGGAGATCGACCGGGCTCTGCGGGTGGTGCGGGAGCTGGTGCGTTGAGGAGCTTCGCCAGGGTCTCAGGCGATCGTGCGAGGCGTGGGAAGAGCTGACGGAGCAGGCTCTCCAAACGGAGCTCGACGTCCGTGCGAGGGAGGCCGAGTACCTGGCTCACGTTCTTCACGAAGTGGTCGACGGCGGTGGTCGACGCGGCGATGTAGAGCTCGTGGCGGCGGCGCATGGGCAAGGTCCTCGACTCTTGATCGCGCGACAGGTGACGCACGTGTAGAGAATCGAGGAGATACGGACGAACTCCCTGGTCGTCGAGCGCTGGGAAAACAGGGGGTCGATGAAGTCAGGGAGGATGGGAACATCAAAGCCGGCGTCACGGTCGCTTACAACGTATCGCTTCGGGCTCCGATCGCGGAGGGACCGGTTCCCGTTTTGGAACAGCAACATCTCGACCAACGCGGTTCGGTCGCCGCTTGATGTACGGGTCGCATGTTCAGGTGGCGACACGACGAGACAGGTGATGGCTCACGAACCCGCCACCCTCAGACGCCTTCAACAGTCGGAAGGTTCCGCGTTGGCACCGCGTCGAAAGCAAGCGACGATCCATCGACTGACGGGCTACGTCGTCCAGCGGGAGGCCCCTCGCGATGGATGAAAGTACTTAGAATTCCGCCCACCATGATCGTAGCGGCATCGTGTACTCTCCACGGACGATGACGGCACCGGCACTGTTTTCCGAGTCGTTCCTGTTGGGTCGCTGGGACGCAGAGTTCCAGCAGTACGTCGTCAACGACGACCAGCAGCTCCTCGATCGGCTTAAGCGATGGTCAGGCCGCGAGATCGTCGGTGAGAAGAAGATCGAGGCGGCGTTCGTGACAACCTTTTTCGAGGAGACGTGGGGCTACTCGCAGTCGGGCCGCTCGCAGGTAGCTGGCCACACTTGTGAACAGCAGTTCTCGATCGTGGGCGCGGGAGCGGGTGGCGGAACGGGGGCAGCCGATCTCGCCCTAGGATTCTTTGGGCAGCTTGGTCTGCCGCGGGTCCCTCAGGCGGTGTGTGAGTTCAAGGACATTCGATCGGCTCTGGATGCGCCGCAGCGTCGGCAAGGGAGCACTCGGTCACCTGTCGAACAGGCGTTTGACTACCTGCGAGAAGCCGGGCGAGCCCACCGTATGGCGGCCGTCGAACCGCAGTGGGCGATCGTAACCGACATGAACGAGTTCCGGCTCTACACCCGGGAACAACCCTCGTCCTACCAAAGGTTCGTTATTGAGCGCCGCCGCATAGAACCGGTTGTCCTCACGGACGAAACTCCGGAAGCACAGGTCCAGCGCTTCTTCTTCGCGAAGCTCTTTCATCGCGACTGGCTCCTCGCGCAGACATCAGGCGCCCCGCCATTGCTAGACTTGTGGCGGCAGCAAGGTGTTCACGAGAGAAAGATCGAGAACGCCTTCTATGAGGAGTATCACGCATACCGCGAGAAGGTTTTTGAGACGATCGTTGAGAAGAACCCCGGCTTTTCGGGAACGCGCGGTAAACTAGTCCGCCTCACCCAGCGCTTCCTGGATCGTTGCCTTTTCGTCCTGTTTTGCGAGGACATGGGAACACGGCTCCAGTTTCCACAACACCTCCTACGTGAGCTCCTGCGTGAGCGCGCTAACTCGAGGTTTTTCGACCCCGAAAGTGCGACAATCTGGCACGAAGTCAAGGACCTCTTCCGGTCAATGCGGGACGGCACCACGTTCGGTGGACAGACGATCAACCGGTTCAACGGGGGGCTTTTTGCTGAGGATTCCGACCTGGATACCTTAGTGATTCCGAACCGGCTCTTCTGCGCCTCCGGTCAAGGCGACCCTCAGCGTTGGGCCGCCGACAAGAAGACTCTGCTCTTCTTCTCTGCGACCTACTACTACGGAGTCGAGAGCAAAGGGGAGAAAGCCCTGAGCCTCTACGCCCTGGGACGAATCTTCGAGCAATCGATTACGGACCTGGAGCTCATGGAGGCGAAGGCGGAGAACCGCCCCTCTATCACCGAGCTGTCGAAGCGCAAGCGCGATGGTGTCTACTACACGCCAGAGTGGGTTACCTACTATCTCGTTGACCAGACCCTTGGGGCGCGCCTCGCTGAACTTCGGACGGAGTTCGGTCTCGACGCGAGCGCCGTCACGAACACGCGACGCCAGCAACTCGACGCTTACGAGCAGGCCCTCCGCGGCATCAAGGTCTTGGATCCTGCTTGTGGTTCTGGGGCATTCCTCATCCAGGCACTTGCTGCTCTCGTCCGCGCGCACGATTGGATCGCAATCGAACGTGAACGACTCGGTCTCCGCGTGGTGAAGGGGAAGGATAGCAAAAAGGTCGCGAATGTGGGCGTGGGCACTCGCTCTCTTTTTGATCAAGACGTACTGGTCCGAGACGTCCTTTCGCAAAACATCTATGGAGTCGATATCAACTCAGAGTCGGTCGAAATCACGCGCCTTGCGCTGTGGCTCCACACGGCCTTGCCTGGACGTCCTCTCACGAGCCTCGATCAGAATATCCGATGTGGGAACACTCTCGTTGGTGAAGACTTTTACGACCAAAAGATGCTTTTTTCTGAGGAGAGGAAGGAGCGCATCAATGTCTTCGACTTTGACAAGGCTTTCCCGGAGGTCTTTGGTCGCAGTGAGGGTCGCAATGGATTCGATGTCGTCATCGGTAACCCACCGTACGTCAAGTTGCAGAACCTTAAGAGGGTTGATGCCGATGTCACCGAATACCTGAAGGACCACACTGTATCGAAGGGGGCTCCGCTCTACCAGAGCACACAAACGGGCAACTATGACCTCTACCTCCCCTTCATCGAGCGGAGCATCTCCCTGCTCGCAACCTCAGGGAAGATGGGCTTCATCGCGCCAAACGTCTGGCTGAAGGCAGACTACGGTGAAGGACTGCGAAAGAAGGTTCACCGTGGCGGACACTTGGAACGGTGGGTCGACTTTAGGCACCATCAGGTCTTCGATGAAGCCATCACGTACACGGCGTTGCAGTTTTTCACTGGTGTGAAGAACGACGGCATTCGGGTAGTGCTTGCCCCGAACGGACAGACAGACATTGCGTCGATCGACTGGACGGTCGCCGACGTGATTCCGTATGCCGAGTTGGACGCTGGAGGTATGTGGGTGGTAGCGAGCGCGCAGGAACGCGCGATTCTGACGAAGCTTGATGGTCGATGTGACACGCTCGGGAAAGTTGCCTCGATCATCGTTGGTGTCCAGACGACGGTGAACGAGATCTACCATCTGAAACGGGTCGCGCCTGGTCGGTACGAAAGCGAGAAGTCGCAGGAGTTTGCGATCGAAGACGCGATCATGCGGCCGCTCGCTGGTGCCGAGCAGGCACGACGATACGAAGAGCCCCGATGCACTTGGTACGTTCTCTTTCCATACGATGATACGATCGATGGTGCCCCGCTCATTAGCGCAAAGCGGATGGAAGGCGAATTTCCGAACGCGTGGCAGTATCTCAGGGGGTTCGAGGCTAGGTTAAGGGCTCAGCATCTCAAGGCGAATCCGGCGAAGCCGGGCCGTCTGCCGTCTGCGTCAGCAGTCAAGGTTGAGGACAAGTGGTGGGGGTACGCGTATCGGAAGAACATCGATAAGCAGGGGCGACCCAAGCTCTGCGTCGCGCAGACTGTTCCGGAGATGCGTGTTTGCTACGACGTGAGTGGCAGCCTAGTGCTGGACAATGTTCGCGTGAACGGCATCCTTGCGAAGGACAGTGAGTACGCGTGGTATCTCCTCGGAGTTCTCAACGGCACGGTCACAAACTTCGTATTCAAGCTGATTGGAAAGCCCAAGGAGGGAGGGTTCTTCGAGGCAAACAAGCAGTTCATCTCACCACTGCCGATTCCGAATCCAAACGCGACTGAGCAGACTGCGATTGCCGCCGCCGCCCAAGAGCTGCAAAGATTGCACACGTTGCGCCGGGACACCGCCGCTTCTCTTGTTGAACGGATCGTCGCTTGTGATGTGGCATGGCATCCGCTCAACTGGCTTTGGCCTGACGTGGACGAAAACAAGCCCAAGAGGCCTACTGCTGCGAGTTGGAATAAGGATAGCGTCAGGAAGAAACTTGTCGTTCTCACTCAGCAACTTGCGCGTCGGGCAGGTCCACTGACTGTTCGCTTCGTTGGGGGCGCTGTGTTGCTGGAGGCGGGAGGAGTTGTCCTTTTGCGTGCGTTCGTCTCTGCCTCCGATGCGCCAATGGCTCTGGTACACTGGCGGCAGGCCCTGCGAGACCTTGGCGACGACGAGGAATCCAACGTCACGAAGTTCGTCGAGCGTTTTCTTTGTCTGCGAGACACGAGCAATCCAGAACTCATTCGGCAGATCATCGATCTCGATGAACAGGCCGAGAACCAGGATCGACAGATCATAAAGGCGAACGCGGAGATCGAAAGTCGGTTGATGCCTCTATACGCTCTCGATGCCGCAGAACGTGCGGTAGTCGCGGCGAGCGCTGGAAAGTAGGCACCTCTTCTGCCTTCTGGTTGATATAGGTTGCCTAGAGCGGTTCCCAGCAGAACCTGGCACGGGCTTGCCCTCGCGCGGATCGGGGGGAGACTTCCATCAGGAGGTCGACCATGAACCTCTACAGCATAAATCTCTGGGAACGCGCGGTCGCCGCTCATCAGGCCGGCGAGGGCTCGATCCGCGAGTTGGCCGAGGTGTTCCACGTGGTCAAGAACACGATCCAGAAGTGGCTCCGCCGGCTGCGTGAGACCGGCAGTGTCGCGCCCCTCCCGCACGGAGGTGGGGTGGCTGCGACGATCCGAGGCGAGGACTCGACACCCTCGTACCCGTTCCGCCAACCCCGTAGTCCCGACGCCTACGGGGCCGCGATACTCGCGTATGCATGGCAGACACCGTCGGCATCGTGGTTCGCCGCACCCATCGCGAGTGGGCGCGGCCCGTTCGGAAGTGGCAGCGCAGTGGCCAGTCGGGGCCCCGTTGCGCCAGAAGAGCCGCACCAGACCGCGCTCTCGGTGCAGGCGAGGATCCTCGTTCGGGCCGTCTCATCAACCGGAAGGTTCCGGGCGTCGAGGATCTTGAGCAGCATCTTCGCCTCGCCACGGACCTCGCCCCAGATACGGAGCCTGCCGCGTATTCAACTCACAAAAAGATGATGAATTCGGAACACTTCTTGGTCGTGCGGGCGCGTGTGCTCCGTATCTCTCGCGCAAGAATCGCTAGGTCGAATCGCCGAGGGGCGCCATCCAACGTCCGGCAGGCAGCCAAGTTCGTCTCGATTCGATCGAATATTATTACTCACGTTCTTCATCGCGCGGTCGATATCGCCGTCGAGAACGTATCCAAGCATTCCGCCGTAACGTACATGGCGGCTATATTGTCCCTTTATGAACCGCAGCATGCCGTCCCTCACGTAATCGCTGGCAAGTGACTTCATCACGCCATCGACACGCGCGTTCAGTCTTTTTGCCTCCAAACAAAAGTATATGTCGGGGTCCAGTGATGGAAAAAAGACCAGATCCTTACGGCCAACGACTTGTGTGGGCTCGAGATCATCCTCGATCTTGACTTCAATGTCCTCATAGCGCGGTAAGAATGGATGCCGCTGACGGTCCCTGCTTTTGAGGATGGCACCATACAGCCGAAGCGACGTGGTGGGCTCCAACTCGTCTGGCAACGGTTTCTTCATTCGTTGCCATGCATCAAGAACAAGCGAAAGAACCGCGGAAATGAGCTGGTTGGAAAACAGATCGTCCCACTCGGCTGCGTTTCCTGTGGTCACGTGCTCCTCCTCGTTGGCCGCATTAGAATAGCGGCAGCGATCTCATCTGCGTCATTCAACGCCGACGTCCGAGTCCAGAATCGCTGACTGATCGGCTTTACAATGTAGAGAAGGGACCTGTCGAATACCTTCACGCCCCGTGCTAGCTCGATCGTGCTGTGTCGACTGCTCGCGCTCGCTTGAATATCGTGGAGGATAGACATGACATCGCCCGAGGCCACCTTGGCGGGGGGGGCCATCTCCCCGCGAAGTGTCTTCTCCAAGACGATCACCCCAATGCCGAGCTTCGCGTCGGCGGAGACGGTTGATTGAATTTGATAGGTAGAGTTGGCCCAGGTATTCAGTGTGTCGCAAAGGAGCTTAGAGTAACTGCTTCGGACACGCTCGTCTGCTGGTTGAGCTGTTGGAGCCTGTCCTACGCCAGACTGGGTTGGACGAACACTTGGAATCGTGATGTTGTCCGTGTCCGCTACCAAAATATTCTCGATGTCATCGACGTCGAAATATTCTCCGATAAGCTTGGTGGTGTCTGAGGTGACCCGGTCGGCAATCGACCTTCGTTCTTTGAGGTAAACCGCCGCTTCACGCTTGGCGGTTCCGGTGAGCTTGCAGAACGCGATGTTCGGTACAATCGCCGAATAGCTGCGGAGATGCTTCTCTGCCTCGCGTCTGGCAGCATCAACAATCTGAGCTACCTCCCGCACAATCTCTACACACCGCTTGGGGTCATCACCGTCATTGGGGAGGTAGAAGGGGAGGCGGAGCAGTTCCCCGACGTGCACCTTCGCTCGGCTCACTCCCCAGTTAGACGACGTATGGAAGAGGAAATATCTTGCCAGAGGTGAACGAAGATAAGCGGCAAGGAAAACCAAGATATCCCGATCCTCTGCCGGACCGTGAATGCCTCGGACTGCGTGCTGGAAGCTGACCGCGAAGTCCGCGAAGGCAACCCTGGAGAACCCTTGCGTAACAAGAACATGAGGCGATCGGAAGACATGCGTGTTCTTGTTCGATTTGCCGCGGACGGCCACTTCTGGACTACCGAGTTCCGTGCAGTCGCCCGGCAAGAGGAAGAGATTCATCCTCGGATCTGTCGCCTGGATGAACAGATTGGAAGGCAAAGACAGAACGTCCCTCTCCTCAAGATCGTCATTCTTACCGAAGGGCTGAAATCCCTCTGCGATCAGCCACCGTTTGTGGTCGCGAGTTGAACCGGCTACATCCCGCAGGCGCGGAAAAAGCGTCAGGCGGTCGAGTAATCGCCAATCACGTGGAGTAGCCCAAAGTCGCCGCTTCCAAATCAGGGGTGCGTCATCTCCCTTGAGATCTTCTAGAACCTCTCGAAGTGGAATGCGAGAGCGATCTTGAGGCAATACGCAGATGACCTCTGTCTGGGTTACTCTCCAGTCGGTCTTCGGCGCCCAGTAATCAATGCCATGCGCAGCATTCTTCGGAGGGTTACCGCGGAAACCGATGACAACGGCCGGTGCCTCCGCATCCTCAAAGAGAAAACGTTGGAAATCTACGAGATTGACAACCAAGTCGACCTGTTTCTGCCGCAGCCATTTCGACTGGAAGGCCAAAGCGGTCGGGCTATGGTTGAACAAGATCCCGTGAGGCAATACGAAACACACCTTGCCGTCTGGCTCGAGATGTTCCGTCGCCTTCCACATGAATGCTGCCGCCATCTGATTATCTGGAAGGGGGTGTTCGTAGGACGAGCACCACGCCCCCGCAGGAGTCGATGGAGTTGCAGTGCTGCCCCATGGCGGATTGCCGAGCACTGCGTGGACCTTTTGGATTGGACCAACCCCGTCAGAAAAGAAGTCCGCACAGAGAATCATCTTCCGGCGGGATGCACTTGGTGAAATGGCTGTGGGGTCTACCTCGACGGTAGACCGGGCAACAGCCGATTCATGGAAATGTGAGGCCTCTGGGGGGGATGGTCCTGTTTCAGGTCTCTGGGGCGGCCACAATAGATACGGGAGAACCCTGCCCTCACTGCGCAGTCTCCGAATATCCGGCGGCGATAGTTGGTCAAGGTAGGCGAGGTAGAGACTAAACGCCGTGATGTGGCACGCCGTCGGATGACGATCAATCCCATAGAGGTTCTCTGTTAGTACCCGCATGAGCTCACTCGCCTGTCGATCGTAAGGGGCAGATGGGTTCTCCCGCTTCCACTCTTCGGCCAGACGATTGAATAGTCCAACGAGGAAGATTCCCGACCCGCATGCAGGATCGAGAAAGCGCTTGCCGAGTAATGGGCTCATCCCCTCAAGGGTTACATCCAGCAGTAACTCAGCCAGAAGCCGAGGAGTGTAGAAGGCTCCGGCTTCCTTCTTCTTCTCTTCGCCTTCCGTCTTGAGGAAGTGCTCGTAGATAGCACTCACCGTCTCGATGGGGATGACGCCGAAGTCATATGGCCAAAAGGCCTGTTGTCCAGATTCCGCATCCGTGCCTCGAAAGAAGTCATCGAGAATGTCTAGATGCTCGGCGCGGATCTGCTGGGACTCGGCACCGAGGTCGTCGCTAAACAGATCGCCATTGAAATCACGGCCAAGATGCACGAAAAGTTGATATAACTCCGCGCTTGCGCTGCTAGTGGGGCGCGGCTTGCGGCCCAATACGTCGCGTAGATGGCCAGCATTGGGGATGCCTGCCTCTGCAAGATAGGCTCGATCAATCACACCGCGATCGAAGAGGTAGGAGCTAAAGACCAAACGGCACAACAGTGCATCCAGAATGGGTGACGGAAGCTTGTTGTTCGGAAGATCATCGAGACGCTTGCGTGCAGCCTCAAGGTTGCGGAGCAAACTTCGGTCTACGCGTTGCTTTGGGTCAAACGACTTGTGGTGAGTGTGGAAGTACTCGCCCGATTCGACGGAAACAGTGAACCTCTGTAGGACGGAGGGAATCGGTTCCAGTCGTTCGATTAAACCTTCTGCTTGGCTCGGAGTTGGTCGAACAAGAGCCGAAAAGATCTGTACCTCATTGGCGGCAACTACAACCAAAACGGGAGCAATGCCTTGATTCCAAACCTGGCGCTGTAGTGCGGAGATCTCGTCTGGAACGATCTGGTCTACGCACTTGAAATAGATGATGGGCGTCTTGTCTTGGCAAAGAATTCCGTCGAGACCAAACTGCTCAAACGCTCGTCGCAATGTATGTGGCTGAGGAGCTGCGCTTCCTGCCGCTTCAACCTCACGGAGGTCGCCAAAGAAGTCATAAGACTCCCCTCCGTCGACGCCAAAGGCCTTCTTCCAACCCGTTTTTGAGAGAGACGGCATCGCCAGTGACCTTGCGAGCGCTTGAATACCCGATCCTGTAGGACGTTGTCGATGGCTAAGACGCCCAGCCTTGGGCTACGTTCGTCATCCCCTGGTAGATCTTCCGCCGGACGCTCTTGTGAGATGTACCGCGTCGTCATGCCATCCCACGATCGGTGACCTACCCCTCTGAAAACACGTCGTTGATCTTCGTCGCCGTAAGCGCCCGCTCCGCCCAGCGCTCCAAGACTGTGCTCTCCGGCGGGGCCAGCGGCACAGAGCACGAACGCCTCGACCGTTCTCGGTGCTGCGGCTCCCCCGTCGTCGGGTACGACGCCCCCGGTCGTGCCACCGGCGAATGCGCCGAACCCGTCGAGGGGTGGCGCGCCATCCAAACCGCGCGGCGGCTCGAACCCGATGGCAACGCGGGCTGGTCGGTCGAGGTGAACCTCGCGACGGCGTCGATGGTGCCGGACGGGCTCCGCCGCTGGTCCGACCAGACGGCGGTGGCCAACTACCACGGGTGCTGGCCCGGGACCTCGACACCTTCTACCTACGCGGAGCGCGAGCATCCGACCTACGACGCCGTCGCCGACAGGACCCTGCTGGTGCTCTCGACCGACGCCAACGGCGTCCGGCCATGCTCGCGGTGTCCACCCAGACGGGCTTGCGTGTCCACGAGCTCACCGGGCTCACCGTCGACCAGGTGGACCTCGCGGGCGGAACCCTCCTGCGGCTCAAGGGGAAGGGCGGATCGATCCGCGAGCTCCCGATCAATGCTCCCACCGTCGCACTGCTCCGCGCCTGGATCCAGGAGCGGCCGAAGCAGGGCGCGGCGGCATGGACATCGAGCATGCGCGGGGTTGAGGTTCGATGGTGCATCGGTGAGTTCACTCCGCAGACGTTGCCGACTCGTCCTCCTCAGTGGACGTCACCTCGGTGTCGCCCATGATCCACGTGGCAACCTCGGCGCGCTCGGCGTTGCCGAGGTCAAGGCCCATGTTGTCCGAGAGCTGGAGCACATTCTCGCAGAACGCACTCGCAAGCCGCCTGGCGTCCCGCAAGCCCGCGTCTCCCGTAAGCAGCGACGCGCGGCGATACCAGATCCCTTTCAGGATGAAGCTCACGTCGCTCCGGGACATCGCGTGCCCGCGCTCCGTACACGCGTCGCGCACGGCCCTCGAAGTCTCGATGATCTGGTACGGGGCGCTCCAGAGTACCGCGTCGATCGCCTCAAATGCACAGGTGTACTCGACCGTTGTCTTCCGAGGTGCACCGGTCTGCCGTGACACGCGCTCGATCACGCTTGATGCGGCAGTCTCCTCCTTGATCGCCGGCGGCGGATCGTGCCGGGCGGGGTCGTAGACGAAACCGCCCGACGTACTTGTGACGATGAAGCCGAGCTCCGTGAAGTTCTCGACACACCGCTTGCAGCCCCCGAAGCCGAGCCAGTTCGAGTCGCGGAGGCCTTCGCCCATGGCCCGATCGAGGAGCTGGGCGAGGCGCGCGAGCGCGACCGGCTGCGGCGAACGAGACACGATCTCGCGGATCTCGTCGGCTACCCTGTCTCGAAGCACAGAAACGCCCGAAGTTTGCGGTTCCGCCGTCTGAACATTGCCTCCAGAAGGGGCAGACAGCGCGCCGTCGATACGGGGGGTACGGGAAGGCGGAACCTCGGCCGCGGCGGATCTGATGGTGATGGGCCGAGGTCCTGGGACGGGAAGCGCCGCGGAGGAAGCTGACGCCGCGCAGCCGAGCCCCTTCTCGATGAAGTCATCGGAACGGATGACGTAGTCGCTCGCTCCCTCGAAGGCCGCGGAGCTCGGCCCGACGGTGAGGATCACGGTGCGGCGGTCGTAGGCCCGGAGCCGAAGGAGGACCGGGCGGAAGTCGGCGTCGCCGGAGAAGATGATGAACTCGTCGATGTGGGTCACGTTCGTGAGGGTGTCGAGAATGTCCATCACCATGTGGATGTCGGCGCTGTTCTTCCCCTGCATCGTGACGCTCGGGCAATCGATCACCCGGAAGGCGGACGACGTGAACGCCGACCGGAAACGCCCGTGCGGGCCGGGGTTCAGATAGCAGTTGCGGATGAGCGTCCGGCGCTTGCGGTGGGTTCCCTCTTCGTTGTCGTGCCGGAGGGTCGTCGATTCGAGCCACTTGATCCAGCGGCCGGGGTCGTTCGCGAAGCGGAGCGCGACCGCCTCCCCGACCTCGTTCCGGAGCGAAAGGAAGATGTTGTCAAAGTCGACGAAGAGCGCCGTTTTCATGCCCGGATCCCCTCCCTGAACGAACCGATCGTAAACAACCTCGCACCTCGCCTCAAGCGCCTCGTCGATCCCCTCACCACCCGCCGTCGCTCCGCCCGCCCCAGCCTGAGGACCCTCCTCGTTGAGGTGGCGCGCGACCCGTCCCTCACTCGTCGTCGTGCGAAGGGGCGTCATCCAGCACTCGCTCCACGACGACCGCGGGAATCCGTTCGAGCAGCGCACGCAGCTGCATCTCGTCGAGCGCCCCGAGGCGCTCCCGCAGGACGGGCTCCGACGTGGTGCGGCGCCCCTCCCGCTCGCGCTCGTCCAACACCCGGGCGCGCGCCTTCGCCCAGCGCCGCTCGACCCTGTCGAGCGAGCTCCGCGCGCGCACGACCGTCTCCAGGATCTCGGTGAGCGCGTCGGTGAAGCCCCGGTCGCCGTCGTGCCCGAACACGTGCGCGTGCTCGTGGAGGAACGTTGCGAGTGCGAGCGCGAAGTCGCCCTCGAAAAGACGCTCGGCGAGGAACACCTCGCGCGAACGGTAGCTCCGCCCCTTCTTGAGCGCGCCCAGCACCTCGTCGGTCTGCGCGACGAGGTATGTCGTGCGGTCCTTGGCGAAGATGGCGTGCACCTCCGGGGCAAGGTCCCGCAGCACGAGCACGAGGAGGTCGATGGCCTCCCGCTCCGCGCTCGTTGGCGCCCGGCGGCTCTCTTCGAGGTTCGTCTGCTCCGCCTTCTCCAGGTGTGCCCGCGCGTTCGCGACACCGAACTGCGCGAAGTACCCGGGGAGCGGTTCCCGTCCCTCCCCCTGCCAGCGCTTCTCGACCGCCTCGAAGCGCAGGTGCTCCGAGGCGTTGTTCGGGTGCGCGCGGGCGTAGAAGCGGTCGCCGAAGACCTTGCGCGCCGTGGCCTCGGGCCACGCGTTCCAGAACCGGCCCGCCTCCGAGATGGCTGCGAGCAGGGCGTGGCCGCGGGACCAGACCGGGCGCGCCGCCTCGACGATGATCTGCTGCGCGTCGCGCACGCCCTTGAGCGCGCTCCGAGCGAAGATCTCGTAGAAGATCTTGATCAGCTTCTCCCCGAACGCGTTGCGGTCCCGGTCGCTCTGGATGAGCTTCTCGATCCGCGCGTACGACTTGTCGATGACGAGGACGACCGGGATGTCCGGGACGACGGCCCGCCGGAGGTTGCGGTAGAAGATGGCGCCCCCGCCACGCTCGGGCGAGTCGTAGAGCGCGAAGGCACCGTCGTAGGACTCCCAGCGCTTCCTCCCCACGAGCGGATTGCCCTCGTAGAGGAAGTGCGAGAGCCCGGTCTGCATCGCCGCGCGGAGCTTCGGCGAGGTGTGTGGGAGGATGAGCTCGGTCCCCGAGAAGGACTTCGCCACCTTGAACCAGTCGTAGACGAGGGGGCGGAGCTTCGTCTTCGCGACGGACTCCGCCGAGAGCCGGATGCAGACGGCCCGGTCGCCCGAGCGGGCCACCGGGTGAATGCCAAAGTCGCGGACGAGACACATCGCTGCGGCCTTGAAGCCTTCGCCGTACTGCCCGACGTTGGCGGCCGGGTCCTTCTCGCTCCCCAGGTAGAAGAGCTGCTCCAGATCGTGGGCGGCCGGCCCCGCGACACGCACGACCTCGCCGCCCGCGTCGATCGTGACCCGCCCGAGCTCCCCACGGTTGGCGTCGTAGAAGTTCTGGAGGAGATCGCGGGCGATGTTCTCCTCGTCCCAGCGGACGCCCCAGGACGTCGTCACGGCGCTCGTCGTCGACCGCTCGTAGACCGCGCTCTTCCCCAGTCCGAGCGCCTCAAGCTGCGCGACGCTCGCGCGCACGGCGTCGTCCGCCGGGAGCCCGCTCCGCCCACCGCCGTCTGCCTCCCCCATCGCTCGCCCCCTCCCCGCCTCTGCTACGGCCTTCATGACGACTCCCGCTCCCGCGGGAGCGCCTCCGAGAATGAGTACACGACGAGCTTCCCGTCGACCTTCACCATGCGCGGCCGCGCGGCGCGGGTGAGCCAGGCGACGCGCCACGTGCGGTAGTCGTCGACGGCGCTCGCGTCGATGATACCGATCTCGGCCTCGTAGGCGCGGGCGCTCGCGAGGATGAGGGTGGTCTCGTCCTCGAGGATGTTAGTGGTCTCCGAGATGAATCGCGCCTCGTCGCTGTAGGAGAGGGGCGGCATCGGGTCGTCGCGCTCGTCGAACATGCCGGGTCTGGTCGGCTAGCACCGGACGGCCTGTTGTGCGACGGCGAGGCACCGTCCGCTTCAGCGCGCACCAGCGCGACGAGCTCGCACCGCGAGGCCCGGAGGTGGGCGGATCGCCGCAGCGAGGGGGGCATTGGCAGCGTCGGAGGACCGCGGCCACCGGCGGCAGGCGCGAGGCGCGGGCGTGAGCGCACGGAGGTCGACATCGGCCGATCGTGCCCGAGAGGGCGCCGCGCCGCCATGCGCGCTCCGACGGCAGGGGGTCAACGGAAGGCGTCGGCGTTCCGGAGGTAAAGGAACGCGGTGAGACAGGGCAGGAGGCTCCGCCACCGGCCGCGGATCGACATGGCGCTCGGGATGCGCCCCGACATGGGCATGCGGTCCTCGACTCCGTCAGGTACCAAGACGCCTGCCCCAGCGGCACGCCCCGCGCTGTCATCCCACAGCCCGGTCCGATCCCCACGAGGGGACTGCCAGATCAGTCCGCGAACTTCACTTCCCACACGCACTCTCTCGGCGTTCGTGACGGCCGCCCAACGGCCATCCCGGCACTCTTCGATGGAGATGCATCAGCCTTCTGTTCGGCCTGGCGCTGTTTCCAACTCTTCGTGGGCATCAGCTGCAGCTTACAGCTCCCGCCCCACTAAGGGTCGTGCGTACGTCGCTCGTCCCGTAACCCATCGCCCCACCCGCGGAAGGCCTCTGCGACTCTGTGGTGCCAGGGAATGTCCCGATGCAACCGCTGGGGTCTTGCTTTGTCGGTCGTTCCTGCGCGTAGATCGAGCGATGACTGGCAGCAGCTCCAAGAACGCGAAGCCTTCGATCGCCCAGAAGGGTCCGGCGCTCAATCCCACGGCGCCGATCAGCGGTCCCTGGCTCCGGTGCCTTCTGGAGCAACTGAATGAGGAACCCGGGGGAGGGGGCCGCTTCGAACAGCTCGCGGTCGCGCTGGTGCACCGGCGAAAGGCGCCGAACATCAAGCCCGCCACGCCGCCGTCCTCGGGCGGCGATCTCGGTGTCGATGCACGAACGACGAAGACGCTGATCGACCAGGAGCCGTTGTTCCGGCTGTACGAGACCCCACCCGAGGTCGACGAGCGGTGGATCTTCGCGTTCTCAATCGAGAAGAAGTGGAAGCCGAAGCTCGAGTCGGACCTCATGACGATTCGGGCGAACCGCCTCGCCCCTTCGCGAGTTGTCTTCGTGACGACCTGCAGGATCCACCCCGAGAGGGTCAAGATCGAGACGGAGAGGGCCCTGGCGAAACAGTTCAAGGTCGAGGTCGAGATCCTCGATGGTTCCTGGATCGAGCGCCACCTGCTCAGCACGGACTACCATCTCGCGGTGCTCCACCTCGGCGCCCCGCCCGCGGCGGACCCCGAGCTGGAGGCATTCGCCCAGAAGATCGCCGGGCTCTCGGCCGCGGGGATGACGGACGATGAGGCAGAGGAAGTCGCTCGCTTGGAAAAGAATCTCCAGTACTTCAACCGCTCGACGGAGCGATCGGAACACTTCTTCCGCGACGTGAAGTCCCTCGCGGGCATCCTCGCTCGATACGACTCGACCTACGCCCGTGCGCTCGAATGGTACCGACTCGCCTGGGCGCGAGCGATTGCGGCGCCCGCTGGACCGGCAGTGATGGAGGTTGCGTACGCCTACCTGCGCGCCCTCGTCCGAGACCCGACACTCCACACGGAGATGCTCAACGGCGTCGAGCAGTACATCACCATGGTCTTCGCAACGAACGTCCCCTACCACGCGCGCGGGGCAGCCAACCTACTCCTCCACCTGACCGCGACCCGGCACAAGGAACCCCGTTGGGTCGAGGCCTGCTCGCGCCTCCGCGAGTGGTGTCGGCAGGCGCCCGGGAGGGCCTATGGCATCGCGAGCCAGGGCCACGCGGCGGACGCGGCGTTGCTTATCGACTCGCTCGACGCGGCTCGCGCGCGGGACGAGCAGGGGCGTGCCTCCCACTTCCAGGCGCTCGCGGCGCACCTCTCGACCTACCGGAACGTCATCGGAGTACCGCTCGAGCACTGGGCAGAGTCCCTGGCGGCCGCCTCCGCCGTCTGCGCGGGCGAGGAGTCGTTCGAGACGACGTATGAGATCGCGAGCGCGATCGTGCGTGAGCGCAAGGGGGACCTCGCGCTCGCCGTGGTGAGCCGGGACCGAGCTGTGGCACTTGCCCGCAACAAGCGCTTCGCCGAAGCCGTGCGCTTCGCGGCCAAGGCTCAATCGGCCTGGTTCTCGCCCAACTATCAGCGGGGCTTTGTGCTCATGGGCCTCTTCATCGCGAACTGTTTCCAGAGCCTCGAACGGCCGTGGGCAGCCCGGGCAGCACTCCTTCAAACGTGGCACGTCGCCACCAACGACCCGCGGCACCGGGACCTGGACCTCGTTCACCAGATCTTTCTCGGCCTCTACAACTGCGCCGCGAGTGCCGGCTGGTGGCGGGAGTGCTTCCACCTGCTCCGCTACTACTATGGTGCGTGTGCGATGGCTCGCGTCGAACCTGTAATCGAGATGGCGACCTTTGTTCAGGGGGCGGTGCCGGTCCTCCTGAACGGGCTGAGCCGCGTTTCCCCGGCTGTGCATGACGTGTTGCTCTACGAGGCACGGAAGATCTTTCCCAGCGCGGCCTTGACCTATGAAGAGATCACTCTCGCGACCGACGACGCCTTCGAGCGCTGGCTCGATGACCCCGAACTGTCCTTGCCACAACGTGATGAGCTGCGCGCGCTGCGCAGCAAGACTCGCGATGGTCCCTTCGCCTTCACCCCTCCTCCGGTCGACGAGAGCGCCGCAGTCCGCGTCCTCAAGGCCGCGTGGCCGCACGCGCTGGGAACCTCAACGCTCTCGATCACGGCGCCCAACGACGAACATGCTCTCGGAGTCGCGGTCGACATCGCCGCCCAGTTCGAGGCGTGGCTCACGCTCGGTTCAGAGCACCGCCTCTGCGTGATCGACGACGAGATCCACATCGAGATCGTGTACGGTACGATCGGGGGTAGGGGCTTCAAGTATGAACAGCGATCAGATGGTTCCTTTCAGGTGGTAGTCTCTCGCGAAAAGCTCGCGAATGCATACGCCAATCTCCGTACCGACACGTTCAACGATGCGTTGGGGATTGTCTGCGGGGCAGTGATCGGTGCGGCGCTCGATGATCCCAAGCCGATTTTCGCAGCGTTTGCACCACAGCGATTCGTCGAAGTTCGTGGGGCGATCGCCGCCGCCGCACCGCCCAGCTACATCATGACCCATTCCCTCAAGCTGAGATCTAGTCATGACACTGGTTGACCGACTCCGCGCGAAGCGCAACAAGGAGCTCGAGGCGATCACGGCGCGCTACGAGAACATCGGTCAGGTCTACGGGGACCTCCTCACAAGGAACTCCGCGAGCCCCGCCCTCGGGTGGTGCCGTGCGCGGCTCGCCGACGGGATCCCCGAGTGGCTTGTGGCCACGGCGCTCCTGAATGCACACCTCAACCTCGCGGCCGAACGTCTGGGTCCCCAACGTTTGGAGGAACTCGTCAGGCGCCGAGGTCCCTGGGCGTTGCACGATACGAGCATTCGCCCTCTTCTCGACACAAAGAGAGCGTGGGACATGGACACCGAGTCGCTCGATGCGACGCTAGATGCTGGGGCATTCACTGTGCTCATGCGGCACGGGGCGGAGGGGCGCCGCGGCAGAGGCTATCCTGCAGGAGCATTCCTGCGGGTGGCGCGAGGTATCGGCCTCCTCGCGCTTGATGTTCCGCATGCGCCGTTGATTCCGCAGACGGTAGAGCCCACGTGAGAGGTCCAGGCGGGACCGATCGCACCGATTCGACTGATCTCGATGCCGACGGGAGCGACATGAGCGAGGTTTAGGCTATGTGTGCCAGCTAAGCTACTCGGCAAGAGCGATCAGCCGGGCGAACACTCAGGTGCTATGGAGGAACGTTCAATGGATCTCGATCAATATATGTCCGCAGTTGCAACGAGCAACCCGAGCGATTGGAACCGTGAAGACGGTCCGCTCTATCTTCAGACGCCCGTGGGCGCTCCCTCCGCTGTATTGTCCTTCAAGCGGAATCTGTCGATCTCGCTGGCGTACGGCCTGCCCCACACTGAGATATTCGCCGAGCCTTGGGCCAACTCGACCCTCCGAGGTCAAGCGATGAGTCAGCACCTCGACTTCTTCTTCAACGGCGTGCTTGTCTACCGCGATGTGCTCGTGGTCGTCGACGGCGGAAGGTGCTTCCTTCCCATGCCCACGGCCGAGGACACGCTGGAGGTTCCTCGGCGATGGCACGATGTCGCCGCACTGGTGCATCGCGTCGCAGGTCTCGGCTGGTCGTTCGAGGAATACGTCGTACGCCACCGTCTCACGGTGATCGACGCTCCGTGGCCCGCCTGATCGGAAGATCCCTTGAATCTCCCTTCGGCGCGGGCTGATGGTTTTGTCTGGCTCGGGCGCGGTGATGGGCGGTGAGTGAATCTCGCTCCTGCTCCGATCTCCGCATAGGCCGACATCATCGCCGCCCCTTCAAGCACATTTCAAGCGTAGTTCTTGCGAGTTGCACCACCTCGCTCACTGCCCCTGCGGTTCGTGCCCCATCGGGCAGTTCCCGCACGGGCTCCTCCGAAGCGCTTTGGACGTTCGGCGGTCGTCGCCGCTGAACTCTTCAGCACTGATGACGTGATCGGACCCGCGGGGGTGACCCGAGGACTGTCTCCTCGCTCACCGGGATCAAGGGACCCTCGGACAGTCCTTCGGCAGGACGGCTCGAACTTCCGAACTCACGCGACGAGACGCGGTGCGCCAAAGCTGATGCAGCGAGTTGCGAACGGTCTCCCATCGCTGTGGCGATGCCCTCGTCGCCCACATCGTAGGGGGACGACGCGACGGCGTGCTTTGGCAGACCGGCCAGAACGCGGGTGACGAAGTTGCCCCTCACGCGAACGCACGGCTGCATGGCATCGAGAGTCTCCGCCGTCTCCTCATCGAGTTCGACACGAGCGAGATCAGGCAACTTTTGAGGAAACTTCACGGTCGTCATGATCATCTCCTGCTGCCGAGGTGTCCCGTACAAACATCGCTCGTGAACAGAACGACGATGTCGTACGTGGGGGCGCCGCAGATCGGGTTCAGGTTCGCATAGGACACCGCCTCCATCTCGATTGGTGTGATTGAGGTGGGAAACAAGAGGACACGGCGCCCCATCTCGGCCGCGAGCCGCTTCAACGCCCGCGCGTATCGCGTCCGGATCGTCTTCGAATCCACCCCCGCTTCCAGCGCCACCTCTGCGTCGGGCCGGTCCTCCAGGCGCCCTTCGATCGCCCGGCGGTGGTCCTCGGAGAGGCCCGACATCGCGAAGTGCAGGCGCGAGAGATCCTCTCGCCGCTCGAGAACCTCGTACGGCTGCGGTCCGGCGTCGACCAGCACGCGATCCTCGAGCCGCGCATCGAGTTGCGTCTGTGGAACCTGCCGCCGACGTCCACGAAGCACGTTGAACGCGCGGCGCTGGGCGATCCGACCCAGCCACGCCTTCAGTCTGCCCGGCGCGTTCAGATCGAACCTTCCCCCGCGGATCGCCCTGATGGCCGCCCAGAACGTCTCCTGCGCGACGTCGTCGATGTCCGGGGAGGCCAGGCCGAGCACGTGCCCGATGACGTCGTGAACGAAGTGCTGGTAGCGCTCGACGAAAAGCGCCGTCGCCGCGTCGCTTCCTTCCGCCACACAGGCGACGATCCGGGGGTCGAGGTCGGGGCGCTTGTCCACGTGCATCTCCGCGTGCGAAGGGGGGGGCGATTCGACCATTCCACACCGGGCGTGGGAACCCGTTCCCAAGAATCGACACGTGCGGTCGATGGGAACGGTGGGGCCGGCCCCGGTGTGGTGCTGAGGGTCGGAGAGGTCCGTCGTGTCGCCGCCGGAAGGAGAGACCGCCATGCTCAAGCGCGTCCGTTCGAGCCTCCTACCATGGGTGAGGGGGATCCTGCTCCTCCTCGGACTGCTCCTCGTCGGCGGGCTCTACGCCCGTTTTCCCGACGCGGCCCGGGTAGCACTCACCGTCCTGCCCGTCCTCGCCCCGATGATCCTCGCCGGGCCCAACCCCGGTCACCGCTCGGCTCGTCCGTCGAGCAGGCAGGGGCGGTAGGCCGCCCGGGCGTTCCCATCGCGTGTGGACCGTGATTCGCGCGGTCCCCCGTCATGCCCGAAGGCCGCGTGACGCCCGCCGCGCCTGCATCCACTCAGGACCCCTGCCTCCGGCCGAACGGACAGCGGCGCCGCCACGCCTGGGAGGGGTTCCTCGCACCCCGGCTATACAGCGACCGATGAGCGGGTGTACGACCAGTACCGACCGGGGCTTGTCCGTTCCACCCACCGGCCACACCGACCGTTCAGTCACGTCGCCCTGCGAGGGCGAGGCAGGGGAGCAGTGATGATGGGGAAGCCTCGCGGTCTCACTCTTAACCTGCTGGTCCAACTGATCGCGGTGTGGACGTTGTTGACCGGCTGCGGTGTCCAGCCGCCTGCTCCAGGCGACAACTTCAGCGCCCCCGACGATGCTTTCGACGCAGGCAGCACCGGGGAGCCACAGTTCGCTTGCGTAAATGACTGCCAGCCCGGCCGGGAGGAGGCGTCCATCGGGCACTTGAGCTGTCTCGAGCGGCGAGGGTACCGGATCTACATTGATCCGTCCTATGCGCAGAACCCCGATCAAGCGATGGCGTCCTTCGACCGCGTGTTTCGGGTCCTCGACGCCTGGACCGAGCGCGCCCCGTCGCCGACCGGCGCGGACATCACCCTCGTGGGCGAGGAGGTCCCGTGCAACCTCCGGTCTACTCCCCGCCCCCAGGCCTGCACCCTCATCGCCCAGCGTCGCATCGCCGTGGACCCTCACGCCTCTGGGGAACTCGCCCGCCGGCTCGTCATGCATGAGGCCATCCACTGGCTCGGCTTCCTCAACGCCCATCACCTATGCACGCCGGCCATCTTCAACTTCTGCGCCAACGCCGCCGACCTCACGACGGCCGACCTCGCTCTGATTCGTCGGGCCTGCGGCGGGGCGGTCGCCTTTCCTGAGCTGGTCACGCCGGCGAACGGGGCCCACGCACGGGAGCGAACCGCGGTCTTGCTGGGTTGGACGTACGCGGGACCGGAAACGCCCCTCACGCTGCGCATCCGCCGCTGCGAGACGGCGGACTGTTCACAGGACGACCCACGGAACCCCCTGCTGCCCGACCGCGAGGTGAGCAGAGGTGCGGTCAGCGTCTCCGATCTCATGCCGGGCACCTACCGCTGGACCGTCTACTCTCGTGACAGCCGCTGCGCGGAGGGCCGCTGTGCCGCGGCGGCCCGGATACTCGTCATCGATGCGAACTGCGCGTGTTCGAGTGGCGACTGTTGCGACGGCTGCGCTTTCTCGCCGACGAGCACCGTGTGTGACGAGGAACGCGAGGAGTTCCGGTGCACGACCAGCGGATCGCGGGGCGCGGTTGAGCACAGGACCCAGCGCAGATTCTGCTCCGGCACGACCGCCAGTTGCACGGGCGCGACGAGCGGGAGCTGGGAGCGGTTGGAGACCTGCGACGCCGACGAGCGTTGCGTCGAGTCCAGCACGCGGGCCCGCTGCGAGACGGCCTGCATCGCCTCCCGTGAGGTCTGCAACGGGCGCGACGACGACTGCGATGGCACGGTCGACGAGGATGGGGTCTGCGGACCTGCCTGTGTCTGCACCGGCGGTGCGTGCTGTGACGGGTGCAACTACCGACCGACGACGACCGTCTGTGGAGAAACGAGCGCCTTCCGCTGCAGCGGATCGACCTCGACGGGTGTCGCCGAACGGCAGGTCACGAGGACGTTCTGTTCGGGCGGCGCGGCGGCGTGCGGGGGGGCGAGGGTTGCGGGCGCGTGGGAGGGCGTGCAGCGATGCGCGGCGGCGGAGCGCTGTGAGGCGTCGACGACGAGCGCGCGCTGCGTCGCGCTGGCGTGCGCGCCGGGGGCCTCTCAGGACTGTGCGAGTTCGAGCCAGGGCGTCTGCGGACCGGGCCGTAGGACGTGCAGCGCCGCGGGGGCATGGTCGGTGTGTGCGCCGGTACGCTCTCCGGTGTCGGAGACGTGCAACAACCTCGACGATGACTGCGACGGCTCGACCGACGAACTCCTGTCGATGTCCTGTTACACGGGTCCGGGCGCGACGCGCGGCGTGGGGGCCTGCCACGACGGCGCGCAAGCGTGCGTCTCCGGTGTCTGGGGCGCGTGCGTCGGTCAAGTGACGCCAGTTGCGGAGATCTGCAACAGTGTTGACGACGATTGCGACGGGGCGACGGACGAGGGCGCCTGTGCGCCACCCGCGCCGACGATGTGCGATCTGACGGTGCAGCGCGTGGGTTCTCCGACCTTCCGCATCGAGACGCGATCGTCCTCGGGCATCCCTGTTGGGACCGAAACGCGCCTTCGACTGGCGATCACAAACACTCGCTCGAGCGCCTACCAGTTCAGTCGCTCCTGGATCACCTTGGCGAGCGGAGACTCAGTCTCGATCACGAGCAATCCGCTCCAGAACTACGACGACGAGTGTCTCGAGTCGAGTGAGGTCGACTACTTCGACTACACCGTGAGGGTGGTACGCACCGGAGTCACGAATTTCAGTTGGGGCGGACGGCGTGCGCTCTCTTACGACGGGTTCTGCGAGGATCTCGGGTCGTACAGGGACTACGACGCGGCCGACTTCACGGTCACGGTGACCTGCCGGTAGCGGGCCGAGGCACCGCGCTGCCGCTGGCCGACGGGCGCCGCGCTGCCTTGCACCTGCGGGAGCGAACGCGCGGCGGAGCGACGGGCGCGCCCAGCCGACAGGCCCTCTCGACGCGGCGGGTTCGTGCGGGCAGTCACGGCTCGGGCAATCCAACGCCGATCCAAAACTCCCAACCGGCGTGGATAGTCTCGGGGAAGAACCGCTCCCCCGCGACGTGGCCCTTCCGGAAGCACGGCCCACGCCGCGGGGCTGAGGACCAGGTTCTCGCAACTCCGGAGGGCGAGCTCCCAGGCGCAGCCGATGAAGTCCTCATCGTCGGTCGCGCGCTCGAAACGGGCGACGATTGAGCGGAGGGCCTCGGCATGGCGGTGCGGGACGGCCAGCGAGATCAATGTTCCTTCCGCATCGGGCGTGACGTTGAGCGTGAGGAGGGAAAGGGCGGCCAGCGATGCTCCGTGTGGGACCGGAACGCCCGACAGATCGTACATGGGCGTGAAGTGACTGGCGACGGCGAACGCCACCCGTCGAGTCCTCCGGGTAACGAACCGGCCCGGAGCCTCACCGGTCCGAACCGATCTGAGCCGATTCCAAGGCCAAGTTGAGTCACGTTCTGTACGTCATGCGGATTGACTCAACCGAATCGAGCCGACCCTTCTTTTTATCGTCAACCCGTTGCCAACCGATCTGCCGCACGACTCCCGCCCATCAAGGCGGGAGTTACGTTGGTGCTCATCCTCAGTCCCCGTGCCGGAAGCGAGAAAGAAGGTGCCACAAAGTCTCTTCGCGAGGCCAGGGTCACCGCGGGTGGTGCTTGGCGCCAGCCCCTTCCCGGGCGAACCGTTCCCGTGCGAGGGGAACGACAAGTGCTGGCGTTTTCGCTTGCGCGAGACGATTGGGCGTCGACGGAGGTTGACAAACACTCCGACCGGCGAGAGCGTCCGCAGTCAAGGTTCACTAGTCGTGGAGGGGTTATGGATTTGTCGCGAGATCGCGCTGCCCGCGTAGCGCTCGGCGCCCTGGGGCTTCCAGTTCTAGCGTTCTGGCTTGCCGCCTGTGGCGGCGGCGTGACGATCATCTCGAACCCCGACGCAGGGGCCGATCGTCTTGACCCGATGCTGCAAGTCACAAACGGCATCCAAGACATGAACGATCTCTACCCAGGGGTCGTCCTCGTGAACAATGACTGTTCAGGGACACTTCTCAGTTCTGGACGGGTACTGACAGCCGGGCATTGTGTTTGCTTCCTTCGAGACCTGCCTCCGCCCATTGCCCCTGGAGCTGCGAACCAGATCTACCAAGCGTCAGACTGTCAGCCTACCGCTTCGGTCACCCTGCGACGCTACAATGGTGGCGCGTCGGACACCATCGTAGGACGAGTCATCCCTCATCCGGACTTTCGAATAACCCTGCTCAACGGCGGCGTGGTCACGAGTTCGTCAGACCTGGCGCTGATTGACCTCAATCGCCCGGCGCCGATCACGTACACAGCGATTCCCCCATCAAACATCGCGCCGGCGAGTGGTGCGCGAGCCACCATGTCGGGTTGGGGTTACAACGAATGTACCAACACCGGCCTCGGGATCCGACGTTACGGGACCAATGAGATCGCCTCGGTGATGCCTGAACTCATCAGGCTGTCGAACAACTTGAGCACGACCGATCCCATGCGCGCGCTCACGTATGGTGGTGATAGCGGCGGTGCGCTTCTTAGCCTCATCGGCGATACTGAACGCCTTGTTGGTGTCACAAGCAAGGGCATCTGTCGGATGTTTTCGGACTTTACGAATGTCGCCACCTACTACAACTGGATCACGACGACCTGTCCCGGGTGCGCCATCACCTTTACCTCTCCCCCAGCCGGTCAGACGTACAATCCTGGAGGCACGATTCCCGTCGGAGTTGGGGCGACCGGGATTCCTTCCTACCTGCGCCTCGTGGGCGTTCGCAATGGCATCGAACTGAGACCGGTGATCTCGACGACGGTCGGCCCGGCCCCCTCGTCCATGGGCGTTGTGATTCCCACCTCATGGGGAACCGGCTCGGGTTTCACGATCTGCGCGGGATCCGACATCCCTCGCTTCAGCGCCTGCAGCGTCCAGTTCACGATCGCCGCGAACTCGTGCACGGCGCCGCAGCTCGCCTGCGGGTCGTCATGTTCTGACGCCGCGAGTGACGTCTCCAACTGTGGCCGTTGCGGCAACCAATGCACGGCGCCGGCGCACGCCACGGCGACGTGCACCAACTCGGCATGCGGTTTCACCTGCGAGGCGGACTTTGGCAACTGCGACGGCAACGCCTCGAACGGCTGCGAGACGGACCTCCGGACCAACTCCCTGCATTGCGGCAGGTGCATGAACTCCTGCGCCGCGCTTGGCCCGTCGTCGACCTGCACCGCTCGGACGTGCCAGCGGACGGCTTGCGTAAGCGGTCGCGGCGACTGCGATGGAAGCGCGGCGAACGGTTGCGAAGCCGACCTCAGCCAGCCCTCCAACTGCGGCGCTTGCGGCAACGCGTGCTCGTTCGCTCATGCGACTGCCCTGTGCAACGCCGCGACCGGAACCTGCGTGCTCGGGCCTTGTGCAGCCGGCTACGCGAACTGCAACGGGAACGCGGCGGATGGCTGTGAAGTGAACCTCCAGAGCGATGTTGCCAACTGTGGCGCCTGTGCGCGCACCTGCACACTGCCGAATGCATTGGCCGCGTGCACGGCGATGGCCTGCACGGTGACCGCCTGCAACACGGGCTTCGGAAACTGCAACGGGATCGCCGCGGACGGCTGTGAAGTGAACCTCACCACCGATCGTAATCACTGCAATACGTGCGGCGGAGCGTGCGGCGCCGATGCTGTATGCGCGGCGGGGCGTTGCTCGACGACGTGCAATCCGCCCCTCACTACGTGTCCCGGCGGATGCGTGAACCTCGACACGGACCAGGCGAACTGTGGAGGGTGCGGAAGCGCCTGCCCGATGGTCGCACATACGACGACGTCCTGCATGTCGCGATCGTGCGTGATTGCCTGTCACGACGGCTTCGGGAACTGTGATGGCAACGCGGCCAACGGGTGCGAGACGGACCTGCGGACGTCCGCAACCCACTGCGGCGCTTGCGGGACCGCATGCTCCGGCCCGGGAGCGACCTGCGTGGATCGTCGGTGCGTCACCACGGCCTGCTCGGCGGGGACCGCGGACTGCGACGGCGCCGCCGCGAACGGCTGCGAGACGGACACCCGCAGCAACAACGCCCATTGCGGGGCTTGTGGAAACGCGTGCTCGGGCGGGCCGACGTGCATGGGGAGCGCGTGCCGCTGCCCCTCTGGCCAGACGGCCTGCAGCGGGCGCTGCGTCGATTATCAGACGGATGCCGCGAACTGCGGCACCTGCGGGCACGCCTGCACCTCCGGGCAGACGTGTTCGGCTGGCGCCTGCGCAGGGGGCACGACCTGTTCTTCCGGCCAGACCCTGTGCGCCGGGCGTTGCGTCGACAGCCTGAACGACGCGGCGAACTGTGGCTCTTGCAACGCTCGTTGCGCGGCCGACGCCATCTGCTCGGGTGGCACGTGCGTGACGACCGGCGCCAACGTCCTGCGGAACGGCGGGTTCGAGGCACCCGACACGGTGTTCCCCCCGGATGCGAGCTGGCGCGACGACGGGTGGTCCACCTACTTCTTCAATCCCTCGGTAGACTACGGCCGCTGCGACATCGTGAGCGGGGGAAGTCCTGAGGGGTCATTCCACGCGCGATGCGCCGTGAACACGGTCGAGAGCGGAGCCCAGGGCTGGCACTTCTTGCTGTCGCAGACGGGCTTCCCAGTCAGCGACGGGCGGACCTACGAGCTCGAGTTCCGCGTCCGGGCGAGTGCCTCGCGGCTCGTGGAAGTCTCGGTCCAGCACAACGGCGGTGCCCCCTATACTCCCGGCGGTAACGTCGTACTGATGGCGACATCAAGCTGGACGGTGTTCCGCTATCGGTTCCGCGCGTCCCTGCCCGCTGGCGGGACCGATCCGAGCGCAAAGCTCGCCTTCTGGCTTCTCTCCGGTGGCACGTCGAGCGCGGGAACGGTCGAGTTCGACGACGTGCGGCTCCGGATGCTACCCTAGTCATAACACAAGAGCGATGGGGCATGTCATTCCCTCTGCAGTGACTGCAAGAGGGATAGCGCCCGATCGTTCCATCATTACCCAACACATATGCCTATCAGCCTTATCTTGATCTTGCTCCTTTCGCTCGCCGCGACACCTCGTGCCGTCGGGCCACTGCGCCATGACGGCGGGCGAACGCGGGATTCCCAAACGGTCGCTCTCATCCTAACGGGAGGCGTCGAAGCCGAGGGGACCCGCCGGGCATCCTGTCGTCCGTTGCCGTGGGACGGGAACGTCGCGGCGACGTACGAGGCCACCTTCGATGGGTACAACCTCCGCGTTGAAGAGAATCCATCGGCGCTTGGGCCGACCCTTTCGTATGCGCGAGGTATCGTCCTCTACACCCCTGGCGGTGATCGGTACGCGAGAGCCTGGGACGCCTCGACGACCCTTCTTAAGGATGATCATGGGATTCAGATCCGTGCCCGACTGGATCCATCGATTCCTGGTGGTGCCCCCGTCGATCTAGACGCACGCTTTTTCTGCAACTGACATGTCGTGATCCCTGGCCTCTCCGTGGGCGGATTCGCCGATGTCAGCACGAAGATGAGAGATTCTATGGCCTGCGGCGTAGGTGTTCCGCGCGCTCCAGAGTTGGGGCCGTGCCACTACCATTCCACGCGGCAGCCCGGCATGTCTGCGATCGGTGGTTCCATGCGGAAAGTGTAGTGAGATGCGGTACTCACGCACCCGCGCTAGGCTTCACGCGAAGTGCGGGAGAGCCACCAAACCGGGGGAACCTCACTGCTGACTCAAGTGCGGCTGTAGTATTACACCCGAGCGAGAACCGCTCTTGTTGGGCGTGGAGCGATAGGCAAGGAGGAACGACCGATGTCGCAAGACAAGTGCGACTGTAGCGGTCACCTCGCGCAACGATGAGTCCAACCGAGGCGCGCGAGTGAGAGGCCACGCCATCGTTCGCCGACATTCGCTGTCCATCCTGCGCTCGTGATGAACCAAGACCCATCGTGGGTCAGCACCTCGGCAGCATGTGCTTGGATCTCAGTTACCGGACTCCATGCAAAATGTGTCGGATCGTCAGAGTAAAAGACGAACGTCTTCATATAGTCGATCGGGTCCTCACCTGTGCGGGTCACGAACAGGTAGTAACCGTGCTGCCAGGCGACAACGGTCGGACTCTCAAGATTTCCTTGAATGAACGAAGGATGGGGATCTTGCACCACGGCGACAGGCTCCGTCCAAAGCACGAGGTCGGCGCTCGTCGCGAGCACGATTTGACCGTTGGAATGACCATCACCGGTTGGTCTCGCGCCCACGGAGTATATGAACCAACGGTCCCCGACCCGCATCACGAAAGGATCACGTCCTCCCGGGACAGGGCTGTCGACCCGGTCCCACCGGTCGAGATCCGTGCTGTCAGCGCGGCGAATCATCTGATCAAACGTCTGACCCCAGTAGTACATCGTCCATTGACCGGGCGAGCGCTCGAAAGCAAAAGGCGCCCAGAGAACGTTTTCGGGCGCTACCGCCCGCAGAATGTCAGACCGTGGCGTCCAGGGCCCTTGGAGGGATGACGCCACGGCATGAAGCAGGTTCCGCTCGTCGAATGGCATCACGGGCGATTCCTCTGTGATACCATAGAGGTGAAAGAGCCCGTCGGCTCCCCGAACGATGGTATGGTCGTTGAGGTATCGGGTCCCAGGGGGCGTATAGACCCGACGGAACACTCCGTCGAGATAAGGCGCCCAGGGAGCCTCACCTTCCCCGCAGGGAGTGAGTACCGGAACGGGTTCCGACGCCGCCGCGGCGTCAACCATCGAATCCGTCGAGCCTGCGTCCATGAGGGGAGTACCCTCGCCGCATCCCTGCGATAGCGCCAGCCAGACGCACGTTAACTTGAGAGCAGCACGATTTCCCCGTCGCATCATCCCTTCGGTCATGATTCCGCTCCCCAAATCCATCCTAGTTCCCGCCGTGGTCATTCGCCAGTACGCCGGTACAAGTTGTCAAAACCCATGCGAATCGCGCCCCCCGTACGCGGATCCACGGTTGGTATGTTGTTCTGACCGCCGGTAGGTGAAAGTTGCCGGCACGGTGCTTCCGGTATCAAGCGCTTCGCATCGGTGTCCGATCCACCATCGCTGTGGGTCGGCAATGTGGACGAAGGATGCCGCGAGTCTCTGGTACTCCCCTCGTTCAATACCATCGGCGCGACTCGCATGCGCGGATCTCAGCATTCGTGAGCGGGGAAGCACGACCGGTGACATGCACGTCGTGTCCGATCACGACGACGTTCGCGCGGAAACAGGCCTCATAGCCGGAGGGGGCAATGCGGTCGTGGGCCATCAGCCGATCCTCGCTACCGCGTGATCGAGGCGGACCGCGTGCGACAACACGGTCGTTTAGACCGAACAGGTCGATCACTGCGACGTTAGGAAACACCCACCCGAGCAATCCGACCGTGTAGGCCGGGAGCACAGGATGACCCGCCCAGGGCACGCGGGTGCCCTCTGCGCGCGTTGGGAGCGAGGCGGCCGTGGTGTCGTGGAAGACCTTGTGCTCCTGATGTCGCATGCAGACGTGGTGGCTGATGAGCCATGCCTGGAGTGCGTCCCATCGTGCGACGAGCGGACGGACCGCCAGAGGAAACTCGCCCGCGACGGGTACGATCATGATGTGGGTCTCCTCGCGCGTGCGGCGCTCGTGGGTGAGCGACCAGTGTAGCCACGGAATTGGGAGGGACGTCGCGACGAACGTAAGGACGAGCGCAAACGCGACGGCAGGCCTCGCCGTGATCCGTGTGGCAGCCCATGCCGCCGAGACGAAGAGCAAGGGGACGAGATGGCTGTAGACACGGTACTCGAAGTGATCGCCCCCGATCACGAAAGTGTAGTACCCCCAGTGGGCCGCGAGCACGCTGATGACCGTCGCCAGCGGGAGTGCCTCCTCAAGCGGTCGCGCACCGACCACACGCCATCGTCGGAACGTCGTAGCCAAGCCTCCTGCTCCCACGAGGGTGAGCCAGACCCAGAGTGCATACTCCAGAGCAAACGAAGCGGCGTAGCGGACGCCGCTCTCGGGCCACGGGCGCACATTTTTTGCGTAGTACGTGTTGGGCAGCCAGTCACCGTACGTCGCGTGACGCCAGAATAGGTGGACAACGACCAGCCCCAACGGCAGGAGTTGCCAGGCGCGACGACGTTCAACCCTCCCACCCGTCGCGACGAGGAGCGCGAGGGTCGCCACAAGCGCTACGAGCGCGTCGGGGCGGGCGAGCGTGGCGAGCGTGGCGAGTGTCGTCAGGCGCAGCGCCCAGTAGGGGCCGCGTTCGCGGGACGAAGTCGCCGCCACGTAGACCCAGGCCGTGAAGAGGAAGTTGAAGAGTGCGGTCTCCAGCCCCGAGCTGAGCGATGCGAGGAAGGTGCGATTCAGAAGGGTTCCCAGCAGGACCAGCACGAGCAGGGCGAGGCGCGAGCGGGCGTGTGCCCCAGGAAGCACCATGCGTCCCACCATGCGGTCGATGACGAGCACCGTGCCACACCCACAGAGGAATGAGAGCGGGTTGGCCGCGGCGGGTGGCTCGACCCCCGTCAACCGCCAGACCCATCGCAAGATCTCCACCCAGAGAAAGCTCGTGTAGCCTTCCACCGGGCGGAAGGGTGCGGGATTCCAAACGAGCCCGCGTCCCAGGAAAGCGTTGGAAGCGTAGCGAAAGTCGATATAAGCGTCATCCGTCAGGAATTCAAAAGCGCGCCAACCAACAAATAGCGCTGCAAGCGCAGCCACGGCTAGAGCACAGCGTGTTATCGGGACCGGATTTTCCGCAGGCGGATCGGCTTTGTACACCTTATTAACCTTAGGCTGGGCCGCCCCGATTCGTCACGACAAACTGCACCCTCACAGAGCTAGGCAAGAGAGCGCACCGCAGTCGAGCGCGCTGAACGCGTTCAGTGCCCGGTCTCCTTAGGGGCATGTACCGGTGGACGCGACGCTTACGCCCGCCTGCCGTGCAAAACATTCGTTCACGTATGTCCGGCCATCGCATCCGCAGACGAGCGTCACTACGCCTGAACAACTTCCGAATGGCGGCCGCCGAGCACACCCGCCTGCGGACGTACATCGATCCAGGGCGCAATATTCGTACGCCCGACAGTGCGCGTTCTCACCACAGGGGTATCGTGTGCCCGCGGGTGGGTCCTGGCAGCACCCAACACATGTCTCAGCGTAACAGTTCGCGGTCAGAGCGCAGCAACGCTGTCCAGTCGGACATTGCCTATCCGAACCACAGCCGATCGGGATAAAATCTCCACTCGCGTCGGCTCCCGCGTCGGGTACGGATCCGCACGCCCGCGATGCCGCGCCAGGAACGCCAAGCAAGCACTGCTCCTCGACGGTGCGGGTCACCCCGTCACACCCACACACCTGGCACCCCCCGCACGGGGATCGACACGCCTCCCGAGGTGAGCAGCGGCCGGCGCCCCCACATACGCTGTCGCCGAACCGGCAGATCTGCCCGGCGGCACATTGTAGATTTGTCGCACACGCGGTGTCACCATTGGGGTCGGGTGGTGTTTCGCATTCGACGGTGAGCCGGGTCCGATCAACACACCGCCGTTGCACCCAGCAGCACACCTCGCTTTCGGAACAGGGCGCTCCAAAACACAATGGTCTGGTGCCGTCGGTCGGAACGGCTGTTCCCCTATCTCCGCCTCCCACATCCTGCGACGGCACGCCAAGGTCAACCACGGCGGCTCTCATGTCTGATGAGAGATCAGGGAGTTCCGACCACTCGCTGGACCGGTCGGGGAGCAGAACAGCCGAATCGAAAACGGCATCGGCGGGGTCCACTGTCGGCGAAGCAGTGATCGCGCAACTCGCCAGACTCAGCACACTCGTCCAGATGAGTGAGGCTACGAGTGATCGTGCAGGCCATATTTGAGTGGTCATTGATTGATTGATTACAGAGCCGGAACGCAACAGCCGAGACAGCATCTCGGCGAGAACCATAGGCGAATGCGGAGGGGAAATCCAGAGCGATCCAATCGAGGCACGTCTCGCGCGCGGATCCATCGCCGCGCACCGATGCTCCTCGCAGACGACCTCACGGTAGAAGGCGAGCGCGACGTCGGCGCGCTCGATCGGTCTCGCGGGCGTCGTAGAAGCCGCGGCGCGCGTGAATCAACTCCCGAGCTCGGGATTCCGCCCACGCGTGCCGGTACTTCGAGAAGGCGTTCCAGGCCAAGGACCTGCGGGCGTCGGTCGCGATGGGGTACTTCCGAGCGCTCTTCGACATCGAGCGCCGCGCGAAGGATCTCTCGTCGGCGGAGCGGCACGCCCTGCGCGAGGCGGAGAGAGCGCCGGTGCTCGAGGCGTTGCGAGAGTGGATCATCGAGATATGGCCGAGCGCACCGCCGTGCAGGCCGCTCGAAGTGGCGCTGCGGTACTCGGCGAATCGATGGATGCAACGCGGGCTCTTCATGCTCGATGGCGACCTGCCGATCGATACCGGTGAGGCGGAGCGCCAACATCGCCGCATTGTGCTGGGCCGGAAGAACTAGCTCTTCGCCGGGAGTGATGCCAACGCGGGGCGGCTCTGCACGGTGCTCTCGCCTGACACCGGTGTTGCCACATGCTCGGCATCGACCCGTGGCAGTACCTGCAAGAGGTCCTCGACCGGATGCCCGACGGGCTCACGGACGACCAGCTGCGCCCGCTGCTGCCGATGAATTGGAAGACGAGCCAGGCGGAGCAGTAGCCCCACGAGCCTGGCGGCGAGCTGGGCGAGGAGAGTGGCGACGTAGGCAGAGAGGGCGGTGGGAGTCACGCGGCGAAGCTGGGGACGCCGGCACAGTCGCGGAAAATGCTCCTGACCGGGTGCTTACTTGGCAACGTGGGCGCCGCCGCGGGGGGAGCCTTCTCACACAAGGAGCTCCCCGGGAATGGCCGCCCTACCCGGGGGGCGAGCGCTACGGATCTGATGTCGTCAGCAGGGCCGCTCTCGACCAGTCCCGCCCAGTCACTGTGGACGAGGAGGAGCTGGCTCTTCGGGGCTGCGAATACCAGCGCAATCGAAGTCGATGCGCGCTCGATACGGAGCGGAAGGATCTTCCGGTGGCGGCAAGTATACAAGGCGCGAGCAGTTTTGCCTGTAATCGTGGTGCAACAGGTCGCTACGAGACTGGTTCGCTTCTCGAAAGCTAGGCCAGTTCACGTAGGCGAAGCACGTGCGGGAACGACACTCTACGCTCTCCACCCGGAGGTGGTTGGCGCCGCCGAGCGCGGAAAGATCCTCGCTAAATTCTGCGTTGGCGCGCTGTGCCCAGACCGGATCACGCACCTCGGCATTATGCGAAGCCTCGCGCTGATTCGCGGACTCGCGTGCTTGCTCCCGCGCAAGTTCGGGAGGCTCGGGCGGCGCCAAACCACCGCTTCCGACGGGTCCTGTCCCCCTAGACGCGTCCTCCAAGCGAGCTAGCCGCTCCTCGATAGGACGCAGGTCCGTCTCCCGTGGCTGGCCGGGAACGGGGATGTGGATGATCTGCGGGGAATTGGGCCTGGACGCTGCGACCATGGGAGCTGGCGGGGCGTGACGCGCCTGTGTCATGAGAAACAAGTACGACGTCACGACCCCACACAATGCTCCCGCAGCAGCACCCATGGCGCCCATAAGAGAGCGCGACACTAGTCAGTTGCTCGTGTAGAAACCCTGCAGGGTGGAATACGCAGAGGAAGTCACATCGTACCCGGGGATTACGACATAGACCGAAGAATATCCCTCCACATACCACCCGGCATCCGCAGGAGAGCCGCTGGTCCGGTCGATGTAGAGGTAGCCAGAAGTCGTCGTACTCGCACCGCTAGCAGTGTTCGAGCCACCGGTGCCGTCCACGCTATACCGATACGGAGCGCACGCATCGGTCGCAGAATTGGGGTTGGGTAGAACACACGCCTGGGCCCTGACCCAGTCCGTCGAACTGTTGTCCACGAAATCGACCCAGATGTTCGTGGCGCCGTTGCTGGCAATCGTGGTGTCATTGATCATCGGACATACAGCAGCTCCGTAGCCGCCGCCGCTACCGCTCGTGTTCACGGTGATCGCCCCAGCCCCCACGCCAGCCGCCGTCACATTCGATGTGACGTTTCGGCATGATGCGCCGGGCATGCGGCGGTAGTTCGCCCGGGCGACCGCGCTCGTGGCAGTGAACGAGAGTACGGCAGCCAATGCTGCCACCATGCGTCCCGAGAACAGACCTTGAACTTGCTTAAACATGACCAGTCCCTCCTTGTGTCGTCGGACGATGAACGTGCTGGTGATGGATGCGTGGAAGGCGAAACACAGGTCGTGCTCAAGGCGAACTGCGTCACCATCTTTGGATTGCGCCAATGCCTTCCGCGAGTGAGGGGAGACCAGCACCCCCCCTACTCATCGATACCTTGAATTCGGAGCGATGTACAAGTGCTAAAATCTATTTTTCTCAGACACGCAGAGACGTCGGCAAATCGATAGTCCCTCGAGCGCATCGGCGCGCAATGCAGGCCCCAACGCTGGTGACCGCCGGGCGGTCCGCCTCATTCGGCCGAGTCGTCCAGATGACTGCGGGAGCGCGGGTGGTCGAGGTCCGCATCACGTGGCGCTCCGGCGCGGTCACGGTCCACCGCGTGGATCGACCGCCGGTGGGGTCGTGGGCGCCGTGTACGTCGGCCGCGATCGTCGAGCGTGTCCGTGCCCTCGCCGCGACGTGCTCCGCGGCCGAGATCGCCGTACGCGTTCGGCCCGAGGGGCTGCGCAGCGCTCACGGCAAGGCCCTCCAAGAGCACCATATTCTCGTAACCGCCCCGTATTCGCTGGCGCGAAGGTCGTCCCACACCTGGAGGAAATTGCCGTTGCGATAGAACAGTGCGCCCGTCACCCCAAGGCGGGCGTTGTATTCGCGGCTCGTCCGGAGAATCGATCGCAAGGTTTCCTCCTCGATCGTCCCGACGCTCGCACTGCCATACACCAGAGCCCACAGACGCTCACCGGACGCGCTCCTTTCGTGGTTCATGGTCGCTCCTTCACCTTCTTGGAACGTCCCGCCGCTGGTGAGGCGATGGCGGCGCCGACGGACCTGCGAGTGGTTGTCCAGGGTTGCGGCCTGCAGACGGTCCGAGAGAAGCGAGCGGATCGAATCTGGCCTGCGTGATCGGACCGCAGAAGCGCCGGGGCTCAAGACGGGCATGGGCAACGATCGGCTCCTTTCTCCGCACGTCTCGGAGCCAGACCCAGGTTTCCGGGTCATCGCAGCCGGTCCGAGACGATGGCGCGGAGTACCTTCGCGTCGAAGGGCTTCTCCAGCCGCATGTTGGGCACCCGGTCGAGGAAGGCGTGGGCCGCGGGAGTGAAGGCTCCTCCCGTGAGGAAGATCATTCGCCCGGCCTGGTCGGGGACCTCGGTCGCGAGAGTCTCGTAGAGCTCAATCCCCGTAACCTCCGGCATCATGAGGTCGCAGATGATCACGTCGAAGCGCGCCCCCTCGACGATCTCCTTGAGCGCCCAACGGGCCTCGACCGTGACCGTCACGTCGTGGTCTGCGGCGAGCAGCCGCCGGATGACGTTTCCCACCGCGCGCTCGTCGTCGATCACCAGGATCCGGCCGCGGCGGGAGGTGACGATCTCCGGTCGCGAAGTGGAGCGCGGGACCGGCACCTCCGGGGGCGCGGCGGGCAGGACGACGCGGAAGGTGCTGCCCTGTCCGACGGCACTCTCGACCTCGATCGAGCCGCCCATCGCGGACACGATTCCGTGGCAGATCGAGAGCCCGAGGCCCGTGCCCATGCCCACGGGCTTGGTCGTGAAGAACGGATCGAAGATGCTCCGCAGGTTCGCCGCAGGGATCCCTTCACCCGTGTCCCGCACCTCCATCACGGCCCGGCCGGCGGCGTCGGTCCGGGTCACGATCCGGATCTCGTTCCGCTCCGCATTCCCCATGGGGATCGCCTGGGCCGCGTTCAGGAGCAGATTCAGGATCACCTGGCCCAGTCGCGACGGGTTGGCGAGCACCAGGGGTGATTCTCCGAAGTCCTTCACCAGCCGCGCGCGGTGGCGGATCTCGTTGAAGGCGAGGTTGAGCGTGGAGTTGATCAGGGAGCGCAGGTGGACGAGCTCGCTCGTGTCGTCCGTTGCGCGCGAGAAGGTCTTCAGGTCGCGTACGATGTTGCGGACACGCTCGGCCCCTTCCCGCACGTCCCCGAGCGCCTCGGCGATCTCCCGCAGGCGCCGGATGGTGTTCCCCGGCGCGGCCCCGGCGCTTTCGGCGAGAGCGCGGGCCCCATACCGCTCCGAGAGGTCTGCCTCTCGCGCCTCCAGCGCTTCGACGAGCCGTGGGATCTCGGCCGCGGCAAACTCGACGTTGCTGATCACGTAGGAGAGCGGGTTGTTGATCTCGTGCGCCACGCCCGCCGACATCGTGCCGACCGCGACGAGCCGGTCAGCTTGGGCGAGGCGGGCCTGGAACAGGCGCTGCTCGGTCACGTCCCGCGCGACCTTGAGCACGCTGGACTTGCCGCGGTACTGGCGAAGGTGGACCGGGACAACCTCAAGGGTTGCGACCCGCCCGCCGCGACAGAAGTACCTGAACTCGTGCGGAGAGACCGCCCCGGACACGACGGCTGCCTGGCGTGCGCGCTCCAGCTCCTGGTCGTCAGGGTGGAGGAACTCGACCAGCTCGCGTCCGACGAGCTCGTCGATCGAGGCGTAGCCCAGGCAGGCGACCCAGGCGGGGTTGGCGTACACGATCCGGCCCTCCTGGAGGACGACCACGGCCTCGGGCATCCGCTCGACCAGCTCGTGCAACTCCCGGCGCGATTCCTCCTGGAGCTGCTGCGCCTGGCGCTCGAGGGTCGCGTCCCGGAAGACCACGACGACACCATGGATCTCCCCCTGCTCGTCGATGATGGGCGCCGCGCTGTCCGCGATGGATACCTCGCCGACGTGGCGCCGAATCAGGGCGGTGTGGTCGGCGAGGCCGACGACCGCGCCTTCGCGCAGCGCGCGCGTCACCGGGCTCGGGACCAGCGCGCGAGTGGTCTCGTGGACGATCCTGAAGACCTCTGAGAGCGGGCGAGAGATGGCCTCCGCGCACGACCAGCCCGTCAGGACCTCCGCAACCCGGTTGAGGTAGGTCACGTGCTCGGTGCGGTCGGTCGTGATCACCCCGTCGCCGATCGACCGAAGCGTTGTGGCGAACCAGCGGTCGCGGACAGCGAGCGCTCGCTGCATGCCATGCGGGTCGAGCGCGACCTCGATCGTCGATTGGAGTTCGCGCTCCGCGAAGGGCTTGAGGAGGTAGCCGTAGGGCCTGGTGCCCCCGGGCTGTTCAAGGTCGGGCCCGTCGACAGCCGGGTTGAGGTGGATGACCGGAACGCCGTATTCGGTATGCAGGCGCGCGGCGTCGTCGAGCCCCTTCCGCCGCAGCTTCATGAACACGAGGTCGGGGCGGTGCAGGGCGACCTTCGCGGGAGCGTTCTCGCTCGTGGTGGTCGTCGCAGTCACCTCGTGGCCAAGCACCGCGAGGGTCGTGCGGAGGTCGGCGTCCACGAACGGCTCGTCTTCGACGATCAGGATTGAGGACATCAGAGTTGAGCCTAGGAGACTCAAGATGGCGATACAACGTCAGATTCGTGACATGCCTGTGTGGTAGGCGCACCGCGTCTGTGCCCTTGAACGGAGTCTCACGCCGAAGTGCCCGGAGCGCGCTGAGCGCGTGGCGCTCGTTCGGAGGGAATCCGCAGCCTACGGAGTACACCTACGAGGAGACCTACATCCCCCGCAGGCGAGCGACATGGGCCATCTCCGTAGTGCCCGGCGAGCTCTGGCCGGTGGTCGTCGAGTGGGGAGCGCGTGTTCGTGACGAGCGCGGGCCACCACTCGCCGGGTGTGGCGCTTCAGGTGTGGCGAGTCGACACCGGTGTCCATGGGCTCCGGTCTATACGGGGGGCACAGTGCGGAACGATTGCCGTCGTGCCCGCCACCGCTTCGCCTGCTCGGCGACCTCCGGCCGGTCGAGCGCTCCAGCCAGCGCGCAGTGCAGAGCTCGCCTACGCCCTCGGCATCCGCACCACCTGTGGCTCGTGCACGTCCTGCGCGTCGAGCCATGCGACGGCCTCCTCGATCCCGCACCAGTCGATCGTACCCGACTCGACGTCCACCTCCACACCCTCGCACCGTCCGGTGCGGCGGTACAGGTCGAGGGCGACAATGCGCCCCGGCACGCGGGCCCCACGTGCGACCTCGCTATCGAGCTCGCGAACCCGCACCGTCACCTCGTCCCATGGCACCATGAAGGTAGGGTACCCCAGCGACATCCCGCTCAGCCTCTCGTGCGCCAGGAGCCCGAGGACGAGACGGCCCGGTCGCCGCGAGTCTCCAGCTCGTCGAAGGCCGCGATCTCCACGCGCACGGCCTCGACCTCCGCCTCGGTGGGCGGGGAGCCGTCGGTGCGCTCAATGACGATGCGCGCTCGGAGGCCGAGGCGCTCGAGCACGCGCTGCGCGCGGCGGCTGGGGGGCACGGTGGCGTCCATCCTTCCCCTATCGGTCACTCGGCGCCCAGCCGTAGGGTCGCCACGACGCGGGTCGAGGCGGGCTACGCTTCGGGATCATGCCCATCCCGCGTGACGAGTTCTTCCGCAGGCTGACCGAGGACCCCGGTGCCCTCGTCGTCGACACCGTCCCCGCGGTGAGCGAGGCCGAGCGCCTGATGCTGGAGGTCTTGCGCCGCGCCCCGGGTGATTTCCACAGCGTCGCGGAGTTGGTCGCCAGTATCGCGGCGATCCCCTACTCGCCCGCCGAGCTCGGCGCGCGCCTTGCGGTCTACGTCCTCCTCGAGAAGGCCCTGGGGCGGCTAACTGCAGATGGGGAGGTCGAGGCCTACGTGCGTGGGGACGTGAGGTACTTCGCGGCGAGGCTCTGGCACGGGATGGGCGCGCCCCGCCGCCGAGGAGATCGCGTGGGCCACTGATGCGGCACGGGACGCGGATGGTCCCGTCGACCCGTTCGCGCTCATCGAGGCGCTCTCCGTGCCCATCGGCGGGGTGGTCCGCTCCGACGGCTGACCGGCAGCCGGTCAAGGGCTGAAGGACCGCGCGCCGGAGCGCTACCCCTTCGGCGGAATATCGGAGCCGGTCGACCTGCGAGGGCGCACCACGATGTCATCGGCCACGGCGCCCCGCGCAGCGATGATCAGGGTGACCGCGTTCTCGCGGTCGTACTTGCGCAACACCTCAATCGCCTCGTGTGGCGTGCAGCCGACCGCGAGGGCGAGCTCCTCGATCGTGAACGCGTGCTCGGCTACGGCGCGGGTCATCGCCTCGAAGAGCTTGCGTCGGTCAGCTCGGTGCATTGCGTTCCGATGCTCGCACCGAGGCGTACCCACACAAAGAGGCCGCGATGGACCGACCGGTACGGAGCGCCTACCGTTCCCGCGACGAGCGCCGCCTTCTTAGTCGAACAGCGTCCTGCGCAACCCCACCGGCCGGATCAGTTCGGGCCCGTCGCCGACGAGCGGGTCCACGGCGTACGCGTCCAGCCGCCCGTCGGGGGCGGCTGCGAGCAACGCGAGCACCTCGTCGAGGCGGCTCGTCGGGTCGAGCCAGCGGCGGACGCCGGTCGGGTCGAGCGTGACGAGCTCGCGGTCGTGGAGGCGGCGCATGAAGGGCCCCGCCTCACAGGTGACGATCGCATGCGTGCGCAGTGCCCCCGAGGGCGTCGGCACTTCCTCCCAGAGGCCGGCGCAGAAGAGCTGGCGCCGATCGCGCGCGCAGAAGTACGTCGGCTGCTTCGTCCCGTGACGCATGGCCCACTCGAACCAACCCGTGAGGGGCACGACGCACCGCTGCGCCTGCACGAGTGGCCCCCACAGATGCGACGCCGTGACGGCCTCCGCCCGCGCGTAGAAGGTCTTCAGCCGCCGCACGAACTCGCCGGGATCGTGCGCCCCCCAGCGCGGCACGACGCCCCAGCGGTGCAGCCGCAGCGCGTGCTCGGCGCCCTCGCGCAAGAGCACCGGCGACTGCTGCGTCGGCGCGAGGTTGAAGCGCGGCGACCAGTCGAAGGCGTGACGCGGCGGGATGTGGAGGTCCTGCACCTCCTCGAGGATCCGGCCGAGGTCGTCATAGTTGACGTCCAGCACCATGCGCCCACACATCCCAACAGCATCTCGCGCAAGAGACAGGCTGGCTAGTCTGATGCGCGCCACCAGAGACGTTGGAGGCGGAGGACCTCGGCGGCGACGAGGCGCTCGGCCGCGTCCGGCGCCAGCTCGGACACGGGCCGCCCCTACTGGGGTCGAGCGGCCCCGACGCGGGCTGGAGCGCCCTTGGGAGAGTGCCCTGGCGGAAGGACGACGGGCTGCCGCTCCTCGACAAGCCCTCAGGATCGACCTACGCGGTGGCGCTCAGCACGGGGCGCTCACGTCCTCGCGCGCGGCCTTCGGCCAGGTCCTCGGGGAACGATGATGGGCGATCGGCAAGGTTACGGTGAAGATGGCGCCCCGGTCGGGCCCGTCGCTGGCGACCGTGAGCGCCCCGCCCATCTCCTTCGCGGAGAGGGCGCTCTGGCGCAGGCCGAAGCCGTGCCCGTCCGGCCGGGTGGTGTAGCCGTAGGCGAAGATCCGACTCAAGCACGCGGCCGCGATCCCGACGCCGTTGTCCTCGACGCTCACTCGCACGGTCCCGTCGCCCACGGCCACGGCGCGGACGACGACCCGACGCGGCGACGACATCGCGGACACCGCCTGCCTGGCGTTGCTGAGGAGGTTCACGAGGATGTGGATCATCTGGAACCGGTCGACGACGAGCGTGAGATCGTCGGGGACGTCGCACGTCAGCTCGACCTCGTGGCGCTGTAGCGAGGTCGCCTCGAGGCGAGCGGCGGCGTCGACCAGGCCCGCCAGGGAGCTGCGCTCGGTCAGCCCCCCCGACCTCGTGAACTGCTGCTGGGTCGCAACGGTGGCCTTGATGCTCTCGACGCGCTCGACCAGGAGACGCAGCTCGTCGCGCAGGCGCTGTCGCTCCGCGGAGAGCTGTTCGGCGAGCGTGCGCAGGAAGCGCGGCATCTTGCGGCCGCGGGCGTCCTCGGTGAGGAATCGTCCCAGGTCGTCGCCGGCCTCCTCGAACACCGTCACCGCCCGGTCGAGGGAAGCGAGCTTGAGCCGGTCGGCGCACTCCAGCGACAGCGCGGCCGAGACGTTGACGCTGTTGAGCACGTTGCCGACGTTGTGGAGCACGCCCCCTCGCGGCCCTGAGACACTACCTCGCGGCGTTTCCCGGGGACTGGAACGCCTAGCAGCACCTCGCGCTGGTGGCGGACGCTCAAGGGTTGCCCGTCGAGGCGTGGCACGCCATCCAGACCGCGCGGCGGCTCGAACCCGATGGCAACGCGGGCTGGTCGGTCGAGGTGAACCTCGCGATGGCGTCGATGTCGCCGGATGAGCTTCGGCGTTGGCTCGACCAGACGGCGGTGGTCCACTACCGAGGGCGCGGGAGCGCCGACGTCGCCCTTGCACTCGCGGGTGGCTATGCCCTGCTCGCCCGGCAGAACCTGACGGGAGCGCCGTCACGAGAGCAGGAGGAGCTGCTGGCGAAGGCGCAGTCCGCCGTTACCCACGGGCAGGCGTTGCTGACGTCGCGGACGGAGCCAGAGCTCCGCCGCTACGTGCGCGCGATGCAGATGGTCATCAACGAGCTACGTGCGGGGCGCGAGCCAAAGGCCTCGATCCTCGACCGCGCGGGACTTCCCGAGTTGCACGAGTTCCTCGACCGCAACCATCACGACACTCTCGCGACGTTGCGGCGGAGCCCCGCCGAGGTGCGGGGACTCGCGGCGTAGCTGGCACCGTGGCGGCCCTCACACTGCGACCTGCCGCTGCGGCGTGCCGCTGCGAGCGTCCGCACAACGAATCGTTGTCCACACGCGATCGCTGTTCATGGAGGGTCTCGCGACGCAGGTCACCCGTTCCGTGCGAACTCGCCGATGACGTCACCGCTTTCTCTGGAGGCGAGTTTCAAACGTGATTCTCGCTAGTTGCACCATCTCGCGGACTGCCCTTGCGGTACGTGCATCGGCCAGTGGTTCCCGCCCCCGCAACCACCAAGAGACGCGCACCTGGCTTGACCGCCGGGTGCGCGTTTCTGCATTTGGGGAATCAGCGGCACGGACATCAGGGCGGTGCCCGATCGGGAGGTCCCGAGGGCACAGCCTGATGGAGTCGCAGCGCTACTCGACGAGGGCGCTCAGCCGAGCACGTAGTGGCGCGTGGCGAGAATCTCTCGCGTCAGCTCGGCGCGGAAGTCTGGATGGGAGATGCCGATCAGCGCCTCGGCGCGCTCGCGCAGGGTCAGGCCGTGGAGGTTCACCGCGCCGTACTCGGTGACGATCCAGTGGACGTGGCCGCGGGTGGTCACGACGCCTGCGCCGGGCTTGAGCGTGGGGACGATGCGGGAGAGCGTCCCGCGCGCGGCGGTAGAGGGGAGCGCCAGGATGGGCTTGCCACCGCGGGAGCGCGCTGCGCCGCGGATGAAGTCCATCTGGCCGCCGATGCCCGAGAAGATGCGGTGGCCGATGGAGTCGGCGCACACCTGGCCGGAGAGGTCGACCTCGAGCGCGGAGTTGATCGCCACGACCCGCTCGTTCTTGGCGATGAGCGCCGTGTCGTTGGTGCGATCGCAGGGGTGAAACTCCACCATCGGGTTGTCATCGACGAAGTCGTAGAGCGTCTTCGTTCCCGTGATGAAGCTGGTGACCGTGCGACCGGGGTGCACGGCCTTGTGGCGGTTGGTCACCACGCCGCCCTCGATCAGCGGGACCAGGCGGTCGGAGAACATCTCCGTGTGCACCCCCAGGTCGTGCTTGCCTCCGAGGCGCGAGAGCACGGCGTCGGGGATCGCGCCGATGCCCATCTGCAGCGTGGAGCCGTCCTCGATGAGGTCGGCGATGATCTCGCCGATGCGACGCTCGACGTCGGACTCCACCGCGGGCACATGCTCCGGGAGCGGCCGCGAGGAGGTGATGAAGGCGTCGAAGCGCGAGAGCGGGACGAAGGCCGGGCCGTGGGTGCGAGGCATGCGGTCGTTGATCTCGGCGATGACCAGGCGAGCCGAGCGCACCGCGGCGAGGGCGGTGTCGACGGAGGTCCCGAGGGAGCAGAGACCGTGGATGTCGGGGGCCGAGACCTGCACCAGCGCGACGTCGAGGGGAATCGCCCCGGACCTGAACAGGTCAGGGATGTCGGCCAGGAACACCGGGATGAAGTCCGCGTCGCCGTCGGCCACGGCCCTGCGCAGCGGCTCGCCGACGAAGAGCGACACCGAGCGGAAGCGGCCCTTCAAGCTCGGCGCGGTGAACGGAAACGGCCCCGCGGTGTGCAGGTGGTAGAGCCGCACGCCGTGGAGGTCGTCGCGCGCCGCGAGCGCCTCCAGCAGGGGAGTGGGCGTCGCGGCCGCGCCGTGAACGAAGATGCGGGCGCCCGATGGAATGAGCCGAACGGCGTCGGCAGCCGATAGAGAACGATCGAGGAGAGGGGTGGACATCAGCGCGGAGGATAGCGACGAGCGCCCCGCGGTGGGAGAGCAGACGAGCGAGCGCCTATCGGCTCGGCCCGAGGAAGGGGGCCTCGATGCTGCGCGGGTGCCCTTCGCCCTCGGGCCGCACCCGGATGCGGATGCGTGCGTCCCCGTGGAGGGAGCCCTCGGGGACGGTGACGAAGACCGGGACGTGGGATCCGGCGAGGGGCTCGAGGGTCACCCTGGCCATGGGGATGACGAAGGCGAAGGGCGCGCCGGTGATGGGATCGA